>Ga0209702_10002893_pt1 | contig 28501 bp, 22 predicted proteins | sample FRY01_FD_187210 | JGI IMG/M metagenome (GOLD analysis project Ga0209702, IMG submission 187210) | Freshwater microbial communities from Lake Fryxell liftoff mats and glacier meltwater in Antarctica - FRY-01 (SPAdes) (version 2) | ecosystem: Environmental > Aquatic > Freshwater > Ice > Glacier... | reverse complement strand
GAGTAGGCTCCCGCACGTTCGATCGTGTCGGGCCGTTCGCTGCTGCGCGCTCTGAAAAACGACGCCTCGTCCCAGCGAAATCTTCACCTCGCCTCCGCCACGTTTCTCCGTCGCGTGACTCGCAAACCAGCTCAGCATCGCTGACAATCCTTACGAATGCAACATCCGTGCCGAACAGTATTGGGACGCAGCTCATTTCTGAATCAATGAGCAGCTTTTATCGCCCGCATCCGCGAGTTCGGATTGGCCAGTTTTGAAATGCAACGTCGCCTAAACCTCGTGCAAGAACGAATCCGGATGACCGCACCCAATCCAACAGCCCCAACATCTGCGCAAACACACATTCAATCACCCGCTTCACCGGACTCATTGCCTCGTTACCTTCTCGTCAAGGCCCATGTCGGCTTTGCTGATCGATTGCAGTGTTTGAGTCACGCCATGGCGTATGCCAGGAAATATCGCCGGACGTTGTGCATCGATTGGACGGACAGCGCTTGGTCAGACGAAGTTGAGGGTTTTTCGACCTACTTCGAGATTTGCGGCCTGCCCGTCATTTCGCGTGAGGAACTATGGTCGCGAGCTCCAACGAGTGTCTGGCCTGTAGTAGTCCCAGGGCGATGCCCTGGGCTTTCACATTATGGGCCTTTGGCCCGGAATCGCATAATGCGTGACACGAGCGGTTGGTGTGGAAACCCGATGTGATTTCTTGATATGATTCCGCAACCTGGATATGTCGAGCTGACATGGTGGCATAGGTCACTGCTGCCGGCAGGTTGGGTTGATAAGCCTTGTCCCCACCAACGTCCGATTCTCGGTTTGGATTTTCCAAATGTCTGACCGAAATCTCAGTGCCATGCGAAAGTCGTGACGACGGATATTGAAGATCACGTCAAGGATTCTTTATTCAGCCACGCCTGTTCCCGCGTACGCTTCGCCTTGCGGCGAAAGTCCTTTCCGGCAGAAAGGACCTACCTGTTCGACGACCATCAGCAATCGAAATACATCGCAAACTCGTAAGGATGTGGGCGGCGATTGATGGCGTTGACTTCATCGTCGCGTTTGTGCTTGATCCAGCGTTCAATCACGTCAGGCGTAAAGACGTCGCCTCGCAATAGAAAATCGTGGTCAGATTCCAGTGCATTCAAGGCTGCATCCAGCGATGGCGGTGTGCAGGTAAGGCCTGCGCGTTCTTCAGGTGCCAGGTCGTAAAGGTCCTTGTCCTGAGGGCGACCGGGGTTGACTCGGTTTTGAATTCCGTCGAGCATCGCCATCAGAATGGCGGACATCGCAAGGTAGGGATTGCAGGCCGCGTCGGGGCAACGAAATTCAAAGCGGCGGCGCGATTCTTCGCCGGAGTTTGCCGGAATGCGAATGGCAGCGGAACGATTACGATAGCTATATGACAGATTGACTGGAGCATCGAAGCCGGGTGCCAGACGTTTGTAGCTGTTGGTGGTCGGACAGCAAAACGCCAGCAGTGCCGAAGCGTGTTGCAGAATGCCGCCAATGGCAAACATGGCCAGTTCGCTAAGCCCGCCGTAACCTGAACCTGCGAACAACGGGTGATTGTCCTTGCAAAGCTGCAGAGTCATGTGCAGCCCGGAACCGTTGTCGTTCCAAAGCGGCTTCGGCATAAACGTTGCCGTCTTGCCGTATTGAGCCGCGACGTTTCGAACGATGTACTTGAGTCGCAGAAGTTTGTCAGACATCCGAACCAGTGTGTCGTTGCGAAGATCCACTTCACATTGCCCGCCGGATGCGACTTCGTGATGCTGGCCTTCCGTTTTGATGCCACTGTCTTCCAGCAGCATCATAATATCCGTGCGCAGGTTCTGCAGCGTATCGACCGGCGGCATCGGCAAGTAGCCCTCGCGATGACGAATCTGATTGCCTCCCTGAGCGAGTCCGGCAGCGCCGCGATTCCACTGACCTTCGACACTGTCGATGTAGTAATAACCTTCATGTTCGCGTTGATCGAAGCGAACGCTGTCGAAAACGAAGAATTCGGCTTCCGCGCCGAACAAAGCACGATCAGCAATGCCGGTGGACAGCATGTAGTTTTCAGCTTTGCGGGCTATATTGCGAGGATCTCGCGGATACGTCTGATGTGTCACAGGATCTTTGACGTTACACAGCATCGCCAGCGTAGATTTCATAAACGGATCGACGAAGCATGTCTGCGATTCCGGGACGATCAGCATGTCGCTTTCATGAATCGCCTGCCAGCCTCGCATCGACGACCCATCAAACGAGAAGCCATGTTCAAAGCTTTCTTCCGTGAGTCGATCGGCTGGAATGGTAAAGTGCCGCTGCGACCCGCAGAAGTCCGTGAATCTCAGGTCGATCGCGCGGATTTCGCGTTGACGACACAGAGCGATGGCTTCGCGGGGAGACAATTGAGGTTCGGACATGAAATATTGGCTTGCAGAAATGCTTGATATGAATTCACTGAGGAAGGGTAACCGGGAACGGTAGCGACGTGCAAATCACAGGCCACTTGGGGAACGAATTCGAATTTGCTCGGGAAATCGCAATCGGGCATGTCGAATCTGTACGCAAGACTGCACGGATTTCCATCAGTGATTGAATAGAAATTCCCGGCTGCTAAGGATGCTCCAGACAAGATCCTCCAGCACAATTCGCTTTTCTTCCGCTGAGGCCGACGCCAGTAGCGGCAGGATTTCATCCTTCTCTCTTGCGCTGGGCAGCCGAGCGACGCTGGTCAGAAAAATCTCATCCAGTAATTCAGGATCCGATTTGATCTCGGTCAGCCATTTTGTCAGGCGATTCTCCGTGGCAGAAAGTTTGGGATTGATTGTCTCTCCGTTGGAGAGATGCAAAACCTGCACCAGACTCGGTTCATCTGACCGCTCACACTCACACGTGATCCGTCGCTGATTGCGTCCAAAGGTCTGCAGGAAATACGACTGCACTGCAGAGTCATGCAACTGAATCGCACGAGTTCCTTTGGGATAATCTTTCGTGTCTTTTACGTCCGACCCAAGGAAGACAATTTTAGTGAAGTCAGTCGGCACATCGGTCACCTCTGAAACCGCATCCAACAAAACTTCTGCCATCAATCGACGCGGGAAGTATCGCGAATACTGACGTTGATCACCGGCATTCTCAGACAACGTCTCGCTGCTGCGTTGGTACGTTTCAGATTGCAGAATCGCTCGCATTAAAGCCTTAAGATCAAACTTCTGTTCCACCAGATATTTCGATGCGGCAGCCAGCATCTGTTCGTTGCTGGCGGGGTTTGAAGAACGCATGTCATCGACTTGTTCGACCAAACCTACGCCAAAGAAATTCTTCCAGATACGATTGGTGATTGATCTTGAAAAGAGTTCGTTGTCCGGCGACGTCAACCATTCGGCGGCATATTCGCGACGATCGCCAGGAGCGTCGAACGCAATGGGTTCCGCGTCAAGTGGCGTGGGCAATTGCGGCTTGCCATTCTTCGGCTGCACGAGTTCCCCGGAATTCACGGTCACCAGCGTTCGTTTACCATCGCCGCTGCGAGCGTCACCGCCCCAACCCTTGGCGCGAACTCGGGAGAAGAGATTCGCGAATGCGTAGTATTGATCGTTCGTCCATTTTTCGAGCGGATGATTATGACACTTCGCGCAGCCAATGGAGAGACCCAGAAACGCCTGGCTAACCGTTTCCGCCATGTCTTCCGGAGATTGATGGATTGCATAAAAGTTCGTCGCACCGTGTTCCAGTTCCATGTTCGAACCACGTGAGGCGACGATTTCGCGAACAAACTGATCCCATGGCACGTTCTTTTCGACTCGATCGTGAATCCATTTGTAGAACGCATTGATCGCTTCGGGGTTAACGGTCGTGCCATTCAGTAACAACAGATCGGACCAGTGGTACGCCCAGAAGTCAATGAATTCCGGGCGATTCAGCAGTGATTCGATGACACGATCACGTTTCTCTGCGGAGGTATCTGCCAGAAATTCACGCACATCTTTGCTGGTCGGCAACGTGCCGATTGTGTCGAGATAAACGCGCCGAATAAACACTTCGTCAGAAGAACGCGGGGAAGGTTTCAGGTTCAGACGTTTGAGTTGTTGCAGGACATTGTCGTCAATGAAGTTGCGGCGCACGGCAGTAGTGAAGACAGCATCATCGATCTGCTGTTCATAAGGAACGACGATTCGAGCGATCACAATCTGACTGGAAAACCATGCCGTTACGGCACCTTCACCTGGACCAATCACGGTCGTTAGGCCGTCTTCACCGACGGTCGCGACCGCTTCGTTTGATGATGAAAACTTGGCCAACTGCGTGACATCTTCAACACGCCCGTCTGAATAGTGAGCTCGCACAATCAGCGGCTGCAAATTTTTTCCCTGGAGCATGACGCGTTCAGGAAGAATTTCCAGATGATCAAGTTTTGTATCGGTCTCAGTCGGTTTAGCAACACCTTGTGCGATCCATTCGGAAAGAATCTTATAGTGCCACGAATCTGTCTTCAGCCGCAACCCGCCTTTGTGGGGAACAGCCATTGAAGGTTTCGTCAGCATCAGGCTGGCCGCAGGTTCGGCTGGTTCAACTCGCCGCCCACTTTGCAATTCGACGAGGTTAAAGTAGTCGCGTTCCGGATCGTAGCCACGCAGCGACAATTTGAAACCACCCTTCCCTGCCAACGCGCCATGGCAAGCACCAGAACTACAACCTTGTTTCGCCAGCACGGGTTCCACATGATTTCGAAACGACCATTGAAACGGCTGATCAGCTCCGGTCACGGTGACACGCATTGCTGCGGCGGGGCTTGAGTTGCCAGTGACACGAACGAAAGTCTCCCCGTTTCCGACGGAGCGAATAGCCATTCCGTCGATGCGAACGACATCCGGATTGTCGGAGGTCAACTGGACGTCGGCGACGCCAACAGCATCTTCGGCAGAATACCTTTCGGCCAGCACGGCATGCTGCGTATCTTTTCCATCCAAACGCAACGATGACGGCAGCAGGCGAATTTCGTCCTGGCCAATCGCAGCGACTGATGTGATCAGGAACGGCCAAAAGAAAAGCAGCTGGTAATTGCGGTAGAACATCAGGAAATCTCGTGTTGAAATTTACGTTTGCCGATGGTGATGACAAGGCAAACAGTTTGATGGCAAAAGTCATGCAGCAGCGTCGGAATAGACCGCCAATCCTGCGATTCCTGATAAATCATGCCCCACTGGGAGTGTTGATTCAAGTCAACGAACGTCCCGGTCTTGCCACTCAGACGGAATTCGTGCGACAAATCCGCATTTGAATTGCAACGATTGACTAGCTGCCGACAATTCCCATGAGACCGGCTTGCTTCAGAACAGTCCCCGGAAATAAGATCCCAAAAGTACGTCAGGCTTTCCAGCCTGACATAAATACGGGAAGAACGAGTCAGCTTGGAAAGGCTGACGTACTTGATTTTGGGACGGTTCCTGATCGCCAGTCCGGCGGAATCCCAGCGACAAGCGTTGAAGTGCCACCATCAACTCATGATGAGCCAAAACACGATATCTCCTGCAGCCGCCAGCACCGCGTATTCGCGTTGGCTTCGTTGGATTGTAGTTGCGCTGATCGCCGGCACATTATCACTCGTCCTGCTGTTTCCGTTCCCTCAAACCGGACGGCAATGGTCAGAACTGTTTAATCTGGCTCACGCACCGTCGTTCTTCATCACATTCCTGCTTGCCGCAGGATTGCTGGACCCATCAAGCGTTGGATTTCGCGATTCCTGGCCTCGGATTGCGCGGATGAGTCTGAGACGATTGATTGTGCTGGCAAGTATCCTGCTTGTGCTGGGCGGAATATGCGAAGTGCTGCAGCAGTTCGTCGGTCGTGCGACAAGTCTCAGCGACATGCTGGCCAACGGATGCGGGTTACTTGCCGGCCTATGCTGGTGCGTAGGACGATTGGTAAATAGCCGATCGAAAAAGTCAATCGCGTTAGTAACAACTGCCGCTCTGCTTCTCATGCCAAGCTGGTCGCCCGGATGCGAATTGCGCGAATGCGTCCTGCAGCGTAATGAATTCCCCCTGCTGGCGTCGTTTGAACGTCCGCGAGAGCTGAATGCGTGGTATCCGCATGAGGCAACGATCAAACAATCGGCGGAATGGACTTCTATTGGTTCTACATCTATGCGAGTGAATGGACTTGCGGGGACTAAACATCCCGGTGCCAATTTTCAGGGCCTGATCTCAGACTGGCATCAGTTCACTGCACTGGAACTCGATGCTTTCAATCTCGGCGACAAACCGCTCACTTTGCGGTTCAGCATTTTCGACGAACAACATCATGCGAGCGGCCACGCTCCAGCCGATCGTTTTGGCGGGACTGCAGAACTACCGGCAGGCAAAGTGACGCATATCCGTATTGAACTGGCCGACGTCAAAAATGCTCCAGCGGAACGAGTCATGGATATGAGTCGCATCGAATCTCTGAACCTGTTTGTCGTTCGCCCCGACGCAGACTTTGCGTTTCTGGTGGATAACGTGCGACTGACCGGCGAGGCACCGAAGTAAGGAACTCGAAATGCTTAGTTTCCAAACCTGCGGTTCACTGGCACAGGGCCAGTGGGGCCGAAAAAGCACCCGTGTACTTGTAAGTCGCCTACACCTACCGCTCGCCGTCAAACGAATTATGCTCGATAACTTGTGCGTGGGTGCTTACACGTCGCCTTCCGTCGCCGACGTAAACTCTCTGCGATGCGCCACAACGATCGCAGCAACCAAAAACAGAACACTCAATGTGATCAGCCAGAAGCACTGCATAAATGACGAACCTTCGATCATCACATATTGAAAAATCGATTCATTTTTTATTCGCTCATCAAGCGGCATCCAGTTCACGAACAAGGTGCGAAGTCGAAACTGCACCGTCATGCGATTGATTACAGCCGGAATAGAACCGAACACCAGTTCCACAATCACCGTATACATCATGCAGAACACCATCGCTCGCTTGGGAGAGATTGCCCCAACAAGCATGTAAACCGCAGAATAGGCCATCGACGATAACAGACTCAGCGCTGACAGACTGAGCCACATACGACGCGGTTCGTCCATTCCGCATAACGCGACAGAGAATCCTGTTCCGGCCCATGCCGCCGATGTGGCCCATGTCACTGAGACCAGAAATTTGCCCAGTAACATCCAAAAAATCCCGTTGGGCCGTGTCGCCATATAAACCCAACTGCGTTGCTCAAGTTCCGAAGCCACAGCCGGGGCCGCCGTCAACAGAACACTTAACGCCACGCACACGCATGGAATGAGTGCATACAGCGTCACCGACCACATGGACTTCTGTGCCTCAATGCTGTTGAAATCCTCGAAGTCACCAAGCGTGCGAATCAATATCGTGATCATCACCGGAAATGCAGCCATTGCGTACCACCAGCCGATGCGTCCCCACGTCAGTGATCGCTTCCACTCGTAGATGAACACAGCTCGCAATGCGTTCATAATTCACCTCGATGAATCTTCATCAAAGAATTGAACAACGACTGCAGAGAATCGTCTGCCGTGCGAATTTCATAGATTCTTAACCCGTCGTCTTTCATCCACTCAGGAATCATCGCGGAGATTCGACTGGCATGTCGCGTTGAAAGCACGACGACTTCTTCGCCGGAATTCGTCTTTTTGATTTTCGCGGAATCCGCCAGATCTGCGGCCAGCGTTTTCGCCGCGAAACCTCGCAGATCATTGCACCGCACATGAATTTCAAGCGGCACATCGAACAGTAACTCATGTACTTCTTCGGCCGTACCAGATGCCAAAACGCGGCCACCCGAAATCAGCAGAAACGATTCTGTCAACGCTTCAATTTCATACAAGACGTGGCTGGCGATAATGATACTGCGGCCCATCGCGATCCAGTTACGCAGCAGGTCGGTCATGTGAGCCCTGCCGATTGGATCGAGTCCACTGAGCGGTTCATCCAGAATCAGCAGTTCCGGTTCATGTGAAATTGCTTGAGCCAGCTTTGTACGTTGTCGCATTCCTCGTGAGTAGCTGGCAATCGGCCGATACAGGCCCTCAACCATCCCAACCAATTCCATGCAATCCAGCGCACGGGATCGCGCGGCCTGATGCGAAAAGCCTTGCATCTCCAGAAGATAGATCACCCATTCGATTCCGGTAATTGATGCGTACATGCCTTCAAACCCCGGACAGAAGCCGATGCGGCGCATGAGATGCGGGTTGTTGCGAGGATTCATGCCAAGTACTCGGACGGTACCTCGCGTCGGCAAGAGTTGACCAATCAGCAGATTCAACAACGTGCTTTTGCCAGCACCGTTTGGACCAAGAAGTCCATACGCACCGCGTGGCAGTTCCAGCGTAATGTCATTCACGCCCAGCACCTTGCCATAGAGCTTGGTGACATTTTGAAATTGAATTGCGATGTCGGCTGACATGCTTTTTTATACCTCACGCACTGTGAATTCATATCCTTGTTCCGAGGCTCCTGCCTCGGAACACATTGGATCGGAGGCTCCTGCCTCCCGGAATAACCTCGACGAGAAATGCTGTCTGTCCATGACAACACCTCACACCTGCATCGGTGCCGACACTCGACGATACAACACCGCTGTGCAGACAGCAGTCAATACGGCAATCAGAATAAGACGTGTTTCCATGTGAGTGACCCCCAGCTTCGGATCAAGAATCCATGACGACAAATCGTTAAACGTTTCGAACAGCGACAACGACTGCACCATTGAGCTGTCTCCCGGACTCGCGACACTTCGAATCACGACATAAGTCAAATGCCCGAAGATCCAGATTGCAAACCACGAAAACGAAGCATATCGCGATTCCGTCGTCAGCGATGACAGCATCAACGCCAGCATCGTACACGGAACAACTATCAATAAAGATGCCAGCATCACGCGCAGCGGCAGATCCCATGTGGCATACAACACAGAAATATCGGGCGACAACAGAACTCCGATAAAGTACAACAACAGTCCTGGGAACATGGTGACAAAAGACAGGTACAACCCGATCGTGACCGCCTTTCCAACGATGTACTGAACTTTGGTCATCGGCCTTGAGAAGTAGAGCAAGAAGGCCCTCGATCTGAAATCCTGCGAAATCATGGGTGGCGCGATCACAGCCACTATCGGTATCAAAAGAAACGGCTGAGATCTTCGAAACAGAATCTGTAGCAACGCAGACCAGAACAGATGACGCTCCTCTCCCATGCTGGGGCGTGAACCTGTGAGAATTCGTTCCTGCTGGATACGGCGAAAAATGACGTCCGGGCTTTCATGCGTCACGAGCGCCATTGCTCCGGCGGACATCATGTCCTGAACTTCCCCGCCCTGCTTTGCGGATTGTTCGTAAATGAAAATCATAAATCCCATCACGATGCCCGGTACCCACGCGAAGAACATCATTCTTCGCAGCCAGGCACTTTGCCAGGCACGACGGATACCGATTTCTGCCACCACCAGCCAGCGCGTCGAAGGGGACCGCAACTCGCCGTTCCATTCACGATAACCGAGGTTATGAATTGGCATGTGTCACCTCACGAACGGCCGACAGGAAGATCTGTTCGAGCGAATTTTTGGAAGGGGACAAACCACGTACAAGGCAGCCACTTTCCGTCGCTGCCGACCAAAGCGGCTCGTTCAGAGCATCGGCGTCTCCGAAAACCCGCAGTTGTCGCAGCGAAATAATTTCGGAATTCACGCCTTTGGCATTCAGGCGTTCTCGATACGCATCACGATCGCCGGACAACGTCACTGTCATCGAAGGATTCGGCACTCGGCACAACTCTTCGAGCGTATCGCTGACTCTCACTGAACCAGCGGCCAGAATCACAACGCTGTCGCAAACAACTTGCACGTCCGGAAGAATATGCGTACACAGCAGGACGGATTTCCCAAATTGCCGTGCGAGGATGCGAATGCGATTCAACATGGCTTCACGCTCTTCCGGATCCAGCCCGGACGTGGGTTCATCCAGAATCAGCAGTTTCGGATCATGCACAATCGCCATCGCAAAACGCAGCTTCTGTCTCATGCCCGTTGAATACGTTTCAACTGGCCGGTAACGTTCCTGTGCTATGCCACAGAAGTCCAGGATTTCGTGACCACGGCGCAGTGCTTCCGTTGTCGGAAATCGCGAAAGCTGCGCGGCCACCTGCATCGTTTCGATACCAGTCAAGCCATGGACATAGCAATCATCTTCCGGCATATAACCAATGTGCGTGCGAATCTGATCGGCCGCCGTTCGGATCGGAAACCCCAGCACATGGCCATCGCCGAAGGTAATTCGTACCAGCCCCAACAGCACTTTAATCAGCGTGCTCTTGCCCGCACCGTTCGGTCCCAGCAATCCCGTGATGCCCGGCTGAATCGTCAGGTTGACGTCCGACAGCGCTCGAAAGCTGCCGTAGTCTTTCGTCACGTTTTTTAGCTCGACAAGAGCAGTCATAATTAGAGTTTTCGTAGCTCGGCATTTTGAGTCGAGGAGATTCTGTACGCGAAGTCGCGAGGTACTTATTCCGAGGCTCCAGCCTCGGAACACACTGCTTCGGAGGCTCCTGCCTCCCCGGTTCACTCAGGGTAATGGCATGTGTTCGGCGGTCATGTGAGCGGGAAGGCGCTAGCCGCCGGTATTGCCAGATGATGAATATAATCACCGGCGGCTAGCGCCTTGCCGCTCACTAAACTCAGGAGGCTGGAGCCTCCTGTGCATAGCGTTCCAAGGCTGGAGCCCCGGAACGAGAATTCCACACCATGGAACGTAATAATGAACATCGAATGCGACCGCATTGTCTGTCAATCCAGACTTTATTTCCATTGCTGCCGAAACACTATCGACTTCGGCAGAATCTGCCGATCGATTCTGGCCGGGTGCTGATCAGGCCGCAATGCAGGAAATACAGGCAAGACGCATGCCCGGAAGTCTCCGTTTTGGCCTTGTCCACGGATTGAAATTGTCGGTAGAACTTGCCGGAGTTGGACGCGATTTGTCGTTCAGTCTTCCAGAACAGCCTTCTCAGGCTGCCCGATACCAGATCAGGACGGGACTGGAGTCCCGTCCTACAAGCCCCAAAACGGATTTGATCTCTCATGTGGTGCAGTACTTGTCGCACGGATGTCTCAGTCAGGACGACCGGCCACGCCGGTGGTCTGCTGTGCTCCCAGTGCGGACATGACTTGCTGGCTGCATCAAAACCAACCGACGCCATTCGTCAGGCACGCGAGATTCTGGAGCGATGGAATTCGAGTGACTTATTCGAACGCATCAGCCGCACAGAATCGCTGGATTCATTGCAGACGCGTTTGGATAGCAGCAGGAAGCCGGCACAACGCACATCTTCGCTGACGAAGGCGTTAGATTTCAGTCCCCCAGTGAAGGTACCTACCGAAGCTGGCCCCAGCATACCATTGACGATTCTTAAAGCTCCGCTGACACCGGAAGACCTGGCATCAATATCGCCAAAGTACTTCCGCGACTCTGAAGAGGCCACAACACCGCCTCAGGATAAAGAGACTGCTGAAACCGAGATCTTACAAGTTGCGGCCCCAGAAGAACTCATCGATTCATCAAGTGATCATGAGGCATCGGATAGACTCCAGGATGATGTGGTAGATTCTGTTCATTCCGATGACAACATATCTGATGCGTCACTGGGCTCAGATCAATCCGAGATCCCCAACGTAGCGCAGGAACCAAACGCGACGCCGCTAGCCGAAACCGAAACCGCCCCGGAAGAAATTCGGCACGTATCAGCCGATACAGGAGCACCAGTTACGATTCATGGCATCACAAGTCAACTGCAGCGAGTCTACGAATTAGCTCTGGCACAAGAAGCGAAACTGCTGGCGGATGAGCAGAACGAATCGACGCTCGTCAACGATCAATGCTCGACTGAAGACACCGACGAAAGTTTAATTGACGACAATAATCCACCGGCAGCACCCACTGAGCTCACCCTACAAGGCGACAGTAATTCGACATCACCAGTCGATGAAGCTAACGAATCAGCAGTCTTAGACTCAACGCTAACCGAACAACCTGTCTATCCCGCAATCATGGACATCCGCGAGGAATCGGCACCGAGTCCGACGAAACCGGCAGAACTTGCCAAAGTCAACGAACATCTCTCCGGTGCTGTGCCGACAAAGATGACACGGAGCCCCATGCGCCGGCCGCTTTTGCATCGCCGGTTTCAAATGGAGCGACCAGCCACTACCAGTTCAACAGGATCTGAAAACGTGAACAGAAAGCTTCGAGTTGACCAGCCTGGTGGCACGAACGACGCTCCTGAGACAGCTCCGCAGGCCGCCGATTTCATCGCGTCCTCAGTGGCTTCGGAGACCAAAATAGTCTCCAACGCGCTGAAGCCGGGTCGACGCTTCCGCATTGATGGGGCAGAATCCGTTGATTCGGTGACAGGCACCGACGGTCGCCGTGGCCGTACGCAGACTCTTCCGAAACACCGCTACATCGACGACGCTCACGACTCAACTCTACGCGGACCTCACTTTGAAATCACTGCACCGCGTCGATCAAATCTCACCAGCATAACCGGCCAGTTTCTGGCATATCTCGGCGTGCTGGGTCTGACCATTGGAACCGCTATGGTGATCTACGGTCACTTTGGCGGCTATTCAGAATACACTCCGACCGGCTGGCTTGTAACGACCGTGGCTCAGATGTTACTGTTCCTTGGTGTCATCAATCTGGTCTCTGGTGGGATTGAGCAAAACAATGAAGACGTCTCTCGCCGCATCAATACGCTCGGCGAACAACTAGTTCGCATTGAGAAAGTGACCACGGACGTTCTCAAAGGCCCAAAACTGTCGCCTCGTCTCTACGACGACCCCAACGCCGAAGTCGAAGAATCGGCACGCGAAACGGCGAACGTGCAACGCGATTAAAATCGCCCCGGCGAGCGGAGCGACGTCAGCCCTCCGGTACAACTGCGATTTCGCCGCTGGGATTCTGTGGATTGCGCTTCCTGAGACAACGTTCTCCTACGCCAGATTTCGGCAAAATGCCTCTGCTTCGCTGCGGCGTGTTTTCTTCGAGTGCGCTACCGTGATAGAATTCCTGGATCGTTGAGTATTTCATATTCAGGAGATCGTCATGGTCAATGCATCAGTCAGTTCCTCGATGGCGGATCGACTGGATGAGTTTGGGCATATCGCAGCAAGCCGATTGCGATCGACACCGGCTCCCGGCACCGCAACAATTGAAGATCTTGCACAAGCGAATGCGATTGGAAAACCGATTTGCGAACTCATCGACCAATCGTTGGTGGAGAAAGCTATGGGGTTTGAAGCATCAGTTGTTGCCGCCAGAATCCTCGCGATCTTGCTGCCTTTCGTAACAAAGCATCGACTTGGCCTTGTCTCCGGTGCTGACGGCATGTTTCAACTTCTCGCCAGCACCGTTCGAGCCCCGGATGTCGCGTTCGTTTCCCGTGATCGGTTGCCACAAGGAAAATTCCCAACGGAGGCGTTTCCGTCACTGTCGCCGGATCTTGTTGTCGAAGTGCTGAGTCCGGGAAACACGAGAGCTGAGATGTCTCGCAAGCGGATCGAATATTTTCATTCGGGGACACGGCTGATCTGGATTGTTGATTGTCCAAATCGCTCAGTCGCGGTTTACACATCACCCAGTGCCGTTCGCGTTTTCAACGAAGAGGACACTATCGACGGCGGCGAAGTGCTTACAGATTTTTCACACGCAGTCGCTGAATTCTTTGCTGATCTGGACTTTGGAAACGACACTCAAATAAGCTGATATCGCGTCAGGCAAATACGATGCAAATGTAGCCGACTCGCTCCGCCGACACGAGCCGAGCCTTTAAGACTCAACGCAACTGAGCAGAGATGGTTACCTCTCAAGTTCCAGGGCGTGGGTCAATGGTCAAAGAATGCTGGATCGTAATATCGACGGGCCAGAACGGGGCTCATCACGCGGAACGTGATGGCTACATTGGGTTCCACGCATCCCACTGCTCACCCAACCACTCTGTATTCGGCACTGCATCCGTGATGAGATACCGATAATGCCCGACAAACGGATGGTCCTGATCGATCACAAATTCATCGTCAACACACGGTGAAAACACAAAATACGGCTTCGTTGGATGTAGTCTCGCCGCCTGAGGTGCACGAAAATTGTCGCGGTGACAAAGGACCGCGATCGTGACGGGCTGGCCGTTGACCTGACCGGTGACGCAGACCCAACGAGCGTGTTCGTGGTTTCCTTTGATACGGTCGGAACCGAGGTCGTTTGTCATCTCGCTGGGTTCGCGAACAACCGGCGTCGTTGAATCGGCGAGTTGCTTTGAGGCGTCGCGGTCTTTATCGGTCATCCTGTGGCAAATCAAAGTTGATCGCCCCAAGTTCCATCCTGGCTGAATGGACATGATTTTAGGCAAGGCTGGTCCGGGAACGCTGAGTCAAAATCCGTTTTTCTTTTCTGGCCATTTGGGCGGATAGTCGAAGGAATAACTGAGCGGCAGATTCACGTCAAATTCCTGTTCTCCGCGACGAATCCGAAGGGGCAAAGTTGTTCCGGCATGAGTCAGGCGTTCGTGAATCTCACGCATGGACAGGTCTTTCGGTTCTTTGCCGTCGAACAAGAGAATCTGATCATCCACCTTCAGTTCACTTTTTGAGCCTGCACTGTCGGGCTGCATTCGCAGAAGTTCCAACACATTGCTGTCACTATAGATCAGCACGAGCCCACTGGCGTCCGGAGGAACTCTCTTCGGCCATTCATTCGAATGCGGCGCGAGCCAGACTTCGTTTTTAGGGAAGTCCAGAATCATATTGAAGTGCGAAAAACATCCCATGCCGAGCGAGTTGAAGTTCGATTCCGTGACGGGAACATCCAGGAATTCGAATTCGCCAATTTTGATAGACTTCAGGATGTAGGTCTGCACTTCGTTAAGGCCTGAGCCTGATGTACGCAGAATTCGATTGGCGCGAATCGCTTCTCCTCGGTCGACGTGAAAACGTAGTGCATCTGATATTGCGGACATGAAGTTATCATTGCCTGTGTCAATCATCAATTCGACGTTCGGAATCGTAGGAACTTGGACTTTCAGAAATGCTTTGTTTCCAGGACCGATTCGGGGCACAGTTCTGATAGCACCTTCTGGCCGCTGCCACGGCACATCAAGACTGGCAATCACTTGATTCTTCAGATCGATCCGCACAACCAGGTCTTCGATGTCCGGAAAACCGAGGCAGCCATCAAAGTACGACCACGCTTTCGATGTCCCGGGTCTGTCTAGGAGGATTAGTCGACTGGATTCTCGCTTCCTCCCAAACGCTGCAATTGGAATGTTACTAATCATCGTGACTGTCTTCTCTCCGACCTCGAACTTGCCGCCGCGCTCCGAAAAACGCCATGACGGATCTGGCGCCACTCTAAGCTCATCTGGGCCGAAAGCTACGGAATACTCGCAACCAGTATCGACAAGAAACATCGCGTTGTACGGTCCGTATTGAACACTCGTGAATGGGCCCTCCAAGCGACGAATGCACTCTTCCACGGACAAATTGTCATCTGCTCGTACGTGCATTGGAGGAACGCTTACAAGGATCGTAAGGATGGGCGCAATGATTCGCAGTAACAATCCTACAGACTTTGAATGCATGGTAGCTGGAATCCTGAAAACATCGATTTTGAACCGTTGACGCGAGCTTCGCGCTTAGAAACATGGAACACAACGGCCGAATTCTTGTTGGTTCGGTCGGTCGAAATTCTGAGCGACCCATGCATCACAACGCGACATCAAATTAATAATTCCAACCAAATCCAAGACCGGCCCACCACGAGCCCTTGAAATCATAGAAGCTGTCAAGAAATGACGCACGGAATACATTCGGTGTCTTTGGTGGCGTTGAATAGGTATTCCAAAGCTGACTCCCATCATTGGACACGTTTCCGTTCGTCAACGTGACGTCCGTAACAAGAGACCACTGCGGATTCGAGGTCTGCATGACGCCGGTGATCCGGGCCGCTGTGGATGCTGGGCCTGTCAGCGGCTGATAGCTAAAAACGCTGGCACTGATGTAGTTGTAAGGATCGCTCGACCATCCTGTCCCAGCACCAATGTACGTGCCGACCTTGTCGTCAAAGGAATACTCGGCCACCAGAGTGACGTTTCCAATCACTGTATTCTTATACGTCGCGTTCCGTGTCGTCCCATACAAAGATTGACTATATGACATATGCAGTTCGTTATTCGGGAGAACGACATCCACAGTGACATTCCGAGATACGACTTGCCCATTGCTCAAAGTGGCAGCGCCGTGGACGGACACCGGTCCCCGCTTTGATCCAATCGACAGGGTTCCGCCAGTCGCGCCTCCATTCATATTGATATTTGCGTTCCAGTTATCGAAATCGCCGTTTACAAATGCCTTAGTGTATGTGCCAGTCATCGTGTAGGTCTGAGGCTGCGCGCCCGAAGCCGTATTGTACGAAGCAGTGGCTATCAGCACTTCGCTCGTAACGCCAATCATCGGTGGGCCAACGTACGAGATAGATCCGTTCGCACTACCGGTTTGTGTGGTCGAGTTGTACCAGGCATTTCCGCTCATTCCGTAAATGGAATAGAACGGTGCCATGTTACTGCCAGGATAGTACGGATACGCCTGACCAAGTCCAAAGCTTGGCGCTCCTGCAACGGGCTTTGAAAAGGCCGGTCCTTCAACGGCACCGGCATTTATGCCTGCAATGAGCGTCGGATCCCACGAGATTGCCGCGCCATTGAGCGCTAAGTTCGTCAATTGGGGCATCTGTGTAACCAAAGAACGGTCTTCGCCAAACTTGGTATTGAATTGAGCTGGAATAGCGTTGACAGAATCAAACACTTCGGAGATCTCACCATTCAACTGGTCAAAGGCGGTCGTTGTCTTCGCCTTGAGATTTTCGAACATTTGGCTGGCAGGATTCTCGGTCAGTAGTGTACGCGGTTCAAGATCCTCTGTGCCGTTATGACTATTTCTGCGCGATCGTCGTCGGACTGCTGTGGCTTTCCAGCGTCGTTGCTGTTTTGACACCAAGTCTGGCCATTCAACTGGCTGAAACGCTATCGCAAAGAAACCATCCAGCCCCCCCCCCGATTACCGAATCTTCCGATATAGTCATGGTAACTGATACTCTTGAAAAAGGACAAACTTCGATTGCAAAAATAGTGACACGGCCCCTACATAATGACCGAGTGCGAAGAGTACAGTCCCATCTTCGCAAATTCAAATGACTTGCCGAACATCTGCACTTTCGGTCACTGCCCAACGGTGTTCAAAGTTGCCGGACTGGTTGAAAAATCTGTCTGAGTCATTTTTTTCAACGCGTGGCAACGTTCCAGTCTTCAATGTCTTCAAGCCTTCTTGGCAAGCAAGGTCAGAATCCCGGACGTCAGGATCTCATCGATGGCGGGATCACACCAGGCAACACTCACTGCGTAGCCGCCCTGCGGATAGGACTCCGCCGTTGGAATGTACCACGGACCACCGTCACCATAGGCTGCACATGCCACAAACCTGTTCGGAGCCGCTGCCTGAGCACGCAGTTGATACTCCACAAAGCACTCGGATGGCAGGTGCAGCAGTGAAACATTGTTGATCTGCAGCGAACTGAGCGTGATAGGAATCTTTGCCGCCGTTCTGCGCAGCCACGCGACTGTATAAGCTGGGCGATTGCGACTCACAACCGGTTGTGACTTATCCGTAATGACACGCATGATCTGTTCTTCATCGAAGCGCTTGTCGCTTGGTGGCTGAATGTCAACCGTCTCCCAGCGAATCGACTCGATCGGCTGAGGATCAAGACCCTTTTCCGATCCCGTGATGCCGTCCAGAATTCGCTGCGTCAGTACAGGCCGCATCTCCTTTGAACCATCGTTGTATTTGCCAGCACCAATGTTGCCACCGCAACCGTTGAAGTACAGATGCGTACAATCGGGTTCCTGCTGCTGACACTGTTTTCTGGCGAGACCACAGAAGTCCGCACTCACACGCCCGTCACCGTAGTAACTCATGGGATGGCAGGCATAGTAATGACTCGCGACCAGTTTTCTCTGGTTGTTGTAGAAGGCCACGGTCTTCAGCATCGGGTCGATCAGGCCTTCCGGAAGTTGTTGATGTTCCGGATTCGTCGAACTGCTTCCTCGCTGCGACGCGACTTTTCCATCTGGTCCCAGGATGCGTCGATTGCCTGCCACTTTTTCGACTTTGGCTTCGCCCGTGGCAATGTGAGTGACTGCAATCGTTTGGTCCATCGCCTTTGCAACCGCCGCACGGCCTGCGTCCAGACATCGACGGAAGAAATCCAGTTCGACAATATGCGGCAGATCACCTTGCTCCAGAATAATCTGTTCAGCATCGACGCAGGCAAACGGAGCGTTGTGCTGATGCACGCAGTGAACGGTGACTCGATCAATTGTCGTCCCTGCAGCTTCGGCCAGGGCCTGACGCCATTGCACATGCGCGTTGTTCAGCAATCCTGTCCAGTCCACGACACAAACAACGATCGGTTTCCCAGAACCAACGAGTACATATCCGATCGCTTCGAGTGGATCATCGACGGCTTCGACGGGCTTAATCCATCCACCGCACAGTGAATGTCCCATCGGCGGCGTTACGTCAAATCGAAATGTGCCGACGCGAAGATTTCCTGCGGTCTGAAATCCGTAGACGGAGGCAGGCAGTAAACCGGCCGCAATTGTTGCGGCCGAGGTACCCAGAAAAATTCGACGACTGGGATTTTCCATGTTGGTTCGTTTCATGATTTAGCCTCGATTGAGTCACAACAACTTTTCGTGCGGGATATTTTGTCAAAGTCCATAGGTTAAACGCAACACGGCTCAGAGAACGGTCCATTAACCTGTAGCGAAACTCGTCAAGAGTTTCGGATGTCCTGTAGCATGGCCGAAAGTCTTGACGACTTTCGCTACAAGGGTCCTTCGCTGAACGGTATTCGAAGTTAAACATGGACAAAATATACAAAGCTATCTCACGAAAGTCGCTCACAACGCAAATCTCCTCCGAGGAAAGATCACGCTCTGGATCGTCAGACGATTGTGTCTCGCGGCGTAATCCGTCACCATCATGCCCAATGGCGTGGACTTAGTGAGCGGCAAGGCGCTAGCCGAATGGCACTCGCGTTAATAAAGTAGACCTCACTCTCCGAGTGAGGCAGGCCGCAAAACGCGGCCCTTGGCATTCATCATTCGGAGAGTGATGGCTACTATCATCGCACAGTGGGCGAACACTCGCATGATCTCAGGCTATCAAAAAGAAAAGGGTCAACCATGACAAAGTGGGTTCTGCTGATTGTGATCTCCGTTAGCTCCTGTGCAGCACCTCTCAATGCTCAGGACGCTGCGAGCAAACCACCCGTGCTGCGTGCCGGAGCTGCCGTGATCGATATTACTCCACAACAGTTTCCGCTGAACATGCCTGGCGGATTCAGTGCCAACATGGCTGAACGTGCCCATGACCCACTTCACGCTCGCGCACTGGTGCTGGATGATGGAACGACGACACTGACGATGGTCGTGGTCGATAGTCTTGGAGTCGCCCCGGAAGTTCTGGAAGAAGCGAAAACGATCGCTTCCCAACAGACCGGTATTCCCGTCGATCATATGCTGATCTGTTCGACACACACTCACAGTGGGCCGCAGTCGAACGCCACCCAAGGCTCGGAACCAGAAATTGCCTATCGAAAACTGCTGGTCGATGGTTTAGCGAAGTCGATTGTTCAGGCACACACGGCTCTGCAGCCGGCATCTCTTGGAACGGCTTCACACTCACTGCCAGACGAAGTGTTCAATCGCCGCTGGTTTTTGAAGCCTGGCAAGATGCCGCTTAATCCGTTTGGAAAGCTGGACATCGTCAAGATGAATCCCGGCACCAGCCCCGACGTACTTGATCGACCGGCAGGGCCAACCGATCCAGACCTGACCGTAGTTTCTGTGCAGGACTCACGCCGCAAGCCGCTGGCCTTGTTTGCCAACTATTCACTGCACTACGTCGGTGGCGTCGGGCCTGCTGAAATCTCAGCCGATTATTTTGGCGAGTTTTCGCGTCTCATGCCGTCACGTCTTCGAGCCGGCAACGACTTCACAGCAATGATGTCCAACGGTACTTCGGGTGATATCAACAACATTCCGTTTCTGGTCAATCGACCGCCTCGTGAACCTTACGAACAAATCCGAATTGTCGCGCAGAAGGCAGCCGATGCTGCATGGCTGGCTCAACAGAAAATCGCCCAGCACCAGTCCGCTGTCCGGTTGGGAATGTTGCAACGTGAGATTGAACTGAAGTATCGTCGGCCAACGGATGAACAGGTCGCCGATGCAAAGATTGTTCTGGCTGCTTCAACTGAGGCAGAAACTAAACGCCTGCCGCCACTGGCACAACATTACGCTCGAAATGTGATCCGAGCTGCCGAACGCCAGGAACAGACTTTGATCGTCAAACTTCAGGCGATTCAAATCGGTGACCTCGTCGTCTGTGGAATTCCATTTGAGACGTTTGTAGAAATCGGCCTGGAACTGAAAGATATCTCGCCATTCCCGCACACCATGGTGATCGGCCTGGCCAATGGTCGTTACGGCTATCTTCCAACCCCCGAACAACATCGGCTCGGTGGCTATGAAACGTGGCTCGGCACAAACCAAGTGCAGGAAGACGCGTCAACCATCCTTGTCAGTAACCTGCAGGAAATGATGGCCGAACTGAAAAACTAATCGTGAATCGACAAGGCAAAATAAACGGCGAGAAACGGAAGATCAGCCAACGCAACGGCTCCGTTATCTGGACGAACGCAAAAACTCTCTGAGCTTTCCAAGATCATCGGCGCCAATCAGATCGACGTTGGCTGCTGTGAGTTCCTGCCAGAGTGCGGGATTTTCTGGCGTAGCCCAGAATCGAATGCGACGTCCTTTGGAATGGACTTGTGCGACAATATCGTGGAGCTTTTTTCGTTCTGCTTCGCTCATCGTGCCGACACCTCGGTAGCGAAAATGAGTTGTCCAGTTGTCGCTGATCAGTGGAAGCAGATCCACAGATTTGTCACTGGCAAGATCGCTCAATCGGCCATCAATTCCGCCTCGCCGTGGTTGAGATTCTTCGATCTCGTGAATTGGCCGATCGCCACTGATGATCACAGTCACTGCTTTTTCTGTGTATTTTCCGTCGTTCGTCACGGAAACCAACGAATCGTACTTCGCCAATAACTCATCGATCGCAGCATAGGCTGCTTTGCCGTTCGTCTTGATATCAACCAGCAGCGTGACCGTTGGGCCATCTTTGTATATCCGGCCATCATTCTGCAGAGCCCGTTCCTGCAACGGCTGAAGATACAGATTTTCGAGCGTGCGATCTTTTGAGACCTGTAGAAAATTGTGCGCGACAAGCAACTGCCCATCCACCAGAAAAACGTCCGCCTCGACACTGGTGAAACCACGATCCAGCGCGTCCAGCAAAGGTCGAGCTTGTTCGTAGTCATTGTGAGCGTGAGCATTCGGCAGAGGTGTTGCGGAAGCAGTTGCGGCATCCGGTCCTTGAGCATTCAGCGCCACACTGACCAGCGACAGCACTACGAGGGTGCATATCGGCCGAAACATTTTGATCATCAATTCATTCTCCGCTGCACACTTTTTGGAATCACACGATCCGCAATTTACAACATCACGTACCGGAAAGCTGACGCATTCCGCTCGCCGGGTGGCCACTACGGCTTCATTCGCAAAATGCGATTGTTGCCCATATCAACAACGTAGAGCCAGCCTTGTTCCCATGTGACACCATGAGGATGACTCAACCGAATCCGAGGATCGCCCTGCCCTTTGCCAAGAATCGTAGTGACCTCGTGCGTCTTCGCGTCCATTCTTCGAATGGCAGCATTGTCGTCATCGGCGATGTAAACGTTGTCCGCATCATCAACGCATAGATGTTTGGGCGAACCAAACTGTGACGTCAATCCAGCCCCGTCCACGAAGCCTTTCGTTCCAGTGCCAGCAACGGTTTTGATCGTTCCATCAGGTAGTACAGCTCGTAATGCGTGACCTCCGCGTTCCAGAATCCAGAGGTTTCCCTGGCCATCCTGAGCAACGGCACGCGGATCAACAAGCGGAGATTGGACTGCAATCTCGCCATCCATTGGCACGCCCTTCTTGCCATTTCCAGCAACCGTCGTCACCAGCCCGGACTTCAGATCCACTACACGAATTCGACGATTGTTGAGGTCCGCGATATGAAGCACATCATTCGTGGGACTGAGCGTGATACACATCACAAAATCAAATGTCGCCATCGTTGCCGGACCGCCATCGCCGCTGAATCCTTTCTGCCCCGTGCCGGCGATGGTTGAGATCACTCCGGTCGCCGCATCCACTTTCCGGACACAATGATTCCAACTGTCTGCAATGTACAGATCACCATTCGGTGTTACCGCGCAATTGTGCATTCCGTTGAAAGTGGCATCGGCCAGTTTTCCGCCGTCACCTTTGTAACTTTTCGAACCATCGCCGCCTGCATGATGCAGTTTTCCTGCTGCGTCGAGTTTATGAACACGGCCACCTTCCAGTTCGACAATCCATAGATCGCCATCGGAATTAAAATCGACACCAAACGGCGATGTCAGCGGACTACTCTTCGAATCCCACGTCCCGCCTTCGGCTACCATCAGTCCGCCAACAACAAATTCAACCTCGCCAGCACACGATGGCGCGATGAACAGCATCGATAGGAACAGACTTGCGAGAAGCAGACGTCTGCACTGGACTGTCTGTTCAGGAATGCGGATTTGATTTCTACCAGTCGTCGTGTTCATTGAAACTCTTTCATAGACATGCCAGCGAAGGATCGTTCGCTCACTTCAGACTCGGACAGTCATTTATCGAGCGATCTAAAGCACCAGCGGCGGAAGCCATTTTAGCTTAACGGCAAGCCGCAGGCGACTGTACTTCTTGAAACGCTGTCGTCTGCAGCGGCGTCAATTTGGCAATTGATGAAGCTGAGTACACATGCGACTTGCCACCTGCTGAGCGCGTCACGGACTCAATTGCTTCTCGGGTTCTCGCGCATAGACCATCACATGCAACATCTGATCAATCACTCGCATGCCTGAAACTTGGTGCATCTGAGACCATGCCTGCTCGTACGGATACACAGTGTATTCTGGGCGTCTGCGTGTTACCACATAATCAACATTGTAAACATCGATCAGTTCTTTCGCGTGAGCGACATCCTGAAATCCCGCTGGCTGAATCACTTGATTCTGTCTCGCGGAGCCAAAATAGGGATACGGTCGCTGATCAAAGACCAGAATCGTGCGGCGATCAGCGAAACTCGAGTCGAGTGGAATCACTATACCTCCATTGTATGCCCGGAAATGAGCGGCCAGACCTGTATGCCAGGAATTCGAAAGCCACGCAGTCGCGATCATCATTGCAGCCGTTGACAATGTGATCACGGAAATCTGTTGAAAATGTGTTTTTCGGTAGAGGCTACTGAGGATCCATCCCACAGCCAGACAATCCATCGTCAGCATCGCCAACATCAATGGTTGGGTCTGATCCTCATGATTGACACACAACCGCATCCACTGAATTCCGACTGTCGTCAGCAGCAGAATTCGAAACAGACCGACGGCTCGATTCAGATTTGCGATGAAAGTCACCCCGGCAATGACCGACATGGACAAAAAGCAAAGCCCGTAGCGAACCGGTGTATACGCCCAGAGCAAATGATTCAGCGATCCAGGCTCATCTTCCACGCAGAACGGAGTCACAAGCCAAATCAGCAGACAACCGGCTACCGCAGCGCCAAGGAGACAAACTCGGTGAATGGAGTTCATACCAAAAGAAGACGCACGCTTGTGATAGGCCGTTATCAGTAACCCCGTCAGGGCAAACGGAATGAGTGCAATACAGATCGTGTGCAGCGGACCACACTCTCGCCAAACGGCACCAGCCAGGGCTTGAAGTACGAGCGGACTTTCGTTTCCAATGATCGTTGTCGACCAAAGATTCGGGTACGCCATTTCGCCAGCAGGCTCTGAGGCTCCCACCGGATACAATGAGAAACCGGTGAACCACCAATTTCTACCGTACCAGTAAATCCAAAACGGTGTGCTCCAAAGACAGCCCAGCATAAGAGATTTGAAGGCCGAGACGACACCGTTCTTCAGGACGCCACTGAGCAGCAGCAGGCACACAGCCCCGAAGGCATATCCCAATGCGAAATGTTTCGTACCGGCGAGCAGACCGACCGAGACTCCAACCAATGCAATATAAATTCGCCCAGATTTTTGGTCAGCGGGCAAGTGATCTTTTAGTATCCAGGCGAGTGCTGCGGAAAAACAACTGACGACCATTAGATCATTGGACGCATCTATGGTCTCATGCACCGTCGTGTACACCGCAAGAACTCCGGCGGTACCGATGTATTGCAGGCTTCCCGAAACTCCCAGTGCTTGAAAGATCGCCAGCGTCGCAAAGCCCCACAGTACGACAACCGGGACATTGTTGAGCGGGACAAAGAAATCTCCCGAACAGCCTGCCGTCGCCCATACGCCAAGCAGTTCACTGTTGGCCGGAAAGTACCAGCGAGCACACTGCGGAACATACAGCGAACCCGTCTGCAGCCAACTGTCGATCAACGGCATGTGATACCACAGCGAATCGAAATCCTTTGGAAATTTCAGCACTCCGTTCAACACAGAATGCACAAGCAAAACGGTCATCGCCGCATAGCCCGCCCAGCGAGCATACACGTCAGACCGCGTAAGATCTTCGGCGACCGGAACACTGATCGGCTTTCGAGTCGACAAAGACCTCACCGCAAAGACCAATATCGCGCCCGCCAGAAACTGTTGACGAAAAGCAGTCAGCAGGCCCATCGCTCCCAGTAACGTGCCTGACAAAATCAATGTCGCAACGAACAGCAGGGAACAGAACAGTCCGCAATGAAGATTGTCTTCCCTCGGAAAAAAGCGACGATGCAAACGTCGCAGGGAGATCACCATCACGGCATTGGCAACCAGCCAGATCCCCGCCGCAAAAGCATCAAGGATACTCATTCGCCAGAGTAGTGAAGCAGTCATCAAGAATTGTTCCAGCAAGGCAACCAGTGGAAGAATGCGAACGCGATGGCAACCTTAGTGTTTCAGTACACTCATGGAGAACATCGCAGCTCTGGTATGCTCACTATACCCGCCACACGCGAATGCGTCATCCAGCGAAACGGCGATGCTCAGCAGTTCCGGAACCGGCGTTCGCGTGCGAGACAGCAGCGCCTGCGTCTGGCGATCATACAGTAGCAAATCGCCGCTTTCCGTCGCCGCGAGAATCTGGCTTTCTTTGGCACAGAACACAGCATCCCGCACCGGAGACTGACAGCGAATCTGAAACGTGGTTTCGCCCGACGGATAGTTCCAGACCGCAACGAAATGATCACGACCGCAACTGAGGACCGATGTTCCATCCGCAGAAAATCGAATCCCTTTCAACTGGTCCCGGTGCTCGGAATACACATCGCTGACCGTATCACGCGAAAGATTCCACGCACGAATCACACCATCCACACAACCCACCAGCAAGATCGACTCGTCCGGCGTCAACACACAACATTCGGCCACCTTCTGGCACGGCTTCCGTCGGATCAACTCACCCGTTCGCAGATCCCACTCGCTCAGCGTCGAGTCCCAGCCGACGGCATACAATCTTTCACCGGAAGCACTTATTACCAATCCATTAATGCTGTCCTTGTGAGCCTCGAACGAACGGATCTCAATGCCCGTGGCAACGTCCCACAGACGCACCTCACCATTTCCAGCGGCACTCGCCAATTCCTTCCCGGATGGAACAAATGCCAAGGCCGTCACACGATCCGTATGACCAGTGATCGTCGTAACCAGTTTGCCGTTTCGATCCCACAATCGAATGGATTTATCATCGCTGGCTGATGCGACAATCTGACCGTCCGGACTGAACGCCACATCATTGACGCCCTGCTCATGTCCTGTCAGCGGAACAAACGTCGCGGGCCATGTCATCCACCACAGGAAAAGATTAACCACAGCCATGACGAAACCGGTCACAATCAATGGCCGTGCGATTGAGCGACGTGTTCCGGTGTTTCGCGGAGATGCAGAATCTAAACTGGCGGACACAGGCTCAGAACTCCCCAACAACGTCGGCATCACCGCTGGTGAAAAGACGGTAAATAATCTGCTTATCCAGCGACTCAGAAAGACTCCGGGCCGAACCATCCGACAACAGCACATTCGCGGTCTGAGGATGCATGCTCCGTGGTCCCGCGTTGCTTTCTTCGGTATTCTGGAACGAACACGGCAACTGATTTGGCAAAGGATTGCAGTAAGGAATCCAGTCGTGAGTCGCATCACCATTGACGCCCTGACATTCCCGATCGCAATCCAGACCAACACTGGACGCTCCGGGGGCCGGAAAAGCCCACGTTCCGCGATTGTCCAGAGCCGACGGTTCTGCCCGCACTTCCGCCACACAGACAGTGTTGCTGAGTCCATCCGTAATGTCGCCCATCCGCAAACCGACGTTCTGCCCCATGACTCCGCGACTTTTCGAATCCTGCCAGAAACGCACACCCCAACTGGCACTCCCAAAGTTCGCCGCATAGTTACTGCGTGAATACAGGGCCCCCAAGATGGGCTCGAAGGCCGTACCGGTGCCCGTATCAGTCGGACACCGATAGGCCGAAACAACGGTCGAAGTCGCCAATAGATTTGCCACGTTGGTTGTATCAACCGTCGAATCAAATTGCTGATACAAATTCGCTTGTTCAATCATCGGCAGAATTGCAACCGCCCACGTCGAACGCGGTTGATCCCGACCATTGTCGGTAAATCCCACAGGCCGAATACAGGCAGGCGGAAAGGTTCTGTGAATGTCGTGGTAATTGTGCAATGCCAGCCCGATTTGTTTCAAGTGATTCAGACATTGAGTCCTGCGAGCCGCCTCACGCGCCATCTGGACAGCAGGCAAAATCAAGGCCATCAAGATCGAAATCACCGCGATCACCACCAGCAACTCCACCAGCGTAAACCCCCGGTGGCAGCGATGTTCTTTGGAGGATTCATTCACCATCGCAATCTCACAGGAAGAAGACCAAACCGAAAAATGTACTCATCACGCTCCGCCGTGATGTATTGCGACTGTCCCCTCTCCCCCGCTATCGATTGACCATCTTCACAATTATTCCACGGGGGGAGAGGGCACAGACAAATAACATTGGATGTAAAGACATCACACCAAGTCGTTTGTCGTATCATTCGCGCGGTGCATTTCAGCAGCGATAACAGCTCCCAATGCCGCCGACCAACTCTTACCGCTCACGCCGATCCGACTTAAGTAAACCAATCATACTCATCAGAAAACTTCCAAACACTGCCTGAATCCCCACCATACACAGAAACAGCGACGGTATCACTCGCGACACCGTCAGTTCCGCCGTCATCGGTCCGTAACCCACGCCCCGCCAGATCAGAAACGCAGACCCAAACCAAGCTGCTCCCACTGTCACCGCAACTAGCCCCAGAACAATGCCGCCTTCCAGTGATGCGTGCCGTTCCATGCGATTTCGTGTCGGCTGTCGCGGATGAATACCGATCGCCGCCGCGAACTGTCGAGCGAACGTGCCGGTGATCAGCAATTGAAACCCGACAAGAGCCACCATCGCCGCTGCCAGGCTGGTGTTGACACTCAACTCGGTCCCGGCGATTTGCAAGCCACCTGAAAAGCCGATCGCAGTCATCAGAATCAGACCGGGCACAAACAGCGTCATGCCGGTCATCACAAACAACCATCGCGGACAGTACAGCAGCATAAATCTCAGATGCCGCCAGCCGTCGCGAAAACTTCGCAGATGCGGCGGACGCGACCGACCATCCGGCCGCAACGTCGTGGGAATCTCTGTGATTCGCAGTCCCTGCAGAGTCGCCTTGATCACCATCTCACTGGCAAATTCCATCCCGGTCGTCGAAAGCTGTAGCCGTTCGATGGCATCCTTTCGAAAACCTCGCAGCCCGCAATGAAAATCCCTCACAGGACAACCGAAGAACAATCGTCCGATTCCGGACAGAATTGGGTTACCAATCCAGTAGTGATGCCACGGCATGGCACCCGGTTCGATGCCACCGAGAAACCGATTCCCCATCACCAGGTCATAGCCTTCGTGGGTAAGCGTCCGGGGAAACCATTCTTGCCAGTGTCGGTAGTCTTGGGTCCGGTGTAATTCCGGACTCTGGACTTTTTCTGGCGAGGTGAGGTATGAGCGAGCGTGAGCAGGTATGGCGTGAGCGGATTGAATGGCAGCAGTGGTCGGGGCTGACAGTGGCCGAGTGCTGCGAAGAGGCGGGCGTTTCGGTCGCCTCATTTTATCGGTGGAAGAAACTGCTGACGGAGCCGCAGAGTCCCCGGCGACCACGATCGACGCGACGAAAGAAAGTGCGGGCGTCAGATCCTGCAAAGC
>Ga0209702_10002891_pt1 | contig 28504 bp, 38 predicted proteins | sample FRY01_FD_187210 | JGI IMG/M metagenome (GOLD analysis project Ga0209702, IMG submission 187210) | Freshwater microbial communities from Lake Fryxell liftoff mats and glacier meltwater in Antarctica - FRY-01 (SPAdes) (version 2) | ecosystem: Environmental > Aquatic > Freshwater > Ice > Glacier... | reverse complement strand
GTAGGCTCAATGAAGATTTTTCTACACCTACGAATTCGTATTTCTGGGCTGAACGCTGGAAGGGGCCTGAATCGGTAGTTTATGGGCACAACGTTCACTCCTTGACGGATATAATGATTCATGAATTCATCCCAGGAGTTAGGTGTTACGGAATTGACCAAGGAGCTGTTTACGGCGGACATTTAACGGCGTTAGTGTATGATAACGACACAAAAAAAGTAACTTTTGTTCAACAAGCTGCTCGGCGTCAATATTGGAAGAAAAATAGCACAATTTCAAATGAGTAAAATCTTGCCTTATCCCCGCAAAAAAATCAACCGACAAAAAAAGCCTAGAAAAGAGAATATGCCAAATATGTGTGAAGATATTAAAATTCTAAAATTAGAATTGGAAAAAATTCAAACACAGATTCAAGAGAAAATTGGGCAGGAATACAAAAAAATCTTGATTAAACATCCAGAAATTTTGGCTTTTGGCTGGGACCAATACACAGATTATTTTAATGACGGAGAGCAATGCAATTTTAGCGTTCAAAGTTTAAACGTTAAATTCAATCCAGAATTGATTGAAAACAAAGACGAAGCTGGTTGGTTCGAAGAAGATTTTTATTTTATTGAAGATGGCTTCCCTGAGTTCCGAGATGTAGTAAAAAATGTAAACATTACTATTATTCAAAAAGATTTAAACCAATTAAACAAAATTCATAGTTCTAAGCAATTTTCCACGTTTTTCCTGGGCGCTTTCGGTGATCACGTCAGAATTGTGATTGACAAAGATTCAATCTCAATTACCGAAAGAACTGATCACGATTGAGTTATCTCCTTGATCTGGTAAAACAGGTCATGGAAATTTTAGTCGCGATTCTGTGTATTATTTGCTGTGTAAGCAGCTTTGCTTTTTTGGCACAAACATTTATTGGATTTTTTGCCTTGTTTTTTGGAAAAGAATTTGGGACTTTGAATTCAATCATGTTTTTTCTGGCAATTGCCCTGGGTTCTGGAATTGGTTTTCTTTGGCTGACTGGTAGAATGGTTCTAGACGCTATTCGATGATTGACTAGCTTGGAAGATGTGGTAAGGTTACTTCTAGAAAGGTTTTCTCATTATGACTACAAATCAAAAGACTCGTTATTTCTATCTCCGCAACCCTCAAAATCGCTCCATTGCCGCGTGCTTTGCATACCGATTCACTGTTGGTTTGAAAGGGGGTGGGACCGTTCAATACGCGGTTGCCACAATTCATCCTGGCGATCAGATGACTCGCGAGCTTGGAAGGACTATTGCAACAGGGAGGCTCAATAAATTCGGTGGACGAACCATCCCGCTAGCAAACGAACAGAGGCCAGTGGATGCGCTTCTGATTGATGTGGCTTCGTTTCACCGAAATTTGCAAGAAACAGATGTAGTCGATCCTGTCCAAGAGTTGCGCAAATATGATCAATTGCTACAAACCATGCATCTTTCTCGGCATGTGTGCGATCTAGCCTATGTAGCGGTTTCTAGTCCGCCCGTAGCGTGAGAATTCCGACTTATGTAGGCGAAATCATCGTGGTGGGAGTTATTCTTTCGGGAGTAGCTCTCGCCGCGCATGGTGGAGTTTGGGAATGGGTTGGATCTCTAGCTGTTTTGTTCAGTTTTTGTCATGCCCAAATTTCAGATCGCATGGCAGAAAAAGAAGCTAAAAAAAACACCCCAGAAATACATTGTTGGAAATGGTCTTTGCGATATTTTATCGCAAAAGAAAGTCTCTGGTTTGTTTACTTCTTGGCGCATGGGAGTTATGCTGCGCTGGCAGGCGTGATTCTTTTCCTCATGTACCCCTTCTGGCGGCGGTTCTGGCGCTCGCTTTATCCTCTTTGAACTTCAATCCACATCAGGTATAAACCCGCACTGAGGATCAAATGCCTATTACAACGACAACGCGAATTGTAGAAAACACCTGGGATTGTCTTCACTGCAAGCACACCAATCGTGGTCGTGACATGGAGTGCTCTAAATGCGGTGCGCCCAAAGGTTCTACTATTATTGACAAAATTCCAGAAGCCGGTGCTACTCGGGATGTCGCCGAAGTTAAAAGCGGGACTGCGATCCATGCAACTTTTTCGCATGGATCAAACTGGATTTGTGAGTATTGCAAATCGCAGGTTCGCGCTCCTGACGGGAAATGCCAGGAATGCGGTGGCGACAAGGAAAAAGCAAAATCGGTTCTAGAATATCGCGAGTCTATGCGGCTAGCTCGGGATGCACAGAAAATCATTGAGGCAAATAACCAGAAAAAATTGGCCGTCACGGTGCCTAGTCCATCTTTGAACAATAGCCCACCATTGAAAGCGCCTGTAGAACAACTCAATTATGAATCAAATCCCTCTGCGGGATATCGGGACAGTGCTTTAAAAACGACACCCAGTATTTCGCACAATCCACATAGAAAAACTTCATTGTCTAAAAATGATCAGGACGATGATGAAAAATTCGTCAATTCATATTACAAACATTCCGATCTAATCAAAAAGATTGCAATTGTTGCTGCTATTCTTCTAGCGTTAGGTGGATTTGTTTGGCTGATGGTGTATCTTTTTACGGATCACGACAGCAATGTAGTGGTTGGGCAAACACATTGGTCTTGGACTCGCCAAGCTCAACATGATGATCGCCTGCATGATCCTGGCAATTGGCAGGGAAACATGAAGCCTCGCCCTATTCAATCGACTATTATTTGCGAAGACAGAATTCGCAATACTTTTAATTGTAGTAGCGGCACGGCAACAGCACACGATTGCCGTTCCCACGAAGAGTGTACACGGGTTCCAGATACATGTACTCGAAATCCTGATATTTGCACAACTGTAAACGTTCCTGAAACCTGCTATACGACCTCTGTATCGTGCAGCGAAAGATGCAGTGATCGCGGTAATGGTTCAAGTTCTTGTACGCAAACCTGCTCTGGCGGCGATCGTGTGTGCTCTGGCGGTGGATCTCGCCAAGATTGCCGTAGTGTTTCAGATACATGTACTCGAAATCCTGACCATTGCGAAGATGTAACTGTGTGCGTGTGTGATAATCACGAGAATTGGTGTTCATACGACTACATGCAATGGAACGTGACAGCACAGCAAACAACTCAGGGGAATGATCACAATGTTCTTCCTGATCCGCGAATCGTAATTGACGAAACTGACCCTCGTCAACGTATCATTGATCAAATGCGTTTTTCTGTTAAACTAGCCGATGGCCCTGAACGCATTTGGTCATATACTCCTCGCAACCTTTCAGATTTCAATAGATTTCAAACTGGCAACCATTGGATGCTTCGTTGGAATCGCGCCGGGACTACCGTCCGACCCCTCCACAAGATTCGCTAATTCTAGTTGACTTTTGCTTTGTCTATGTTAAAATAAAGCATGGCAAAGAAAAAGAAGAAAAAATCAGTCCGACGCATCAACCAAGAAGGCTACGAAAAAGCTTTCAAAATTTTGAGTGTACTCCAACCTAAATTCTTGACGCGCACAGGACATTCAAACTGTGCTTTGCGTGCTCTTGGCAAAATCCCGGCCAGGAACAAATTCCACAAAAATATCGAAAACTATCCAAAAGAAGTGTTAAATTTCTTTGACGGCATTCCTCTTGCCGTATTGGTTGAAATTCAAACAGAAAACGATTGGCGCGATGAGGAGGAGATGTCCAATAAAGAACGCTACCAAAACATGATGGCGTTTTTGTGTCAAAAAATTGACAGCATCCTTGATCCAACGAAAGTCACTTTGACAGTTTGAAAGTTCCCCAAGTTCGGTTATAGTAGGTTCATCAGACAGGGAAGAGCGGCGAGTGGTTCGCAAGCAGCCCTGCAAATGGCTCAACGTTTCTACTAAAGAAAAGGTTTCATCATGAACAAAGATCAGCTTGCAGCAATTCTCTCAACTCTCTCGGTCGGCAACGTGGTTTCTCTGGAGCTTTCTAACGACCGTTTCCTCTCGGGCACCTACACCGTGAGCGGTTCTCGGATCGGTCGGGGCCGCGGCGGAGTGCTCCATGTTAAACTCCAGGCTCGGAATGGTCACGAATTCGAGCTCTCTACCACGAAATTCGCTGGGTTCGTTGAGTCGATGACCGTGGGCTACGGTGCCTCTGATCGTGACTCGGTGAGTCGCGTGAGCTCACAAGTAGGTTCCACACGTCGAATTCCAGCAAATGCGTGAATGACGCCCGAAAGCGAGGTGGAGGAACAAAAATTCTTCTGCCTCGCTTTCGGCATTGCTCCATCCTTCAAAATCAGTTACAGTATTCTCAGAAAGCAGGACATTCCAAATGGCTACAGAAACTCAAAAACCCGGTATTCTTTCAGTTCAAAGCGCAAGTGGCGTAACTACAGTCACCAACATTGACTCTGGCGTTAGTGTTATGATTCCCGGCGAAAGTCAGGATCTCACACAAGCCCAGACGAATCTTCGGAATTATCTTGATGCCGTGAAGCGCGCCCGAATGCTTGAGAAAACCCTAGAAGGTGAGTTCACTACAGGTAAAAACGAATCCGAGCTTGCAAAGCTTGCAAGTATGGAGGAAAATAAAGCTAAAATGAATCTCCATCTTGGAATCATTTATAGCGAACCCGGCGAATTAACCCTTCTTCGCGCCCCCTTGGCTCGCATTCTCACGGGATGTCGTGAACTTCTCGGAGAAGAGAATTACAATCGCGTGCTAGATGCACGTCGAAATGTTCCAAAACTAAGTGAAGAATTTCTGGTCTCTTTTGGCAAGGCTACCGTATCGGTAGAAATGTCCCGCTCTTCGGAAGTTGTTGAAATTATCGACGCTGCCGTGGTAGAAAACCTAGTCGCAACTGGCTGATAAGAACCAACTCAACAATAAAAGGAAAAATGACAAATCAAAAAATTGGTAGACTCTTCTGGCAAAGCACAGACACAACTCTTTTGCACCGACTTTTGAAAGAAGGAATTGTTGACGCACGAAAATTTGTCGTCGCTTTCAATGCAGGGGCTAAAAACAAACGCACCGAGCAAGGGATTTATTCACGTTTGTATCACGAGGTTGGTTTTGAAGGATTTCCTAGTGGCCTAAGAGAAAGTTTCAATATAATGCTTCGACCAATCAAACGTGAGAAAAGACAAGATTTTTCAAAACCCGGTGCGCCTTTCATTCCTGTTTTGAAATGTATGGAAATTCTTAACGTAAGCGGAGAGCGGATTCGGCAATTAGGACTCACGCGCGACGGTCGTGGCAACCGCGTTCGTAAATCAATCGATCCAGAAACAAATTTCGTGATTTATAGTAAGCCAGATATTTTGGCCTATAAAATCTATCGCGATAACCGCCCTGTCGAGAAAAACAAATTGAAACGTCAACTTGAACTCAATCTAGAGGTTGTAACTTCTACTCCTGTGAAAGTAGCCCCGGAAATGAAAAAAGCAGAAAACGTGATTGTACGATCAAAACCGGAACCATCAGCCACGCCAATCAATGAGGCGTTAGGCGTCTACGCCAAAGAAAGGGAAACCGTGAGGATTGCCCTGGAAGCCTATACTATCGGACTCATCCCGTTGGACCAATTCATTGCGCAAATGCATAAAATGCTTGTAGCAAATAACTGAACTGAGCCCAAACCAGTTTGAAGCCCAATGGACGAACTTTGTTCGTCCATTGGGCTTCGCCGCAACTAAGGGTGCCAAGTTGGTTTGAAAGTCTCGCTAGAACGGTTATAGTCAGTTCATCAAAGGGAAGCGGCAACCAACAACCCGCCCCAAACAGGAACACAATGAAACTCCTTGATTCAGAAATCGAAATCGAAGCCTTTGGTGTTAAAGAAGAACATCTATTCTCTATCGAAGACAATGGCATGGTGTTCGACATTCTTCGTAAAAAGATGTATTCGAACGCAGTAGCGGCAATCTGTCGCGAAATCTCCTGTAACGCTCGGGATGCACACCGAGAAATTGGCAAGTCAGATGTGCCTGTAATGATTAGCATTCCTACCCGTTTCGATCCGCACTACCGCGTTCGGGACAATGGCCCTGGGATTACTCCCAATCGCATGATTAACGTATTCATCAAGTACGCTGCCTCCACAAAGCGTTCTGACAACATGCAAACTGGCGGATTTGGGCTTGGGGCAAAAACCCCATTCGCTTATGCCAATACTTTCAACATTGTTTCTGTAACTGATGGAGTAAAACGCACCTATACCGCCCTCATTGATGAGACTCGCGTTGGTAAGCTCCTGCTTGTGAATGAAATTCCTACTGATGAGGGCAATGGCACTGAAATCGTAATCCCCATCAAGCAGGCAGATTTCGAAGAATTCCGTAAATGGACCTATGAATCAACGAAACACTGGGCCGTAAAGCCAACCATTTTTGGGGCTGGTATTGATTATCCTGATTTTGCTACTAGCACCATCATGTCGGGCAGCAATTGGTTTCTTTCTCGGGCTGATACGGGTTATTACGGTGGTCGCCAAATGAAAGTTTTGGTTGACGGAATCGAGTATCCTTTCGATGTAAGCGTGCTAAATGACCCTTCCTTTTCGAATCTTTTCGGAGGAAATTACGTCCTTTACATGAATTTCGAGGTAGGGGCACTGTCGGTTGCCGCAAATCGTGAACTTCTCGACATCGACGATCGGACAAAGCTTGAAATTTCCTCAGTGCTCTGCAAAGTGCGAAAAGAAATCAAAGCTAGCGCGCAGAAGAAAATTGACGCAACGGTAACTTACCGTGGAGCCAATGATGTATTTCACGAAATTTGCCAGAGCATTGGTGACGGATATCGCCAAGAATTCAACTGGTGTGGTTTGAAACTTTTCGGACAAGCAGCAAACGTGAATTCGGCTATTTTCCAAGACTTTTCTGTTGAGGGAGTTGCAAACCCTGAAGGGCCTAGTGCTGCAAGCCGCGCTGGGCGTCGTCGTTACGGTCGGGAGCATCAAAATCTCAACCTTACAAAAGGGAGTCGCCTTGTAATCAACGATCTGCCCGACATGAATGTTTCGGAAAAACACGTCACTCAGGCCATTCGTGGCATGTTTGATGCGTTGAATCCTAAGGATTTCGGCAATGTCCAACTTGCCAGAATTAAAGACATGGCCGCCGCGGAAATTGAATTCCACCTTTCGAAACTAGATTACCGGCTTCTCTCTGAATTCGTGAAGCCACGCAAGGTCTCGGCGCGGTCGTATCTTGGTAGAATGACATTCTATCGGTTTGAAAATGGCAAATTTGCTCGCTCCTCTCTGAGTGTTTACGAGAATGATACACAGACAAAAGTCTGTGTTACCCTCTGGCGTGAAGGTCGTGGCTCTGGCGTTTTTTCTAAAAACGCCATGGGAAATCGTCTAGATTCCCATTCTTTGGGCCGATTGATTTCAGATACCGATATTAGTGTTTATGGATTTATAAATGATGTAAATGTTGATAAACTTGCTGCTACCGTAGTGGGCCTTGTAACCCTTGAGGATTACATGAAGGATTATATGAAAAGTTTCCAACTTGATGCTGCTGAAGCTATGGAAGTTGCAAACTACACAGAAAATATAGGCGCAATTCGAATCGGTGGTCGGCTTGGAGAAACAAAAATTCGTGAGGCGGTAGAGTTTATTGCGAAAAAAGAGAATGCAATTCTACAGTATTTCGCAGAGTGCGATCGAATGATGGCACTCCAGACTAAATATGAAAAAATGAGATATTTTTCGAATATCATTGCACAAAATGTAACAACTCCAGTTGTTTCGACAAAATGCACATTGGTCGAAATGGCTGAAAAGATCACTACTCGATATCCGCTAATCGAGAATTTGGGTTACGGCACACAGGTTGAGCATGTTGCAGAATACATCAACCTGATCGACTCGGTACGATAATTGCTGTAAGTGCGAAGGGGTAGGTAGGGTAGCTCACCGCCCTTCGCACTTTTAAGTTTGACTCTTCTCTAGAATGCGCTATAACAGTTTCAGAAGTTCGCAACAAAGGTACAAAAGGCAAATCAAATGACAAATACATACGGTTTCACAAAAACGAAAAACAAAGTTACCGGCACCGAGAGTCTCACTCTCACTAACCCCGCAGGTCAACCAATGACCATCACCTCGGAAAACAAGCAATTTCCGAAAGTGATGGAAGCTCTGCGGGCAGGGCAGTATGAGGAAGCTTTCGAACTCGTAACTGTCGCCACGACAATCAAGAAATTTTCGGAAGGAAATTTCGTTGTGGTGAATGGGCAAATTGAGGTGAACGGCCGAAAAGTTCCTAATGAGCTTGCGGAATATATCATGGATTTCCAGCAAGAGGGCCTCGACTACAAGCCGCTTGTAGCTTTCGCTCACAAGCTTTTCTTGAATCCTAGCCATCGCTCGGTAATGCAGCTTTTCGCATTCCTCGATAAAAATCGCCAAGCCATCACTACTGATGGCGACTTCATCGCCTACAAACGGGTACGCTCGGATTTCCGAGATATCCACACGGGCATGTTCGATAACAGCCCTGGTGAAATTGTTGACATGGAGCGAAACATGGTGGATGATGAGCCCACCCGCACTTGTTCAAACGGATTGCACGTTGCAAATTGGGACTATGCTTGCAACCATTTCGGCAACGGTGAGGGCGTGATGATCGCGGTGAAAGTCAATCCTGCTGATGTAGTGTCGGTGCCGATTGATTACAATCAATCAAAAATGCGCGTGTGCGCTTACAAGGTGCTAGAAGTGGTCGAAGCGGCTCACACCGCCCGCCTAGTGTCGAATTCAGGTAATTCCACTTTTTCGGATTTTGACGCGGACGCTAGTGCGGACGAAAAAGATGAATTGCGTTCCGAAAGCGAGGATTCCCTCGACGAAGATTGTCCCGACTGTGGAGCGTTTCTTGATTCAGATGGTTACTGTTCTCAAGACTGCTAATTTCCCAAAGAGGGGCGCGCATTCTATAAACGCGCAAATCCTAACGAAATTCAATTCTAGCGAAACTCATTACTTTGAATCTTTTACCTGACACAACGAGGCGATCACGCCAAAATACCAAAATTTGGTGTGATAAAAAATACCTCATTAAATTTCTGTCTTTTCTTTTCACACAGTCTCGACATCGACGATGAATATCATCAAAATGATCGTGCAATTTTTGGCCGTGCTTTCGTTTTTGGCCGTGTGCAGTTTGTTCTTTCTTTGTAGCAAAATTATCGGACCTACCCCTGCGCCATCGACAGACGATCCTAAATGGAGAGCAGAGAGCAATTCTGTAAATTACGCGAAAAAACTTATAAACTAGATTGAGAAAAAGAAAATTTGTATGGCTAACGTAAAATTCCAAAAAGTTTACACGATGAAAATTCCAACCGATCTCAACGAGGGTCGCGGTGGCGAATATAATGAAGGCTATTTTGCCATCAAAGCAGACGCCGCGAAAGCTGGCGAGGGCCGCGGTGTTATGGGCGCCCCAGCGGGGGTAGGTGAGCTAGATGTGGTATGGATCGATGATCTTTGCTATGAACTAAAAAACGCGAACCCGATTAAAATGATTACAGATTGCGTTATACGACGAAACCAATTTATGGATATTGTTAAAATCGGTGATAAAGTCGAAATTAAGCAAACAAAAAATAGTGCTGTATTGCGCGAAATTGTTAGCCAAAAAATTGGCGTAGACAAAATCAGTTTTGCTTCTTGTTTGAAAACCATAACTATTGATGGATCAGAGCCCGTTTTGCACATCATACAAACAAAAATTTTCTAAATGAATTTTCAAATAGGCGATCTGGTTGACCTCAAATTCAAAATGATGACGCTGGATGATGGTTTGCAGGCTCGTGAACTTATCCTCCGATATAATTTGGACGTCGTAGGCAACGTCCAGTCGTTCTTCACGATGAGCATTGAAGAAACTCAGCCAAAACTTATGATGATCAGTGGGTTTGGGTTGCCCGGTGATTTACCAGAAATCAAGTGGCGATCCATTGAATTACTCGTCTTCATGCCTAATAATTCAATCGAAAAGTGGGATACTTCCCAAGAGTTCATACAACCTAAAAATTGGTGATTTAGCAAAATTTGTTATGTTGCCGACACCTATTTAGGTGTATGAACACCGACGCAAAAATTCTAAAAGAATTCATTGAAAAATCATTGGCAGAAATGCCAATTCAAAAATTTGAAAAAATTGGTGATTTCTCCAAAAATCGCTCTTTCAAAGAAATCGACCGAGCTATCCTTAACTCGGAACCCGGCTTAAAAAGAATTCACAAACAATTCTCCAAAACTCCTTTTGATTTTCATTTCTATGTAATGAATCACAAAGAAGCAAATCGTAGACCCGCGGGCAAAATGCAGTGGACAGATATTCTTGATGCTGACGGCAACCCAACGGGCCAAGTTAACGGCGATTATTTGGAAACTGTTCCTACTCTAAAAGAGGTTGGAGTTGTCACTCCTGAATTCGTTAAAAAGCATTTGAAAATTGATGTTCCCGAAACAGACGACGTAATCACTGTATTATTCAACGGAAATAATGCAGCAGAAAAAGTCATGTTCACAAGCTGGACAATGGCTCATCGTATTGGACATGCTTTGGCCCAAAGTAAAAGTGACAGCTCCGGGCTGGTCTGGGGTACATTTATGGAACATTTTGACACACAAATCGGCGATGTTTTGAATGTGTTGTATGACGTGCCGTTTCGTCCAAGTAGTCATCAAAACCGAAGGCAAAGCGAATTAATTAAACATTTTCTTTCTTCCATAGGCACTTTTAAATCTGCTAGAGATGGAAATTTGCGATCTAGATTTGAGTTTCACTATGAGTTGCTAGCGCAATATTTGATAACCGGCAAAATCAAATTTAAGCCACTTCAGCGCGAATTTATTACGAAAACGAGGTTTGCCTGGGGCAACCCCGCACACGAAAAGAAAATATCCGTAGTCGATGAAGAAACATTTATTGAAATTGGCGAAAAAATGCAAACAATCGAGAATGATTGCGAATATTTACTGCGCGATGTCATGAATGAATGTTTGGGAAAAATCTTCTTGATGTGATTGGGTTGGGCATGGCCAGGAGAATGCAGTAAATTCTTCTCAATGTTCAACATACGACCCATCACAAACTCCTCGCTTAACAACCGATTAAATTCTCTCAATGTCGGCCAAAAACTCCTCGTATTCCCAATGTCAGAATTAACGAGATCGGTCCCCGATTCTCTTAATGAATACACCATCGAAGAAATCGAAAATCTCAACAATTTAGAGGATGACAGCACTTGGAAAGGAACCATGACAACCGTCAAGATTTCCCATGTTTTTGCCGAAAAAACAAAAGCATTGGTGCTTAGAGGGATCATCTGCGTAACTGACGGCTTACCAGACAAAGACGTTTTTTGGTACGACCTAGAATCACTCAACACTTACGAAATTCAGTGTTATCGTTTGATTACATCTGACATGTTGGCTCTTGTCCTTTTGAACGAAAGAGCAACAGGTGAAGCGGGTATGAAAAAACTATTAAATGATACCTATACCCCTGAAACTCCATAGTTAGTCACAGGAGTTTATCAAAAAATGCATATTACTAAAAAAGAGCTTGATCGCTTGATTCGGGAAGAAGTTTCAACACAAATAAATGAAGGCGTTAAAAACATAAAATTTACTGCTTTCATTTCGCCAGAAACTCACCCAGATGGCATCGAAGTCTTTGTGGATGCCATCGTAAGAACCTCTGATCGCGACGAAGAACAATTAGGCCCAGATGTGGAAATTGTTAGAGTTGCTGATGCAACTTCAAACCGCGAACTCCCCTACGAGGAATACGAATCTGCTTATTCTGATTTAGGTGATTTAGCATACCAAGAAATTGGTATTTATGAACCAGACTTAGAAGAAAGTATGATGCTTGATTTGGGGCGTTTTGATTCTTTCTTGAATGAAGAGGTTGATGAATTTGAAAATAAACCCGAACCCACAAATCAGCCTAGTAAATCAGGCGCAAAACAATTTGGATGGAACGCTGACCGCACAACTTTTGGCATTGTGCGTGATGATTCTGATATTTGTTGGGCATGTGATGGTAATCGCGTTGTGAAAGATGACGACGGCACCGAACACCCGTGCGAAGAGTGCGGGGGTACGGGCGTGCTTTCAGAGGAAGAGCCTGAGAGCGAAGAAGGTGGATACTGTAGTACCTGTTTTGGCAGCGGAGAAGGAAGGCGCGAAGGTACTCCTTGCAGAAATTGCAAAGGTTCCGGCACAGAGCCCCCAAAGCGTAACGACGACGACTATGAATGGCTTGAATAAGCAAGAATCAAACTTTGTTCTTGCTCTTAATTCTCATTGACTCTCTCGCTCAAACAGCTATAACTCTTTCACTGGCAACCGGCCAGCAGTTCTAACCAAAAGAGACAAATTACACAAATGCTGAAATCACTTAAAAACCTCGTTATTGGCGATTACATTACCGAAATGGATGCCTTCATCAGCACCATTGGTAAACTTACCTCCGAAGATAGCCTTGTCATTCGTTTTTCAAATGGTAAGACAGGAACTTACTACACCGACGATTTCGTTGATGTGCGCAAACCACCTGTTCCAGATTTGTACGATCAGTGATTGACTTTAGTCTCTCATAGTCTATATTAGACCTATGAGAGACGACATGAGCAAAGTTTTAACCGCGAGACCCCGTGTAGGTGGTCATTTTAATAAGTTAAACCGAGAACAATCAGAGCACAAAAATGATTTAGAATCCCTTGATGAGACCCCACATCGTCAAGGGATGCGTTCTCTCTATAATGATCGGAAAGTTTTCTCCGATCTCATCAATCCCCTTTATCGATTCTTGTTGGGTTGCGTTGGGCGTCATTGGAATGACATTTATTCCGAAATTCGCCAACAAATTAACCCAAATTCCACCACGCAACGACACCTCCTTGAGCATGTCGGCTTCTTTGTTGAACAAAAAGTCAAAATGCTTGACGGCAGACCATATCACGCTTTAGATTTCCTCCCTGACAGTTACTGTAAGATACCAAAGAAAAAATGGGTATTAGACCCCATCGAAAGCGGCGGACGATACAAGAAACTATACATTAATCCCGATACGGGAAGCCTTTGTTTGGCTCCACAGAAAATTTTCAAAAAAGAAAAACGGGAAATTACCCTCATTCAAGTTAACAAAAATCTTCAGTTACGGAAACAAGGAGAAATTTGGTACGGTTTGGAATTGAGTATTTTGCCACCGAAAATCGCTAACGAACACAGCACGAAAGGTTTTGATTCGTTTTTGAAAAAAAGCTTAATTTGGATCAAAGATTATGAATTGCAATATTTTTACGGTAAAAATCTGTATTGTTCAAAAATTTGGCAATTGGGCAGAAAAGAACTTGATCGCTGGGTCCACCCCACATTGAAACAATCATGAAACGCTAGGGCTAAACCATGCTACCTACATTCAATATTACCATTTTTATTCTTCTATCCATTCTTCTATCCATTCACTTTGAAATCCGAGCAATTAAGCTCGTTTTTTCGGAGTTTGATGAAATGAGGCTTTCCACTTTTGCGCAACGAGCGTGGTACGTTTTCAAATTCGATATTGCCCCACTACCGACTTGGATCGCCGCGGCATTTTTCGCAAGTGTTTTTGCGTGGCAGCTAGGGGTTCCTCGTTTTCCGCTACTGCCAATTGTAAATGCTGGCTTTGTGGCATACCTGACAAGATTTTGGGTCAAAAAGTATCTAGACAAAAATAAAATCCTTTGATGTCAAAAAGTTTTGTAGGTTATCCAAAATAATCTAGGTGGATGATGAGGCTTTTTTTATCCGTCCAGCGGCAGATCTTAAAAAGTTTGCTGGTATCATGGGATTAAAAGACATTCTGAGACAAGTGGATAGCCTTGCTGGCTCTAAAAGTCCGGTGACTTTAGCAACTCGCGTTCAAGTGGCCAAACCAAAATGACTTGAAGAAAAATGGCGCACTATTGTTGACAACGATAAGCGCGCTACAAAATAATTAAACCCAATTTTTTTAACTCGGCAGACTTCTGTAAATGCGATCTTGAAAAAAATCGTTTTGAAAATTTCTAAATTTGTCGAAATAGTCTTTAAAGACAAAAAATAATTTTGCTAATTGTTATTTTAGGGGTTTCTAAAACTCAATTTACTATTTAAAGATGAAGCGAGGGTTTATGTTATCTCTTCATCAAGCAAAAATAATAGCTCTAGATTCAACCACAAAAGAAGACTACGAAACAAAAAAACTTCTTGAGGGTTTGATTGACAAAGAATTGGTCAAACTTTTTGAAGAAGGTCAAACTGAGTGTGTTCTTCCTATCTCCAAGCGTCACTTAAATAAATTGAAGCCTGGAACGATTGACGTACTGCTTAAGCTGTATACCCACCTTGGATGGGGTGCAAAAATTATGGATGACACTTCTAGTGATTATGTCATTTGGCTTCTCCTGAAACGTCCCGTTGAAATGATTTGACCCCACCCACCCCTCCCATCTCTTCCGGCTGACGGCATACCAAAGAAGGGCTCGGAAAGAGAACAGAAGGGAGGAAGAATTATACCTTAATAGAGAAGTTGTATCATGGCTAAAACCATGCTAAGAATCCTCCATGAAGTTCAACGGGCTGACCAGATCAATTATTGAAACCAACTGCAAAATTCATACTTTTAGTTCTGGGGGTGGGCTCAGAGTTGTTGGGGTCTCTAAAGCTGACGAAAATGCGGGTTATGGAGAACACCCAAGTCTAATGGAGGCATTTCGTCATGCAGATGAAGATTATTTAGCCGGAGGACGCCCCTACAAAAAAGTTTACGGCAAGCTTTACGACCAATATTACACGGATTCTTTTATGTCAGATTGCGCGATGGACCAATTTGTAAAATCTGGTTACAATATTGATTTGAAGAAAAGTGTGGATGAAAAAGTCTTTTTGACTGCTCATTGGACTGAGCGTATTGACATTCCAAAAAATATAAAAAATAAAATTCTCGTAAATTACGAAACTATTTTTTGGAATAGCGATGGACGAATTTTTGAATCTAAGCCAGAGTTTTTCCCTAGTGGCGATATTGGGTTTTCAACGAAATACATTTTAGGCCCAAAAAGCAAGCTTGGGAACAACGAATACCAACGCGACGTAAAAATCGGCATCATTGCTGACACTGTGGACGAAACACTCAAACTAGCCGAGAAAGAACTTCGCAGCAAATATTATGACAAACTTTGCAGCAAAGCTGCACTCCCGGTTTCTGAATTCTTTGGATTTTAACGATCTTCGATTTGAGTAACGTATTTGCTATATTGAATCGGATACGAAACCACAACTTCAATCCTGGGTAAAATAAGCCCAGCTATTTCATCCTCATAGGATTTCATTGTGCTTTTTTGAGTGTTCCAAAAATTCAATGCATTTTCCAAAGCTTTGAAACCAACCCCAGCTTCCATGTTATGAACAGCATCAACTACTTCAAAAACTGTTGTTTCTATTTGACTTCTGTTTAATTTGAAATAGTATGTGTACCCTGGATATGTGCTTGGATGTTCCATTTTGTGGAACCCTACAACCGTAGCGTATAAAAATGAATTTTTCATATCACTTAAATTTAATAGATTTTTGTAGTGTTTTTCTGTGTCTTTTCGCGATTGCATATACTCTTCACTGTCTCTCATTAGAGCAATTTTCTCATATGAAATCGGTCGAAGAGTCTCGAAAAAATCCGAAGATTGATGGCGAAAAATTAAGTCTTTTTAATTGAATGATTGCCACTGCAATAAATAGATGGCAAAAAATAACTAGAGAAGTCTTTTGCGTCTGATTTTCTCATTGACCAACCAACCAAGAACCACTATAACTCGTCTCCCACATAAATTGTCCTCACCAAAGGAATAACATCATGGCAAATAAAAAAGTATTCTCATTCACGTCTTCGGCTTTTGCGCCCGTTCGCCAAACTGCGACTCTGCCGGTTGCAGACACCGTGAACAGCGCTGGCGGAAAAGCTTATTTAGCTGGTGCCGAGCACCAGCTCGCTCAGTTTGTGAATACCGGCACATTCAACGACACTCTTACTATCAGTGCCGAGAATCAGGTAGCAACGGTTATTTCTTTATGCCACCAAGTAAGCCCGCAATACATCGCACAAACGGCTTTAGAGGCGCGCTTTGCAGGTTTCATGAAAGATTCGCCAGCTTTATTAATGGCAGTTCTGCTGGTGCGTGACGGCGAGCTTTTTGAACGCGCATTCCCAGTCGTGATGGATAGTCTAAAACAAGTTCGTACTTTTATGCAAATTGTACGCTCGGGTGTTGTGGGTCGTAAATCGTTTGGATCTCGTGCAAAACGAGTCATTCGCAATTGGCTAGAAAATTGCTCGGAGGATAATCTCTTCCGTCAAAGCGTTGGAAACAACCCATCACTGGCCGACATGATTAAAATGGTTCATCCTCGCGCGAGCAACGAGAAGCGCGAAGCTCTCTACGGATATTTGGTAGGCAACAAAGTCGTCAAAGATCGCTCGCAAATGACGGTACGAACTTTGAAAAATGGCGTTAACATCAAAGAGACGGTTTTGACCGAAACTCTTCCATCTTTGGTTCAAAATTTCGAAATGTACAAAACAACTCGTGAAGGAACCATGCCAAGCGTTCCTTTCGAAATGTTGGCAACACTAGCAACCACAGAGGGGCATTGGCGTGAAATTGCAGAGAAAGCAACTTGGACGCAAACATTCAAGAATTTAAACACCTTTGAACGTCACGGTGTTTTCAAAGATATCAAAATTACAAACGCTCTCTGTGAGCGTTTGCGGAATGCTGCGCTTGTTCGGAGGGCGAAAGTGTTTCCCTATAGCTTAATGATGGCACACGATATGGCCTCGGCAAATGCATCTATTCCTAGAGATGTCACAACTGCCCTGGAAGCTGCATTGAACGTTGCAACCGAAAATGTTCCTTTACTGGAAGGTATGGTTTATATTTTCGTTGACGTGTCGGGGTCTATGGATTCAAATCGCGTGACTGGTGCCCGAAAAGGTGCTACAACGAAAGTGACTTGTCGTGATGTGTCGGCGCTAATTGCGGCTTCCATTGCTAAACGCAATGGTCAAGCTGTGGTTATGCCGTTCAGCGATCGTTTGTATCCATCTTATTCTTTGGATACTGATAAATCCGTGCTGGAGAATGCAAAGGTTCTTCGGAAACTTCCGTCTGGTGGAACAATGTGCTCGTTGACATTGGCACATTTGAATGCTACAAATGTCGCCCACGGCGACAAATCAGTGCTGTGTATTTATGTGTCGGACAACGAATCTTATTTGGATTCACAGTCCAGCTATGCGACACAAACAATGTTGGAGTGGGCAAAATTCAAAGCGCGCAATCCAAACGCAAAATTAGTTTGCATCGATCTTGTACCAAACAATCACTCGCAAGCCAAAGAGTCTAAAGATGTGATGAACATTGGTGGTTGGAGCGACAATAATTTTAAAATGATCGCTGCTTTTAGCAGAGGTGAATTTGGCGCAGATTTTTGGGTCAACAAGATTAAATCACTAGAACTCTCTAGTGCAGATGTTGGAACTAAAAATTCGCTGGTTGCTGAAGAAGATTGACTACGGCGAAGGATGTGCTAAAGTAGATTTCTAGGGTGAATGAAAGAGAGAATACACTAAATTACTACCGTTGAGATTGGTGAATAGGAGCTAAGTCTTCAATGACTACCATACCTCGACAAAACATAAATTATCCAAGTGCAAGCCTTGGATGCTTTGAACCTAGTGCGGCCACGCTGCTTTAACTCAAACCGGGATGTCAAAAATCGTTTTTCCTAGACGAATTTGATCAAAGGTGTGACAGGCGAAGGCACATTACTCAAAGCTATGCTTAAAACAATAATTTATGGAGTGGGTTGCCTGCGATTTCTGCTGATGATGCAACAGATGATAAGTTTTTCATCTGTTTGCGGAGGCAAACAGTCGGAGTCCCATTTTTCTCTCTAATATCGCCAGGAAATGGGCGGTAAATTTGTCACTTTTGATTTCGACTGATATCGTTAATGCAAACTTCAATGGCATGTTAACGGTATAAAGTTCTTTTACAAATGAATATTTTCACAACGTGCGCGATTAACTCAGCGGTAGAGTGTTTGCTTTACATGTAAAATGTCACAGGTTCGATCCCTGTATCGCGTACAAATATATTGAATAATTTTGTTAACACTATGGAACTGTAGTTTAAAGCAAAACCCCGTTTAGGGAGATGGTGGTTCATGTCCATCCGGTTTCACTATAGCTGAATGCATTTAAGGAATACATTACCCTGTTAAGTTAAAAAGACTCCTTATAAATTTTGTCAGCTAGAACAATAACCACAGGCGTAACCAGGGTAGCAATAGTCCCAAATTGGACATCCGGTGGCTTTAAGAGCTTTAGTAAGTTCGCGTCCTACTACCCGCACAACCAAAGAAAAAATTAAAAAATGGCAACCAAAGAAAAAACGTTTAGAACTTTCGGTGATTCAATAACAATTTCAAAAAGTGATTTGTATGCAGCTTACACTGATTATCTTGTTTGGCAGCGCGCCTTTGCTGTAAAACAAATAGAACAACGCATTTCTCTAATGTTGGGTCGTAAGCAAGATGTGGACACGAGAAGTTTTTTTGAAATTCTTTTTAATTCTAATGCTCCTGAGAAAATACAAACTTACGCAACTCGCAGAGAAGCGCTTCAGGCTTTACTTAAAAGTGGCGAAATTAATGCATTGACAGATATTAACGAGCCTAATTTCGAATCTTCTGGTAGAGAGTACAAACTTTCTTTTGACGTGAATTCTACTAGATTTGTTCATTTAGCGATGTTCGCTAAATACACACCAGGGCCAGACATCGAACTATCAATGAGCGATTTTGAATATATTATGTTTCATTTACCTGAATTCGATAAGGTACTCTTACCGCCAGTTGTGTAGAATCGATTGATTAGTCCTGCTTTTGTTCTATACTAAGAACAGGCCAATCGAACGTTTTTTAAACAAAGCGCGAATTGGGAAAAGAAATTTTTGATGAAAAAAGGAAAGAGAACGCGATGAAAAAACTTCTTGCCAATACGAAAAAAATAGAGTATCCTTCTTAGGGTTGAAGCGCCGTAAAATAAAATTTGGGGTAGTAGCAAAACTGGTTATTGCACCGGCCTGTCACGCCGGAGATTGCGGATTCAAGTTCCGTCTACCTCGCCACATCGAATGAATACAAAGATTACATCATTTTTTAAACCAAACATCTTTGTTGCTTTTTGTCGATGCCAATTTGGAGGAATGGCGAAACCCGGTATCGCGCTCGATTGAAGATCGAGATTTATAGGTTCAAATCCTATTTCCTCCGCAATATGTTTCATAATAAACTCAAAAAGTTGACAATGCGACAGCATTCAGCTATCTTAATAGATAGCATCGGAGAGTAGCCTAGTGGTTCAGGCACTTGCTTTGGGAGCAAGAAGACGCAGGTTCGATCCCTGTCTCTCCGACAATAGAAGACGACACTAAAAAATCTGGATTTAGCCGAACAAGGTAGAGAGTTCTATAAAGAAATAGACAAACGTATCGTAGATATGTGTAGATTTCCTCCTGGGTGCTTAGAAATACGATGTAAATGAGTAATTACAGGAAGGAAATTTTGTTGCCAGAAACAAAAGAATTGTACCAAATAGTTTTGCACGATGGTAATACCAAATACGGGAAAATTTGTGACTGTATTTCATGTAAAATTATTACAGAATTGATGGATAAATCAAAAAGTTAAAAATTACAGTGATTTAGTCACGAGAATTCAAGCCGGATGGAGTAAGCCCGTGCTTAGAAGGTTACGAGCTTTGGATGAGATCGCTTTTCTATGGTTCGAAATCATAAATTTTAATTGTTTATCGAATAAACGCTAGGTATTACATTATAAATGACGGGGCGAGGGTTCGAATCCCTCTGGGTTTAGAAATATTCCTATATAGCGGAAGCCCAAAAAAACATATCTAGTAAATTTTGTCGATTAACAATTAGACATATATGAAAACATCATATATTTTATTTTAAGTGCTTAAAACCGCCCCAAACGGTGAACCAAAGTTGGGATCTTAAGAAAACGCTCACGTTTTCTTTTGGGTTTGTCGTCAAATCAATCCAACAGGATGGTCTAAGACACACAGATATTGAACAATTAGTTCGCGGGATAATTCATAAACCGCCGCTGGCAGAACCCCCAATCTATTTCGTTTGAGTGTGGCAGTCGAATCAACGATAGAACGAGAAATAGATAAAGTTGTTTTTTACGAAGCCGAAATGCAAGTTCGAATCTTGCCGAACCCACCAAACGTGGCATAGCTCAGTTGGTAGAGCGTAGGTCTCATAAGCCTAATGTCGATAGTTCAAACCTATCTGCCGCGATATTTTAAATGATGTACAAATATTTTTGTGTGTTGGTTTAGATGAGTGATGCACTTGGGAGGGTGGGGTAGCTGAGGTAGGACAGCGTTTGTACGATGTTAAATGCCTGAAAGCGAGAGTCAGTGGTTCAAATCCATTTTCCCCGCGATTCAAAGAAAATAGTGCCTGAACGCCGGTAGGAGTAAATGGCAAACCGCAAGAATACCATTTTGAGTTATTGGTTCAAACCCAATTCAGCGTTCGCGATAGACATTATTTTCGATGATCCGTCTTGATAAGACGGCGTTGACTAGAACGTAAAGCTAGAGGTTTTGAAAAGTTTTGATGAATCCTTGTTGCAAGGATTACAAACCAAAAAACTTTTACGAAAAGTCATCGTAAAGACAAGCATTGGAGCACTCCAAAGGTTACTTGGCCCTCCCACAAGGGTTGACGCTTGACATGAAGCGAAAGCGTGGTACACGCAAGGAAGTTATCAATCCTTTCATGTTCTTATTCGGGATTCGTCTAAAGGTTAAGACGGTGGTTTTTGGTGCCACCTATGGAGGTTCAATTCCTTCATCCCGAACAAATTCGATCACAAACAAGGTTAGTTATTCAGGGCGTCACGATAGGCTTAATCCGAAAGTGCCCCGCAAATTTCAAGCTTGAAACGATTGGTCCCGTTTGTTTGTTTTTGAAGCAAAGCATCTGGGTTCAAATCTCAGTTCACGAACTAGTTAGAGGTATAATTGGTTGTATTTCAAATTCCATACTCCGCGTCTAGGGTAAGTAAGTAATGAAAAATTCGGTTGTGTGGTGGAATGAAATCAATCAGAATGAAATTCTTTTGAATATTTGGCTTAAAAACCAATATCTTTGGGAAGCAATTTCATCAAAACGTATTCGCGACTTTTCGAAAAACTATTGTGCGAGCGAAAAATACGCTAAAATTTTGGAACTTATTGCAATCCAAGAAGATCAACATGCTTCTTGGATTAGAGAGCTTCTGGAGTCGCGTGGTTTGCCCATTGGAATCCTTGAGAATGAAGGACGTTACCCGGCCATTTCCTGTTTTGAGGATGGAATGGCGGTTGCTGCTCGTGCAGAAGAAGAGCGTTTTGAAAAAATTCGGATAGTTGCAAACGACACAAAAACTCCTTCTGATATTCGTGTGGCATTTCGCAAAATTCTAAAAGATGAAGTATTCCATATCACAGTTTTCCGCCACATGGCTACTGAAGAAACGTATTCGAAAACTAGCGTGACACACCTTGTCGGATTAGAAGCTTTTGGCCTCGTTGCCTAATTGCTATTCTGCATGAATGGAGATATTTACATTCATGCAGTCCATTCTAAAAGAAACTCTAGACATTCTCAGCCCATCTGATTTAACCATTATTGATATTGATGGTTGTTTCTCAGATAGTTATGACATCGACCTCCCGAATGGAGAGACTGTTGATTGTAGCGATGTTGCAGCGCAATTCAGGGCTTTGTTTAGAATCAATCAACTCAGCATTTTAAGTAACGAAGAGCCATTTTCTGCTTTAATCGACAAAAATGGAAAAGTTTATGGCGGTATTGTTGTTTCTTATGGAATGTCTGACGACGACTCGGATAATTGGGAAAACCCTAACGTTCAAAAACAGGTTACGTTTTCAATCGCAATTGATTCTAGGACAAAACGATCTGGCTGGGGGAGAAACCTCGTCCAGCATCTAATAAACAATCGTAAATCTTATATTATTAAGGCTCACGTCATCAACCCTCATATGATTCCACTGCTGACCTCACTCGGATTCAAACGGGAGAATGAGCAAGAAGAAAATGAAACTATTTTTTTGCTCCATCCAAAACGCTATCTCCGTTAAAAACATACATACATATTTAACGGAATGAAAACAAAACTTTTGGAAAGTGTTATCGTTGGTATTTTGGCCGAGGGAAAGTTTGAGTTCCTCCAAACAAAATATCCAACAGTGCCTTTGGAGGAATTTAAATCATTGCCGCCTAAATATTGGGAATGGATCGCTAAACAAGCTATTTTTAGTGGAAATCCAGACTCTCAGCGATTCATCGACACTGTAAAACACAATATTCAAGAATTTGACCGATTTTCTAAATCTGGGCGGATTCAAGAAAAAGACATTAATAGTTTTAAAAATTTAGACGATCTTGTGAATACAGTTTCTAAGAGTTTTGAAACAGAAAAAACGACAATTAATCGAGACGTGCAACCAGTTGAAAATAGCGACATTCTTTATTATGACGATGTTTGGATGATCGTACATCCTCGTTCAAAAGAGGCTTCGTGTTATTACGGCATGGGCACCAAATGGTGTGTCTCGGCCACAGAATCAGAAAATTGGTTTAACACCTACACCAAGGAAGGATCAAAGTTTTATTTTTTCATTAATCGAAAAGAAGCTAATAAGCGAAAAGAAGCCTCAAAAATTGCCTTGCAATACAGCGAATCTGAAGAGGCTTGGATTGTGTTTGATACAACAAACACCGAGCGCCCTCTGGCTTGGTTTAGAAGAGTTATTCCAACCCATGTCATTGCTTCTTTTGAATGGAAGGTTGGCCGCTTAGGTACTGATTCATTATTTGGCCTTCTCGAAGAAGAAGAAGAAGGCGAGCCCAGAGTGTCAATTCAGCCTAATTTAATTACAACCAAAGGATATCGATTATTATGGACGGCTACATCCAATGCATACATTGGCGTTGCAGATTCTTTCCAAGAATTTTTACAATTTTTACAATTTTTTTATTGGCTCCCTCACCAAGCAAATTTGGTATCACATTTTCCTAACATTGAATCAGAACTTCCTACGGGAAACCCAGGTAGCGAAATTTATGATGATTATTTTGATTGGAATTCCCAAAATAATTCAAAAGTATCTTTTGACGCAAAAAATATTCAGTGGTTGTTGCACGCAATTAAAAAAACCTATCCGCGATATTTTGAATCCGAAAACACCAACAAAAAAGCATTGGAGTTGTTTCATCAGTTTATCCAAAGTCACCCGTGGAAAGAAGCATTGAGACCGCAGATTCAAGCAGCTTTCAATGTTGCTGTACAAAATACTCAGGACACAATTTGTGCTACTATAAAATGCCCTAAAATGCAAATGCATATAGACGAATATACTCTTTATTCATTAATTAGAGAGCAAATGAATGATTCAAAACTCCCTATTCCAATCGAGGAATTATGCAATGGCGGCCAATATCTTGATATGATGTCTAGCAATGGCTATATTTTAGAAAACGAAGAAGACGAAATTCGTATTTATAAATCAGCATCCAAACACAATTCCCTTTTGGATTATTTTTTTAACAAAGAGTTCAGAAAGTTTGGCGAAGCTATCATAGTTCCTGAATTAAAATTATCTGTCACGGCAAAAAATCCACAGCAATTAGCTTTTAATTTCGTTGAATCAATTCGAAAATTTAAAAACTTGTTAATTTAATCTGTGCTTGAAAGTTCCCAAAATCATGCTAGTCTTTAGACATGACAACACGATACGTTCTCAATGATTATTGGAATGACGAATATGGCTTCCCTAGTATCTTGGGAATGGCATTTTCTAATGAAAACTCAAGGCTTTACGAGCAAAAGAATACTTTCAAAAAACCCTCAGCCAAAAAAAGCAAATAATCATGGCATTAGTTCATTGTAGGGTTATCAATGGCGTTGAAAAATTTCGCATATGGTCTAAAATATGTGACGAATACATGTCCGATGAAATGACAGAAGAAGAGGCTGTGCAATGGCTGCGCGAAGAAGCCATGAGAGTAGCAAGACAGGAGTTTGAACGAGAACTACCGCAGCGCATGGAAAGAGCAAAAAATAAAGGCTCTTCTTCGAGAATTGATTCAGAAAATTATTTAGAGAAACCCTGGGCAATAATGCATCATGACTAAAACCTAACAATAGTAGTCGCTATCGTTTAATTGACGGTTACCACCGCTGTCAGATTGTTGGCGGCGGAATCATTGATATGATCGTTGGAAAATTTTCATGAATCTCATAAAAACCGATTTAACAGAGATCACTTATCTGCCAAATGGTGGTAACCTCGTGTATGTTCCTGGCTTCTACTCACCAGAGGATGCGGAAGAACTCTCGAATTTAGGCACTGACATCAATTGGGAAGATCATGGAAGCCCACGGCTTGTTGCGTGGGTTGGTGATTTCGAATATTCTTACTCGCGGATTACGCACAAAGCGGCACCGTGGACTTCGACATTACAGGCGATTCGCGAAAAAGTAGAAAAATCTGTTTTCGGATATAGTAATGGTCAATACCAAGGCGTTTTACTGAATTTGTATCGAGATGAAAATGATTCGGTCGCTTACCATGCTGACAACGAGCCAATGATTTGCCAAGATACTACAATCGCTTCTGTTTCTTTTGGAGCAGCAAGAAGTTTTAGATTGAAATATATTGGGCCAGATCGACCAAAACCAAAAAATACTAAAATAACTTTAGAAAATGGATCATTACTCTTGATGAGTGGAGCTATACAAAAATTTTGGCTACACAGTATTCCGAAGAGTAAAGTACCTGTTGGGCCTAGAATTAATCTTACATTCAGACGCTATAGCGAAAATAAATAATTGTTAGGCAAGGGTTCAAATCACTAGTAAGACTATTTTGGATAGCCCGCACTCGTTAGTGTCGGAGGTGCGCTGTGTTTACAGGGCGGATATCATGCCCAGAATGTTCTGCGGGAGTCTCTAGCGAGTCGGCGCCAAAGAAGTCTGTTCGTTGGCTTAGGCTGTTGTGCAGAGCCTCTACAGCGTCGCTTAGTTTAGAGACAACTGCTTTAATTTTCTCCATACCTTGTGGATCAGGTTGTTCGCCTTTGGCGATCTGAACTAAAACAGGAAAAATTTCTTTCACTTCTTGCGATCTAATCACATCAACAAAACTACGAGCAGCAACTTGGCTTGCATTTTGTGCTGATTCGGTGATCGTTTTACGAATCATTTTTTTCAATTCTTTGAGAGTAATTTTCATTTCTAGCTCCTCGGTAAATAAAGTATCTCACAGTAAATAGAGAGGCATATGAATATAAAACAAGTCATCGTAATACGCAAAGATTTATCTATGCGCCGGGGCAAAGAAATCGCCCAAGGAAGTCATGGATCTCTTGCATTTCTTAAAAACAAACTTTTAAATGAGTGCTCAAATCAAGAAGTAAATTATGGATTACGTTGTGATAACGTGGTGCTCGACGCAGTTGAGTACGATTGGCTAGTCAACGGTCAAAAGAAAATTTGCGTTGCTGTTCAATCAGAGAAGGATTTGATAGATATTTTTGAAAAAGCTAGTGATGCCAAACTGCCAGTTCATCTTATTACTGATTTAGGTTTGACGGAATTTGACGGCGTACCGACAAAAACCTGTCTTTGTATTGGCCCTGCGGAGAGCGCTGAAATAGATAAAATTACGGGTGGATTACGTTTGTACTAAGTTCTGTTTTAGAATTTATCCATTTTACTTTTTTCTCTTACTTTAAAATAAAGTATGACACAAAGCCCAAAAACTAAATCTTGCACAAAACAAGATATAATGTCAAAATACACCAAAGGCCCTGGGATTCATTTCGATTCTGACGAATCTTTTTGCGAGGAGCGCTTGGAATCTTCGAGCAAAAATTACGAAGATGTTATTCGAGAGATTAAAGAAAGCGCCGCTGGCGACACAGCCAAAATTTCATTAATCAATGCTAAATTGGAATGTGAATTAGAATCAGAAGGTCGAATAATTGCCCTGGCGTGTTTAGAAAAACTTCGTAAAGAGAACACGAAATGAATTTTACACGACGATTTGGGCTTTGGGTTCTGAGGCCATTGTGACCAATTTTCAAATTGGCGATTTAGTTACTGTAAAAAAAGGAACTAGTTGGGTGGCTTTAGCCCAAAATAAATTTGGTGCTTGGGTCGTAACATTATCTATTGTGAACGAAAATTTGTTTGGTAAAGTTACTGGCATCGTAAGCGGCTCAATTCTAGTTTTTGTCGGTTCAACAAACCAGCATATGGCGATTAGTGAAAAAGATATTTTATTGGGCCAGTTTCATCAAGGCGTTTAATATCTAGTTGACATCTGAACTGACAAATGAGATAGTTTTTATAGAAAAGGAAAATTTCGAAAATTAATGGCAATTCCTCAACAAAAACAACACGAAATTCGTGTCAATCATCGCATTCGCGTTCCGCAGGTAAGACTTGTAAATGCGGAAGGTTCTCAGGTTGGTATCGTTCAAACAAATGATGCCCTTCGTCAAGCTAGAGAAGAAAATTTAGATCTAGTTGAAGTCAACCCGAAGTCCGTCCCGCCTGTTTGTAAGATTATGGACTTCGGAAAATACAAGTACGAAGAGAAAAAGAAGACGCAAGAAATTCGCAAAGCGCAAGTTGTCATTGAAACGAAAGAGATTAAACTTCGTCCTGCTATTGGCAAACATGATTTGGGTATTAAACTTAGTCAGATCAAAGGTTTTCTCGAAGAGCAGAACAAAGTCAAAATCACAGTGCGTTTTAAAGGGCGCGAAGTGATGCACAGCCAACTTGGCATGGAACTATTAAATTTAGTCATTCTTGAACTCGGTGAATTAATCACCGTAGAATCAATGCCGGTTTTAGAAGGAAAAATGATGACTTTGTTGTTGGCTCCTCACAAGCAGGCATGATCGAAAAGTTAAATCGCTTTTATCCTTAATTCATTTCTGAGTTACTTGCTTGGTTCAAAAGAACAATTCTTGACTCCACGGAGTCAACCAAAGAAAATACCCACCCAGCTAAATATCGTAGCAAAATGGTCAGCGCCGTGGTAAGCTGTCCAAGTAAAAAGTTTAGAAATTGCGGCCATCGCCTAAAGGTTATGGCATCCTCCTTCCAAGTGGAAATAATGAGATTTCGAAATTCTCTGGCCGCTTCGCCTCCGTAGCTCAATGGTAGAGCCCCAGTTTTGTAAACTGGATGTTGTAGGTTCAAGTCCTATCGGCGGCTCAAAACATACGTCATAAACAGGATTTAGCAGATTAAATGGAAAATTTAAATATACTATCAAAATGGGAAGAAACGGGCTTGCTTCAGGGAATTGTTCCTGAGATGAAAGAAATGGTAGCAAGCGGGCTTGAAAGCTTGGCGTCTTTACTGTCAAAAGATTCAGATTTTGAATCGGAAAGATCTAAAAGAGTTCTTCATGGGAACTGTTCTTCCTGTCTATCGAAGATTAGTGACCAGCGAAAAAGTACCGGAGGTTTATCCGCTTTACTCTCACTACAAACTTTGGCTCACCGCTACGATCAAAAATACGAGTGCGTGGAGCTCTGAAGAAGATCCAGAAATGTATTTTATTCTCAAATATATGTTGATTTGCAACTGTTGAGATTGCGTAAATGTACGACGACGACGACGACGCCGCATCAAAAGTAGAATGCAGTGAATCTCCTGACGGCTACCATAAGTGGTCGGAAGATGTTTATACAGACCCGTCAAGAAAAGAATGCTATTCTATCACTTCTCAATGTAAATTTTGCGACAAAAAAAAGTTTTACTCGACACCAGCCTGGACTGCTAGCCGACCTATTTCACAAACAATTTATGTAAATTTTGCTGGGAACAAAAAGTGAAGACTTGCTCAGAAGAACAAGTTTTTATGAGAAAAAGAACCACTAACAGTTAAATTTTTTCTAGAGGCTTGTAAAACGTAATTACATTTTTTAATTCAGGGTATCGCGTTCTGGCAAATTTAACCCTTGCATCGTAAACTTTCGTTGCCATTTCAAAAGCGCGTTTTTTGTCGATCACACTCCACGTTTTTTCAATTTTTCTAGAGCTATTCTGAAGAATTTGTAACAAAGTATTTCTTTCTATGTCGGCTCGTTTTTTGAGACCAACGACAAATGCCCCAATTTCATTGGGTTGGAGATAATAATTTTCTGTGTTTTTTAATTTATCTTTTTCGAAAAAATTTGACAAATGTTCAAATTTTGAACCTTCGCTTTTGCGCTCTTGGTTCATGTGCTCGATTTCGTGAACAATAACTTCTCTAATTTTTGTAAGAAGATCGGTGTTGTGTTGT
>Ga0209702_10002890_pt1 | contig 28516 bp, 28 predicted proteins | sample FRY01_FD_187210 | JGI IMG/M metagenome (GOLD analysis project Ga0209702, IMG submission 187210) | Freshwater microbial communities from Lake Fryxell liftoff mats and glacier meltwater in Antarctica - FRY-01 (SPAdes) (version 2) | ecosystem: Environmental > Aquatic > Freshwater > Ice > Glacier... | reverse complement strand
AACCGGCTTCGGGCTACGCCCTTCGCCGCTTCCCGCACACCGCAGAAAAAGCGGACAATTCATGTGCTACGGAACCGGACAGTTCTAAAAACCCGCGACACTGTCAATCGGTCCTGGCGTGTCTGTTAAAATCGACAGGCCCTGCAATTGAATTGATCAACGAGGAAAACCATGGCCACTAAGTCAAAAAAGTCCGTAAAGCGGAAACCGAGTGCAAGAAAATACACCGACATCCTGTTTGAAGTGAAGGATCAGGTGGCGTGGATTACCATCAATCGCGAGAAAGTGCTGAACGCGTTTCGTGAACAGACGCTGGACGAGATAATCGACGCGCTGAAATACACGCGTGAAGACCCGACCATCGTCTGTGCCGTGATCACCGGCAAGGGCAACAAGTCGTTCTCTGCCGGCGGCGATTTTTATGCCATGAAGCGGCTCAATTTCACCAACGCCTATATGTGGAATGACCGCATGCTCGGGCTGGCGATGACCATCCGCGGCCTGCCGATTCCGGTGATCGCCATGGTCAACGGCTGGTGCATGGGCGGGGGCCACGAACTCGCACTGTGGTGTGACCTCGTGATCGCTTCGGAAAACGCCGTGCTCGGCCAGACCGGCGCCAAAGTCGGCGCCTGCCCGACTGTGGGTGCGACGCAATACATTCCGCGCATCATCGGTGAGCGCCTCGCGCGCGAAATGATTTTCTGCGCGCGCCGCTTCGGTGCCAAGGAAGCGGTGGAAGTCGGCTTGATCAACAAATGTGTGCCGCAGAAGGATCTGGTCAAGGAAACGCTGAAGTGGTGCGAAACCATGAAGGGCCACAGTGCGCTGACCATCCGCATGACCAAGAAGTCGCTGAATGCCGAGTCCGACAATCTCTACGCGTCGTGGCAACACGGCATGGAACTGCTGGCGCATGTCTGGGGTTCACCGGAAGCCAACGAGGGCATGGAAGCGTTCCTCTCCGGACGCAAACCGAACTTCCAGAAATTCCGCGTGCAGGCGAAGAAGGAACTCGACAAATACGTGGACGGCTACGAGCGGAACCTGAATGCGCCGCCGTCAATGCGGCGGAAGAAGAAGTAAGTAAAGCTGAACCGCCAAGGCGCCAAGGGCGCCAAGAAGAGCGGAACAACAATTCCGGGTTTGGATCTACGCTATTCATTCATTGGCGTGTTTCAAGCCCGGAGCCACAGAATGTTATTTTGATTTTTTTGGCGCCTTGGCGGTAAAGGATTTTAATGGGTTCTGAACATAACGGAGGTGCTCTCGCCGGGGTCCGCGTCCTCGACTTGACGCGCATCCTCGCCGGTCCGCTGTGCACCATGACGCTGGGCGACATGGGCGCAGACGTCATCAAGGTCGAGCCGCCGGGTGCGGGTGACGATACCCGCAACTGGGGGCCGCCGTTCGCCAAGGGCGAATCGGCGTATTACCTGGGTGTGAACCGCAACAAGCGTTCGATCACGCTGAATATGGCGATGAAGTCCGGCCAGGAAGTGCTGGCTGGGTTGATCAAAAAATCGGATGTGCTGGTCGAGAACTTCAAGGTCGGCACGCTGGAAAAGTGGGGCTTCGGCAACGACTGGCTGGAGATGAACGCGCCGCACGTGATTCGTTGCTCGATCACCGGTTACGGCGCTACCGGTCCCAAGGCCGGACTGCCGGGCTACGATTTCATCTTGCAGGCCGAGTCGGGACTGATGGGCATCACTGGTGAGCCGGACGGCACGCCGATGAAATACGGCGTCGCCATAGTCGACATCTGCACCGGCATGCTCGCCTGCAATTCGATACTTGCGGCATTGAATGCAAGGCATGCGACCCGGCGCGGCCAACATGTCGAGGTGTCGCTGTTCGACAGCGGTCTTGCGATGCTGGCCAATGTCGCTGCCAATCATCTGATGTCCGGGAAAGACGCGGGACGCTTCGGCAACGGCCATCCCAACATCGTGCCGTACACGGCGTATCCGACGCGCGATGACATGATAGCGGTGGCGGTGGGCAACGACAGGCAGTTCGCCAAATTTGCCGCAGCACTTGGCAATCCGGGGTGGGCTGACGATCCGCGATTCACGAAAAACCCGGATCGTATTGCCCATCGCGATGCACTGGATGGGCTGATCAAGACCGAATTGCTGCGTGAGGGTGCGGCATCCTGGATCACCACATTGATGGCGGTGGGCATCCCTTGCGGTCGCATCAACAGCGTGGCGCAGGCGCTGGCAGCACCGCATGCGATTGCGCGGGAAATGGTGACGGAAGTCGAACACCCGACGGCAGGCACGGTGAAAATGCTCGGCATGCCCTATCGTTTCAGCGATACGCCGGCGAGCATCCGTCGCGCGCCGCCGACTCTGGGCCAGCATACCGAGTCTGTGCTGCGCGAAGAACTGGGTTTCAGCGATGCTCGCATCAATGAGCTGCGCGCAGAAAAAGTGATTTAAATCAACAGCTTACAATTAAACCCTCGATGATCACCAACCTCAGCCACGTTTCCATCGTTGTCCCTGATCTCGCTGCAGCCATCACCCGGTTGCACAAGACCTACGGGCTCACCGCAGGGGAGATCAAGGTAAACGACGAGCAGGGCGTGCGCATGACGTACGTCGATCTCGGCAACGCCAAGATCGAATTGATGGAACCGTCGCGACCGGATTCGCCGATTGCAAAATTTCTGGAACGCAATCCCAAGGGCGGCATTCATCATTTTTGCCTGGGCGTCGATAGCGTGGCACAGACGACGAACACACTCACGGCTGCCGGTGTGCAGGTGCTGGGCGGGGGCAAAGAACAACTGAACGTGCATGGCGAACGCATCGCGTTTGTGCACCCCAAAGATTTTCTCGGCGCGTTGGTTGAATTGGAAGAACATAAGTTGGAAGAAAACAAGTTGGAAGAAAACAAAGTGGAGAAACACGGTGGCTGAACAGCAATCCCCGCAACGCATTGCCGGCGCGAAGCTGCGCGCATTCATCGCTGCCGCTTTCGAGGCGGTGCAGGTGCCTAGCGCCGACGCGAAAGTGATTGCCGAGCTGATGGCGCAGGCCGACATCAACGGCTCCGAGGGCCACGGCGTGTTCCGACTGCCGCAGTACATCCGCCGCATCAAGGGTGGCGCGGTCAACGTCAAACCGAACATCCGCATTGAGCGCGAGATGGCAGGCATGGCGCTGGTGCACGGCGACAACGGCATGGGTCATCTGGTAATGAAGTTTGCTGCGGAAACCGCGATCGAGAAGGCGAAGACCGCGGGTGTGGCCTGGGTCGGCGCGCGCTGGAGCAATCACGCCGGGCCGGCGGCGCTGTATGCGGCAATGCCGCCGATGCACAACATGATCGGGATGTACATGGCCGTGGGCAGTGCCAATCATCTGCCGCCGTGGGGCGGGCTGGACATGCTGCTGTCGACGAATCCGATTGCGGTGGCGGTACCCGCCGGTGACGAACCCGCCATCGTGCTCGACATGGCGACGACGGTCGCGGCGTACGGCAAAGTCAAAACCAAAGCCCAGCGCGGTGAAATGATGCCCGAAGGCTGGATGATGGACCGGCAGGGCAAACCCCTGACCGACCCCAAACGTGCCAGTGAAGGTTTCCTGCTGCCGATCGGCGGCTACAAGGGTTACGGCCTGGCGCTGATCATGGGCCTGCTCGCCGGCAACCTCAACGGCGCGGCAATGGGCAAGGACGTGGTCGATTTCAACAACGACGACACCACCGAGACCAACACCGGGCACGCGATCATTGCCATCAACATCGAAGCGTTCCAGCCGCTGGCGGAATTCAAACAGGGCATGGATACGCTGATTCGCGACATCCGCAATTCACAGCGCCTGCCCGATGTCGACCGCATCCGTCTGCCGGGCGAAGGTACGCATGTGGCGCGCGCTGACCGGGAGAAAAACGGCATACCGATGCCGGCGGCACTGCTGGCTGCGCTCGATACCCTGGCGGGTGAACTGAATGTCGATAGACTTGTGCGCTAGCCGTAGTCACCGCGGCATTTTTTGACCCAGTGCTTACTCCTGCGTATTTGCAGAATGGAATGCACCGTTCGGGCTGAGCTTGTCGAAGCCCAGCCGCCCTTCGACAGGCTCAGGGCGAACGGAGTTGGATGGTCAGCAATGATGGAAGGTAGTTCAAACCGGCGGTTCGTCGACCACGCCGTTGCTCAGGATGCCGATGCCTTCAATTTCGGACTCGATGATGTCGCCGTTCTGCAGGAACCAGTCGGGATTGGCCAGCGCGCCGCCGCCGGGTGATCCGGTGGCGATGATGTCGCCGGGCATCAGCGTCATCTGCGAGAAATGCGCCACCAGCTGCGGAATGTTGAACAGCATGTCCCGCGTGTTGCCATCCTGGCGCGTTTCGCCGTTGACCCGTGTCTGTATGCGCAACTGCATCGGATCCGGTATGGCGTCGCGGGTGATCATCCACGGGCCCAGCGGGGCGAAGGTGTCCAGCGTCTTGCCGAGAAACATGTGGCCGCCCTGTTTCTCCAGCGTGGCCAGATCGCGCGCGGTGATGTCGTTGACAATGGTGTAGCCGGCAATCACGTCATAGGCTTTTTCTTCAGGCACATCCTTGCAGCGCTTGCCGATCACCACAGCGAGTTCGGTCTCGCAATCCAGCGCCTGAGTGATGCGCGGCTTGATGATGTCGCGGCCGGGGCCGGTGATCGAGGACAGGGTTTTGATGAAACCCGTTGGAATTTTCCCCGGCGCCTTGCCGGGATTGCTGGTGTAGCCCGGATAGTTGCGGCCGACGGCGATCAGTTTGGACGGCCGTACCGGTGCGTAAACGCGGCAATCAGCGAGCGGCAGGAATATTTTTTCGTGATTCAGGCCTGTTGCATCGGGCGTGGTCTGCAGCAGATCGAGCAATGAAGTGTAGGCATCGGCCAGTGCAATCCATGCCTGTTCACCCATATGCAGAAATTCAGTGATGTAGGGCGGCATGTAGATGGCGGCCAGTTCACTGCCTTTAAGGTTGCCGGCGCGCCGGGTCAGATGTAGCGCATAACCGGCTCGTAGATCGGCAATGAGGTCGGGTGCGATGAGTACGCCGAAGCGCGCCAGAGTACGCGGTTCGTGTTTGAGGCTGTAGCGGAGTAGTTTCATGAATATCTTTCGTGGCAGCGTCGCCGTATGCAGACAGTGCGCGGGAGTTTGTGCAAGGAATCGCGGTGATCATAACAAACGCGTATCTGCTGCAATGCAGGCCACTGGGCTGTGTCGTGATCTTTATCTACCCCGAAAATGCAATGCAACATGTTGTTTAATTTGAATATTTGTTCACATTTTTGTGATTAATCGCAGGTAATGACGCGACTTGTGGAACATTTCATGGTCATACCCGGCCTAAGGTGAGTATCGTGCGGGTCGCGATGTACATATTGAACATGGCGGGCGCATAAAGTGGAAGAGGGAGTATCAAAAATGAAGAAAATCACGGTCGGAATTTTGTTCGTCATCAGTGCAGTGATGGCGTCCATTGCCTGGGGGCAGACGCCCCCCGATGTGCTGGTGCGCACGACGGTTGAGGAAGTGATGACCGTGCTCAAGGAAAACAAGGACCAGCGGAAGCTGCAGGAAATCGCCGAGCAGAAGGTGTTGCCGAATTTTGATTTCCAGGCGATGACACAACTGGCCATGGGCCGCTCATGGCGCGATGCGAACCCGGCCCAGCGCAAGGCGCTGGAGAATGCGTTCCGCACGCTGCTGGTGCGTACCTATACGGCAGCGCTGGCCGATGCAGCCGACATCAACCGCAAAGTCGAAATCGAGGTCAAGCCGCTGCAGTTGAAGCCGGGCGAGGATTACACCACGGTGCGTACCCTGGTGAAGGAGTCGGGGCGTCCGCCGTTGAGCATCGACTACCGGATGACGTTGACCGACAAGGTCTGGAAAGTCACCGACATCGTTGCTGAAAATGCCAGTCTGGTGATCAGTTATCGCGGCACATTTGCGAGTGAAATCGGACGTTCGGGTGTCGATGGCCTGATCAAGGTCCTCGAAGAAAAGAATAAACAGGGCGCATAATCCCGGACGCAGCCGTATATTCCGACGCCGCGGATTAATGACCTGCGGCACCGGAAGCGGCATTTGTCCGGAATTCAATCATGCGTTTCCTACAGCCAGACTCATTTCCGAAGCTGCTGGTCGTCAGTTTTGCGATGGTGGCATTACCGCTGATTTTTGCGCTGATCAATAATGCGGTTTCGATAGACCAGTTTGCCAACCGCAGCCAGCGTGCCGTGCAGCAGGCGGTAAAATCGACGCAATCCAGCCGCCGGCTTGCGGAACTGCTGGGCACGCTGGAACGCAATGCCCGGCAAATGGCGATCCTCGGCGATCGTTCACTGCTCGATACCTATGAGACCAACCGTGCGGCGTTTATCCAGACCGCCGCGGAATTTGCAACCCTGCCTTTTGATGCGGAACAGAAAGTGGCACTGGATGACATCGTCAATGGCGAGGCGGTCATCTATGCGGGGTTGCGCGGCGCGGAATCCGGCAGCGCTGAACTCAAACAGACGGTGGAGAACTTCCGGAAGCTGGGTGCACGCGCCGGCAGCATCATCGAACGTGGTGACCGGCTGATCGATCGTGAAATCGATGCCATGCGTGATACTGCGACGCGGGCGCAGCGCATCACCTTCTGGCAGATGATGGCGCTGGTGCCGGTGGCCTTGTTGCTGGCGGCGGGATTTACGGTGCTGATTGCGCGTCCGATCCGACAGATTGATGCCGCGATCCGGCGCATGGGGGGCGGCGATTTTTCCGCACCGGTGGGCGTCAATGGACCACGCGACCTGCAATTGCTCGGCCGCCGCATTGAATGGCTGCGGCACCGGTTGAACGAACTGGAGCAGCAGAAGAACCGTTTTCTGCGCCAGGTTTCGCACGAATTAAAAACACCGTTGACCGCGCTGCGCGAGGGTTCCGAGCTGTTGTCGGAAGAGGCGCTGGGCAAATTGACGCCCGAGCAACAGGAAGTCGCCGGGATTTTGCGCGCGAACAGTATAGAATTGCAGCGTCTGATTGAAGATCTGCTGTCCTACGGTGCTGCAGATTATCACCGCAGCGCGCTGCGCTTCTCTCCGGTATCCACGCGGCGGGTGGTTGCCCGCGTGCTGGACGACCAGAATCTCGCGCTGCGTGCACGGGCCCTGCGCATCGCGCCGCAGGTAAACGACGTAACACTGGAAGCCGATTTCGAAAAGATGCGCATCATGCTCGACAACCTGATCTCCAATGCCGCAAAGTTTTCCCCGGAAGGCGGCGTCATCGACATCACAGTGCATGCCGACGGCGAGCACATGGTGCTGGAGGTTGCCGACGCCGGCCCCGGTATTCCGCCGGCCGAACGCGAGCGGGTATTCGACCCCTTTTATCGTGGACGCAGTGTCGCGGGCGGGCCCTTGCGCGGCTCGGGCATCGGTTTGTCCATCGTGCGCGATTACGCGCAGGCACACGGCGGCACGGTCGAGGTGGTTGATGATGCGACACGGTCCGGCGCGCGGCTGCGGGTGACCATGCCATTGCGGCAGGGGGTGTTGGCATGAGGGCATGGTATTTACTGCTGGCGTTGGCGTTGGCGCTGTCGGCCTGCGATACATTGCGCGGTGTTGATGCCGGTGATGCTCAGCCTGCGGTGACGGACTTGCCTGGGGAGAGCGCGGAAGTCAGCAAGGCGCTGGTCTATTATGCGCGGGCGCGCAAGCTGGCCGGACCGGAGCTCGCGCGTGAACAGGAGGCGGCGCGGCGCGCGTTGGCGCGCACGCGTACGGATGCTAATCGGGTGCGTTATGCGTTGATGCTGACGGTGCCCGGAGCGGCAGCGCCGGATGATGGCCGCGTAATGGAATTGCTGGAGCCTGTGGCCCGTAACGGTGACAGTGCGCTGCATGGGTTGGCATTGCTGGTGACGGCGTTTTTGCAGGAGCAGCGCCGGCTCGACGGCAGTGTACAGAATTTGCAACAGAAGCTCGACGCGTTGCTGACGCTGGAACGCAGCATGACAGGGCGCGAAGCGGGCACGACACGGAAACGGTGAATATGATGATGCAGGAACAAGTCAGGATGCAGAGTAAATTGCCGGGTGCGGCACAGGTGTTGGTGGTCGATGACGATCCCGGTCTGCTGCGTTTGATGCAGTTGCGGCTGGAGGCGGTCGGTTATGGCGTGACAGTAGCCGACAGCGGCGAGCGCGCACTGGCGCAACTGGCGGTATCGCGGCCGCGGGTGGTGGTCACCGACCTGCAGATGGGGGGCATGGACGGCATTGCGCTGTTTGAGGCGATCCGTGCGGATAATCCGGCATTGCCGGTAATCATACTGACGGCCCATGGCACGATCCCCGACGCGGTTGCTGCGGTTAAAGGTGGCGTGTTCGGCTATCTGACCAAACCCTTTGATGCCAAGGCACTGCTGGTGGAAATCGAGCGTGCACTGTCCGTCTCCGGCGCACCCAATGCCGCGGGCGTTGATGACGGTGCCTGGCGCAGTGCAATCATCACGCGCAACCCGGCGATGGAAGAGGTGCTGGCCAAGGCGCGACTGGTGTCCGCAGGAGACGCTGCGATTCTGGTCCGGGGCGAATCCGGCACCGGCAAGGAACTGCTGGCGCGTGCAATACACGCGGCGAGCCCGCGCAGTGACCGCCCGTTTGTCGCCATTAATTGCGGTGCGATTCCTGAGCCCTTGCTGGAGTCCGAGCTGTTTGGTCATGTCAAGGGCGCCTTTACCGGCGCCATACGCGATAACCGCGGACTGTTCCAGTCGGCTGAGGGCGGCACGCTGCTGCTTGACGAGATCGGTGACATGCCTGCGGCATTGCAGGTCAAACTGCTGCGCGTGCTGCAGGAGAAGCAGGTGCGTCCCGTCGGCGGCATGCAGCATGTGCCCATCGATGTCAGGGTCATCTCGGCAACCCACCGCAATCTGGAAACGGAAATGGAAGCGGGCAATTTCCGCGAAGATCTTTATTACCGCCTGAAAGTGGTGACGCTGACCCTGCCGTCACTGGCGGAACGGCGTGAAGACATTCCGCTGCTGGCCGGGCATTTCCTGAGCGAGCTCGCTGATCGCTACAAGAAAAAATTCAACGGACTGTCATCGGAAGCGGTTGAGCAACTGGTGGCTGCAGCATGGCCCGGCAATGTGCGCCAGCTCTACAACGTCATTGAGCAGTCGGTGGCGCTGGCCACTACGCCGCTGATTCCTGCGAACCTGGTGCAGCAGGCGATACAGCGCGAACAGACCGAACTGGCGTCGTTCGAGCAGGCGCGGCGCAAATTTGAGCGCGATTACCTGGCGCAGTTGCTGAAAATTACCGAAGGCAACGTGACCCAGGCCTCGCGGCTGGCCAAACGCAATCGCACCGAGTTCTACAAACTGCTGCAGCGTCACAAACTCGACCCGCGGTTGTTCAAGCCGCAACGCGTCTGATCCGTCGCTGATAGCAGACTGTTGAAGTCCTCTCAAAACAGCGGCTTAGGTGGCGGGTTGTAGCCATCGTCGCTGATCGGCGACGGGCCGCTCGCAGAGAGCGGCTATAACTTGTTGTTTTTAAACAATTTTTTCTCTGGCACTCATATTGCATGATAGCGGGGTGGCTGGTGGTCACCTCAGTGTGCTGCCATGCCTGCGATTGATTGCTACGGAGAATTGCCATGACATCAACAAACGCCACATCAGAGTCAGCCGTTGCCAGACCGGTACCGCCCCTGCTGTACCCGACGTTGCTGATTGCAGGGATTGCCGTGATTATCGCCAGCATGCTGGGCATTGCGTCAATGAGCGGCCTGCTGCCGCAATCGCCGGCGGTCAGCGTCGAATCCAAACCGGTTGCGCCAGCACAGGCGCAACGTGACGGAAAAACGGTGCCACGGACGCAAACCGGTGCGGCGAAGATTGCATCGGTGCCGGGCACGGCAGCGGTCGGTGTTGCGCGTTGCGATGAGTGCGGCGTGGTTGATACCATTCGTGCTGTTGAGACCAAAGGTCAGGGCTCCGGTGTCGGTGCAGTGGCCGGCGGCGTGGTCGGCGGTATCCTGGGCAACCAGGTCGGCGGTGGCAGCGGGCGTACGGCAATGACGGTGGTCGGTGCAGGTGCCGGCGCGTATGCCGGGAACGAGGTAGAAAAAAATATGAACAAGAGCGTCAGTTATGAAGTTCGCGTGCGCATGGATGACAACACTTACCGCACCCTCTACACCACGCAACCCGGTGTCGGTGTCGGCCAGCGCGTCAAAATCCGCGACGGCCAGTTGGTGCGCGAGAGCGGGGCGGTGTAATTGATGCGCATCACAGTTATTGTGCGCGTGCTGACAGGCCTCCTGCTGAGCGCATTGCTGGTGGCGTGCGGCAGTCCCCAGCCGCCCCAAAGCTACAACCTTGCGGGTTATTCAGCCGTGTACAAACGCGGTCACGCGGACGGTTGCGCCTCCAACGGCTGGAAGCCGCGCAAGGACGAGCGGCTGTATCGCGGTGACGCTGACTACATGATGGGCTGGAACGACGGGCTGGGCGCCTGCGCCAAGCGCAAATAGCCGTGTAGCTGCAGCCTGCGGGAGTGTGCTCAGCCTTTAACGCGGTTGATGCGCACGACTTCCGGAATCTTGCGCAGGTCGCGGACGATGCGCGCCAGATGCATGCGATTCATGACTTGCACGGTGAAACGCATGCCGGTGTAGGTGCCGCCGTCCTCGGGATCGACGGCGACGTTCTGAATGTTGGATTCCGCGGCGGCAATTTCTGCGGCGACCTTGGCCAGCACACCACGCTGGTTGGCCACCACCAGGCGGATGCCGACATCAAACAGTTTTTTCGGACTGGCGTCCCATTGCACATCCAGTACGCGTTCGGGATCACGGTGGCTTTTGGCGATGACCGGACAGTCATGGGTATGCACCACCATGCCCTGGCCTTTGCTGATGAAACCGATGATGGGGTCGCCGGGGATCGGTCCGCAGCAGCGCGCGAACTGCACGGCCAGGCCTTCCGAACCGCGCACAACCACTGCACCGGCAGGTCGGGATTCGGGGGGTAGCGGTTCCCCCAGTGCCAGCAGCTGATGCGCAACCACCACCGCGAGGCGCTTGCCGAGACCGACATCTGACAGGATTTCGTCGCGCGACTTGCCGCTGGAATCACGCACCAGCTTGTTCCACTGGTCGTCACCGACGTCGGCCAGCGTCATCTTGAATTTTGCCAGCGCCTGCAGCAGCAGCCGTTCGCCGAGCTGTACTGATTCGGCAAAGTGCATGGTTTTCAGGAAATGGCGGATGTGGGCGCGTGCCTTGGCGGTGGCGACAAAATTCAGCCACAGCGGATTGGGTTTGGCATGTGATGCAGTGATGATTTCAACGCGGTCACCGTTGCGCAATTCGGTGCGCAGCGGCATCAGTTCCTGATTGATCTTGACCGCGACACAGCGATTGCCGATATCGGTATGCACGGCATAGGCGAAATCGACGGCGGTGGCGCCGCGCGGCAGCGACATGATCTTGCCCTTGGGCGTGAAGACATAAACCTCATCAGGGAACAGATCGACCTTGAGGTGTTCGAGAAACTCTACCGAGTCGCCGGATTCGGACTGCATTTCGAGCAGGCTCTGCAACCACTGGTGGGTTTTCTGCTGCAGATCCGATAGCGAGGTGTTGGAGCTCTTGTACAGCCAATGCGAGGCAACGCCAGCTTCGGCGATTCTGTGCATGTCTGCGGTGCGGATCTGGATTTCAATCGGGCTGCCGAACGGACCGAACAGCGTGGTGTGCAGCGACTGGTAGCCGTTGGCCTTGGGAATCGCGATGTAGTCCTTGAACTTGCCCGGGATCGGTTTGTAAAGTCCGTGCAGTAGACCGAGGGCGATATAACAGGCTGTAGTGTCTTTGACGACGATGCGAAAGCCGAACATGTCGTGCACCTGTGCAAACGACAGGTGTTTGTCGCGCATCTTGCGGTATACCGAATGCAGGTGTTTTTCGCGGCCCTGTACCTGCGCGTCCAGGCTGTTTTCGCTCAACCGGCGTTCAATGCTGTCCAATACCTTGCTGACGACTTCGCGACGATTGCCGCGCGCGGTGCGCACGGCCTTGGCCAGCACACGGAAACGGTCGGGGAACAGATGCTGGAACGCCAGGTCCGCCATTTCCTGATAAAGGCTGTTGAGGCCCAGGCGGTTGGCAATAGGCGCGTAGATTTCCAGGGTTTCACGGGCGATGCGCTGGCGTCTTTGCGGATCGACGGCGTCAAGGGTACGCATGTTGTGCAGGCGGTCTGCGAGCTTGATCAACATGACACGTACGTCGCGTGCCATGGCCAGCAACATCTTGCGGTAGTTTTCGGCCTGCGCTTTTTCCTGGGAGTCGAACTGGATGCGGTCCAGCTTGGATACGCCATCCACCAGTTCGGCGACGGGTTTGCCGAACTGTTCGGCGATTTCGTTCTTGGTGACCGCGGTGTCTTCCACGACATCGTGGAGCAGTGCGGCGGTCAGCGCCTGGGAATCAAGGTGCCATTGCGCGAGTATGTTGGCAACCGCCAGCGGATGCGCGATGTACGGTTCGCCGGATTTGCGGAATTGCCCTTCATGGGCGGATTTGCTGAAGAGGTAGGCCGCCTGGAGCTGGGCAATATCTTCGGGCTTGAGATAACCCGACCACTCCTTGAACAAGGCGGCGGGGGTGGCTGGCAGCGCAGCGGCGGTGCGGGCGGAAGCAGTCATGCGTACGGTGGGTGTAGCCGTCCGAGATCAGGCGCCGTGCCTCCGGTGGAGGCGCGCACCGCTGATTACGTCGGGCTCTTGTTGAGGATTTCCGTGCCGTATTTTCCTGCTGCCATTTCGCGCAGCGCAATAACCGTCGGTTTGTCGCGCGTTGCGTCGATCATCGGCTGGGCGCCGTTGGCCAGTTGGCGGGCGCGGTAGGTTGCGGCGAGGGACATGTCGAAGCGGTTGGGTATGAATTTAATGCAATCGTCAACGGTGATGCGGGCCATGTTTGTTCTGCCTGTCTGAGTCTGATTATTTAAGTCGATCGATTAGCGTCTGGTTCCGGGCCAACTGGTGCGGGGTGCGCAGGCGCTCCGCGCGGACGATATCCTGTAATTCCCCTGCGGCGACCCGAAAATCGCTGTTGATAATAACATAGTCGAAGTCCGCAACGTGGGCGATTTCCTCTCGCGCATTGTCGATGCGCTCCTTGATGGTTTCAGGGGAATCCTGACCGCGGGCGTTAAGCCGTTGCAGTAACGTTTCAAGCGACGGCGGCAGTATGAAAATGCTGATGATTGCGGGCAGCAATTTGCGGATCTGGGTGGCGCCCTGCCAGTCGATCTCCAGCACGATGTCGATATTGCCGACGAGCTGTTCTTCCACCCACCGGCGCGAAGTGCCGTAATGGTTGCCATGTACCCATGCGGATTCCAGGAAATCTCCGGCCTGCGCCATTTTTTCGAACACCCCGGGTGTGACGAAATGGTAATGACGGCCTTCAGTCTCCCCCGGCCGTGGCGCGCGCGTGGTGTATGAAACTGATTTTCGGATCAGCCCGTCGGTTTCGAGCAGTGCCGCCACCAGGCTGGTTTTGCCCGCCCCGGAAGGCGCACTGACAATATAGAGATTGCCGCTCATGCGTGGTTGTCCGCGGTTGTTCGATGTGGTTATTCGATATTCTGGATCTGTTCGCGCATCTGCTCGATCAGCAGCTTCAGGGCCATCGCGACCTGGGTCACCGTGATGTCCGCTGATTTGGAGCCTAGCGTATTGCCTTCACGGTTGAGTTCCTGCATCAGGAAATCCAGTCGTTTGCCCGCGGGGCCGCCTTTTTTGAGTATGCGCTGCAGTTCGTCGAGGTGAGTGGCCAGTCGCGACAGCTCTTCGTCAACGTCGATCTTGTTGACGAACATGGCGATTTCCTGACGTACGCGTTCGTCTTCGGCGGAAACCAGCGCTTCTTTCAGCCGGGCGTTTAGTTTTTCCTGGAAAGCGGCAATGATTTCCGGCATGCGTGGCTGCACCAGTGCAATGCGTTCGCGCATCTCGGCAGCGCGTTCCAGTATCACGGTCGCCAGTTTTTCACCTTCGCGATTGCGTGCTGCCGAGAAATCTCCCAGCGCCTCGCGCAGCAGCTCTCCGGCAACAGCGCGCAGCTCATCAACCGGCAATTCGTCGGTGCCGAGCATGCCGGGCCAGCGCAGGATGTCGGCCACGCTTAATGGGCGCGCTTCGGGCAAAGCAGCCTGCGCCGACGCATTCAGCGCCAGCAATTGTGCAAGCATGGTCGGATCGAGTTCGTTGCCGCTCTGTGTGCCATTGCGCTTTGCGTAGGCCACCCGGCATTCGACCTTGCCGCGGGTTACTGTCGCCGCAATCGCTTCCCGCAATCCCTGTTCTGCCGGCCGCAGTTCATCAGGCATGCGAAACGAAACATCCAGATAACGGTGATTGACCGAGCGCAGTTCGATGCTGACCGAGCCCCAGTCGAGTTCGCGTACCGCGGTGGCATAACCGGTCATGCTGTTGATTGCTGGGCTGCGATTCATTGCGGGGGCTTTATAATGGGAAACTCTTCAAACATAGCATATCGAAGGAACACCGTGCGACCCAGCCAGCGCAAACCCGATGAACTGCGTGCCATACGCATCACCCGTAACTACACCTGCCATGCCGAAGGCGCGGTGCTGATCGAATTTGGTGCCACCAAGGTGCTGTGTACCGCGAGTGTGCTCGAAAAGCAGCCGCCGCACCTGCGCGGCACCGACCGCGGCTGGGTGACTGCCGAATACGGCATGTTGCCGCGTTCGACCAATACCCGCAGCGACCGCGAGGCGGCGCGCGGCAAACAGTCGGGACGTACCCAGGAAATCCAGCGTTTGATCGGGCGTTCGCTGCGCGCGGTGGTCAATCTCGAGCAATTGGGCCCGCGCACCATTCATCTCGACTGCGATGTATTGCAGGCCGATGGCGGCACCCGCACGGCCAGCATTACCGGTGCTTACGTGGCGCTGACTGACGCGGTCGGCTTCCTGCTCCGCGAAAAACTTCTGGCGGCGACGCCGGTGCGCGAAGCCGTGGCCGCGGTGTCGGTGGGAGTTTATCAGGGCAAGCCGGTGCTGGACCTCGATTACGCCGAGGATTCGAACTGCGATACCGACATGAACGTGGTGATGACCGAGGGCGGCGGCATCATCGAAGTGCAGGGCACGGCGGAAGGCGCGCCGTTCAGCCGCAGCGAAATGCAGACCATGCTCGATCTCGCCCAGAGCGGCATTACACAGTTGATCGCCGCACAGCGTACAGCGCTGGGCTGATCAGGTGCCGCAAAGCAGTTCGCGCATGAACAAGCTGGTCATTGCATCCAACAATCCCGGCAAGCTGCGCGAGATCGGCGCCATGCTCGCGCCGCTGGCGATCGAAGTCGTAGCGCAGGGCGTGCTGGGCGTCACGGAAGCCGAAGAGCCACATTGCACCTTTGTCGAGAACGCGCTGGCCAAGGCGCGCCACGCCAGTCGCGTTACCGGATTGCCGGCGCTGGCCGATGATTCCGGCGTCTGTGTGCATGCACTGGGTGGTGCGCCCGGCGTGCATTCGGCGCGTTACGCCGAAAGCGGCGACGACGCGGGCGGGCGCGATGCGCAGGACCAGCGCAACAATGACAAACTGCTGCAGGCACTGGCCAATGCCACGGACCGGCGCGCGCATTATTACTGCGTGATTGTGCTGGTGCGTGCCGCTGATGACCCGCAACCGTTGATTGCCGAGGCTGAATGGCATGGTGAGATGTTGCAAGCGCCGCGCGGGGACGGTGGCTTCGGCTACGATCCGCTGTTTTTTATTCCGCAACTCGGCAAGACTGGCGCCGAACTGCTGCCCGAAGAAAAAAATCGCGTCAGCCACCGCGGCCAGGCGCTGGCGCAGTTGGTGGCGCGGCTGCGCGTGGCCGGTTGACCATGGCCCAGGCGCCTATTAACACTGCGGCGCTGGCGATGCCGGGTGCGCCGGTGCGGTTCGCGGCGCTGCCGCCGCTGTCCCTGTACATCCATATTCCGTGGTGCGTGCGCAAATGTCCTTATTGCGATTTCAATTCGCACGAGGCGCGCGGGGAATTGCCTGAGGACGAATACGTCGCGGCGCTGCTGGCGGATCTGGAGGCGGCGTTTCCGCAGGTCTGGGGACGTCCGGTTCTGACCGTATTCATCGGTGGCGGCACACCCAGTCTGTTCTCGGTGCGCGCGCTGGACGCACTGTTGTGCGGGGTGCGCGCACGATTGCCGCTGGCGGCGGATGCCGAGGTGACGCTGGAAGCCAATCCCGGCACGGTGGAAGCGGAAAAATTTGTTGGCTTTCGTGCAGCTGGGATCAACCGCCTGTCGTTGGGTATCCAGAGTTTCAACGACCGCCATCTCAAGGCACTCGGGCGCATCCATGGCGCGGCCGAGGCGCACCGCGCCGCTGAACTGGCGCTCGGCACCTTCGGCAACGTCAATCTCGATCTGATGTACGGACTGCCCGGACAGACGCTGGCCGAAGCCGAAGCCGACATGGCCGCGGCAGTGGCGCATGCACCGCAACACCTGAGTGCCTACCACCTGACCATAGAACCGAATACCTATTTCCATCGCTATCCGCCGGTGGTGCCGGATGACGACGCGGCGGCGGAGATACAGGTCGCCGTGGAGGCGCAACTGGCGACGGCCGGTTACGAACACTATGAAACCTCGGCATTTGCCCAACCCGGCCGGCAGAGTCGCCACAACCTGAATTACTGGCTGTTTGGCGACTACCTTGGCATCGGTGCCGGAGCACATAGCAAAATATCGTTTAAAAACAATGTGTTACGAGAGTCCCGCGCACGTCAGCCCAAGGCCTATCTAGGGCGCGGCAATCACGGGCTCAGCGAGCAGCGCGAGGTGGCCGCAAGCGACCTGCCCGGCGAATTCATGATGAATGCGCTGCGGCTGAACGCAGGATTCGATCTGGAGTTATTCGGCGCGCGTACCGGACTCGATCTGACGCGCATTCTGCCGCTGCTGGATAGCGCCGAAGCGCGCGGGCTGATTATCCGTGACCATCAGCGCGTGGTACCTACACCGCTGGGCCGGCGATTTCTCAACGATCTGATGCAGATGTTCCTGGCCTGAGCGGACGGCTGCGTCGGTTATTGCGTTTCGGCACTGGCAGACTAGAATAGTGCAGCCGCCCTGTGCTGGCGGGCGTAACTGAAGCTTAACGCGCTAACAGCGCAAAAGCGCAAAAAAACCAGATTACCCAAGACCGGAGGAGTGCAATGATCAGTTTCAAGAACAGTCTTATTGTGTCGGTGGCTGCAATGGCAGCGCTGGCCGGCAGTGTCGCGCAGGCCCAGGCCTATCCCAACAAGCCGGTGCGGTTTGTAGTCACCTATCCGGCCGGTGGCAGTTCCGACGTGATGGCGCGCATCATCGGCAAAAAATTGACCGAACTCTGGGGTCAGCAGGTGCTGGTCGATTCCCGTCCCGGCGCGGCCGGTGCGGTGGGCATGGAATATGCCGCCAAGCAGGCGCCCGACGGTTATACCTTCCTGCTCGGCAACTTTGGTCCGGTGGTCGCCAATCCGCTGCTGAACAAGGTTAATTACAACGTCGACAAGGATTTTGTGCCGGTGTCGCAGATCACGCGTGCGGCAAACATCCTGGTGGTACCGAATGCGCTGCCGGTGAAAAACGTCAGGGAACTGGTCGCGCTGGCGAAGAAAAATCCCGGCATGACCTACGCCACCAGCGGTCCCGGCAGCATGTCACACCTGATCGGTGAAATGTTCAGGCGTGAGGCCAAAGTTGATATCACCACCGTGCCGTACCAGGGTGGCGTGTATTCGATCGCGGCAGTACAGGGCGGCCACATCATGATGATGTTTTCCGATGCGCCGCCAGTGATGGGCAACCTCAAGGCTGGCAAGCTGAAAGCGTTGGCGGTGACCAGTGCCGAGCGCACGCCATTTACGCCTGAACTGCCGACGCTGGCCGAGGAAGGCATCAAGGGTTTTGCCGCGGCCAACTGGTGGGGCATCATGTTCCCGGCTGGTGTGCCGAAACCGATCATCGACAAGGTGTCTGCCGACCTCGGCCGCGCGCTGGGTGACGCCGAAGTCAAGAAAAACCTGGGCATCATGGCCATTGAGGCGGTCTACAGTCCGCCCGAGAAGTTTGCGGCCTTCATCCAGTCCGAACGCAAGCTGTGGGGCGACCTGATCCGCGAAGCGAAAATCGGCGGCAATCAGTAAAACAAATCCGTGTTGCAGCAACGGCAGCCTGCGGGCTGCCGTTTTTTATGGGCGTTTGCGGAAGACCAGATCCCACACGCCATGGCCCAGTTTCAGGCCGCGGGTTTCGAACTTGGTCTGCGGACGGTATTCCGGGCGCGGTGCGTAAGCAGCGGCGGTGTTGGCGAGCGAGGGTTCGGCGCCGAGCACGGCCAGCATCTGCTCGGCATATTCCTGCCAGTCGGTCGCCGTATGCAGATAACCGTCCGGTTTCAGGCGTGATGCGGCCAGTGCAACAAACGCCGGCTGAATCAAACGGCGTTTCTGCTGGCGCTTCTTGGGCCAAGGGTCGGGAAAGAATATGTGCATGCCGTCGAGCGTGGCCTGCGCAATCATGTGTTCCAGCACGGCCACTGCATCGTGCTGGATGACGCGCACATTGCTGAGATCCTGTACATCTATTTCCTTCAGCAGGCTGCCGACGCCGGGTGTGTGGACCTCGATGCCGAGATAATCCTGCTGCGGATGTGCGGCGGCGATGGCGACCGTGGTTTCACCCATGCCGCAGCCGATTTCGAGGATGCGCGGCGCACTGCGCGCAAACACCGCGTCGAAGTCGATGGTGGCCTCGGCGTACGGGATGCCATAGCGGGGCAACAGCGTCTGGTGTGCGCGCTGCTGGGCGTTGGAGACGCGGCCCTGGCGCAGCACATAGCTGCGGATGGGAGGATGTGAGGTCATGCCGTTGGCGGAGGACGGGTTATCGGGTGCGGTCCGGTTGCGCATGACCGGCGGTACTGCTGCAGCTTCAGGGTTTGCCAATCATGCCGCCGGTGGGCGAACTCGGTGCTGCCGAATACAGCTTCTTCGGCATGCGTCCCGCGCGCCAGGCTTCGCGGCCTGCAGCAACGGCTTTTTTCATGGCCGAGGCCATCAATATCGGGTTGCGGGCGGTGGCCACGGCAGTGTTCATCAGCACGGCGTCGCAACCGAGTTCCATGGCAATGGTGGCATCGGATGCGGTGCCCACGCCGGCATCAACCACCACCGGCACTTTGGCATTCTCGATGATGATCTGCAGGTTCCACGGATTGAGTATGCCCATGCCGGAACCGATCAGTGAGGCTAGCGGCATGATGGCCACGCAGCCGATGTCTTCCAGCTGTTTGGCAATGATCGGGTCGTCCGAGGTATAAACCATGACTTTGAACCCGTCCTTGACCAGTGTCTTCGCGGCGGCAATGGTTTCGACCACGTTGGGGTACAGCGTTTTCGGGTCACCCAGCACTTCGAGCTTGACCAGTTCGTGGCCGTCGAGCAGTTCGCGCGCCAGTCGCAGCGTACGTACCGCGTCGTCCGCGCTGTAGCAGCCCGCAGTGTTAGGCAGCAGCGTGTACTTGGACAGGGGTATGGCGTCGAGCAGATTGGGTTCGCCGGGATTCTGTCCGATATTGGTGCGACGGATGGCAACGGTGACGATTTGCGCGCCGCTGGACTCAACCGCGGCACGGGTTTCGGCAAAATCCTTGTATTTGCCGGTGCCGATCAGCAGTCGCGAGGCATAGGGTTTGCCGGCGATGATCAGCGGGTCGAGGTTTTCGTGTGGTTTCATAAGGAGGCTGCCGTCCGGAATTCAACTGGTTCTACAAGGCTGCAGTGTGGCATGCAGTCGCGTGTTGCGGCAATGATCGTTGTCAAGAATCGTCAACAGGAATGGTCGATAAAAATCGGGTTCAGCCGCCGCCGACCGCGACCACGATTTCCAGCCGGTCGCCATTCTGCAACTGGCAGAGGTCAAACCGGCTGCGCGGCACGATTTCGCCATTGCGCTCCATGGCGATGCGTTTACCTGCAAGCTGGAGTTCGCCGACCAGATCAGCGCAGGTCAGCGCATGATCGAAGGTGCGGTTTTCGCCGTTGATAATGACTGAAATCAAAGCTGTGATCTTGTTGAAGGTATATAAAGTGTGTTCGGGTTGATGCCAAAACCACATTTTACCGCCGTGTGCAGGGTTTATCGACCGGCATACCGCAGAACGGCCACTCATTCATGAATCTGACTGATCGACATTATCTGACGCCCTTGTTCGAGCCAGCTGCGGTCGCGATCATCGGTGCCAGCGAACGCGCCGGGGCCATTGGTACGGTGCTGGTTGCGAACATGCGCGCAGCGGCGTACCGCGGCACCTTGTTTGCGGTCAATCCCAAACACGGCCGCGTGCAGGGTGTGCGGTGTTTCCCTTCCATCGGCCAGATTCCGCAACGCGTGGACCTGGCGGTCATCGCGACGCCGCCGCAAACGGTGCCGCAGCTGATGGTGGAATGCGGAATGGCCGGAGTACGTGCGGCGGTAATCATCACTGCCGGATTTGCGGAGGTTGGTGTTGCGGGAGCGCGCCTGGAACGCGCCGTAATGGACAATGCGCGGCGCTACGGGGTGCGTGTGATCGGGCCCAACTGCCTGGGCATCATGCGCCCGGAATTGGGCCTTAATGCAACCTTTGCCCGGGGCAATGCGTTGCCTGGCTCGTTGGCACTGGTATCGCAATCGGGTGCGGTATGCACGGCGATGGTCGACTGGGCGCGGCCCAACAAGGTAGGGTTTTCCAGCGTGATCTCGATGGGGGGTTCGCGTGATGTTGGTTTCGGCGAAATCATTGACTATCTCGTCAACGATCCGCGCACCGAACACATCCTGCTCTATATCGAAGGCGTGCGTGATGCGCGCCGATTTTTTTCCAGTCTGCGCGCTGCGGCGCGGGTCAAGCCGGTGATCCTGATGAAGGTGGGCCGGCATCCGGTGGGATCGCGCGCCGCGGTGTCGCATACCGGCGCCATCGTCGGCGCCGACGATGTGTTCGACGCCGCAGTTCGCCGCGCCGGTGTGGTGCGGGTGACCACCATCGGCCAGTTGGTGGCGGCGGCACAGGCGTTGTCGGCGCGTGTGCGTCCGCGCGGCAACCGCCTGGTGATTATTACCAATGGCGGTGGTCCCGGTGTGATGGCAGCAGATCATGCTGCTGACCTTGACATACCGCTGGCGGAACTTGCGCCCGCCACACTGCAGGTTTTGCAGGGAACGCTCCCGGCAAACTGGTCGCACGGCAATCCGGTAGACCTGATCGGCGATGCCGATGCAGCCCGCTATCGCGCCGCGGTGACGGCCTGTCTCGACGACGAAAACGTGGACGGTGCGCTGGTGGTGCTGACGCCGCAGGCGATGACTGAACCGACCGCCGTGGCTGAAGCGGTGATTGCCGTGGCGCGGAGCCGCTCGAAACCGGTGCTGGCGTGCTGGATGGGCGAGGCGGAGGTTGCCGCCGGCCGCAAACGATTTGCCGAAGCTGGCATCCCGGTATTCCGCACACCCGACCCGGCGGTCGAAATGTTTGCGCACCTGTCCGCTTTTTATCGCAACCAGCAGACGCTGTTGCAGGTGCCCGGTCCACTGGTGATGCGTACGCCGCCAGACGTGGCGGCGGCGCGATTGATCATCGATGCGGCGCTGGCCGAAAAGCGCACAGTGCTCAATGAACTCGAATCGAAGGCGTTGCTCGCGGCCTTTGATATGCCGGTCGCCAGATCGGTTGCTGCGACCAGTGCCGATGAGGCGGTGCGGATTGCCGACGAACTCGGCTACCCGGTGGTGCTCAAAATCAATTCGCCAGACATTACCCACAAGACTGACGTCGGTGGTGTGTTGCTCAACCTGCGTGATGCGCAGGCGGTGCGCGCTGCGTATCAGCAGATCGTCACTGACGTGGCGCGGCTGCGACCGCAGGCGCGGATTACCGGGGTTGCCGTCGGGCAGATGGTAGTCCGTGCAAACGGTCGCGAACTGATGATCGGCGTGATCCGCGATCCGGTATTCGGTCCGGCGATTGCATTCGGTTCCGGCGGCGTCACGGTTGAGGTGTACCGGGACCGCGCGGTGGCGCTGCCGCCGCTCAATACCTATCTTGTTGCGGAGCTGGTCAATGGCACCCGTGTGTCGAAATTGCTGGGGCCGTTCCGCAAAATGCCACCCGTCGATTTCGCGGCATTGGAATCGGTGTTGCTGCGGGTTTCGGAAATGGCCTGTGAGCTGCCGTGGATCGAAGAGCTCGATATCAATCCGCTGCTGCTGGATGAAAACGGTGCCGTGATTGTTGACGCACGTGTGGTCGTCCGGGAATACACGCCGGTGCACGGACATTATGGCCACATGGCGATTCATCCGTATCCTTCAGACCTGGTGACCAGCTGGCAGTTGGCGACTGGCGAACTGGTGACGGTGCGGCCGATCCGGCCCGAAGACGCTGCCATCGAACAGGCGTTTGTGCGCAGCCTTTCTTCGGGGAGCCGCCATTCCCGTTTTTTGGACACATTGCGCGAATTGACGCCGAAGATGCTGGCGCGTTTCACACAGATAGACTACGACCGTGAAATGGCCCTGATTGCGACCGTCGAGCATGATGGGGCGGAGGTCGAGCTTGGCGTGTGCCGGTACGTTACCAATCCGGACGGGGCCAGTTGTGAATTTGCAATCGTCATCGCCGATGCGCGGCAGGGGCAAGGTCTAGGCCGGCGCATGATGACGCAATTGATAGCGGTAGCGCGCGCGCGCGGCCTGAAGGCCATGATCGGTTATGTGCTGGGCAATAACCATACCATGCTGGGATTGTGTCAGAGCCTGGGTTTTGCGGCGACGGAGAATGTTGAAGACCCTGCGTTAAAGTGCGTGACACTGGTTCTTAACGACTGAAGCTGCAGGCGGCGTTTACGATATGGATTCGCGACGAGGCGTCTGCAGCGCCGATGCTACAATCGTTGCTCACTTCTACGAATTGTTTGCCACGTGCAACGACACGAATTTCCTGATGCGCGACTGCTGCGGCTGACTGCTGGGGCAGTGATTGCCATCGTGCTCTGGTTCGTTGTTCGTGGTGCGCTGCCAGAGATGTGGCGCACACCGGGCAGCCCGGCGCTGTATTTCACCGGCGTTGCCGGCGTGTTGCTGTTACTGGTACCGGTGGCGTTTGTATTGGCCAAGCGCGGCGGGCACAGTAAAAATCCGGTCGGCTGGTTCAATGCGCATATTGTCTGTTCGCTTGCGGGCATGGTGCTGATCGCGATTCATTCCGGTGGCTTCCTGCGCCGGCCGCCGGCCTTGTTGTTGCTGGCACTGGTGGCGCTGGCTGCACTGGGTATCTGGGCGCGCGTGCGCGGTTCACGCCGCATGTCGGCCACGTTTGCGTCGAAAGCACCGGCATTCAAGGTGCCCGATGCGGTAGCGCGCGAACGCCTGCGTGCATTGATCAGCGAGAAACGCCGTCTGCTCTCCGAACTCGATCCGCAGGCCAATGAGGGCACGTTTTCGGTCAACCTACCGCATTTCCTGCGTAGTCCGCGGCTCGCCTTGGCCTACCGCAAGCTCGCGGGTGAAGAATCGATGCTGCTCGGTACGCGCCGCGCAGTGTCGGTACCACAGGCGTGGTGGCGGCCGCTGCACATGGCGCTGGCGTGGCTGTTTGTGCTGGGCGTGGTGATCCATGTGATCACCGTGACTTTTTTTGCCGGTTACGTCGCCGATGGCGGACCGATTACCTGGTGGCATCTAACCGCATGGTGAATGCATGACAACGGCAGTCCAGACAAAAGATGAACGCGTCGCGCTGCTGATTGACCTTGAGCGCTGCACTGGTTGCAAAAGCTGCGAAGCGGCGTGCAAAACTGAACATCGCCTCGGTCCCGGTGAGTATCGCAACAAGGTGGTGTGGGCGAGTGCGCTGGAAGAAGCGGGGCTCGCGTTCCTGACACTGACCTGCCAGCACTGTGAGCGGCCGGCGTGCCTGCGCGCCTGCCCGGTGAACCCCAAAGCCATTCAGAAGGATGCAATTACCGGCATCGTGCGTGTCGATGAGTCACGCTGCACCGGTTGCGGCGAATGTGTGATCGCCTGCCCGTACAGCGCGATGGGTTACGACGCCAAAGGCCATCACGCGGTGAAATGCGATTTGTGTGTGGATCGTCGTGCCGAAGGCGAAACTACGACGGCCTGCGCCAGCGTCTGCCCGACGCAGGCCATCCGTTTCGGCAAGCGCGAAGATTTGCTGGTCGAAGCGAAGCAATCCGGCCGTTTGCCACGCGACCAGGATCATTTCCTGCTCGGGCCGGCGACGATTTATCTGGAGCGCACGACACCGCGCAATGAAAACACCGCCACCGCAGTGACGCCGGCGCGTGCGCATCCCGGCGAATCGCGGCGCCCGTCATTCATGGATGCGTTGTCCGCGCAAAATGCGGTGCAGGCACAACTGCCAGCGTATCCCTACGGCGAAACCCGCGAGGACACCGCGCCCGATCGGGTAGTGCCTGGCGGTTGCAACATTTGCTTCAATTGCTGCAGCACAAAATTCCACTTTAAAAACAATAAGTTAGTAAAAATAACCGGTAACGAGGATGATCCGCTGTTGCAGGGGCGCGTGTGCCCCAAATCGCAGCTGACGCTGCAGATGTATCACAGCGAGCACCGGCTGCTGTATCCGCAGAAGCGCATCGGCGCGCGCGGCGAAGGTCGTTTCGAGCGCATTTCATGGGATCAGGCGCTGGACGAAATCGCAGAAAAACTGAAAAAAGTTCGCGACCAGTACGGTGCCGAAGCGCTGGCGATGTTCATCGGCACGCGCACCGGCACGCTCGATAATCTTGGTTACACGCGGCTCTTTGCCCAGTTGTGGGGTACGCCGAACAAGGGCGGCACAGATCCGTTCTGTGCGACTTCCAAGAGCGTCGCCTATGAACTGACGCAGGGCCGCGTGGGCAGCGGCAACAGCTATACGCAGGACGATATGGGATCAGCCGCCCTCTACGTTTATTTCGGCGACAATCAGGCTGAAACACGGCCGGTATATTTCGGCATGATCAACGACTGGCGCATCAGGAACGGCGCGAGAATGGTCGTCGTCGATCCGCGGCTGACCGCGACGGCATCGAAGGCGGACTGCTGGCTGCCGATTCGTCCCGGCACCGACATGGCGCTGGGGCTGGCCTTGTGCCAGCACATCCTGGCGCAGGGACTACATGATGCGCAGTTCTGCAAGGAGTGGGTGCTCGGGTTTGCCGAATGGCGCGATTTCATCCTGGCGCGCGGCTACACCCCGGAGTGGGCCGAGCCGGTGACCGGCATTGCCGCCGCGGATATCCGGCGGCTCGCCGGCGAGATCGCTGCCGCTGACGGCTGCGTGATTTTCGGCAGTCGCGGCGTCAACCAGCATACCAACGGCACGCAGACCAATCGCGTGTTGATGTTTCTCGCGGCAATCACCGGTAACTGGGGCCGGCGCGGCGGCACCTACTTCAATATGACCGCCGGCACGCCGATTGCGCCGAACGCGCCCGACCACAGGCGTCCGAAAATCAAGCACCCGAAAGTGCGTCTCAGTCCCGCCGGCTGGACCGACGCCATGCTCCACGGCAAACCGTACCCGATCCGTGCGTTGATCACCTGCAATAATCCGCTGGCGCAATGGCCGGGACAGGACAAGGCCAGGGCGGCGTTTGCCGCGCTCGACCTGATGGTGCACATCGAACTCTTCGCCAACGAAACCTCGGCCTATGCCGACTACCTGCTGCCGGCGGCGAGCGGCATCGAGAAGGGCGAGATCGGTCGCTCCAATGACGACCGCCGCGTCGTTTGGATCGACAAGATGATCGATCCGCCGGGCGAGGCGAAAGCCGACGGCTGGATCTGGATTGAACTCGGCAAGCGCCTCGGCTTCGATGATGTGCTGCAGGAGCGTTACAAGGACACCGGCGTGTTCTGGGACGAGATGTGCATCGGCAACCCGCTGATGCGCGGCTGCACGCAGAAACGCCTGCATTCGACACCCTATCGCTGGGTGCGGCAGCCGGTGACCAGCGAGGAGGCGCCGGAGATTGACACGCTGTATCTGGAAGGCACGACCGCGCCGGGTGCGCCCGCCGGGCATCGTTTCCCTACGCCGAGCGGCAAGCTCGAATTCTGGACCGCAGCGCTCGAAGCCAAGTTCAATGTGCTGGGCTTGTCGTCGCTGCCGGAATTTTATTCAGAGCGCGAACAACTGGTTGATCTGCCGTACATGGAATTGCAGGATAGCGACGCGGAGGCGGGTGTGGTTTCACCGTTCTGTTCGCCGGCAACCGGTACCTCGCGCGGGCGTATCGTCAAGCCCGATGCTGATCATCCCGGCGCAAAGCTGCGCGCGCAGGGATTCGATACCGAACTCGTCACCGGCCGTCCGTCGGCGACGCATTTTCACAGCTGGACGCATTATTTCTGGCAGTCGCAGGAAATGTGCCCGGATCTCTTCTGCCAGATTCATCCCGACAAGGCGGCGCAGTTGGGGATCAAGGACGGTGAGCGCGTGCGAATCGAATCGGCGCACGGTGAGATTGAAGCGATGGCCTGGGTGCATACCGGCATTCGCCCGACGGCCGTGTTCATACCCATTGGCTGGGGCGAACGCCAGCCCTACAATCCGTGGCGCTCGGTTAATTTTCTGACCGACGCCACGCAGCGCGATCCGGTGTCGGATCAGACCAATCTGAAGGTGCTGCTGTGCCGGGTGTCGCGCGCTGTGCCCTAGGCGGGCAGAACAGCAAGCAGAAAACGGATGTCAGAGTTTCGCCAGATGTTTGACGGAGTCCGTATTCGTGCGGTCAGCTTCCGGATGCCGGTTTGTCTGTCGCAGCGTTTTCCTTTTTCAACACCTGGACCCGATCGACGCTGATATCGAACACGTCGCTGAACCAGCGTTTGTCAACTTCACCTTCGATCTCGACCGGCGTGCCTGTCACGAGTTTCTGTCCCCATAACAGGCGGTCATTGATCGAAAGGCCGATCTGCGCCGTGCCGTCAGTGAATTGGTAGGACTCGTCGCCGCCGTTGCTGACAATGGTGCCGCGCAGAATGACCCGATGACCATCCACTGGTTTGGCAAGTATGGATTGCACGTTCTCATCGGTGGCTGCAGTTGTACCAAACTGGGCGAACGCAGGAATGGCGACGCAAAACAGCATTGCAAATAAAACCTTTTTCACGGATGTTCCTTTCTTGATTTTGATATCCATTAACCAGTAGGACCGGGATTCCGGCTCTAGGGTTCCCTGAGCGAGCAAAACAGCGGGTACTGTACTTCGTGACGATTATAAATCAGCGCAGTGCAGCCTAATTTGTGCGCATTGAGCTATTTCACCAGCATTTCGTTAAATGCCGCCGGCTGTTCCATGTTGGGCAGATGGCGCGCACCGATAAACTCGCCGTATGTTCCTGTGTGAAGATTTTGTTCTGTGGCAGAAATTTTGTACTGACGCCCCATTATAGTAACGGACGAAACTGTCGCGCCCCTTTGCAGTAAAATCCAGATTACTGCGGGTGTAGTTCAATGGCAGAACGGCAGCTTCCCAATACTGCCAGTCGAGGCTAGCCCCCCAGTTCGCTCCTCACATTCTCCGTGGGGGCATCCATCAAAACAGACGCTGATCTCAATCCTGAGTGGGATGTGGAATGGGTGCGCCCAAACCAGCTACCGTTTTTATTACAACAGCATATAGATTAGAAGTCGAAGATGCTTGATCATGTCAAGGCACTGTAGGAATCAGATCGCTGCTCTGAAAACGAAAGACGCAGCTACGATCGAGCAAGTGCTTCGTACAGTGTTATTGCCGGAAGGATTGAAGGCGCATCGTTAAATAACGTGCCAGGAGATAACAATGAACGAAAAACAATACTACGAAGACCTCGATCGCCGCAGGCAGGAAAGCTTTGCCGAGACCGGGACATTCTCCGAAGACACCGAGTCCGATCGGAAGGCCGCAATCACCGAGAAGGGATACAGTGGCGTTGCGCTGATTGCCGCTGCTGCAGCTGGATACTATCTTGGCAGCCGCTCGGGTGGCGGAGAGGTCCGTGAGGAGACGGAAGAGGAGGCGTACGAGCGGCAGATCGAGAGCCGGACTGATACAGTGACGGTCGTGTTGATTATTGCAATCATCGTGGTGATCTGTGTTGTCGGCAATCTGATGGGGATAAAAAGCAGTTGATATTTCGAAATCTTAGTTCCGTGTCCACGGAACAGGCAATAGCCTACAAAGAGCTGGATGTGTCCTGTAAGTCTTAATACTTCTCTACCAGTGCCAAGAAGCAATCCGGGAATTCCCTGCAAAATTGGCAGCCGCTCGGGTGGCGGAGAGGTCCGTGAGGAGACGGAAGAGGAGGCGTACGAGCGGCAGATCGAGAGCCGGACT
>Ga0209702_10002889_pt1 | contig 28525 bp, 9 predicted proteins | sample FRY01_FD_187210 | JGI IMG/M metagenome (GOLD analysis project Ga0209702, IMG submission 187210) | Freshwater microbial communities from Lake Fryxell liftoff mats and glacier meltwater in Antarctica - FRY-01 (SPAdes) (version 2) | ecosystem: Environmental > Aquatic > Freshwater > Ice > Glacier... | reverse complement strand
CTATTTAATACTTCTAAACCGAGACTAAATTAAAATGTGATATTCCAATCTTTAAGATCAAGCTATGCCATGCACAGCGGCAGTATTTTAATTTACAATACTAATCGATCCTAATTCAATGATAGGAGATTGATTTACATTCAAAAAAGCCGATGTATACGTCAATCTGTAACTATAAATATCTACCGCGACTCGTTTATTATTATAATTTCCATCCCAAGAATCTAAGGAGCTAGTTGAAGAATAAATCAACTCACCCCAGCGGTTAAAAATCAACATGGAATAATCTACAATATTACACTCAAATTTGGGTGAAAATGTGTCATTTAATCCATCATTATTTGGACTAAATGCATTTGGCAGGTATAAATCGCATGAACATTTACCAAAATCTATTTCAACAGAATCGATAGACTGACAGCCATTTGCACTTATTATTTCTAACCAATAAATCCCAGCTTCAGAAATTGAAATAGAATCAGTTAAATCACCAGTATTCCATTGAAATTGACAATCGATGCACGTTGGTTTTATGAGGAACTCAGTCTCATTTTCACAAACCAATCGATCATCGCCTAAATCGGCTTTTATTGCTGGAAGAAGCTCTATCCAAATGGTATCATTAGCTCGATTCACGTCACAATCATCGTATACTAAAAGCCAATATCTGCCGGGTTCTGAGACCGTGATAAAAGAAGTTGTTTCTCCAGTTGACCAATTGTAATGGTCAAATATATCATTTGTTTGATTTTGAAGAGTTAATGTTGAACCACCACAAATAACAGTGTCGTTTCCTAAATCTAAAACCTTAGTAACAGAGCAAATGCCCGTTGTTGACAAAGTCGAAGTACTTGAAGAAAAATCATTTGATATAGCAGTCAGGTTATGGGCGTTTACTAAAATTGTATTACTATTTGAAGAAATTGGAATTACGGTAAATGTGATTGGAGCTTGGTTAATATCACAACCGGATAAATAGGATTGATCTAATTTCGCATAAAAGGGTTTTCCAAGATTAGTTCCAACGACCAATGGAATATCATCGGTTAAGAAGCACATATCCAAACCATTCAGGCTACCATTAGAAAATGAATTTTGATTGATTAAATTCATTTCTTCATCAAATTCAGCAATAGTAGTGTATTGCACTCCTGAATTAGTTTGCAGAAACAAACTTGCTAAATTACCATTTGATTTTCGCTGAAGGTATTTAGGAGAGCCGACAATATTACTTTGCTTCCCTCCTCCCCACATTAAATTACCTTGGAAATCGATTTTAAAATAGGTAATTAATTGTCCAACATTAGAATAACCAGAAAAAATATATCCATTTGAAACTTCGATAGGCGAAAAATAATTATAGGTCCCAGAAAGAATTAAAGACACCCATTGAACTGATAAATTCGGATTCAATTTAATTAAATTATTTCCAGCCCGTAATAGAATTCCCCCATCGCTAGTGCTTATCGAACCGCCCCAAACCCAACCATAATTATACAATTGAACATCCATGATAGCTCCTGATGAATTTACTCTAAATATTAAATTGAAAAAGTTGTTTGTACTCACTTCTGTTAGGTTCGCGAAAACAACGAAATTGCCTTGTATATCTTGAGTTACAGTGTAAGGATAATAATCAAAACCATCTTGTGCATAAGAATAAGACCAAGTAATTAAACCCGCTGAATTAATCTTTGTTAGGCTTGGACTATTACCAGAATCACTTGGGGCTCTTGATAAAATTAAAAAGCCACCATCCTGTGTGGCAATAAAATCACTTAGTGAATTGGTTTCATTGGGAATTTGATATCGATAATTCCAGATAATATCTCCACAGCTATTAAATTTACATAGCTTTAAACTATCTTTAGAATAAACAGCCCAAGATTGATTTTCTGCTGGCACCACACGCAATGCAGAACCAAATGCAGCATTATTTATCTCCTTAATAAAAGTTGATTGCCCAACTAATACATGAGAAAACACAATGAATAGAATACTTAATATGACATGATTCATTCATGTGAATGTACAAATTTAACGGTACAAAGGTCGTCTCAACTCGCGAGTGCAAAAATAAAGTTGTGAAAATAATGCCTCTATTGCTCAATCTGATTTTTGTCATCCAATGTTTCTCTTGGTCTTTTATTAATCAATCGGTTAATTTTACTGACTTCTTACTTTGATACATTAGTGACGTCTGTTTCTTTCGGAAAGAATTCCCACAGCCCATCTGTATTTTCATCTGTTCCTGTTTTCAATAGACTTTAGGTATTACAAAAAAGACCAGCATTTTCTGGGAAATAGTAAAAAAAAATCCGCGCTATTTCTTTGTTTCTTTCTTTGACCAGAGAAGGCTTTAAATCTCGGGGCATTGAACACGATTTCTAACCAAGGAACAGACTTGCTGATTCTGCTTTGTCAACTCAAGATAAACCAATAAAAATACTTGGTATTTTGCTAAACTAGGGTTCAATAAAAACACCTAAAATTCTGATTATGTTAATGTTATAATGTTTAAATTTTGATTTGGTGTGCATTATTTGACCAAATTGATCAGATTGTATGCATCACAAATTATTATTTTTATTGTTTTCTAGAATTTGGCTTAGCCAGTAACACACCATCAGCTTCGTTAAGAGTATTTTGAAGTACTATTTGTACGTCATAAAATCCTCTTGTCTCGCATCTGACGTGTTTCTGACTTTTTATTGAACCCTAATTAATGTCTGTCCACAGAGTCAGGAGTTTGAACTATAGAGGCTTCTGATTAGGCGCACGAAGACCGAAAAAGCGCAGTTTACTTTTGTAAATGAGCATTTTTCTGACTAGTGCAACGACATCAGGAGACTCTATAGACAGACTCTAATTAGTGTCTGTCCACAGAGTCAGAAGTTTGAACTATAGAGGCTTCTGATTAGGCGCACGAAGGCCGAAAAAGCGCAGTTTACTTTTGTAAATGAGCATTTTTCCGACTAGTGCAACGACATCAGGAGATTCTAAAGACGAACTTTAATGAGAATTTATTATTCTAAATATTGAATTATCAAATTAATTTAAATCATTTTAATATTCATATAATCAGTATTTGTGTGTTTTTTTTTAGTAATTCCTAATTACGTATTATTCTTCAACGATACTGCCAATCAGAATGTGTGAATAATATAACAAATTACTTTTTTGATGTAAGATTTTAAAAGATTTATTTCATTAACTTGGCCGAGAATAACTTTAAAATCTAACTTAACTACTTAACCTGCTTCTATGAAAAAACTTAACTTAAACACAGGATTCGCCGCTTTTGCAGCAATTCTAATTTCCTGTTCAGCAATGAATGGACAAAACGTTGTTGTTCCAAACGACATCATCCCAAACAATTCAGCAAATAGTCTTGTTGAAGGCTGGAGATTAACTACTGTTGGTAATTCAACTGGAAGTCTTGTTGCTGTTGCAGACTTATCTATTCCTGCGGATTTCGGTCCTCACAGTATTCACACAACTCGTCCAGGCGGTCCGGGTCTGAACCGTTCGTTTCTAGGATATTACAGAGCAGGAAAAGTGCTAAGTGATGTCCAGGAATTCAGTTGGAATGCTTTCGCAGATCCTTCTTCACCCGGAAACGATAGCTACCTTAATATTTTTATCACCAATGGAACTCAGTTTGCTAGGGTTGTTTATAATCCAACACTCGTTAAAGGAGTTTGGCACAAATACACATATAGCAGTTCTGCTCCAACAGGCAATCTTATCATGCGCACTGGCGGAGATATTTTCAACATAAGCCAAGCAGACCTAATCGCAAATTATGGAACATGGACGATTTATAATCATCCGAATTCAATTAATATGGAAGGAGCAGGAAATTTTCTAGGTGGAATCACAATCGTTTCGGGATCAAGCTCTCCAAGCCAAATGCAAATCCACACGTACGATGGTGTAACAGTAAAATTCACAGGCGAGGATAGCCGTTATTTTGATTTCGTAAATGAAGTTGTTGTACCTCCATCAGGTTGTTCAGCGGTTGAAGTGATGTCTTACAATGGAACAAAACGTAACGACGGTTCCGACCTTCTTTCGACACGTACCATAAGCGCAAACGCATTGGGAGCTCCACAAAACAGCGATGTTGCAGTTGATGAATCAGTGTTAAATTTTGTTGCTCTTGGCTTTGGTGGTTCAATCGTTTTAAGACTTTCTGGTCCGGTTACAAATGGTCCAGGCAATGACCTTCGTATTGTTGAAACAACTTACGGGGCTTCCTCTCAGAATTGCCTTCGTTACCCAGAACGCGTTCAAGTATATGTATCGCAAGATGGTTGCAATTGGGTTTACACATCAACAGGATGCCAAGATGTGGACATTGATTTTGGTCCACTTAATTGGGCTGAATACGTGAAACTAGTTGATGTTAGTCCAATTGATGCTCCTTATGAGAATCAAATCGCTGACGGTTATGATGTTGATGGAATCATCTGCTTGAATGGTCCTGAACTTAATCCAGTAATGCAGGATTTTGGGGCTTTATATGCTGTAGATTATTCAGATTGGAATCAGGGACTTCGCAAAAACAACACGCCTGTTTCAGGAGCACGTTCTAACCCACTTATGACTTTAGGTGCACCGCAAAACACGAATACTGTAAATTTTGCATCCTTAGGCTTTGGCGGATCTATTATACTAAAGCTTGGTTACGTAGTTTTTGACAAACCCGGAAATGACCTTCAATTGACTGAAACATCTTTTGGAAACCCTTCTTGTGCAAGCTATCCTGAAAGAGCATTTATTGAGGTTTCTCTAGATAAAATTACTTGGATTTCTCTTGATATTTATTGTCTTGATGCAGGAATTGATTTCAGCACAGGTGGAGCAATTGCAGTTCAGTATGTTCGTATTCAAGATCGTTCTGCCCTTACCAGTTTCAGCGGAACAGCGGATGGATATGATATTGACGGACTTTCTGTTCTTCAGCCTGGTTGTTCTCCTGTAAGTGATGCGCGCCTTGCTGTTATTGAAGATGACATCTCAACTGCTGATGAAATAGGAATGCTAGGCGTTTCACCGAACCCTTTTAAATCAGAGGTGGCCCTTGATATTGTCAGTGGTTCAGTAAATGAACAAATGTCAATTCGTGTAATGAATATCACAGGACAAATTGTCTTCAGTTCAAGCGTCAACATTGCTTCAAATACTTCTTTGAAACACATACTTGACCTTTCAATGCTGAATGCAGGTATGTACTTCATTTCTGTTGAATCTAAGAACAGTAAAGAAACGCTGAAGGTTATTAAACAATAAAGTTTAAAACCAATTAATTAAAAAAGTCCTGTCCAGAATGGCAGGGCTTTTTTAATATTATTAAGGGCGTATTTCTTACAAAGAATATTCATTGATTGACATGGTTGTAATCTTGAATTTAAACCAGCTTTTTCTTTATTTAATTCATATACATCTGAAACTTTAATTGCTTGATTTCGTACAAAATATCGATGAATCTTACATGGCAATTATTCTTCCGTTTTACTAGTAGCCTTTGAGGATGAATAACATTCTCACAAAAAACATCTAGCCCTATCCATTTAATTCACTTTTGGATAATACTACCTAAATCTAAATGCAGATCTACCTAACCATGAGACTGAACTCTATTCTCCCAATTCTATTTGCAGTTCCTTTAATTTTCTTTTCACTTACTTCAAAGGCGCAATTTTCAACACCTGCTGTTGATGCTACGCTTGATGCAGGGGCAACCTATCCAAATAATTATGTTTCAGGAGCAACCACTTGGTATACCACCTGGAACAATACCGATCTTTTTGTATTCATTCAGAATGCAAACGAATCTGAGCCTGTTTCAATTTACTTAGATGTTGATCCAATAGTTCCTGTGAACGGAGGAAATAATTCAGATGGAACATTAGTTGGGTTGGATTACGATGGCTACACCACTCGGCCCAACCTCCCTTTTAGAGCCGACATTTGCATTTATGCACACAACGGATACCGTGAAATCTTCCGTCGTGATGGTGCCAATGGTTGGACATCCTTAGGCGGTGGTGCGAGCGGAATAACAGGGACTGGAAACAATGATTATACAGGCGATACAAATGGCCAATATTCTTCTAATGATAACGGAAACGGCGCTGGTGGAGATGACAGACGCGAATTCAGGATTTCGTGGTCGAGACTTTTAGGTGCAATTAACGGAGGTGCGCGACCTACTTCTTTTAACTGGATGGGGTATCATTCATACAACAATGGAATGTACGCTCAAGTTCCGGTTGAAAATTACAATGGTGGTGCAGTTACTTCTAACTCCAACGGAATCATACGCTATTTCACTGTTTCAAGCACAGCAAACGGAAGCTCTACAAATCCTTTTGGAAGAAACTCTTTTACCCAACCCTTAACTGCTACAAATAATTCATTTGGAGCAATATCTGCTTGGGATTTTACGATGAACAGCTCAGGCCAGCAGATTGCCAGACTTAATACTGGAGGTAACTGGACAATCGGCGGAACATTGGTAGTGAATAACGGGACTGTTTTCTTCGGTTCAGGAGGTTCTGGCTATGGAAGTACTTCTGTTGGCAATGTTGATGTAAGAGGTACTGGTTCATTAAATATGGACGCCACCAATCAACCAATGCTTGTTAACGGCGATATTTCCGTAAGCAGTTCAAGCGCCAATGCATTGGTACTTTCGAGTGTGAGCGGAGGTGATCTTGACCTGAAAGGAAATTTTTCAAAAACCGCGGGTACATTTTCCTGCAGCAACAGACAGGTACAATTCAGCGGAACGGGTTCACAAACGTGGTCAAGCAGTGTAACCGAAAACATCAATTTCTTGCTCAATTCCAATACTGGAGGAACATTAAACCTCAACAGCAACATCACCCTTCCGACCTCAGGAAATACGGCTACGTTCAATGCGTCAAGCACGACTGTAATTCCATCACCTATTATTTTACTTCTATCTGAAGGGACGACATTAACCGCAAATAGCAGCGGAACGACATTAACCGTTAATGGAACCTTAAGAAATTCAGGCATTACCGGTGCTACAATAACCTCAAATGCAGCCAATATTGTCTTTGGTTCTGTAGGAATTTACGATCACAATCCAACACGTGCTGCTTTAGCCAACCTAGGTATAATTCCAACAGCTACTTGGAACTCAGGATCAACATGCCTTATAACCGGACTTACGTCACCTACCGCATCTACTTGGTTTTCGGCAGGAGCTGATCAAACCTTTAGCAACTTTACGTGGAATACAACAGCACTTGTTACCGCAAATACTCCAAATATGAACGGAGCTTCGTTGACTGCGGATGATAATTTTACGATGACGTCCACCAATTTAGGCAGTATTCGCCTAGGAACTGGGACAAACGGATCAATAAATTGCGGATCTTTTATTCAAACAGGCGGAATTATATTCTTATCCGTAGGAATAGGTACAAGCGCAATTAACTGCGGAAATTTTTCACAAAGCCTTGGTACGATTAACTTCTCAAGTTCAAGCGGATCAGGTTTAATTAATTGTACAGATGCATTTAATAAAACCGGCGGAACATTAACCAGAACAGTAACAAGCACGAACTCTGGTGTTGTTTTCAACGGAACTTCTACTCAGTCGCTTAATTTTGCAGGAACCTACACCAATAACGTCAATTTTACTTTCAACAATGCGAATGGTTATTCCATAACGGGAACTTGTCCGATCAATACCAGCGCTTCATTGACGATGATGGCTGGAAGTTTCTCAGGAGTTGGGGCGATCACGTATAGTGCAACTGCTACGACACTTATTTACGCCAATCCATCAGCACTTACAACAAGTAATTACGAATGGCCAACAACATTACCCCCGGTGAATTTAACTATAAACGGTGCTGATGGAGTGAGCCTGCATGCGTCAAAATCATTAATATCCGCGGGAGTGCTGAATATATTATCAGGTGTATTTCGGCTTGGGGATTTTGATTTCACATTAAACAACGCTGCTGTCGGTGCAATTGTGAATGCCTCTCCGTCTGCAACACGCATGATTGCCACAGATGGCACAGGCTTTTTAAGAAGATTAATTACTTCATCTCCTTCAGGTTCAAGGTTTTATCCTATTGGAGATGAGACTGGAACAGCGGAATATTCAGGTTTGAACTTTGGTTGGACTGCTAATTCCGCGGCAAGAATTATCGGAGTTCGGGTAGTTGATGGACTTAGTCCAAACATGAATACACCTTCGGCTCCGACGGACTACCTGAGCAGATATTTCATTTTTTCGGATAATATCGGCACCGGAACATATGCATTCACCCTTAACATGACATACAATGTTGCTGGCGATGTTAGTGGTACAGAGTCAAATCTTCGCTTGAGTTATTTTAATGGAACAAGCTGGAGTGATCAACAAACAACCGTGACTTCGCCTAATTTAATCACGACCTCTTTAAATCAGGCGAACATTTCCTTAGACGGTGGCGAAATATCTGGTAGAAGAAGTGCTGCAAACACCTACGACTGGAATGCAGCTTCTGGAACCGCCGACTGGCAAATAGCATCAAACTGGACACCATCAAGAACAGCGATTAGCTTTGAAGACATACTCACGTTTACAAATGGAGGAACATCAACAGCAAACAACATTCCGGCTCAAATTATTGGCCAGCTAAAAATGTCAAGTGGAACCACAACTACACTTGTTTCAGCAACCGGAACTAGTAATACGCTTACCCTTATTGGAGGCACTGGAACAGACCTTGATATTCCTTCTGGTTGTTCCTTGACCATTGGTACAACATCAGGAACAGCTTTGCTTCTTGCTTATTCAGGAGCAGGTCATACAGCAGATGTTTCCGGAACGCTTAACCTGGCAATAAATACGGTTATAAATAACACTTATACGGCTACGAATGCAGTTACAACTGTAAGCGGAACCCTCACTAACGGTGGACTAATTACTTCGACGGCTATAAATCTTCTGTTTAGTGCAGCCTCCAACTATACTCATACACGAAACGGGGGCGCAATACCGCTTTCCGGATGGAATGCCTCATCAACATGCACAATCAGCGGAGTCACCTCTACCGATCCAACAAATTTCAACGCTCAGACGTTCGGAAACCTCATTTGGAATCCTTCCGGAATACAGACGGTAGCTGCAGCTTTTTACCGACCAGCAAGTGCTACAGCTGGAACAATAACGATAAATGGGAATCTTCAAATCGTGAATACGGGCAGCGGAAGTCTTTCATTTATTACAAATACCCTTGCAGGAGGACTTACGCTAACGGTAGCTGGAGATCTTGATATTGATGGAGGTTCTGTTTTCATGAATAATGGAACAAGTGCAACATCACTTTGTACAATAAACCTGGCAGGAAATTATGACCAGAGTGGTGGTACTTTTCTGAGAAATGGTGCTACAGCCGGTATCCAATTATTCCGTTTCAGCAATGTTGGTGTGAATAAAACATTTACGCTTTCTGCCGGAACCATGACGAATACGAATATTCAATACACCGTTAACGCAGGAGCAATAGTTACGTTGAATAATGATTTTCCGAATGGCGCGGCTGTTTTTACTGTGAGCGGAACTTTGCACACACAAGATAAATTGATTACAGGAACCAGTGCATTTACCATGGGAGCTGCTGGTACACTTGGTATCGGATCAGCGGTTGGAATTTCAAGTTCGGGCGCAACAGGGAACATAAGAGTTACAGGAATCAGGACCTATATAGGAACGGCAAATTATATCTATAACGGAACTACTAGTCCACAATCTACAGGGAATGGCTTAGGGACAGCGGGCACATTAACAATTAACAATACAGCAGTAGGAGGAATTGTTAATCAGACCAACACGTCGATAACTGTTACAGGTTTGCTGACACTAACAGCAGGAACTTTTAATGTAGGAGGCGCTAGTGCTGCTGTACCCAATACATTTGTTCTTAATGGCCCTGCCATCGCTGGAACAGCCACAAACCTTTCAACCACTTCTTTCTCAAACCTTAATTTTGGAGGAACGACCGTCGGGTTGTCGATTCCTTCGAGTGTAAGTCAATTAAATGCGCTTACACTTGGCAATGTCAACGGGATTTCATTGAATAGCAATATTGATCTTAACAGCAGCGGAAATGCTTTGGTACTTGGCCTTACGGGAAGAATTAACCTAGGGAATTATGATCTGAAAATTGCTTCTGCAACTGGCGCTATTTCAGGTACTTTATCAGCTTCTAACATGATTCTTACTCCTGGATCTGGTCAGTTCAAAAAGACGTTCGGAACGGGTGCAAGTGGGATTTTTGTATTTCCTATCGGAGAAACAACGGGTGTTGCAGATTATTCGCCATTCACTTTAACCTTTACGGCGAATTCGCTTGCCCGAACCATCGGAGTAAATGTCACTGATGGCATCCACCCGTCAAACGGAGCAATTACAGATTACGCAAGCCGATTCTGGTCAGTTACAGATGATCAGTTAGGAAGTGGGACTTATTCCTACTCGCTTTTACGCTTAATGTATTCGACCAATGCGCCTTCTGACGTTTTGGGCACGATAGCCAATTACAGGATCAATCGTTTTGATGGAAGCAATTGGATACAACTGAATTCTTCCAACACAGCTCCCAATGTCTCGACAACCGTAAATTACGATGAAACAAACGGGACATTAGGAGGAAATGATTGGGCAATTCGTTCAACGCTCCCGACAAGCTATACCTGGGTTCCTGTAATCGGAACGTTTGATTTTCAGGATGCTACACAATGGTCACCACAAAGGTTTTCGCCTCAAACAAACGATATCCTACAATTCACCGCTGGAGGAAATTCTGTTGCTTCAAATGTTCCAACCCAGACTATTGCCCAATTAATAATGGGAGGATCAACAACTGTTGCACTTGTTCCATCAGCCTCTAATAATACCCTTACACTTTCAGGCACAACTGCAACGGACCTTGACATTCCTTCGGGATGCTCATTAACCCTCGGGCAAACAACAGGTAACAGTTTAACGCTCGCCTATTCTGGAGTGGGAAATACAGCAGCAATAGCCGGTACGTTTAACATTCCGTTTAACAGCAGCAATATTAACCTGTATAGCTCAACCAACTCTGTATCAACCATCAGTGGAACGTTTGATAATGGAGGAACGGTTACATCCACTGCACTAACGCTTTTTTTTACTGCGAGTAGTAATTATAATCATACCCGCGATGGCGGCGCAATACCAACTGCAAACTGGAACGCAACATCTACCTGCACCGTTTCAGGAGTTGTAGCTATAGAACCAACAAATTTCAATGCGCAGTCTTTCGGAAACCTAACATGGAATCCATCTAGCGCACAAACAGTTGAAGCTGCCTTTTACCGTCCTGCAAGCGCAACAGCAGGTGCAATAACGATAAATGGAAACCTTGAAATTGTCAATACCGGATCTGGAAGCTTGTCCTTTGTTGCCAATACGGGTAATGGCGGGCTTATTTTAACAATAAACGGAGATCTGATCAATAGCGGTGCTGACGTTTTCATTAATAACGGAACTGCAGCAACCTCTACCTGTTCAGTAAATCTTGCAGGTAATTACAATCAAAGCGGAGGGACGTTTTCGAGAAACGGGGCAACCGCAGGAATACAGCAATTCAGATTCAGCAATGCAGGCATAAACCGGACGTTCGATCTGAGTGGCGGAACAATGACGAACACAAACATTCAGTACACTGTAAATGTGGGCGCTATTTTGACTTTGAATGATGATTTCCCGAATGCCGCTTCTGTTTTTACTGTCGCAGGAACTTTGTTCATGCAGGATAAGCTGCTAACAGGTACAAGTGGTTTTACCCTAAGTGCAGCCGGAACACTTGGCATTGGGGCGCTTGATGGAATTGCTATTACTGGATCAACAGGAAATGTAAGGGTTACCGGGGTAAGAACATACAACGCAGCAACAGCTAACTTTATTTACAATGGAGCAGCCCCACAAATAACGGGTGCTGCATTAACGGCTGCCAATAACCTGACAATAAACAACGGCTCGGGTGTTACATTAAGCCTTTCTATTCCTGTTACAACTGGTCTGATTCTGAGCAACGGGAAACTGGATATTGGCTCAAATAACATAACAATGGCTTCAGCCGCCAACGTTTCTGGCGCATCAGCAACAAACTATGTAATTACATCTGGTACAGGACAATTTATTTGCATAATTCCTACATCATCAAGCTTTACCTACAATTTCCCGATTGGGGATGTTTCCTATTATTCTCCCGTTTCCATTGCGTTTTCAGCAAATAGTATAGCGCGGAACCTGGGATTCAGGGTGGTAAATGCTCAAAATTTAAATGATCTTACTCTAAATCATTACCTTTCAAGGTGTTGGCTTTCAACAGTATCGGTTACCACAGGTACGTATGCTTTTGAGCCGTCCTTTTCATACAACGTTGTGAATGATGTAACAGGCACAGAAGCCATTATCAAACTGAATCGTTGGAATGGTAGTGCTTGGTTTGAACAAACTAGCAATACGTTGATAAGTTCGCCAACCATCAGCACTAATGGAACCGCACTCACAGAAGGTAATGATGGTAACCTTGGAACGCTAGCAATACCAGCAGAATGGGCAGGCAGAATAGAGCCGCCTGTTACAACATACACATGGGTGGGATTGACCTCGAATGATTTTAATACGGCCACCAACTGGAGCCCTGTTGGAATTCCTTATTTCTCCGATATCGCAGTTATAAACTCCAATGTGAATAACCCTTGCATCATTGCTTCGGGAACAAATATTATTTCTGCAATTCAGATAGGTGGCAACGGAGATTTTAGAATGTTGACAGGAACAACTTTATCCGTTTTAGGCACTCTCAGTTCATACAGCTCCTCTGTTCTTGCAAGCTTGAATTGCTCCAGTACAATAAGTTTTGAATCTTACAGTGCCGTTACTATTCCTGCAATGACGTATGGAAACCTTGAATGTTCAAACGGGGCTTCACGCATTTGGACAGGATCTGCGACCACGCGCATCTGCGGATCGTTTTCCCCGGGAGTTGGCATAATTTACAGCGCCACTGCCGGCAGCACGGTCGACTATAACGGCAGCGGATCGCAGACCATTACTCCGGTAAATTATTTCAACCTAAGTAATTCGGCTAACACAACCAGAGTGCTTGGGACTGGTACCATTGACATTTTCAATGTTTATACTCCTACAACAGGAACGGTTGACAACACAACAAACACCAGCACTATCAACTTTTCGAACACTGCTGCACAGACGATTCCTACAACGAAATACGGACATATTACTAATTCCGGAAATGGAAACAGGACGTTCGCAACAAGTGGTGCAAATGGGGGAATAATTGAAATCTTCAGACTTTTCACACCTGGAACTGGAACATTTACCTCAATCAATTCGACCGTTAAATACACCGGTAACGCCGCATATACTTTGGCAACCTATGCGTCAGCAGCAACATTTGACGGGTTTCCATATACGTGTCCTGCAAATTATTTCAATTTGATAATTGATGGCCCTGGCGGAACATGGAGCACAGGAGCAGGGACCGTCTTTGTTGGAATTTCTAATAATTTAACGATTACAAATGGAACATTGGTTCCTCGAGCAGCGACCACAGCGATTCCCAACACGGGAGGAATTTATACACGTGGCGATCTTTTAATTAACGGAGGAAACCTGAATATGTCCAACTCAGGCGGTGCAGGTGTGTTGTTCCTGCATGGCGATTTAACAATAAGTTCAGGAGTTATACAAAAAACGGCTGGTGGTTCTTCTTCAATTATTTTTAGAGGAAATAACACAGGCGCATTTTTCGGATTGGGAAATCAAATCTTTACTCAAACGGGCGGTACTATTTCAGGAGTTATTTCATACAGCATTACTTCAGGAAATGGTTTTGTAACGCTCGGTTCAGACATCTCCATTGGAAATGGATCCTTTACAGTGAATTCAGCAAATTTTCTGAATACTGCTCAATATGAAATAAGCGGTACTGGAAATCTAACATTAAATAACGGTTGCCGTTTCTTAACAGCACATCCCGATGGAGTGTCCTTGTCGCCTCAGGCAGTTGGAGCGATACGACTAACCGGATTCCGTAATTATAACTTTAGTGTCATCTATATCTTCAATGGAACAGTTCCGCAATTAACCGGGGATGGATTTCCATTTTCTGTTGATGCAGTAGTCATAAATAATCCAACGGGAGTTACATGCAATTCAGCTTCACCGAATGTATTAGTTACTGCAGGTGGTTTAGTCATGAATTCTGGGCATTTCATCCTTGGTACAGCAAATCTCACATTTGCCCCAGGTCAGGGGATTTCAGGTGCGAGCAGTTCGCGGATGATCATTACAAACGGAACGGGCTTTTTGAGATTTCAAACCAATTCCGCCGGACTTCAAACCTTTACATTTCCTTTAGGTGATAATACAGGCACAGACGAATACACCCCTGCAACCTTAACATTTAATTCGCCAAGCGCGGCACTTAGCACTTACGGACTTAAGTTGGTTGACGGAATTCATCCCAATATGGTTCCTGCATTAAGCTATATCAGCCGATATTTTACGGGCTTTTCAGATGCCGCTTCAAACTGGTATGGAACATTCAATTACACTGCGGCAGATATTGTGGGTGCAGTTGCATCAATGAAGTTGGAACTGTATAACGCAGGATGGAGCACCTATGAATCCAGTTCTTTGAGCGACACTACAATGACGGTTTCTTCCCCAGGTCCCGGTTCCAGCACCTTTAACGGAACAGACTTCACAGGAAGAGTGGTTGGTTGTACGGCAACGGCATCAGGTGGTGGTGATTGGAATAATACGACGACTTGGGCTTCAGGAGCAGTTCCTGGAGTGAATGCACAAGTGTGTATCAATGATCCCGTGACCATTACAACCATAGATCCTTTAGATGTAGAAAGTATCGTGATCAACGCAGGCGGCTCTCTTAGCATTTCTTCTGCACGTGCGCTTACGTTTACAAGTGCTGGTATTCTCACGAATAATTCCGGTGTTTCCGCAGATTTAATAGATGGAACAGTGGTGTTCGGTGGAGATGCGGAAATCAACGGAACAAATCCAATATCCTTTCAAAATGTAGTAATAAATGATGCAACCATGCTAACGACAGCCCCTACCATTAAAGGCAATCTGCAGATAAATTTGGGTGCTTATGTTACCGCTTCCCCTCTTTATGCTTCTACATCTACATTAATTTACAATTCAGCAGGACCTTACCTAATTGGCAACGAATGGACCGGTAATTCTACTACCGCAGGAACGGGTAATCCTCAGAACATTTCGATTCAGAACGGAACAACGGTCAATATGACGAACGCTAATCGCGGACTGGCAGGAAACATGCTCATTGCCTCAGGAACACTGGAATTAAACCCAGTAAGTGGGGATCTTTTTGTTGGCGGAAACTGGACACGTAATCCAATCGCAACATTTACGGATAATAGCAGAGCCGTATTTTTTAACGGTTCGGGCACACAAACGATAGCGATACTTGGAGCTGGAACTGAATCATTTTCATACCTGCGGAATAATAAATCAGCAGGCATGCTTCAACTAAGTAATAGTCCGGCAACAAACGTTTCTGTTACAGGTTCTGCAGGAACTGTTTTTGGAATGCTGAATACTGCAGGACTTGATCTTAACGGACAAACATTTTCGCTCAATGGCACTGGAGGAAATTTTGAGGTAAGCGGAGGAATAAACACAATTACCGGAGCTTCAGGAAGTATTTTTAATGTGACAAACGGAGTTAAAACCATAACAAATGCGAGCGGAGGCTCATTAAATTTCGATATTGATATTGTCGTGTTGCTTAATGATGGAGTAAACTTCGGAACAGCGCTTTCCACGATTGATGGAACTCTCCGGATTGGTTCAGGTGGATTTGTTACAGGAAATGCACCGTATTATTCAGCAGGTTCTGTTTTGAATTACGCCAACGGCGGAGGATTTGGGCGCGGAACCGAATGGAGCTCAACTAGTGGAACGGGATATCCTCACCATGTTGAGGTTGATCCTTCTGTAACACTAGACCTTCATAATGGCGCTTCTGCGATACGGCAGATTGCTGGTAACCTGCTAATCAAAGATGGCGGAACGCTCAACATGAATGGAATGACCAACCCGCTTGTGGTCTTGGGAAATGTGACAGTCGGTGCGGGAACAACGGGAACATTAAGTCTTGGTTCAGGATCTGGCGGTGACATTAGAATTGCGGGTGATTTTATCAAAAATTCTGGAGCCACGCTCAACATTAACAGCCGAGATGTAACGTTGAACGGTACTTCCGTTCAACAGATCGGTTCTGGTATTGCTTCACTTCCTTATTTAACAATCGATAATGCAGGATCATCTGTTCAGATCAATACAAATTTCAGCGTTGAAAACAGGATTACGTTAAACAATGGATCATTTGATTTGAATGGTTATTCTGTAACACTTGCAAACAATAGCCTGCTGGAACGTGCTGCCGGAACCATGACCACCGCTCCAACAATTTCGGGAGCTGACGTTTACGACATCCGCTATTACGCCACCTTAACTGCGGGAGCAGAATTCATTAATAGCACCACGGCAATTCGTGACCTAATTATTAGTTCTGGAACAACAGCGACACTTTCTGCAAATGTTACGGTTAACCGCGACCTCAAGCTTGCAGGAGATGTGGACCTTGGAACTTTTATATTTCACTTTCGTGGAAATAATCTTTCCGCAGGAGTTGCTGGTAATCTTGAAATTACTTCAGGCGCAAGGACAATTTCAGGATCTGTAGGAAGCATATTTGACCTAAGCGGTTTTGGAGCAAACAATCCAACATATTATACGAAAACGGTAACGAACCCCGGATCAGGAACGCTAAATTTCGGAAGCAATGTACTTGTTCGTATTGGTGATGGAAGAACGGATTTCGGGACTGGAAACCCGGTGACTATTAATGGGATCTTGCAGGTTATCCTTGGAGGATCGGTGTATCAGAATTCCTGTTATTATGGTGTGAACTCGATACTCCGATTTGCGAATACGGTTGATTACCAGATTTCTACAAGCGACAAAATCTGGGCTTCAGGATCAATCAGTTCTGGACTTCCCGGAATCCCATGGAACCTCGAAATTAATGATATCGGAACGGACCTTCAACTACAAGATACGCGAGCGTTACGTGGTAACTTAACAACAACAAACGGCACATTTACCTTAACTCCTTCGTACACTGGCAGCTTTAATATTGGTGGTAACTGGACGAGAACAGGCGCAACAAGTGCATTTACGAGCAATTCTAAAAAGGTCATTTTTGACAAACAAACTGCAGGAAATCAAATTATAACGGTTGGTTCGGGTGTAACAGAAGAATCATTTTACGATCTTGAATTATCTTTATTCAGTGGAGATCTTCAATTGGGCGCATCCACAAATGTTACATCAGCCAATAACTTGAATTTCATTTCTGGACGGATTGATCTTGTTTCACCGACAAACACCTTGACTATAGGAACTTCCGCAGTCAACGGATCTGTGATTGGCTTTGGAATAGGAAAATACATCATTAGCAACGGAGGTTTAGTAAAAGTATTTACGAATTCGAATACTGCGTATAATTTCCCGTTGGGAGATGATTCATTTTACACGCCATTTGACCTAACATTAACCAATGGTGGACAAGCCGCGGCATTCATTACGGGAAGTGTAACACCAGCAATGAATACTAATCTCATTTCGGTGACCGATTACATTACCAGGTACTGGACAATTGAGCCAAACGGACTTGCAATGAATCCTGATTATAATGTTGTTTACACTTACGCTGCAAGTGATTTGGTAGGATTGGGCTCATCCATATATGCCGCTAAATTCAGCTCTAGTTGGATTGGTAGTCCAGAATCCGGCGCTTTGGCAATTGACGGAACTTCGGCCAATCATAATACAGGAACACGCACATTCACGTGGAACGGGCTTACCACTTTTTCTGAATTCACCGGAGCAGGTGGAACACCATTGCCTATTTCATTAATTGATTTTCATGTTAAACCAGTCTCTGCTGGAGTTGAAATCACGTGGGTAACTGCTTCCGAAATAAACAATCATTATTTCACCATTGAACGCTCTGCAGATGCTGTGAATTATACGGCAATCGGGAAAATTGATGGAGCTGGTAATTCTACAATAATCCAAAATTACAGCTTGCTTGACGCTGACCCGTTAATCGGAATTTCTTATTACAGATTACGCCAAACAGATTACAATGGCACATCGGAAGTATTTGATCCTCAAGCGGTAAATTACAATTCACTTAATTCACGAACAAGCATTTCTGTTTATCCAAATCCTGCAAGCGACCTAATTAAGGTCAGCTACTTTTCAGAGAAAGCAGGGAATTCAGTAGTTGAAATAATTGACATTGCAGGACGTGTTGTTTATTCAAAAACAATTAATTCTGAAGAGGGAGAAAATACGAAAGGATTCGACATCAGTAATTTTGAAGCAGGCAAGTATTTAATTAAATGGAAGGAAGTAAACGGGGTGATTATTTATTCTCCATTTGTAATAGTTCATTAGTATATATTAAATCAACGAAATTAGTATGAATTAGAAAAACGTATTTTAATTGATCAAGATTCTTGCTTGTTTAGCCGTAATGGTTAATCTGAAATAGGGTTTACTCAAAAAGTCAGAAATGCTGTGGATGCAAGGAAAAGACAATGACGATGTATATTTAATACTTCGAAATGGCTGTAAAGAAGCAAACGCAGTATTTCTGGCTAGTTTTTAAAATTTTAAATTCATGTGAAAAGTTAATCTTGATGCGAATATTTTTGCATATAATTGACAAAAACCATGCAATAGTAATGGTTGTCTCCATGATAAATAACTCATATAAAAGGAATTAAACGTTTTTGAGTGAACCATAAATAACATTAATAATTGGTTACCGTCGTAATTTGATCTTAACTGATGGCTGCGGAAAAGACAAAAACTGAAAGACTAGATTTGAACTACAAAGCGCTATTTGTCAATCAATTTTTAATGTTTCAACTGCATTTTCCCAAGACTTACACTGGGAATTTAAGAAATTAGATGAGATAGTTATAAATTCTGCTGCAAATAAAAAAATAAAGTTAGCTTTAAACTATAAAAATGTTTGGGAAGAAATCCAACAGAAGAAACAGTAGGCTTAAATTTTTAATTTTTTTAATAATTAATTCGAACGAATAATGAAAAGAAAACATTAACAATTGCGTTATTTATATAGCTGCTTCCAACTTTTTCTGGTTGTTCCATTGTAGTAGGTATTTTCAAATCAGGAATGGTGGTGATGGTATTTATTGTCAACTAAATTATTACATTAATTGTTTATTTAACAAGCCACATGGGCAAAAAAAACTAAGACTATGAATAACTTTTTAAGAACAATTTTTGCTGGCTATGGAGCAGCAAAATTAGGTGGCGGTTGCTTTGGCACGGTCATCGTTTTTGTATTAATATATATGCTTTTAGGGCAGTGTTAACAGGGCTATTTTAACGTTGCCTTGCAAAGACAAATGCTCTTATTCACATTTGTCTTATTTCATTACTAAAATAGACTTCACCATGCTTTAATACTTAGAATTAGCGATTTACAGTCGAATTATATTTTCTGGTAATTACGATTTCTATGGATTGAGTTTATATATGTAGCCTATTAGATAGGGTTCACTTAAAAACACCTAAAATTCTGATTATGTAAATATTACAATGTTTAATTTTTGATTTGGTGTGCATTATTTGACGAAATTGATCAGATTGTATGCATCACAAATTATTATTTTTTTGTTTTCTAGAATTTAGCTTAGCCAGCAACACGCCATCTGCTTCGTTAAGAGTATTTTGAAGTACTATTTGTACGTCATAAAATCCTCTTGTCTCGCATTTGACTTGTTTCTGACTTTTTATTAAACCCTATTTACAAATCAATTAAGCTGATAATTTAGTATATTCAACCCAAATAACAAAAATAAAATATTGTTTAATGTTAGCGTATTAGTCAATTATTTCAACAGTTCCCCTGCAAGTTTCATAAGCGATATCTCTGCTTGATGCATTTGATAATCTGCAGTGCTTTTTCTGCTTATTGCTTCTTGAAAGCTACGTTGAGACTCCTTCACAGGCAATATTCCAATTTGTCCCACACGTAAACGTTCAGTTGCAAGATTCAAATTTTCTTCAGCAGCTACTAAATTCTCAGCTTCTAATTCAAGAATCTGTTTCGACTGAAGCCATTGTTTATAGGCTATTTTAACCTCTGCAGAAATTAGCTCAGTTTGTTGTTTAATGTATAGTTCCGATTGATGAAATCTAATATTAGACTGCTTAATTCGGGAATTAACTTGCGAACCATTGAATAAATTCCAATTCAATGTTAACCCACCATTTAAACCAATACTTTGATTAAACAAAGCAAAACCAGCGCTACTCGAAGTTCTGTTAAAACCATATGAGGCTGATAGATCTAGCATTGGACTCATCTCAGATTTTATTTCTCTTCGAAAATAATCTTGCAACACCTGATTGTTTTGAAAAACCAATAACTGCGTATTTGATTTTTGTGCTTTTGATGCAATATCGTCTAAATTAGAACTAAACGTCGATTCAACATTTTGCGGATAAGTATACTCTGAATCTTGAGATACAGCAATAGATCGATATAAATTTAATTTCAAATTATCTAACAGCAGTTGCTGACTAAACAATTGAGATTTTGCTGAATTTCTGTCGACGTTGGATTGCAATAATTCTTGTCGAGAGGCAGAACCCAAAACTATTTTTGCTTGTATAATTTTGACTTGTTCTTCAGCTAAATCGAGAGAAACCTTTCTAGCACTTAGTTCTTGTTGGTTACGAACAATATCAAAATAAATTAATAATACTTTTTCGACTTCAGCTTCAATGGTAGATTTTAATTGAAGAGAACTTAAGTTTAATTCAGACTTCAAACGGTTATACATAATAAACATTTTACCACCGTCAAATAAAGTCCAGCCCAACTCTGCACGAGCATTCAAGCCATTTCCAGTAACGCCGCTGGTATTAACTTCTAATCCATTTGAAAACCGTTGATTAATACTAGAGCTTTGAGCAGTTGCTCCAGCGTTAATTCCAACTTGCGGCAACATTCCTGCGTTACCTCGGGTTGCTGCTAAATCCTTAATGGTACTATCGTCGCGAGCTACTTGAATCTCATAATTATTCTTTAACAATAATTCAACGAGCAATTTTGACGTCATTTCAGTTTGAGCTTCTATCTTACTTGGAAAACTCAAAATGAGGAGCAAAATGACAATAATGGATTTAATAAATCGCATGTGGCTAAAAAGCTGATAATGGTTATGAGTTAATTTCCTTCTCATGATGCTTTACTTTTGAGATAAATGAATACATCGCAGGAATTACAAAAAGAGTTAGAATTAATGAGAATAATAATCCCCCGATAATTACAATACCCATTCCCATTCGACTCTTCGCTCCAGCTCCCAATGCTAATGCAATTGGCAAGGCACCTAAAGCTGTTGCTAAAGTTGTCATCAAAATTGGACGTAAACGAGCGCTTGCGGCATCTATAATTGCAGTTGCTCTATTAATTCCTTGTTCTTGAAGTTGGTTAGCAAATTCGACAATTAATATTCCGTTTTTAGTCACCAAACCAATTAACATAATAATACCAATTTGAGAAAAGATATTTAGTGTTTGCTGGAACATCCAGAGTGAAAATAGCGCACCAGCCAAGGCTAATGGAACGGTAATCATAATAATCAAGGGATCTCTAAAACTCTCGAATTGAGCAGATAATACAAGGTAAACAAGTAATAATGCCAATAAAAATGCGAAAGCTGTATTTGAGGAACTCTCCGCGAAATCTCTCGATGCTCCCGTTAAATTAGTCGAAAAGCTTTCATCCAAAACATCTGTTGCAATTTCATTCATTGCAGCTATTCCATCACCAATTGTTTTCCCAGGCGCCAAAGCTGCAGATACAGTAGCAGACTGATATCTATTAAAGTGATACAATTGAGGTGGACTGCTCACTTCTTCCACATTCACTAAATTATCTAACGAAACCATTTCGCCACTTTTAGTGCGAACATTTAATGATTTTAAATCGACAGGAGCATCACGGTTAGCGCGATCTACTTGTCCAACTACTTGATATTGCTTACCATTCATTGTAAAATAAGCCATTCTTGTATTACTTAAGGATAATTGAATAGCTTGTGCAATATCCACTACTTCAACTCCTAACAATTGTGCTTTATCACGTTGTATGGTGACATTTAACTCGGGTTTATTAAACTTTAAGTTCACATCAACCATTTGAAAAGCTTCATGCTGATTGGCTTTTTCAAGAAATTTAGGAAGTACTTCTTTTAATCTATCGAAATTAGGAGCTTGTAAAACAAATTGCACGGGCAATCCGCCAAATCCTCCAGTAGAGATAGTTTGCTGCTGAATTACAAATGTTTTAGCCTGCGGAAATGCACGAGCATTCTTGGTGATATAATCAGCAATTTCCTGTTGACTTCTCTTTCGTTCATTTGGCTCTTTTAATGTCAATCGAGCAAAACCTGTATTAACGGCTCCAGATCCAGAAAAACCGGGAGCAGTAACTGTTAGGAACACACTTTTTTCAGGAATTGAATCATTGGCGAAATCGACCAATTTTAACATGAAATCATCGGTATACTCATAAGAAGCACCTTCGGGAGCTGTTATTGATAATCTCAATGAACTCCTATCTTCCAGAGGAGATAATTCTTGCTTTAATAGCGGATAAATTCCGAAAATCATCGCCAATGAAATTGCTAACAAAGCCCAAGCAGCATTTTTATTATTCATAAAGTTGCTAAGTGAGTTTTTGTACCCCGATTCTAAATTTCTAAAAAACGGCTCAGATGCAATATAAAATTTACTCTTCTTGCTTGGGTCTTTTCTTACCAATCGAGCATTCAGCATGGGTGTCAACGTTAGCGAAACAAATGCTGAGATTGCAACAGCACCAGCTAATACAACACCAAACTCTTGAAATAATCGTCCTACAAAACCCTCCATAAAAACCACCGGCATAAAAACCACGATCAATGTGACTGACGTAGAAATTACAGCAAAGAAAATTTCTCTAGAGCCTTTGATTGCAGCTTCAACCGGATCCATTCCACCTTCAATTTTCTTATAGATATTTTCGGTTACAACAATTCCATCATCAACCACTAAACCAGTAGCTAAAACAATAGCCAAGAGCGTTAAAACATTAATGGAATAACCCATTAAATACATGATAAAAAATGCACCTAATAATGAAACGGGAATATCAACTAAAGGACGCAATGCGATTAACCAATCCCTGAAAAACAAATAGATAATTAATATAACTAATAGAATCGCAATTAGGAGTGTCTCCTGAACCTCAACCACGCTTTGAGCAATAAACTTAGTATTATCCATTGCTATTCCGAGCTGATAATCATCCGGTATTTCCTTTTTAATATCCTCTACCCTTTTGTAAAATTCATCTGCAATATCAAGGTAATTTGCACCAGGCTGAGGAATCAAGGCGACAGCAACCATTGGAGTACCACTTTGCCGGAGAATGGTTTCTTCATTTTCCGTTCCTAGGCGTGCTTTCCCAATATCCGCGAAGCGAATTATTTGATCACCTGCAGAACGAATAATCATTTCATCGAATTCTTTTTCAGAGCGCAACCGACCCACCGTTTTAACACTCAATTCACTCGTATTTCCAGCTATTTTTCCCGCAGGTAATTCTACATTTTGAGCTACTAATGCCTCTTGAACATCCGTTGCAGTAATCCCCAATGCAGCCATTTTCTGCGGATCCATCCACAAACGCATGGCATACTTTTTTTGTCCCCAGATTTGAAGTGCACTTACTCCAGAAATAGTCTGTAACCGCTCACCGATAACGTTTTCAGCATAATCACTCACTTCTAATTGAGAACGAGTATCGCTTTGAACGGTAAGACTTATAATTGCATCCGAATTCGCATCAGCCTTAGAAACAGTAGGTAAGGCATCAATATCCTGAGGCAGACTTCGCACCGCTTGCGAAACTTTATCGCGTACGTCGTTGGCAGCAGCTTCAAGATTTGCTCCGAGGTTAAACTCAACGGTAATAGAGCTGCTTCCAAGGTTGCTAGCAGAGGAAATACTACGAATCCCTTCGATACCATTCAATGCTTTCTCGAGTGGCTCAGTAATCTGAGATTCTACTACATCGGCATTCGCGCCAGCATAACCTGTTCTAACTGTAATTACTGGCGGATCAATTGAGGGGAACTCTCGAACACCTAAATAAGAATAACCAATGATGCCAAAAAGCATGATTATTAAGTTTAAAACGATCGTTAAAACCGGACGTTTTACACTTATTTCTGATAGTTGACTCATGGTTATTTAGCTGTAACGTTTGATGACCTAACAGAGATTATTTTTAATGGTGTTCCAGGCTTTAAGTTCATAATACCTGTTGTGAGAACAGTGTCGCCAGCAGAAAGTCCAGAGCTTACTTCAATCATTGCGTCACTTCTGTAACCTAAGGTAACATCTACTTTTTGCGCTTCTCCCTTGCGGCTAAGCCATATTTGTTGTCCTTTCAAAACAGGAACAATGGCTTCTGTAGGCACTAAAAGGGCATTTGAATTTTCCAATAGCTGCATGGTAACTTTGGCGAATCTTCCCGCAATTAATTCACCTGAATTGTTGGCAACTTTCGCCCGTAATTCGATAGATCTGGTAGTTGAATTTAAGCCAGGATTCATAGCATAAACCTGAGCTTTATATATATTTTCCGAGCCATCGACTCCAAATTCTACTTCAAATGGAATTTTCAATTTGGAGATATATTGTTCCGGAATAGAAAAATCTAATTTCAAAGATTCTGTCTGATATATGGAAGATATCGATTGACCTGCAGTTACAAAGGCCCCTTCACTTATACTGCGCAATCCAGTAACACCATTAAATGGAGCCTTAATTTCAGTTTTATCAATTTGAGCACGAATAAACGCAATGTCGGATTGCGATGCTTCAACTACTTGCGCTGTCTGGTCGCGCTCTTCAATACTCACACCTTGGATTTTAATTAAATCATCTAGTCTTTTTAGTTTGTCTTGATTTAATTTTAACTGAGCCTGAGCTTTTCTCAGATTGGCTTGTAATTCAGCATCATTTAATTTAATTAATAATTGACCTTTACTTACTTTCTGCCCTTCTTTAAATTGGATTGAGATAACTTTTCCAGCAATTTCCGGCGATAAGTTCACCATTTCATCTGCGTGGAGAGTTCCTGTGGCATAAATACTTTCAGAAAAAGTACTTGCCGAAACGATATATCCAGTTACAGGCATAGCCATTTTCTTGGGTCCATTTTTTCCAGCATCCGAAGCTTCATTTCCTGAAAAGACTGTTAAACGTAAAACAGCTAAAGCAGCTATTAATACTAATCCTATGATTATAACTCGCATACTATTTTCTATTAGATTCTTTTGTTCGTTGATAGTCAACCTGCACCTCTTCTGATGGCAATTCACTCAAATTTTTTGAAATGATGCAAAGTGCTTTATGAAATTGAACTTGCTCATCCTCGCTCAAACCATTCATAACTTCAAAATTGAGCTGTTTCACTGCATGTTCGATGTAAGGTAAAACAACTCTTCCTTTATTAGTAAGTATTATATGATGACAACGACGGTCTGCTTGGCTTTGCTGACGTTCTACGTATCCCTTTTCGACTAAATTATCGATAATACGAACCATGGAAGCCTTGTCTGTATGCAACTGCATGCCGATACATTGCTGGGTGAGAGGACTTTCTGCGCGACTCAAAATCATCAGCAATGAATAATGTTTATCAATATCAATCATGCTCAATTTTTCCAAAAGAGCTCCATAATAAAAGCGTCCAAGCACGGCAAATTGACGTCCTAAAGGCAGTTCAACAAAATTATTGGTGATGGACATAGATCCTCTTCATTCAAATTAGTTGGCAAAGTAAACTAAAGTACCTACAAATTGTTGTGTTTTGTGGAATAATTCTTCACTATTATTTTTATTGAATGCTATATTGCACCAATTATGCTGAAAGTTTCAATCGTTTCATATTTGAATACAGCACCCTTCATTTTGGGCATAGAAAAGTGTGGATTGATGGATGATTCAAACTTTCTAATTAGCAAGGATTATCCATCTGAATGCGCACGAAAACTTATAGATGGCGAGGTAGATCTTGGCTTAGTGCCTGTGGCGATTTTACCGTACTTAGAAAACTATCAGATTCATGGATCTACTTGCATTAGTGCCTCAGGTAAGGTCGATTCCGTTGTGCTTTTGAGCGATGTGCCAATAAATGAAATCGAAGAAATTGTGCTTGATTATCAATCTAGGACTTCTGTTCAGTTATGCAGAATTTTGGCAAAGGAATTATGGAAGATTTCACCAAAATTCATTCCTGCAAACGAAAATACAATGAATGAGATAGGTGAAAAACGCGCGATCGTTTTAATTGGCGATCGGGTTTTCGACCAGCTTGGACGATTTAACTATGTGACCGATTTAAGCGAAGAATGGACAAAATTGACAGGCTTACCATTCGTTTTTGCTGTTTGGGCATCTGCGAAACCTATTGACACGAAATTGCAAGAAGAATTCGAAGCTGCTTTGCAATTCGGACTAAACAATCTTGAAGAAGCGATTGAAAACGCATCTAAAATTTATCCTGAATATTATCCTGTAGAAAACTACTTGAGAAACAGGATTTCTTACAAGCTTGATTCGCAGAAGCGTAAAGGCCTAGAAACCTTTTTAGCTTATTTGGGTAAATTATAATCTAAATACTTTACGGAAATACTTACCTTGGAGTTGAAAATAATCACGAATATGTCAGGGAAACTGATTCAATATTTCTTAGTTGTCGCGCTACTGTTCCCTATTGGCAGTGGATATTTGCACGCCGATAAAGGACCTAATAAAATACAATTATTGCGTATCAAGAACATGATGATCGGTGGCGATTACGCTGCTGCTTGGCGTGTGTTGCGCGATATGGAAAAGACGGACAGCTCCTCCTCAGAAGTTTTCTCAATGAGCGGCGAGTGCAATTTTTACCTTAAAAATTACGTCGAAGCAAAAGAAAAACTTGAACATTCAATTTCTATAAATCCGAATGAAAACCCGGAGAAATATTATTTTCTTGGACAAACGTTGCAATTACTCTCAGAACTGGAACAAGCAATTCCAGCGTATCAAAACTATCTGGATAAAACAGAGAAAAAAGCAGATTATCGGGAAGAAGCAAGTCTTCGATTAATTCAATGTCGCAAAGCCGTTGAAGCCATCAAAAATCCAATTAACGTTACAATTACAAACATCGGATCAGCTATAAATACAGAATATCCAGAATACAATCCATCCATTTCTGCCGATGGAAGCATCATGATATTTACTTCAAGAAGACGCGACGGCAAAGGCATCGAGATAGATCCTGAAGACGGGAAATTCTTTGAAGATATATTCTATTCGGAACGAGATAGTGTCACAGGAAAATGGACCGAAGCGCAACCTGTGCCGGGAAATCTTAATACCGAGGGTCACGATGCCAATATGACTATTACTCCAGATGGAAACCAATTATTTGTGTATAGAAATATGGGAATAAGGGGTTCTGGTGAATTGTATATTTCTAAGAAATCCAAGTCATCAGGAAAGTGGAGTGCTGCTTCGAAGGTAGAAGGTGATATTAATACTTCCTACTTTGAGAGTTCTGCTACGATATCACCCGATGGTAAAACATTATTTTTTGTGAGTGAGCGCCCTCGCGGGGGATTTGGCATGGGCGATATATATATGTCGCGAAGAGAAGGTAAAAATTCTTGGGGCAAGCCTATAAATCTTGGCCCTGTGGTTAATGATGAATACGATCAGATTGGTTTATTCATGCATCCTGATGGGAAGACACTTTATTTCGCTTCAAACTCGACCAAGAGCATAGGTGGATATGATATTTTCAAAACAACGGTTGATGCAAAAGGCCATTGCACTGAGCCTGAAAATTTAGGATACCCAATCAACACTACTGGTGATGAGCGGTTCTTTGGAATCAGTACGGATGCAAAAACCGCTTGGTTCAGCTCTGACAGGAAAGGCGGAGAAGGAGATTTGGATATTTGGGAGATCGATTTTTCTCCATTGCTTCAGGACAAAGAAGCGGCTGAAAAACCAGGTCAAGTTCCCAAAGGACCCGCATTATCTATCCTAACAGGCAAAGTCATAGATTCAGATGCAGGTCAAGTTATCGAAACAGATATTAGCATTACCAACAAGGATAACGGAAGCACATTAAAAATAAGTAGTGATGAAAACGGTGATTATTTCATCACGCTAGAAGGAAATCATACCTATGAAATAGAAATCAGCGACCCCGCC
>Ga0209702_10002887_pt1 | contig 28536 bp, 24 predicted proteins | sample FRY01_FD_187210 | JGI IMG/M metagenome (GOLD analysis project Ga0209702, IMG submission 187210) | Freshwater microbial communities from Lake Fryxell liftoff mats and glacier meltwater in Antarctica - FRY-01 (SPAdes) (version 2) | ecosystem: Environmental > Aquatic > Freshwater > Ice > Glacier... | reverse complement strand
GCATACACCATCAAGGCCACCATGATCAAAGGCGGTTTGGATCGCGGGTCGCAAGTGTTCCTCGGTGTAATGCATTCAGAGGTTAAACGCACGATCTTTAACTTTTCTTAACCACCTGAATAGTTACGATACTCAGACGCATCTCATCGCCTTCAGTGGCGAGGACAAGTTCGTGCCATTCGATGCCGGCCTTGAACGGAACCGTGGCCTGCTTCGTCTTGAGCATTGCCTCCAGGTCGGCAGGAACTTTCTCCTTCTTTGCAGCGGCGTCTTCGCGCTGCTTGCGGATCACCAGATTCATGACGCCGGTCTTATGATCGATCAATGTGATGCTGCTTTGACTGAGGATGCCGTAGCAGAGATGCCCGGCGTGAACGCCCTTCGTCTCGCGGTCCACGAAGCCAAGCTGAAGTGCCTCCGCTGGGTTGAAACCGGGAAAGCGAAAACGCACCACTGCACCGCCGTCCGTGAATCCCGCTTCGTGATGGATGTGGGCGGAATGCTTCGCTTCCTCAGATGCGCTGGCGATCTTTAAGATGCCTTCATCAAGGTCCGCCATCTTGATCCGCGGCACGCGGTCCGCCGTGGCGCTGTTCCAACCGTTGCCGATCGCCTTCGCAAGATTCCCGTCCTCCTCACGCTCGAATGCGTCGTGGAAAATGAGCGTTCCCTTTTCACGAAGCCATGCGGCGTCATCCTGCGCTGTGGCATACGACGAGATGATCAACAGGACGGCGAGGAGTGGCGAAGTAGCGTTCATCAGAGTGCGAAACGTGTGAGCGGCGGCGGAAATGGCGACATTAAGTTCAAACCATCTGCACTACACCAGCGTGCGACCCAGCCAGCGGTCGAACCAGGCCATGCTCATCCGTCGGGCCACCCCAGGGAAGCCATGGCCGCCGGGGAAGGAGAACCAACTGAAGCAGTCACCCGCACCGGCCTCGCTGAATTGGCGCTCGATCTTCTCCGGGCCGATGTTGTGCTGCGTCTCGTAATATTCCAGCGTCTCCGCGTAGCCGAGCCGCTCCTGCCGCGCCTTGAGCACGCTGGGCAGACCTTTGGCGTCGCGCCAGTTGATATAGACATCGAGCACCTTCGGCATCTTCGCGAAAAACTTGTGGCGGTAGAACTCCTGCTCAGTGGAAATGATCAGCAGCGGACGCGGCGCGACCATCGCCATCAGGTCGTCGAAATCGACCGGAATGGGCAGCTTCTGATCATCAATGTAGGGGCGGAATTTTTTGAGGAAAATGAAAGGGCCGCTGTTACTCTTGAATCCGAACCGCCGCTCCAAAGTCGGGCTGTTCGTCGGGGCATCGACGCCTTCTTCCCACGGCTGCCAGTTGTTGTTCGGCGGGACGCGCGACCACGCGTCGGAATGCCGATACCAGTCGAGCACGCCGCCGTTACTGACCGTGGCCGTGATGCGCGGCTCGAAGGCCGCCGCGAAAATCGACAGATGACCGCCCATCGACAGGCCGGTGACGCCGATCTGGTCCGGCATGACAAAATCCAGCGTCTGCAGGAAATCGACGCTGCGCATGCAGTCCCAAATCGACTTGCCGACGATCGACCACTCCGGGTGCTTCAGGTAAAAGCCGCGCGTATCCATTACCCGGCGCTTCGGCTCGATGCGTTCACCATCCGTGAGCGTGTCGATGCTCAAAGTGACGAAGCCATGCTGCGCGTGCGTGCGACCGTAGTCGGCACCGACCTGCGGATCACGCGGTGGATCGACCAGACGACGGCCCGACAGACCAACCACCTGGTTCTTGCCAGACCCCCAGGTCGTGGAATGCAGGCAGATGATCGCTGGCACGGGCTTCTTCCGCGCCGCATCCGGCACCAGCAGCCACGCGGTGATGCGGTCATCCGCTTCGGACTGAAAGCTCACATGATACCGCGTGTTGCCATCCTCCCGCGCGACCTCCTTCATCTCCACACGCGGCGCGGGAATCTCGGTCGGAAACTCGCCGAGCAGGTCGAGCCATTTTCGTTCGATGACTTTTCGGCGCTCGGGCCAAGAGGCCGGTGCGCTGCTTTTCGGCAACGCATCGGCTCCGTAGCTGATTTCCGGGGTCAATGTGGCCGCGGCACCGCCGACAAGCGCGGGGATACCGAGTCCGAGGACTTCACGACGGGTAGTGGTAGTTTGCATGGGCTGATTTCGAGTCGGCGTTTCGTCACAACTACGACGCTTTCCCCTCCCCACGCAGCAGCATCTGCGCGAGCGCAGCGATGGAGCTTTTCGTGATTAAGCGAGCGCCTCTTTGCAATACTGCACGCACTTGGCCACTTCCTTCACGGCGTCCGAGTCTTCGGGTATCTTGTATTCCAGCTCAATGTTCGCCGGGAAGGTCCACTGCTCCTTTTTCATCAACTGCAGGACTTCCTTGATCGGCGTCTGGCCCTGACCCCAAGGCAGGTTGCCGCCGTCGGCGGTGCGATCCTTCAAATGCAGGTTGATGATGCGGTCGTGATATTTTTCCAGCACCGGGATCGGTGACATGCCCTTCGTGCCCGCGACGTAGTGGCCGATGTCCACGTTCAGACCGATGTAGGCACCGATGTCGAGAATCGGATCGGTCTTGTCCATGACGGGAAGGTTGGCCGTGTGATTGTGGAAGGCGACCCAGATCTTGTGCTTGTCGGCGAAGGGGGCGACCCTCCGAGCCAGAAAGTCATTGCGCTCGGTGGTGATGCCCACTGCACCGAGCGCCTTGGCGATCAGGAAGTTGAATTCGATCTCCTCGTCCGACTGACCGAAGCTGAGCTTGTGCAGATGAATGTTCACACCCGCATCGTTATACATTTTGCGCAGCTCACGGCACTTTGCCAATTGCGCCTCGCGCTGTTCGTCGGTCACCTTCGCGACGGGCGTTTCGGTCGCGACTTTGCCCTTACCTTTACCCCCAGCCGCTGCTGTAAGACCCGCATACTGCTGGATCGCACCGCCCATCAGTTCCACTTCGCTCAATCCGTCCGCGAGAAGAGCCTTGAGCGTGTCCTCGGCCGAGGTGGCCATGCTGCGGTAGCTGTAGGAGATGCACCCGATGCGCACGCCGTTGAAAACAGAGTTGGGCTTGGCGGCTGCTGCCGCCGAAATGTGGCGTGGCAAAGCAAGCCCGGCCGCAATGGCCGCCGCGCTGGCTAGAAATTCACGCCGACCGGTGGGTTGATTCGTAATGGTATTCGTTTTCATGGATGGGATTGGGGGCGAATGATGAATGTTCGGAGTTGATGATGCCAAAAACATGGATGCTAACGGCAAATGGCTGCAGTGCTTCCCATTAATACTTGGTCGGAACTACTTCGCGGTGAGAGGATGCACATATTGCATCACTTGATCGATCCTCCGACCGAATTCAGAGTCACCGGCGGCCTGGCGTGCGGCGGCGAGGAGGCGCTGCATCTCGGCAATGGCGGCGGGATCGCGAGTCTCGGGAGTCATGCGGGGCCAGTTTTGCTCGCTGTATTCGATGAAGGCCTGCATCGGCTTCGCGGCGGGTCCGTAGAACTTCGGGTAGTAGTCGGCGAGCAGCGCGTCCACGTCCTGTGTGGTGTCCCAGTAAAATCGCGAGGTGACGTAGAGATTGAGATGCGTGAAGCCGGGCGCATAAACTTCTCCCCGCGAGCCCCATGGCTGTGAAGACGGAGGCAGCTTCGTCTGCGGATCGTTGCGTGTCACTTCAAGGAACTCGCCACGCATGCCGGGGATCGATTTCAGCACGCGCAGGTCCTCAGCGATGCCATGAGGGAAGTAAACAGGGACGCCATGTGGTCGGTCGGGCAGCGGGCGTGGAAAGAGGTAGTATTCCCAGTTGTAAAGGATCCCCGAAGTCACCTTCTCCACCCAGGCGCGGCGGATTTCATCCATGTTCTGTTTGGACGCAGGATTGAGCTCGGGATGGAGACGCTCGTGCCGCCAAACGGTGGCGAGAATGACGGCGAGGTTCGGATGCAGCTTGTCGATTTTTTCCGGGGGCAAAAGCGCACCCTGATACGCATAGGCGAAGACCTTCTTGTTCGGGTGCGTCTTCGCAACTTCCGTCGCGACGCGGTTCATGTAACTCCACATATAGTCCGAGATGCCACCGGCAGGTCGCTTCAGGTTGTATTGCGCGCGGCAGTTCTCGCATTCACACATCTTGCCGGTTTTGCCGATGTTGTCAGGCAGGGCGATGTCCATCATCGGTTCATCGTAGAGATCGAGCATGGCTCGCACGTAGCGCACATGTTCATCGAACAGCCCCTCCGACGAGAGGCAGGGAGCGCCGTCGCCATTGTAATCGACCTGCCGCTTGCCGCCCCAGAGCGCGTAGTAGTCGGGATGATCCCGCTTCATCTCGTCACGCGTCAGCACGGCACTGAGGCCCGCCCGCCGGCCATGGCCGAGGCAGTCGCCGCACCAGTTCAACCCGAGCCTGAAGTGCCAGAGGATCTCCTCCTTCGAGATCAGATCCCAGCGGTCGCAGTTGAACTGTCGCAGCGCGAAATCCGGTTTCACCAGCGCATCGACTTTCGGCAGCGCAATGGAGTCCAACCTCGGCACGACTTCGCCCAGTTCACCCGGCATGAACCAACGCACGCCGAGGTAGCGTAAAAAGGCATGCACCGCATTCAGCGAGCCGCGCCGGTCGTCCTGCCACCAGCCCGTCTCGGCGTGATGCTCGCGGTCCATGTTATCGGCAGGCATCGCCCAGCGTCCGTCGGTCTTTTCGTCAAACAAAGCACGTGCCCGCGCACGGTCCTGCACGGAGACCGCGAACAATTCGTTCGGCACGAAGTCCCGGTCATCGCCGATGAGCGCGAGCCAGTTCGCACCGGAAACGAGTCGATACGCCCCATCCGCGAGACCGTCTGAACTGAGCCCTAGTTTCGCCGTGTGATGGCTCTGACCGACGTAAACATGCGTGGGCACACTTTCGTCAGGCGCGTGTAAAATGGGCAGCCTCGCGCCGGAAATCTTCTCCACATGGCTTTGCAACTCGTCGGCAGCGAACTGCGTCATCCGCGAGGCATTCTCGGCGATGATGATTTCCGCACGCGGTTTACCACTTTCGACGAGAAAGGTGTCGTCGGCGTGGAGATGAATCAGGGAAACCAGCAGGTGGGCAGCGAAAATCTTCATGGGTAGGTTTGAACGTTAAAATGACACGGTCATGTCACGAGATTCGCTCAATTTCGCGGCGGCGATTGACGCGATCACGCGACGCCATTCACCACATTGTCGAGCGCTTCGCCGCGCACCGCCGCCAGCGCGATGCGAGCGGAGGTGCTGCGCATTTCGATTTTTGACTCCACACTGCAAAAGGCGGCGTGGCAGGTGGCGATCAAATTCGGCGTGGCGGCTTCGTCCTCGCTGCGCAGCGGCTCGTCTTCAATCACATCGAGTCCAGCGCCGGCGATGCGGCCTTCGCTTAGCGCAGCGAGGATGGCGGTCTTTTGGATGATGGCACCGCGGGCGGTGTTCACGACGAAGCTGCCGGGCTTGAGCAGCGAAAGTTCGCGCTCAGCGATGAGATAGCGTGTTTCGTCATTCAGCGGGCAATGAATTGAGAGCACGTCCGTTTGCGCGAGCAGTTCGTCGAGCATGCGGACGCGCGTGATGCCGATAGCCTTGTCCGTGCCGTTTGGCAGATACGGATCGTGGAAAATGACGCGAAAACCGAGTGCCTTGGCTCGCAGCGCGGTGGCAGTGCCGATGCGCCCGAGGCCGACGATGCCGAAGGTGAGCGTGCTGAGCCGCCGGAGCTTCGGCGTCACGCGGATGTTCCAACCGAGCGCCTTCGCCTCGGCATCCAGCGGCATGATTTGACGGCACAAGGCCATGGCGAGCGCGATGGCATGATCGGCGACTTCCTCGGTGCCATAATCAGGCACGTTGCACACCGCGATGCCGCGCTCGCGAGCGGCGGAGATGTCCACGCTGTCGAAACCGACACCGTTACGAATGATGGCACGGCAGTTTCTCAGCCTGGCGATACCTTGCGCCGTCAGCGGCATGTTGTGCCAAATGATGATCGCATTCGCGCAGGCGATCTCGTCGTTCAAATCGGCGTCCGTTTCACAGAGATACCGTGTGACCCGAGCGGCATCGCCGATGATCTGGCGTTCAATGGTGGATTCAGGATCACCCTGCGGCGAGGTGGTCCAGTCGATGATGGCGATATGAGGTTGGGACATGTTTAACTGATAATATCTTTGATAACATGCCCATGCACGTCGGTGAGGCGGCGTTGGATGCCGTTGTGGTAGTAGCTGAGTTTTTCGTGATCGAGGCCAAGCAAGTGCAGTGCGGTTGCGTGCAGATCGTAGCTGTAGGCGGGGGTTTCGGCGGCTTTGAAGCCGAGTTCATCCGTGCTGCCGTAGGCGGTGCCGCCTAGGATGCCGCCACCGGCCATCCAGGCGGTGAAGGCACCAGGATTGTGGTCGCGGCCTTTGCCGCCGTTGCCGCCCTGCGATGCTGGCTGGCGGCCGAACTCGGTGGTGCAAATGACGAGCGTGCTCTCCAGCAGGCCGCGTGATTTCAGATCGGTGAGCAACGCGGCGGCTCCGCTGTCGAGAATCGGCCCCCAGTAGCCGTGATCGCGCACCAGATCCTCGTGGCTGTCCCAGTTGGGGCGAATTTTCTTCGCGGTCGTGTTTTCCGCGCCGCAATAGATCTGCACAAAGCGTGTTCCGCGCTCGACCAAGCGACGCGCGAGCAGGCACTGACGACCAAACGGGCCGATATCTTCGTGTTCGAGCTGGTAGAGCTGTTTCGTAGCCGTCGTTTCGCCACGCAAGTCCGTCGCCTCCGGGGCACTGAGCTGCAATCGCGCGGCAAGCTCATACGCGGCGATGCGCGCTTCGAGTTCGCTGTTGCCCGCACGCTGCGCGGCATGCTCACGGTTGAGCGTCTGCAAAAAATCGCGACTCGTCTGCTCGGACGGGCCACGCAGGTACGCGAAGCTCTGCGGCGGAAACAGATCGGCGATGGGTGGTTTTTCAGCATCGGTTTCGAGCACGGTGCCTTGATGAATGGCTGGCAGAAAGCCCGCGCCCCAGTTGATGACGCCGCCGGGCGGCAAACCACGCGGATCAGGCAGCACGACAAAGGCGGGCAGGTCGTCGCTGAGGCTGCCTAGGCCATACGTCACCCATGCGCCCATGCTCGGAAAGCCGGGCTGGATGAAGCCGCTGTTCGCCATGAACATCGCCGGGCCATGCAGCGCGGACTTGCTCTGCATCGAGTGGATGAAGGCCATTTCATCGACACGCTGCGCGAGTTTGGGAAACAAATCGCTGATCCAGCGCCCACACTCGCCATGCTGCCGAAACGGCCACCAACTGCCCTGACAATTCCCTGGCTTCGATGCAAAAAACTGCATCTTCCCATCGGGATCAAACGGCTTGCCCTGCCGCTTCGCGAGTTCGGGTTTGTAATCCCAGGTGTCCACATGGCTGAGCCCGCCAGGACAGAAAATCTGGATCACCGCCTTCGCTTTCGCGGCATGGTGCGTGCTTCTCGGTGAAAGCGGATTTGCCGCGGCCTGTGCGTCGCGATGTAGCAGCGACGCGAGCGCGGCTCCGCTGAAGTGCTGAAGAAAATTGCGACGGGAGTGGGTGATCATGGCCTCATTTTGTATCCGGCTTGGGTGCTGCTTTACCGAGCAGGATGAAGTCAAACAGTTCGCCGTGGCGTTTGCCATCGAGCGTGATGTCGAAGGGCGCGATCTGGACGCCTGCGGGCAGTTGTGCGCGGTCTTTGATGGTGATGTTCACCGGATAACTCTGGCGGCTTTTGGCCGCGACGCTGCCTTCGAGCACATTGGGTTTTGCCTCAATGCCTGGAGGGAGTTTCAACGCCACACGATGCTGCTGCGGGCTGTCGCGGAAGTTGCGCACGGTGACCTGGATCGTCTGCGTGTCTGCTGTCGTCAGATCGACGCGATACGGATACGCACTGACCCAATAGGGATCGAAGAGGTATTCATAGTTCGCGTCGGGCAGCAGCGCCTTGTATTGGCGGATGGCCCGCAGCGCCCAGTCGTGGTAGCGCTCGATGAAGGCGGCGGGCTCGGTCATGAGCACGCCGTGCGCGCCCATGATGATGTCGGGCTGGAGTTGTTGCAGATACTTGGCGGCGACGAGGTAGCCTTCCTCGATAATGGCGCTGTTGCGGGCGTTCACGCACTCGTGACCGTTTTGCGCGGGATCGGACGGATCACCAAAGAGGTTGTCGCCGCTGAACACGATTTTTTTGCCGTCGAGTTCCAGCCACAGCGCGTTGCCGAACTCGGTCTGGCCGGGCATCCAGTCGATATGCAGCTTGTAGCCCTCCCATTCGATCACATCGCCCGCCTTGAGGATGCGGTCGATCTTCGCTTTCTCAAAACCGGCGTTGTAGGCACCGATCATCGCCGGGTAGTCGTAGAAGCGCGGGTTCTCGCACTTGTCGGCGATGGTGTCCATCGTCCAGAACTTCACGCCATGCTCCTGGAGCGCGGGGAAGAGCGTGAAGTGGTCGCCGTGCGAGTGTGAGATCCAGCAGGCGTCGATTTGTTTCAAGCCGAGGTGCTGCTTCATGTCGCTGATAATGCGCTCCAGCACGAGCTTCGGGAACAGGCCGCAATCGAGCAGCAAGGCGTGGCCGCTGTCGGCGATGATGATGGCAAAGTTTTTGCCCGCCATCTCTGGGCCGAACATGTAGAGGTGCGGCGTCACCTGGACGATGTAATGTGCTGGCGTCGGCTGCGTGGCCGGATGCAGGCCGCGTTTTGACAAGTCTCCGACCGGATAACCGCGCACATAATCCGGCCGGAAGGCGACGAGTTTGTCGTGATACGACTTGAGCTGCGAGGCAGCAGCAGCAATGACCGGTCCTTGGGTTGAAAAGGCCGTCTTCGGCTTCAGCGCGGCCAGTTTATCCACGCTGACGATGAGCGCGTCGAGTCCCTTGGCGAAACCGTAGTCCCATTCGGTGTCGAACCAGTTGGTCATCTTCGCGCCGTCGTGTATCACGCCGCCGAGGAAGGCCTTGTCTTCAAAAACGAAACTCATGCCACCGGGTGAGTGCCCCGGCGTGCTGAGGCATTGAATCGTGCGTCCGCGCCACTCGATCACATCACCATCGGCGAGCCAGCGATCCACCTTCACCGGCTGCGCTGGCGGACGCACATAGCTAGCCCCATGCACTGAGTATTTGTCGCCCAGCCGCGGATGCCACTTCCGAAATTCATTCGGCGTCTCGAACAACGCCTGCTCCTCCATTGGCGCGGCGAGCTGTGTCTTGGCGCGATCCAGTTTGCCCACGCCTTGCAACAACTCGCGATGATGTCCCGTGAGCAGCAGCCACTCGATATTTTTCACACCGATCTCCCCGAGATGATCAAGCACGCTGCCATCACCGAGATCAATCATCAGCGCCGCATCACCATCACGCAGCACATAGGCATTGCAGGTGGACGACCACACGAAGAGATCGGGCGCGATTTCTTTGAAGGCGGCGTGAACAGGCGCATGCAGCAGCCCGAGGGTGAGAAGAGCGCAGCGCAGGTGGTTCATTGAGAGAGCAGAGTTTGATGATTATGAATTGGTCTTCCGTTTGCCTGGAGGCTTCCCTTTGCGGACGACGGGCAGCGGACCTGACGCGCCTTGCTTCTCCAGCAGGCGCTGCTCGCGAATGAGTTCGACGCGCAATTCCTCCTCGGTGGGAAGCACGAGCTTGTAGCGCGTGGCGAAAATCTGCTCGCTGCCGTTGAGCACCGAGAAGCGCACCATGGATGCGTCCTTCGCCGCGCAGAGGATGATGCCAACGGTGGGATTGTCGCCGAGGCCGCGCTGCTGCTCGTCAAACATGCGCACATACATGTCCATCTGGCCGATGTGCCGTGCGTGAGATCATTGGGCTTGAGGTCAAAGATGACGAAGCACTTGAGCAGATAATTGTAGAACACGAGATCAATGTAAAAGTCCTTCGTGTCCGTGCTCACCCGCATCTGCCGAGCGACAAAAGCAAAGCCCTTGCCCAGCTCAAGCAGGAAAGCCTGCAAGTGGTCAATCAAGCCCTGCTCCAGAGCGGATTCCAGGAAGCGGCCCGTTTCCGGCAAGCCCAGGAACTCCAGCAATACTGGATCACGCACGAACTCGCGTGGTGACGGCGGCAGTTCGGCGATCTTCTCCGCCGCCTCGGCCCGCACGGCCTTGCGATCCTTGCTGGCAAGCAGCCGCTCATAGTACAGCCGACCCATCTGCCGGTCCAGCGCCCGCGAACTCCAATTCTGCGAGATGGCCTCGTTGACATACCACTCTCGCGCTGCCGTGTCTTCCAGCCGGATCAAGCAACGATAGTGCGTCCAGTTCAATTCGGAACGCACTGCGTCCCAAATTGGGAAAGTCAGGTAAAATCCCCGCATGTGGCGCAGATTCCGTTCGTCAAAACCCTTGCCGAAATCCGCTGTCAATGCCTCCGCCAGTCGCGGCAGCAGTTTGGCCCCATACTCCGCACGCGCCGCGCCGCCTTGTTCAAATTCGACTATGTGCCTACCCACGTCCCAGCATGTACGCACCTGCGCGACATCCACCGCCCGGACGATTTGCCTGCGGCTTTCTGTGATGAACGAGCGCAGTTCGTGCAGCAAACCATCGAAGGATGACCCTATGAGCTGCAGGGCCTTGGGTTTGGCTGGACGTTTAGATTTCATGGGTGGGCGATTGCCATTCACTCTGGCAGAATCGGGTTAGTCCACATAGACAAACTCGTTGGCGTTCATAAGCATACGGCAAAGCGCGAACAAAGATTGTTCGGCGACGAGACTGGCGGCGGCTTGGAGTTCTGAGCTGGTGGGCTGGCGTTGGAAGCAGCGGGCGAAGGCGTGGCGGATGGCGGCTTCGTGGGTGGTAGTTTCATTTTCAATGCGTGAGGCAAGGTGCTGCGCTTGCTGGAGCATGAACTCGTTGTTGCTGAGCGTGAGCGCCTGGAGCGCGGTGGTGGTCTGCGCACGCGCGGGTGTGAAGTTGGCGGGATCGGGACAATCCAGCGTGGTCATGAACTGATGCGGCGTGGTGCGCACGACGAAGCGGTAGATGCTGCGCCGCCATAGCTCGGGCTTGGCGGGCGTAATGTAGTCGTAAATGGGCGCGTAGGCCTCGGTATAATTGAAGTCGCGATAGCCGGGGCCGCCCATCGCAGGATTGAGTTTGCCGCTGATGCTGAGCACAGCGTCGTGCAGCGACTCCGCATCAAGGCGGCGCGGATTCTGCCGCCAGAGCAGGCGATTGCCGGAGTCAATCTGTGTCCCAGCCGATCCGATGGAGCCTTGCCGATATGCCGCACTCATGACGATGAGCTTGTGAATGTGCTTCAAACTCCAGCCGTGGGTCATGAGTTCGTGGGCGAGGAAGTCGAGCAATTCGGGATGACTTGGCTTGTCGCCGCCGAGACCGAAATCGCTGGGCGTGGTGACGAGGCCCTGGCCGAAGTGGTGATGCCAGAGGCGGTTGACGATGACGCGAGCGGTGAGCGGATTTTTTGGGTCCGTGATCCATTCGGCAAGCGCGAGACGTCGCTGACCTTCGGAGGAGGTGGCATCGCCGAACGTTGCGGACGCGTGTTTGGCCCAAGCAAAGGCACCAGGAGTGACCTCCTGCTCCTCATCCTCGGGATTGCCACGACGCTGCACGCGGATGACCGGCGTTTTTTCGCCACTGACCACGGCGAAGACTTTGGGCGCGTCAGGCAGTGCTTTCAAATCGGCTTCAAGTTGCCTGGCTTGGACGCGGAGTTGCTTGAGGCGTGCTTCGTCCGCTGCCGCGAGCTTGATTTGATTCACGTCGGCGCTGAGTCGGGCGTCGCCGATGAACAGCAGATCGCTGCTGATGCCGTCACCGCCGTCGGTGGCGATGAGGGTGAGCGTTTTTGCATCGGCGGGAATGGCGAGGTCGAGCGTGAGGGATTCGTCTTTGCGCAGCTTGAGCTGTTGCAGCTTCACCTCGGTGTTGATGCACACAGTGAAATCTGCACGTGAGTTCTTCGCGCTTTCCGCCGCACCGAAGCCCACCACGCCGCTCAATCGCAGCGCACTGAGGCCGCTGCTTTGTCGAATCTTCGCGAGATCAAAGGTGATGCCGCTGTTCGCGTGCAGGCCGAGGATGGAATGACCGGTGGTGGCGAAATCGGTGCCGTTGAGCGTGGTGCTACGCTGCGCATTGAGCGGCCCGTTGCGAATGACATCCCAGGTGTGGCCGCTGGTAGCGGGGATGGGAGGAGGTCCGTTCGGCACAAAGACAGATAGGACGGATGGGACCGATGGAGCGGATACCTTTGCATTGGCAGCGATGTCGCGATGGTAGCCGATTTGCTCGCTGGTCAGATTACCGGTGCGAAGATGAATGCCACGGCCTTTGACACCTGTGCCGCGTCCGTCGCCACCGCCGACCATGTCGGCGAGGTCCAGCCCCTCACCGGCGAGTTTGGCGATTTGGGAACGAGTTTGCGCGAGTTCCTTGGTCATGCGCTCTTTTTCAGCGGCGATGCGCTGTGCCTCGCGCGGATCAGCATCGCGTTCATCACGTTTCACACCGGCAAACACGGCCCACAGGCGGTAGTACTCCTCCTGCGTGATGGGATCGAGCTTGTGGTCATGGCAGCGGGCGCAATTGACCGTCATCGCCATCGTGGCAGTCATCGTTTGCGTGACCATGTCGTCGAGATCGAGCGCACGGGCGGCACGCTTGAGCATGTCGCTTTTCGTTTCGACCTGACCGACAAAATCCCACGGCCCCGCCGCGAGGAAACCGGTGGCGATCACGCTTTGCGGATCATTCGGCGCGATCACATCGCCCGCGATTTGCTCGCGGATAAACTGGTCGTAAGGTTTGTCTGTGTTGAGCGAATCAATAACGTAGTCGCGGTAGCGCCACGCATTGGGACGGAGTTTGTCACGCTCAAAGCCGTGCGTGTCCGCGTAATGCGCGATGTCCAGCCAATGCCGCGCCCAGCGCTCGCCGTGGTGTTTGCTGGCCAACAATTTGTCCACGCGCGCCTCGTAGGACTGATCCGTCGGATCGGACGGATCCGGCGGCAGACCCGTGAGATCGAATGAGAGTCGGCGGATGAGCGTGCGCGGATCGGCAACGGGTGACATTTGGAGGCCGTTGTCGCGGAGATTGGCGTTGATGAAGGTGTCAATGCTCGCATCGCTCGCGAAATCGCGTTTCACCGGCTGCACGGACCAGTGTTGGAGCCGTTTGTCGATCGCAGCGGCCTTGTCAGTGGTGTTTTCAGGCCAGACGGCACCGGCATCGATCCAGGCTTTGAAAGCGGTGATTTGTGCGGGCGTGAGCGGATCGCCTTTCGGCGGCATGCGCTCGTCTTCGTCAGTGCTGGTGATGCGCTGATACAGCGACGATTTGTCAGCGCTGCCTGCGATGATGACCGGCCCCTCGTGCCCACCCTTGAATGCGTAGGGCTTCGCATCGAGCCGCAGTTCGCCCTTTTGTTTTTTCTCGCCATGGCACTCGATGCAGCGCTCCTGCAACAGCGGGCGGATTTCCTGGTCGAAATCGACGGCAAATGCCGGGAGTGCGGCCAGGAGGGTGAAGATTGCGGTTCTCATCGTTGCATGCGCGGCGGCGGAAGCCTGCCACTAAAATCAAAGGCTGGCCTATGGAGATTCTTTCAAGCTTGTGACTGTGCAGGCCAGTCAAATGCACTTGCAGCTTGAGCGGTCGCCTGAGCGCGGGACAGTGGGCCGCGAAACCGAAGATTGATTTGCAATGCCGCTGCGAGAAACACTGCTGAACCTAGCCATCACCTGCGTACTGGTGCTGATCATCGTGCTGGTAGCGATCGTGCTGAAGGAGAACCGCCCGCTGCCGCCGACGGCGCTGCCGATCTCACTGGCACAAATGGTGCCAGGGCCGACTGGGCGTGCGCCGCTGCCGGAGTTCAAGGTGTTCCCGAAGGCGCAGATGATCGAGAGCCGCGCGAACGAGGCGGACACACTGCGCATCAAGGTGGACGAGACGGCGGAGGAGCAGGTGTTTGTGCTCTACTTTGTGGACGCGCTGGACGCCTCCTGGACGCACCCGCAGCGAGTGCAGGAACAAGGGCGCTACTTCGGTGTGGCGAATCACCAGCGCATCGTAGATGAGGGCGAGAAGGCGATGCAGTACGTCACGAAGCTGCTCAAGGACAAACCTTTCACCGTGATGACGCGCTGGGAGGAGGTGCCGGACCGCAGCCGTTTTTACGCGCTGATCCTGGTCGAGATCAGCCCTGGCAAGCACGCCTATCTGGCGGATTTGCTGGTGCAGCAGGGTTATGCACGGCTGGCGGGGGTCACCACAAGGCTGCCAGCCGATGCCCGCACGGCGGAACAGTATGCGCTGGAGCTACAGCAACTCCGGCAGCAGGCGCAACGGAACAAGGCGGGCATCTGGGCGGTTTCGAGCCTCTGAACCACGGCCACAACGTGGTAAACTCAGGCATTGATGTATCATGATGCGTTGATACGATGGTTGCGAAGTGGCCTCCATCCTCAAATCCCTCAGCCTCATCGCCGACCCCACGCGGGTACGGCTGCTGCTGCTGCTCAAGCAGGAAGAACTGAGCGTGGCGGAGCTGCAAGAGGTGCTATCGCTGCCGCAGTCGAACATTTCCGCCCAGTTGGCGAAGCTGAAGGCCGCCGGGCTGGTCAGCGACCGTCGCAGCGGCAAGAACCGGCTGTATCAGCTCGATGAACCCAGCGCGAAAGACCAGGAGTCGCATGCGCACTTTCTCGCGCTGATCGAGGCGGCAGGCGGCGAGCTGCGCGAAATGACGAAGGACAACGAGGCGCTCAAAGTCGTGCTGCGGAAGCGAGCGCAGACAGCGCAGGCCTATTTCGACGCGCTGGCGGGCAAGTTTGGCCGACATTACATCCCCGGACGTTCGTGGAAGGGGCTGGGTGAGACGTTGCTCAAACTGATGCCGCCGCTGGTCATCGCCGATCTGGGCGCGGGTGAAGGCACGCTGTCACAACTGCTCGCCCAACGGGCGAAAAAGGTGATCGCCGTGGATAACAGCGAGAAAATGGTGGCCTACGGCTCGGAGCTGGCGCTGAAGCATGGCTTCACGAATCTCGAATACCGCCTGGGCGACATCGAGGAGCCGCCGATCCCGCCGATGAATGTGGACCTCGTGTTTCTGAGCCAAGCGCTGCATCACGCGCAGAATCCTGAGCGGGCGCTGAAAGCAGCATACACGATCCTCAAGCCCGGCGGTCGCATCGTACTGCTGGATCTGCTGAAGCATCAGTTTGAGAAATCACGCGACTTGTATGCCGATGTCTGGCTGGGTTTCTCAGAGAGCGAGCTGCATGAGATGCTGGCCAAGGCCGGCTTCAAAAAAATCGAGATCAGCGTGGTGCATCGCGAAAGCAAAAGTCCACATTTCCAAACCATCCTAGCGCTGGCAGAAAAGGAGAACCGCCTCACGGCTTCGGGCCACTGGAGCGGTTCATAACTTTGGGCGCGGGCAGCGTCATGCCGTTTTGCAGCAGGGTGAGGCCGTTGATTTGCTGCTGGTCATCGCGGGTGAAGACCAGCTCCGCCTTCACCAGATCGTATTCAAAACGGTCGGGCGCGGCTTCAAACACAGGCATGGCGGGCTGCCCTTCCAACTGCGCGAACAGCGTGCCTACCCGCACAGTGACGGCGATGTTTTTCATGCCGATGACTGCGTAGCTGCCCGAGTAAGGCTGGAGTTCTTTCGCGGTGCGCAGCGTGACACTGGGCAGCGGATCTGCCGTGCGTTTGGCCGTGATTTCATTGCCGTTTTGCAGCAGCGTGAGCGATTTCACCGCGCCCTGCTCGCGCTGGAAGACCAGCTCCGCCTCCACCGCCTTGTAGAAAAACCGGTCCGGTCCTGAGGCAAAGAGTCGTAGAAACGGCTGACCGGTGAGCCGGACCCAAAGCTGCCCGTCACGCAGCAGCAAGGTGAAGCGCGTGTCGCGGTCGATCTCATACACGCCGGGATATTGCTCCAGCGTTGCCACCGGCAGCTTGATCTCTTGATGAACGACGGGGGCTTTGGGTTTCGCCTCCGAGGTCGCCGCGATGACCGCAGAGCCCTCAAGGCTGTCGTTGTTGATCAAGACAACGCGCACGCTGCCCTGCGCAGGAATCACCTGTAGCTCCGTCCGATAGCCGCCCGTGCCGCCACCGTGATGATAAACCGCCGCGCCATCGAACTTGCCCAGAAACACGCCGAGACCGATCTGACCGCCGAGCGCCGGCGCATCCGCCTGCGTGGTCATCGCGATGGCGAAGGCGTCTTTGAGCGGGGTCTGCTCCGGCTTCAGCATCGCGGTGCCAAACTTCATCATATCGGCAGCGGTGCTGCGCAGTGCTCCGGCCCCGGCCAGCGCGTCGATGTGCCACTCCTTCACCACCTGATCCGCCGCATACGGCGTGGCGCGGGGCAGTTTTTGATCGGGCTGCACTTTCGTGTTTTGCATCCTCAGCGGTAGGCATATTTTCGTCACCACGGCGTCCTCCCAGCCTTTCGCATAAACCTTGCCCAGCAGATGCCCGAGCAGGCCGACACCGAGATTCGAGTAGCTGCATGAATAGGGGCCATCGCCGTCGAGCGTCGCGGCGGCCAGATAAGCGAACAGCAGCTTCTCATTGTAGTTGGCATACGGATCGCCCTCGACCATGCCGGCAGCGGCGTTGGCCGGCAGTCGCGGCAGGCCACTGGTGTGGGTGGAGAGCTGCTTCAGTGTGATCGCGGCGATGCGCGGATCGGCAAACTGCACTTTTGCGCCGAGCAGGCTGCCAATCGTTGTTTCCAGCGTCACCTTTTGATCCACCACCGCCTGCGCCAGCAGCAGGCCAGTGAAGACCTTCGTGATCGAGCCGATCTCAAACACGAACTGCTCCGGCGGCGTGTCTTTCGCCTCCGGTGCCTTGCCAGCGATGGCGAATTGCACGTTGTGCCATTGCGCTCGCCGGTGACGATGCAGCCGGCCTTGAGGTTCTTCATTTGCTGTGCTGCCGCCTCGGCCAAGGTGCGGGCGTGCAGCGGCATGGCCGCGAGGAGGAGCGCCGAAAGAATGCATTTCATGCCGCAGACTACGAAACGCCGCCGCAAACAGCAAGGCGTCTGATTTGACGCGGCCCCCTTCCCCGCCTCCAATGCGCGCAGTGACCGACACTCTGGAAGATCTTGAAAATTTCGTCATTGACGTGGTGATCCATAACCGCCGTGGCGTGCGCGCTACGCTGTTGCGGCTGGTGTTCGGCGGGCTGTCGCATGTCTATTCCGCCGCCGTGCGCACGCGGCTGTATTTGTACCGCCATCGTTACATCCATGACCACCATCTCGGCGTGCCGGTCATCAGTGTGGGGAATCTGACCGTCGGCGGCACCGGCAAGACGCCAGTCGTCGAGATGCTGGCGAAGGCGCTGCAGGAGCATGGCCGCAACGTCTGCATCCTGAGCCGTGGCTACAAAAGCAAGCGGCAGAAGAAGCTGCCGTTTACGAAAAAACTGGCCGCGCGATTCGGCTTCATCCCCAAGCCGCCGGAGCCGCTGCCGCGCATCGTTTCTGATGGCAAAAACGTCTTGCTCGACTCTCACAACGCGGGCGACGAGCCCTTTATGCTGGCGAAAAATTGCCCCGGCATCCCGGTCGTGGTGGACAAAAACCGCGTGATGGCCGGCGCGCATGCGATTCAAAAATTCGGTGCCGATGTGCTCGTGCTCGACGACGGCCTGCAATACCTCAAGCTCAAGCATCGCCACGACATCGTGCTCATTGATAAAACAGCGGCCTTTGGCAATAACGGTTGCCTGCTGCCGCGTGGCACCCTGCGCGAGCCGCCCCGCAGCCTGCTGCGCGCCAGCTACATCTTCATCACGAAGTCCGACGGTGACAGCGAGGACATCATCAAACAAATCCGCCGCTACAACCGTGCCGCCGAGATCATCGAGTGCCGCCATCGCGCGATGTACTTTGAAAACATCCACACCGGCGAGCGCCTGCCGATGGACGGGCTGCGCGACAAATTCGTCGGTGCATTGTCGGGCATCGCCGTGCCGGAGAGTTTCGAAAACGGCCTGCGCCGGCTCGGCGCGAAGGTGGAGGTCATTTCACGCTTCGCCGACCATCACCGCTTTCATGGACCGGAGCTGCATCAGTTCATTGAGCGCTGCGTGCGGCGGGACGTGCATTGCATGGTCACGACGGAGAAAGATTTCGTGCGCTTCCCCAAGCTGCCCGTCGCCGACATCCCGTTTTATTTCATGCGCGTCGAGATCGAGATCATTCGTGGCCGTGACATCTTCGACAAGATGGTGCGGCTCATCGCCGAGCCACGCCGCGTGCCTGCCGGCGTGCTGCCCGCTGATTTCATGGAGGCATCGTGATGAGCGCGGAGAATCCAGCCATCACCGCGTTCCGAGTGCGCAAAGTCAGTGTCGCTGGTGCGGCGAATGAAGTCAGCGATGTCACCGCCCGCGAGGAGCCGCTGGAAATCCGCGTCGAAGGCCGCTCCGTGGCCGTGGTGATGCGCACGCCGGGCCATGATGAGGAACTCGCCACCGGATTTCTCGTCAGCGAAGGCGTAGTGCAGGGGCCGCGTGACATTTTGGAGGTCTCGCAATGCCCCAGCACTGGCAATTCGAAGGGAAACATCGTCGATGTGCTGCTCGGTGGCGCGGTGGTGAACTGGGACTCGCTCACACGGCACGTTTTCAGCGCCTCAAGCTGCGGTTTGTGCGGCAAGACGAGCATCGAGAGCGTCTTTCAACGGTTCCCCGCCGTGCAGGGAGATTGGACGGTCACACCCGCATTAATCGCCAGTTTGCCGGACAAACTTCGCGCTGCGCAGAAGACCTTTGCCCAAACCGGCGGCCTGCATGCCAGCGGTCTGTTTGACCTTGATGGCAATCTGCTCGTGCTGCGCGAGGACGTAGGCCGCCACAACGCGCTCGACAAAATTCTCGGATACGCGCTACAGCGTGGCCTGCTACCGCTGGACCGGCACATCTTGCTCGTCAGTGGTCGGGTGTCGTTTGAGATCATCCAAAAGGCGCTCGCAGGCGGCATCGCGCTGGTGGCCGCGATTTCCGCGCCGAGCAGCCTCGCGGTGGAGTTTGCGCAGGAGGCTAATCAAACGCTCATCGGCTTCCTGCGCGGCGAAACGATGAATGTTTACACCCATCCGCAGCGTGTGGAGACGATCTCATGAAACCGGTGCAACTCCTTGTCTTCATCATCTGGGGAGCGCTGTGCTCCTCAATCCTCGTTTATGCCGTCATGCTCAGCGCGATGACGTTTGCGCCAGCACCAGCGGCTCAATCCTCCATGTCCAGCATCATCGCCCTCGCCGCCGGCAGCGCGGCGGCGCTGAGTTTCGTGCTACGCAAGGCGCTGCTCGGCGGCTTCAGCAGCGGCAAGCTCACGCTGGATGATCCCGCGCATCGCGGCCGGTTCGTGGCAGGCAACATCGTGGTCTTCGCGCTCAGTGAAGGCGTGGGCGCGCTCGGCTTCGTCAATGGCATCACATCCAACGGGAAAAGCGATGCCTGGATGCCTTATCTCGGTCTGGCACTGATTTTGATGCTGCTGCACATCCCGCTGCCATCGCGGTTCAAGTCTGCGTCATGAACGGCTACTTCGACCACAACGCCACCACGCCGCTGCATCCCGCCGCACGCGAGGCGTGGCTGCGGGCCAGTGAAAAGCACTGGTGCAATCCGTCGAGCCTGTATCGCGATGCCGGACTCGCCAGCCAGCAGCTTGAAGCTGCGCGGGAACGACTTGGCACACTGATTGGCGCGGAGGCGGAGCGCATTGTGCTCACGAGCGGTGCGACGGAGTCGAACAACGCCTTGTTTGCGGATCAGCTGGTGGCGATCTCCGCCATTGAACATCCGAGCGTGCGCATGTCAGCACGCAACGCGATTGATTTGCCAGTGAATGCCGATGGTGTGGTCGAACCGGATGCGGTGATGACGTTGATCGCAGCGCAACGACCCGCGCTCGTTTCCGTGATGGCCGCGAACAATGAAAGCGGTGCGTTGCAGCCCTGGCGTGAGATCGCCGCGCTATGTCGAGAGCAAGGCGTGCTGTTTCACACCGACGCGGCGCAGTGGATCGGCAAGCTCGATGCCACCAGCCTCGGCGAATGCGATTTCATCACCGGCAGCGCCCACAAATTCGGCGGACCGAAAGGCTGCGGGTTTCTGGTGCTCCCTGCGGAGGATTCGCGGCTGAATTTCATTCGCGGCGGCCCGCAGGAAAGCGGCCGCAGAGCGGGAACGGAGAATTATCCGGCGATTGAGGCGATGGTGACGGCCCTGGAGGCGCTGACGCCGCGTTTGGCCGAAATCGAAACCGCGCAAAGCTTGCGGCGCGATGCTTTCATTGCCGCGATGCGCGCGCGCTTTGACAATCTGCGCGTCATCAGTGAAGCCGCGCCCCGACTCTGGAACACCGTGCTGATGGTGATGCCTGCGCATGACAATTTGAAATGGCTCACGCGGCTGTCGCGGCGCGGGTTCAGCATCTCGACTGGTTCGGCGTGCAGTTCGGGCAAAGAAGGTTCTTCGGTCGTGGTGACAGCCCTGGGCGCTAGCGCGGAGGAATTGAAACGCGTGGTTCGCATCAGCAGCGGTTGGGACACGAGCGCAGAGGACTGGCAGGCACTCGCTGCGGCATTCGGCGAGGTTTTTAACGAGCTGAACCAGGGCGGCAGGCCGCAGTAGGCGGTTGCTCCATGTCAGATCATGCTTACTCTCGCCGCCATGAACTGGCGGGGCATTCTCATCGTCGCAGTCATGACTGGCACCGCCGCTTCGGCGCGTGAATGGCGTAGCGTCGATGGCTCGCGCACGGTGGAGGCGGAGTTTGCGGGACTGAAGGAGGGCAAACTGCTGCTGAAGACCAGGGACGGCAAAGCGACCGTGTTTCCGGCGAACATCTTCTCCAACGAAGACCAGCAATTCGCGAAACAGGCCCAGGTGACGCTGGAGACGGCGGTGAAGGCCGGGGCGCTGAACCTGCAGGTGGACCAAGTTCTCCAGGAAGGAACCCTGTGCCGCGTGATTACCGAAGTGCTGGGGCAGAAGGGCATCTGGACGGCCTCTGGCTCGCCGTTCCTGATGCTGTCGAGCGCCGACATCGCGACGGAACGCGGCACGAACGTGCTGGCCCGGACGCTGTATCATGCGGGATCGCGGACGCTGCAGGCGCTCGACGGCACGCAATCGCTGATCCAAGCCTACAGCCTGTCACTGGATGAGGCGGTGACTGCGGCACTGCAAATCCAGGCGGTGAGTGGTGGCGATCCGGCACAGCAGGCTCCGCTCATCGTCGAACCCGCGATGGAGAAAATCATCGTGCGCGGCCTGGGCCTGCCGATTGGAAAGGGTTATTTCATCACGGATGTGGCCTTTGCAGAAGGTAGCCATCCGGTGGCCATTCATCACGAGGGCAAAGATCTGCCAGCGACCGTGGTCAAGCGTGACACCAAGCGCGGCCTAGCGCTGCTGCAGTGTCCGGGCGTCGGGGTGAATGCCGGCACGTTCGTCTCCCGTGGGCAGGCGGAGTTCGGGCAGAGCATCTATGTGGCCTCGGTGACGCTAAACTCCACCCGCAAGAGCCTGGAGCCGGTGACACTGACGACCGGGATCGTGGGCCGGCTGATCGACACCACGCGCTTTCAGCATGATGCCCCGCTGGTGCCGGATGCCATCGGCGGCTTTGTGCTGAGTGATCGACTGGAGGTGCTGGGCGTGTTCTTTTCGCCCGAGACCCGCATCCTGGGGAAGCCGGCCCCTGCCAGCGGCGCACTTGCGCCACGCGGCATCACCGAATGCCACCGCAGCGAGTTGCTGGAGCAAATGCTGAGCGGAGACGCGCAAGGCAAGCGGCTGCCCGGAGTGCCTGAGCTGCGGCGCGGCAGCATCGCCGGTGACAAACAATCTGCCGCCGACCTGCTGCGCAAAGGCTGCGTGCTGGTGGTTTCATCCCGTGAGATCGCGAAGACTCCGCCAGCAGCGAAAACCGCCGGTGGAGCCATGCCACCTGGAGCCGCCACCGGCTGGAGCCTGAGCAAGTCAGGCACCCGGCACAATGCCAACTGCCGCTATTTCAACGCGGGCACTCCTTGTCAGGCAGCGGATGGGAAAGCGTGCAAGGTCTGCGGCGGGTGAGCTGCCAAGTCGTGTTTGAAAACCTGTTTGGGAGTCGCCGAGCGGCGAACATGCGGTAGCCCGGCCTTGAAAGGCCGGGCTACGAGACGATTGCCGCTTTGCGGCAGTGAAACAACGGCATGCTTTCGACCACCGCTTACTTTTCCGCCCGCGGTTTGATCAAAAGTACAAGGAACAGCGAGAACACGCACACCATAGCGAAGACGCCGAAGATGATATTCAGCGGCACTTGGCGGTCGGTCATCCTGCCGAAGCCCCAGTCAGCCAGGCCGCCGCACAGCATGCTGACGAAGTTCATGATGCCGTAACCGGTGGCGCGCATGTGGGGCCGCGCGATCTGGCTGAGGATGGGCATGTTGTTGCAGTCAAAGAAACCCCAACCGACGCCAAACAGCACCAGCGACGCGATGGCGAGGCTGAAGGAGTTCAGTGCGGGCGCATTACCCACGCCGAACATCGCGGGAACAATGAGCATCATGCCGATGGCGCTCACATAGATGCGCCCACGGTCGCTTTTGCGCATCCAGCGATCCGCCAGCCAGCCACCGAAAATCGCAGAAATCAGCGCCGAGCCCTGCCAGTAGAGCGAGGCAGACACGCCGGCCTTACCCTGGCTGATGTTGAAGGCTTTTTGCAGGATCGCTGGCATCCAGTCGCGCACTACCCAGGCGGCGAGCGCGGGCAGCGTGAAATAGAGCACGAGCAGGATGAAATTGCGGTTCAGCAGCAGCTCGCCGATCGGACCGCCGCGCGCAGCGGGATCACGCGCCGCTTGGGTGTCCACCTGACGTGGCACATCACGCAGCAGGAACAGCAGCGGGATGGCGTAGAGGATGCCTGCCAGCCCGGTGAAGTCGAACATGAAGCGCCAGCCGAGGTCCGGCGCATCCGCCACGAAGCCCGCGAAGCCGCCGACCATCACGCCGCAATAAATGCCCATCTGATGCACACCAATCGCGCGTGAACGCGTGCCCGAGGTGTGGTAGTCGGCGATCAGGGCCAACGCCGCCGGGATGTAAAATGCCTCGCTGATGCCCATGGCCGTACGCGCCCAATACAGCTCCTGAAAACTGCCCACATGTCCGGTGAGCCAAGTGATGAGCGACCAGACGAACAGGCTGCCGCAGATCGTGAGCTTCCGGCTGAAACGATCCGCGATGTAGCCGCCGATGGGGCTGCAAATGGCATACACCCACTTGAACGACGCCAGCATGTGCCCCCAGTTCTCCTCGCTGCCGATGTCCGGGATGTCCCCCATCACGGACACCTTCATCGAGGCGATCATCTGCCGGTCCAGGTAGTTCAGCAGCGCCACCGGAAACAGCAGGCCCACGACCAGCCAGGCACGGCGCATGAAGGTGGGCGAGACGGAATCAGTCGGAGCGGATGGCATCACGCCATTAATCACAGCCCATCTCCCACGAAAAGCCTGAATTCATGCCCAACCTTGATGCGGAGATGATCAAAGCTGTGGTTGCTTCCACCATGCGGTTCCGAAGGCGCGGCTCGAACCATTCACGTCTGATCGATTCCAAAGTCCATCCGATTCACGCCATGCACCCACGGGTGCGTCTGATGCACCTGCGGGTTCACAGTCTCAGCCCATGGGCTGGGCGACCAGACCGTGGGTTTTGGCTGAAACCTGCGTGGGTAAAGTGGATGCACCCGGAGGTGGATGGCGTGGGCCTGTGGGTGGATGGCGTGGACCTGTGGGTGGAGTGCTTGCACCTTCGGGCTGAGTCAGCCAACTCACGGGTTGGTGGGATAATCCCGTGGGTTTTATCTGCAACCCTCGAAGTCTGGCGCGGTGAACCCGTGGGCTGACGTGATGAACTCACAGGTTGATAGAACCAACCCTGGAGTTCGTGCGATTTACCCGAAGGTGGATGGCGTGAAACCGTGGTCGGAGGCGGGGAACCCACGGGGCGGGGCGGAAAATTCGGGGATTTTGACGATTGGGCGGCAGGGGCGTCATTTTGGGCTTGGCTTTCGTCCGTTTGTTTTGCAGAATCCCGGTCAGAACCCAGCAACCCAGATGCGACACCGCACGCTCCATAGCAACGCCGACGGAATCATCAGCCCTGATGAGGGCGGGAGACTGGATGCACGCATCCTCTCGTCCTGCCTCCCCATGTTCCGCGCGCGATGCCCGTACCGCTGCCGCCCTGACAACTGAAAGGAACCTGAACGATGGACTTCATGCCCGACCAACGCGCCGAACGCTTCCAGTGGTGGATGAGCATCCGCGACCACATCGAGACCGAGGGGCCCAAGTTTGACCTCGCGCCAGCGGAGATCGCCGCCGCCAAGGCCTGTGCAGCCAATCAGGTGGCGAAAATGGAGGCGACCAACGCTGCGCAGGCGGCGATCGACGGGGCACGCGCGGCGGAGAAGAGCGACACGGCCAGCAACGAGCAGATGATCCGGGGGAAGATCCGCAACTGGAAGACGCTGCCCGGTTTCCCGGCCTCCGGCACCGAGGCCCGGCTGGCGCTGAAGGGCAAGGAGCCCCCGTTCAATCCTGCGGCGTTCAAGTCGGTGATCCGGGTCACCATCTTCGGCAACAAGATCAAACTGGACTTCACCAAGGGCCGAATGAATGCGGTGAACGTGTACGGCCGCCTGCGCGGAACGGCGGCATGGACGAAGCTGGGCATGGACTCGGCGAGCCCTTTCTATGACACCCGCCCGCTGGCGCAGCCCGGCGTGCCTGAGGTGCGCGAATACATGGTGCGCGGCGTCCTTGATGACCTGGAAACCGGTCAGGACAGTGACATCGCGTTCATCACCTTCGGCGGGTGATTTCACCGCCAGACGGGGGCGCGGGTACTCCTGCCCGCCTCTTGAATCTTCGCGGCGTCACCGCCATTTGAATGAAGCGGAGAAGAGTCTCCGCGCTCCCTTCTTGCTGCCTGCGGCACTCCACGCTAACAAACGCGTATGCCCCTCAACCTTCCCAAGTGGTTCGATCTCCACACGCACTTCCGCCAAGGCCCGGCGGTGGCCTCGTATGTCCAGGCACACCTCGACATGGGCTGCGCGGGGGCGCTGGCGATGCCGAACACGCTGCCGCCGGTGTCGCGGGTTTCAGGGGCGGCGCTGAGCGCTGGCTGGTCAATTGAGAGCTACTCGGCCGATCTGCGTGCGGCGGGTGCAGATGCCTTTGAGCAGCTCATCGTGCCGCTTTATCTCACGCGGCAGACCACGGCCGCGATGATCCGCAAGGGCGCGGCCTCGGGACTGCTACGCGCCTGCAAATACTATCCGCCGCACGGTACGACGAATGCCGAGCATGGCATGCCGATGGATGATCTGATCGACGGCGAAGTATTCAAAGCCATGGAGGAGTGCGGCATCGTGCTCTGCATCCACGGCGAGCAGCACGCACTGAGCGGGCCGGATTACCTCGACGCGCAGCAGAATGCGGAAACACGATTTTACACCGAGCGCATGCCACGGCTCATCGCTGCGCATCCGAAACTGCGCATCGTGTGCGAGCACATCACGACGCGCACGGCAGCGGAGTTTGTGGAGGATGCGCCGAATCATGTGGGGGCGACGATCACGCCGCAGCATTTGCTCTACACGCTGGGGCATCTGATTCAGGGGCTGAAATACCATCTTTACTGTCTGCCCATCGTAAAGTTTCAGGATGATCGTGCGGCTTTGAGGAATGCGGTGACGACGACTGGACAAACCAAGTTCTTCGCGGGCACGGACAGCGCCCCGCACACGACCAAGGCGACCGCCTGCGGCTGCGCGGCGGGTTGCTTCACTGGCGGCTGCGCACCGCAGCTCTATGCGATGGCATTTGAAGAAACGGGTGTCGATCTCGGCACGGCCGAAGGTCAGGCCCTCTTCGAGCGCTTCCTCTGCCTCAATGGCCCTGTTTTCTACGGTTTCCCGGCCTCCACGCAGCGCTTCCAGATGGAAAAGGCTGCCTCGCAGACAGTAGTGCTCGAAACGCCCGCCGGACCCGTCACGCCACTACCGACAGGCATGGGCATGGGGCTGACGTGGCGGATTTGCGGGTGAGTCATGGTTTCGCAGCTTCGGCCTCGCAGCATTGACATTCGCAGGCCAGCACAGACGATCAGCGATGCTCATCACACCCTCCAGATCCTCGTTCCTCTGCTTTATCGCCGTCTTCGGGCTGCTCGGACTCACCGCAAATGCCGCAGACACCGCTGTGGAGCAACCCGGCGCGGAAGGCGATGGCTACTTCACCATCGGGCCTGACTACCAAGTCGATCCTGATCTCACCGATCGCGGCAATCCGCAGGGCAAGACGTTCGTGTTTAAGATGCCACTGGCGGACAGCCAAGTCTTTCAAGGCAGCGACAAGACGCTTGAGCCCGACAAGAAGCCCGTGCGCACCGAGCGCAAGATCACGGTCTATGTGCCGGTAGCTTACAAGGATGGCACGAAGGCACCGGTGCTCATCATCCATGACGGCCCGGGCAAGATCGTCCAGGTAGGGCATGCGCTGGACAACCTGACTATTTCCAAAGACCCGAGCCGACTGCTGCCGGCATTCATCGCGGTGGCGGTGGAGAACGGCGGCAACGATGGCAAGAACAGCGAACGCGGCCTGGAATACGACACGATGTCCGACCGGCTCGCGCGTTTCATCCACGAGGAGGTTTTGCCAGCCGTGCTGAACAACGCGGAGATCAAGACCGCCTACCCCAAATTCGCGCTCACCGAAAATCCATGGGGCCGTGGCGTGATGGGCTGTAGCTCGGGTGGTGCAGCCGCATTGACGATGGGCTGGTTCCGCCCCGACTGGTTCCGCCGCATCATCGCGTATTCCGGCACCTTCGTGGATCAGCAGGATGACGACGCGCCGGAGGAGGCCCAGTTCCCACTCGGCGCATGGGAGTATCACTCGGGCATGAAACTCATCGAAACGAGCGAGGTGAAACCGCTGCGCATCTTCACGCATGTGTCGGAGAACGATAATCGCGCCAACGACCCGGAAGAGACTTATCACAACTGGGTGATGGCGGGCCTGCGGACGGAGGTAGCGCTCGCGAAGAAAGGCTACCATCACCGCTTCATCCTCAGCAAGGCCTCCGGCCACTGCGATAAACGGGTCTTCGAGCAAACACTGGCCGACACGCTGGTGTGGCTCTGGCGCGGCTATCGTGGTGAGTGACCTTCCGCTTTGATTTGCCCCATGCCCGTCCTGAACGTCATCGCCACGCTGCGCACCTGCTACACGGACAAGTTCGGCGTGCCGAGGCAGTCGGGTTTGGTGCCCAGTGCGTGGGGCGTGATCGAGTTTGCGGCGGCGTATCGTCGCGCCGAGGCCGTACGCGGCATTGAGCAGTTCAGCCACCTGTGGCTCATCACGCAATTTCATCTCGTCACGGAGGAGCCGACCTCGCTCACGGTGCGCCCACCGCGTCTCGGCGGCAATGAGCGGCGCGGGGTGTTTGCCACGCGTTCCCCGTTTCGGCCCAACCGGTTGACGCTGAGCGTGGTGAAACTCGACCGCGTGGAACTGGAAGGCGATGCCGCGCCGCGTCTGTTCGTCTCCGGCGTCGATCTCGTCGATGGCACCCCGATTCTCGACATCAAACCCTATATCCGCTTTGCTGACTCGGTCCCAGAGGCTTGCAGTGGCTTCGCGGATGAGGTGCCGGTGCGTCTGCCAGTGCGATGGAACTGCGAGAGCAGCGTGCCGGAGGAGGTGCGTGTGATCATTGACCAATCGCTCGCGCTGCAACCGCAGCCGGCGTATCACGAAGATGCGGAGCGGCAGTATGCGACGGAGATCGCTGGCTGGCGCGTGAAGTGGATCGCCACGATGGAAGGCGCGTGCGTGAAGTCGTGTGAGCTGGTGGGTTGAGTTTTCATTTACCGCATGCCCTCGACCGATCTCCCCATCCGCGCCGCCACGGAAACCGCCCTCGCCCACGGCATCACACCGGATCGGTGCGACGTCCTGCAAAATGGCAGCACGCTGGTGCTGCGGCTCACGGAAACGCTCGTGGCACGCGTGGTGCAGGATGTGGATGGACCGCGACAGGGCACGGCGTGGTTTGCACGGGAGAATGTGATCGGCTTCAAAAAAAGGTGGTTAAGCTGCTTCAGCGCTGCTCCCACTTCTGCTTTTCGATCTTCAAATCAATTTCCCAGCGGCCGGTGGTGGCGTTTTTCAGCATGGAGTGTTCGAGAACATTGGCACCCGTGCCAGTCAGTTGCATGCCTTTGGGGTAACTATTCAGCACCCCTAGCGAAGCAGGAGGGAGTTCCGTCGAGAGCGTTACGGATGCTGGTGATGAGGTTCACGCCTTGTTTGCGCGCGGTAGATAGGTAGCTGCGGATCACGCAAAAGACTTT
>Ga0209702_10002886_pt1 | contig 28540 bp, 22 predicted proteins | sample FRY01_FD_187210 | JGI IMG/M metagenome (GOLD analysis project Ga0209702, IMG submission 187210) | Freshwater microbial communities from Lake Fryxell liftoff mats and glacier meltwater in Antarctica - FRY-01 (SPAdes) (version 2) | ecosystem: Environmental > Aquatic > Freshwater > Ice > Glacier... | reverse complement strand
GGTGATCGACGTCCAGACGCTGATTCAACGATAATGTGATCATTTCGACCTGACGCCGATTGGCACGCTTGAATCGTGCCTCGTCAGGCGACGTCTCTGATGAGGAAGAAGCGTGGTCGGCGTCGCTTGAGGATCTTGTGGTTTTCATGAGGCGATCTTTAGCGCATGCTGACCAGCAATCCCAGGTCAAAAAACCGCCTTTTTAATTTTTTCTCAACCTCTCCGAGTGACGAAGGCCGCACAACGCGGCCCATGGCATTCATCACACGTAGATTCGCTGGCGATTTTCGGCCGCGTCACCCGGTTCACAGCCATTTTCGCAGGCCAGTTTTTCTGCAGCATCCTGCAGCAAAGCCTTCTCATACATCCGCTCGCCCGCTGGCGTTGGATAGATCGTATTTACACAGGCCTGGCACAATGTATGATCCGGCAGACCTACGCAGGATGCGAGTGCTTCCATGGGCAGATATCGCAGACTGGTCGCGCCGATCGCATCCGCCATCGCCTGCTCTTCGGCTTCGGTGATCACATTTCCCGTCATGAAACCAGGGGCAAACAGTTCACCCACAGTCGACATATCGATGCCGTAAAAACACGGAGCGATAATCGGAGGACATGCGATGCGAACGTGGATTTCCTTTGCACGCCCACGATCACGCAGTAACGCCAGCAGCTCTTTCAGCGTTGTCGCGCGAACGATGGAATCATCCACCAGCAAAATGCGTTTGCCTTCCATGACTTCCGGAAGCGGCGTGTACTTCATGCGAACCTTGTCCGCTCGGTTGTTGCCTTCAATAAAGGTTCGCCCGATATAACGGTTGCGAATCAGACCTTCCAGGGACGGCACCTTTAACTGAAACGCCATGCTGTCCGCGGCGGCTTTGGCCGTGTCCGGAACAGGCACCACGATCACGTCATCATCTATCTTGATGGTTTCCCGCCTGGCCAGTTCTTCACCCAGACGTTTGCGAGACAGGTAAACTCCCGCGTCGTCAAACGTACTACCCGCGTTGGCAAAGTAGATCCATTCGAAGAAGCAATGAGCCTTCTTCGGACTCTCGGCGTACTTTTCCACTCGCACAGTTTCGCCGTCGACGATCACCACATGTCCTGGCGGCACATTCTTGACGCTGTCTTCCGAGAAGCCGAGGTGAGTCAATGCCACACTTTCGCTGGCTGCTGCGAACAGCGAACCTTCTACGGCATAACACAGAGGTCGCATGCCCAGGGGATCGCGGGAGACAAACATGTGTCCGCGAGCGTTCAGGAACACCACATTCCACGATCCGTCCAGCCGCTTCGAAAGTGTCCGCAGCAACTCAACGGGCGTGACGTGGGCATTGAGGGATAGTTCGTGCGAAATCAAATGATGAAGAACTTCCGTGTCGGTTTCCCGAGTCAGGTGGAAGTCGCTTGTGGACAGAATCTCTTCACGCAGCTCGGTGTAGTTGGCGAGCTGTCCGTTGAATGCGAAGCTGAACCATTTGGAACGCGCGATGTGCTGACGTTCAAACGGCTGCGCGTAGCTGGGGTCGTCTTTGCCGCAGGTCGCATAGCGAACATGACCAATGGCCGCCTGGCCCGCATGTTCGGCCATAAGCGATTTGTAAGGACCTTCATGGTTCATACGAAAAACTTCGGCCACACCGCCGACGTCTTTATGTGTCTGAATGAGCTGCAGGCGAGCCGGGTTGTAGCTGCTCAGCCCCGCGGCCAGTTGGCCACGGTTCTGCATGTCCAGCAGCATTCCGGGGATCAGACGCGACGTCCGATTCCGCACGGCCATCGGTTCTTCAGACGCGGGGTCGACAAAGGATTTGTCTTTCTTCCGCAGCTTGGGAATCAGAGGACTCAGGTCGCCAGAGTTCAGATGATACACGGCGGCCACGCCGCATTCGTGTTGCAGTTCGTCCATAGCCGACGAGTTCAATATTCCAGAAGGAGACTCGCAAGTTTGCAAGCCGAAACGGAATCACGTCGGTCCCTCAGGAACCGCGTTTCCGTAAATCATACCGGTTGCCGGCTCACAAACCAATCGATTGCCCTCATTCCTCCGCGAACATCCCGCATCGAGAAAACCGGCCCGCCAAATCCACACGACTCGTTCATCTTTCTCATTCCAAAGTAGCAGGCACATTCCATGTACCATCCGCAAAACGCAAGCGGGATATTGATTGAGTCGTTCTGAGCGTCCTACGCGTCAGCGAGAGATGGAACTGCCCCTGTTATTCGCCGTAAACCCCTGATTATTCCTGCCACGTTACAAATCCAAATTCCACCTTCCCGGTTCGCCTGCCATCCGATCGAACCATGTGGCCACACCTGGTGTCCACCGTGAAAGGTCTGCGGATGCCTTGATTTTGAGGACGCGTTTCCGCGGCAATGAACCGTCTGGAAGGAAAACCCAGGCGGCAGCAATTCGGCGAAATTTGCCGGTTTTCAGATTCTCATTCAAAATCGGACCGATAAGCAGCCGGAAACAGACTTGCATCGCCGGACCTCGCTCGCTAATTTCCGCCCTCTCACTTGTTTGCCACTCAGCCCACCCGCCGAGTGCCAAACAAGTGAAAAAATTCCCCTGTAGCTCAGTTGGTAGAGCAGGCGACTGTTAATCGCCTTGTCATAGGTTCGAGTCCTATCGGGGGAGCTTTCCAAAATCAGCGGACTTTCGCTGTCATCCGAGTTAACACGAAACGCCGAGAGTGTCCCTCTCGGCGTTTTTTCGTTTTCCCCAGTGTTTCGTGCGGTTTCCGACATTCGAAGCCACGGTGGCAATGTCTCTGTTTCGCGACGGTTCCTTTCGGGGTGCGGAAGATACCCCTCGGTTTCGGTCCGGCTCAGGGCATTTTCGGCCAAGACTCTCTGACTCTCTAATTGGCTGGGGCCTTCGAGTTAACACGCCCATCCCTTTCGGGGTGCTGGTTTTTGCTCCGCAAAAACTGGAGGAAACACGAAATCAATCGCCAGACCTGCGACGCAACGTCAGACCGACGCATCGGACCAGTCGGCACACAATAATTCCGCCTGCTGTAGCACCGTTTTCACGGCTTCGTCCTGCAGGTCTGGCGGGTAGCCCCATTTATTCAGAATGCGTTTGACGATCACGCGGATCTTGGCACGCGCACCGTCTCGCAGATTCCAGTCGATCGTCACGCTCTTGCGGACCATCTTGATCAGTTCGGCGGCGATGACCTTCAGCTTGTCATCCCCCATGGCCACGATGGCGGACTCGTTCGCGGCCAAGGCATCGTAGAAGGCGATTTCGTCGTCGGTCAGACCCAGATCTTCACCCCGTTTTGCGGCTGCTTCCATCTCCTTTGCCAGGCGGATCAGCTCTTCGATCACTTCGTGCGTCGCGATCGCTCGGTTGTGGTAGGCGTTTAGAGTCTTCTTCAGTTTATCTGAAAACAACTGTGACTGCACCAGGTTGCGTTTGGATCGGACTTTGATCTCATCCTTCAGCAGCTTCTCCAGCAACTCCGCCGCCACGTTTTTGTGCTTCAACCCGCGCACTTCGGCAAGGAACTGGTCGGACAGGATGCTGATGTCCGGACGCTTCAAACCGGCGGCAGTGAATACATCGATAATCTGCCCATCCGCCACTATCGCTTTCGATACCAATTGCCGCACCGCAGCGTCCAGATATTCCGGTGACTTCCGGCTTCCGGATGACTGCTTGCTGAGCGCCGCCTGAACCGCCTGCAGAAACGCCACGTCGTCGCGAATCTCAGTCGCTTCGTCGCTGGCTGCACACAATGCAAACGCTCGCGACAATTCCGTCACCACCTGGATGAAGCGTTTCTTGCCGTCTTCCTGCTCCAGGACGTGCTCCTGAGCTGCCGGAATCAGACTCAGCTTCTGCGACCCCGTCCCGGTTGTCCACAGATTCCAGTTGAACCCATGCAGAATGTCGCACGCGACCTCGTACTTCTCCAGCAGGACGGCAATCGCCTGAGCCGCATCAAAGCTCGGTGAACCCGTGCCACCGCTGTCGGTGTATGTCGCCAGAGCGTCTCTCAACTGATCAGCGAGGCCGAGATAATCGACAATCAAACCGCCGGGTTTGTCACGGAACACGCGATTCACACGCGCGATGGCCTGCATCAGACCATGACCCTGCATTGGCTTGTCGGCGTACATCGTGTGCAGACATGGTGCATCGAATCCAGTCAGCCACATGTCTCGGACGATCACAATCCGAAACGGATCTTTGCTGTCTTTGAACCGAGTGGCGAGAGCCCGACGTTTTAGCTTGTTGCGGATGTGAGGCTGCCAGTCAGGCCCATCGTCAGCACTACCCGTCATCACCACCTTCACGACACAATTCTTACCCTTTTCAACTTCCGCGTCATCATCCGGCGCACTGGCCCAGTCCGGTCTCAGTTCAATCAGAGCATTATGCAGATCGACACAAATGCGGCGACTCATACACACCACCATGGCTTTGCCGTCCATAGCTTCCAGACGCTTTTCAAAATGCTGGATCAGATCTGCAGCAATCAATTTGATTCGCTTCGGATCACCCACCAGAGCTTCCAGAGCCGCCCACTTCGACTTCAGCTTCTCGCGACTGGTCTGTTCCTCTCCTTCGGTGATCTCGTCGAATTCCGCATCCAGTCTCGGCAGTGCCGCGATATTCAGGCCCAGTTTCGCGATGCGGCTTTCATAGTAGATCGGCACCGTGGCACCGTCAGCAACGGCTCGCTGGATGTCATAAATGCTGATGTAATCCCCGAAAATGGCCCGCGTGTTCGCGTCGTTTTGTTCGATCGGTGTTCCCGTAAATCCGATGAATGACGCATTTGGCAAGGCATCGCGCAGATTGCCAGCCAAGCCATCGATCAGGTCGTACTGACTGCGATGCGCTTCGTCAGCGATCACGATGATGTTCCGCCGCTCCGATAACGGCATCATCTTTTCGCCCTTGTCCGACATAAACTTCTGAATCGTGGTGAAGATCACACCACCGCTGGCCACCTTCAGCAGCTCGCGCAGATGTTCACAATCCCTTGCCTGCACTGGCGTCTGATTCAGCAATTCGGAGCATCTCTGAAACTGCCCGAAAAGCTGATCATCCAGATCGTTCCGGTCAGTCAGCACCACAATTGTCGGGTTCCGCATGGCAGGGGAGCGTATCACCCGAGCTGCATAGAACAGCATCGAAAAGCTCTTGCCTGATCCCTGAGTATGCCAGACGACTCCGGCTCGACGATCACCGGCTTTGCCGCCGTGCATCCGGCCTGCCCAATAATGCCCCTCTGGTACTTCTGCAGCCATCATCGCCGCTTCCATCCCGCTGGCCCGGACGGTTTCTTCCACCGCCGCATTCACGGCATGGAACTGGTGATACCCGGCAATAATTTTGTGTAGTCGATCGCTTTCCGTGTCTTCTTCGAACACGATGAAGTGCTGCAGCAGATCCAGAAACCTGCGTTTCTCGAAGACACCTCGAACCAGCACCTCCAGTTCCAGAGAGACTCGTGGCGCGTGTTCTTCTCCATCGACAGTTCTCCAGACCTTAAACCATTCCTGGTTCGCTGTGAGCGATCCTATGCGAGCCTGCAAACCGTCAGACACGATCAGCAGTTCGTTGTATCGCAGCAGTGACGGAATCTCTGCCTTGTAGGTCTGCAGTTGAGAGTACGCTGACCAGATCGTTGCTTCTGAGTCCGCAGCGTTTTTCAGTTCGATGATCGCCAGCGGCAGCCCATTCACGAAGACGATCACATCCGGCCTGCGATTGTGCTGTGATTCGATCACGGTGAACTGGTTGACCACAAACCAGTCATTCGCCGCCGGATCGAGGAAGTCCACCAGGCAAACCCGATCACCGGCAATCGAGCCATCTGCTCGGCTGTACTCGACCTCGACACCATCCCGCAGCATTTTGTGGAAAGCGCGATTGTTCCCAATGAAGGATGGAGAATCGAGCCGCAGGACTTTCCGCAGAGCTTCCTCCTGACCTTCCTGGGGAATCAACGGATTCAACCGCTGAATCGCTTCCTGCAGCCGCCCCACAAGCACGACATCACCAAACGAAGACCGCTCCGCATCCGGTTCACCCGGCGCGATCTTCGGACCGTAGCCGACCGAATAGCCCAGCTCGCTGAACCAATACAGAGTTGTATCTTCGACAATCGCTTCATTGAGTGACATTGACGCCCCGCACTGCTGCGATCACAGGATGAGGATTTGAATACCAGGGAATAGAAACTTGACTTCGTAGCGCAATCTTCTTGACTTGTGCGACTGATTAACCGATATTGTTGGTGGAGACTCGGCCTAGAGGAGACCTTCGGGTGGCCTCGAAAGCGTTGTCTCTTTTTTTATTGCCGTCCCGGACCACAGGGATTGGCTACGTAACAAATGCCCCACAGTTCAAACTGATTCCCGTCCCGATAGCCATCGCCGCGAAATTGCAGTGTTCGCAGCCAGTCAAAGAATTCGATTCGAATTTCTTCGCGCACGGGTTCATTCATTCCTTGCATCGGCAGCCTAAATGCCCAGTTCACGCAGTAGATACACAAATCGGCAGCCTGAATTGGGTAGGCCATATCGGACGACACAAAGAACGGTGTGGGCACAATCCACTGGCTTCGAAATCGCCCAGTGTTGGTCTTGATGAAATACGCCTCAAGCTGACGAACAAATTTTCGGTCCAGCGTCTTCTCAGTTCCATCCATCACCAACAACCCATTCTGCCGCTTTGCCTCCAGGAAATAGAAGAAACGTTCCAGTAGGAACACTTTGTCCTTTCGAAGCATTTCTTCGGCGGGACCTGTGGCCCTTCCTGATCCGCGTGGAATTGCACTCGCAAACAATACCGCATTGTGTTCACGCAACAATTGAAAGACACCGCGAGCCATCTCAATGCAAGCCTGCCCATAAGCGCAAAACTCACTGCTTGTCGGTGTTACCTTTTGAAATCCTTTCATAAGGAAGGCCCGACAGTTCTTTTGTCGTTCTTCGTCTGCCATTGGCGGAGCTTGGTTCGCAAACTTAAATCGTTTCTTGTCGAGAAGTGTGCTGCCTTTCAACTCCTTTTGAAAATCGTGTAGCGAGCAACCGAACGACAGCAATTCCAAGTGCTGCACGGCCCGCGTGAACGGCCAGAGTTGCGAGTCCTGCAAAGCGATACCGCCTCTCACCTCATAGGGCATCTGTTTGTGGTCGTGTCCACTTTCGTCGAGAAAAAGTAACCATGCCATTCGTTCGCTCCACGATTCATCGATCGAAAACTTGGTCCGCTGCTCTTGGCAGGGTCAATTTTTCCCGATCAATGCCCGAATCAAATCTTTCGCCATATCCTCATCCACGCAGTTGTCAAACCGTCCCACCGCCGCATCGACACCCAGTTTCGTCAGCACTTTCTTCGGCACGTCTGTGACTTTCGGAATTATCAGCTTCACCTTGACCTGATACGGAAACTTCCCGCCCCAGACTTTCGGCACCAGGTTCTTACCGCCATTGCATGTTGCCTGCCACAGTCCCAGCAAACCACCGATCTCGTAATGATGCAGCAGACAGTAGTCACCAGCCTTGATCTCCAACGGCCACGGCTTGTTGGAACCGAACAGGTTCTTTTCGACGCAGTCCAGATACGTGGAACTGCTGCACTCGAAGATGAAGGTTGGTGGTGTCATCGTATTGCGTGTTTCGTTGGTGAAGTCTGTGAGTCGATTCCGTCAGTTATTGCTGCCTGTGGTTTCGACTGGATCCCAATTCCGTTGCTGACATCCCCGCTCGACAATGTCTCATTTCGAGCCCGAAGAAGGGCTGAATAAACCTTTTGCGAGTAATCACTTACGGCGATTTTTATTCCGATGGCGTGTCATGTGTCTCATTTTTCTCTTATTTGTCTACAATTGATTTACCGTTGAACAATCAAGTTGACTTTTGGTTGCATTCGTCCGAAAGTTTCTTTAGTTCTCTGCCAGAGGCAGTGAACCTATAAAGGTCTCCGCTGAACCCGCCTGGCGAATCAGCGGTTTTTTTATGCGCCCACCGCAGGATCAGGCGGGGCGGGTTGTGGTGGAGGTTTTCTGGGCCACTTTGAGCTCTTCCTGATCAGGCCAAGGGATCTTGAATCTGCCACGTAGCAGGTGATGAACTCTGCCTTGTCATCGCCAGTCAATCGAATGATGACAACAAAGTTGCCCTTAACGATAGCAACTCTTCGATCCTTTGCTGGCTGACGTTTCTTGCTGTCGTAACCGACACGAATGTCAGCCGACGGATCACCAAGAGCGATCGCAACCCACTCGATGCGTTTCGATCTCTCAAATGAAAACAAATCATCCTTCTTGCTGGGTGACGACGATTCAAAAAAAGCATGTTCGAAATCTCGTTTTCGAAATCTCGTTTTCGATGCCATCAAATGTTTGAATCGACTGCTGACAATATGTCGCTATGAAGTGTTGCCGGTATTCGTCTTCTGCCAGTCCTTCCAGAAAAGGTGGATAGTCCATTGCCTACCATCCCCCCGAAAGATTGATCTTGAAAACGTTGAACTTGTTTTCAGATCGCCCTGTCGGACTGATAGAATGCCCAAGTCGATGCTCGACTGCTTCAACGATTGAATCTCTTGCTCGCGACCCCCTGGATGAATTGTTCAGTCGTCTTGATACCACTCCTGTCAGCACATCAGCCAGTTGAATTAATACTGATTGCTTTGACTCAATTGCCTGAACGTTCGCAACCACAGACGACAGGTTTGATGCGTCCAGACATTCCCTCTATGTCGCTAATCGCAGCGGACATCGATTCTTCTTTGTGTCCAGAAAGAAAGCGTATTCATTGAAGTCCAGAACCCAGTGATGCAGCATCTGGTAGTAGAACTTATAGAACCCCAGTTCCTGATCATTTGCATGAAACCGTGTCAGATCGACTTTGTCACGATCCACGGCAATGCAGCGAAAACGTAGCCGCTCTCCCTGATTAAAAAAGAACTCGATCAAGTCTGCATAGAAGCCCACGCGAGACGGAGAGATGCGATTCCACTTGAACTCACTGCCGAGTTTGTGTTTGTTTCGAAGCTCGTAAATGCCATCTTTGAACTGACACCGATCTTCGGACTGCAGCCAAACACTCCCGATCAGTAGATACTTTGTCTGGGTATTGTTAGCCCCCAAAACCTCCGGGTTGCTTTCGTCGCAATAGGCTTCAAACTTCACGACAGCCTCCAACGGATCGGGAGCGAAAAAACATGCCGTCCAGCCGGCGACCTGCAGACTTGAGCTGACCTGTGAGGAGCGAAGTTGGATGTCGGAGAGGTTTGATGGTCATGCTGACACCTCTCTCTCGGCCCCGGCCACACTCAACTCCCCGCTCAGCAGCTTCGGCAGCAGCGTGTCGCGCAGGGTGACGAGGGTGAGCGACTCGCGGTCATTCGCAGCTCTCGCCAAATCGAGTGGGTGTACGAATGCGTAGAATGCGTCAGCAAGTGGCTCAGATGGGAAAATCATCGGCGCGGCCGCGAGTACCTGAGCACTGGCATTGGGTTGGGCTGAACCGCCAATTGATCCTGCAACATGGTTCGCATAGTCAGTGGACCGCATGAACTCTCCAGCAATACGTCCCAGCCCTCTGCATGCAAATTGAATCCGAATCAAGTAGGACGCAAACACTGCATCAGGCGGTTTCACCACATACAGATTGTCGCCAGTAGAAGCCCCAGTCCTGGCAACAACGATGTCTCCGTCCACGATGCGGTACTTCTCTTGTTCCTCGTCGCTGACTTTGCAATAGGGCACCGAGCCCCAATTTATTTGACCGCCGCGGATGTCAGTGATCCGTAAGAAATGTGGCCCAACCGGCGATTCTGAAGCGCTCTGCGTGAGTCCATATTGCACATTGGATGCACGGTCTCTAATCGGTTCGAACGTCCACCCTGCCGGAATGTGACCAAAAGTGGTGTCGGTGAAAGAATCAGGAAACAGGGCAGCGGTTGCTTCATCCATGCCTGCGGGCAGTCTGCCGTCGAGTTTGGCGCGGACGGGGTCGAAATCCACGAACCAGCTCTGGAACAGCGCCCGCGCCATCGCCTCCAGCGTCGCGTTCATCCGCCGGTTCAACTCGATCTTGTCGTCCAGCGCCCCAAGCACCCCCGCGATGCCTTTTTGCTCGGCGAGGGGTGGTCGTGCGAATGTGAAGTCTTTGATTTGCTTCCCGCTGATGTGAGGAACTGCGGTGCCGGTTGTGATGGCGTGGATGTGCTGCGTGAACTCGCGGCTGCCGACGAGGTAGCGAAGAAAGCGGGTGTCTAGCTTCGGGCCACCGCGAAGTCTTGCGGTTCGCTGAACCAGCAAACACGGAAGGTCGTGTTTGGAAATCGCGGCATACTTCAGTCCGGCCTCAATCCAAGGACGGTCCATCGCCAGAACAACGTCGCCATCGCGAAGCTCATACAATTCGTATTCCCCACGCTCGGACAGAGGCCATTTCTTAACCCTATCCCACCGCATCGCGCCCTGAACAATGTTGTCACCGCGAACGAGAGGAATGCTGTCGGAAGAATCAGTGTAGCGTTCGCTTTTGAACGGGAAGCCCGTCAGGAAATCCACTTCCACGCCAAGCGTTGTTTCTTCCCATTCATCCGCCATAACCCAGCCCCCTGCGGTTGGCTTTGATGGCCTGCTCCAGTTTCGCGGACTCGGCAAACTGGGCGTGCAGTTCGCCGACGAGGCGCGTGCGGCGCCCCTGCGATTCAGTCCCGAAGGGACGACACGTTGTAGCCACGGGCGTCAGCCCGTGGTCAGCGGCGCCACACACGCCAAGCCCCAACGGGGCGACACGAATTCCCCGCGAAACGCCTCGTGTCGCCCCGTTGGGGCTGAATCGCAATTTTGGGTCAGCGTTCCATGGGCTGACGCCCATGGCTACAGCGTGTCGCCGCGTTGCGGCTAAACGCATTGCGCGTGACGGATTCCATGGGCTGACGCCCATGGCTACAACGTGTCACCCCGTTGGGGCTGAACGCATTGCGCGTGACGAAATCCATGGGCTGACGCCCATGGCTACAACGTGTCGCCGCGTTGCGGCTGAAGTGGTCATTCAATGATTTCCTGCTCGAACACATACTGTTCGTCGTATTCGATCTTGTGTTTTTCCAGGAGCTGGATGAATTCGTCCTTGAAGGTCGTCTTGCGGTGGTGTTCTTTTTGATTCCGGATGTACTGGCGGACTCGGTCGAACTGCGATTCGCTCACGGAAAACGCGGCGTAACCGGGCTGCCATTCGAAGGCTGCGGCGGGACGGAATGTTTCGTTCACCATCTTCGATGAATTACTTTTGATCAGTCGCAGCATATCTGAAACGGCGATTGTCGGACTGAGTTTGGCGAGCAGATGCACATGGTCTTCTGTGCCGCCCATGCATAGCAGTGTTCCTTTTTGGCCGCGAATAATTCCGCCCACGTTTCCGTAAAGCTCATCTTCCCAGGCCGACTGAATCATGGGCTTGCGGTACTTGGTGCTGTACACGATATGAAACAGCAGATTCGTGAAAGTCGACATCAGTTTTTCTCCTGCTGAAACATTCGATCGGATTTCGAATGGCCGAACTTGAGATCACAATTTGTGATGTCAAGTTTGCCGGTCAAAGCCAAGCCCCTTCAGGTTTGCATTGATGACGTGCTCCAGTTTCGCGGACTCGGCGAACTGGGCGTGCAGTTCCGCGACGATGCACTGCACCGCTTTCTCAACCGGTAAACCTTCGTGTCTTTGATACTCAATGATTCCAGCCTTATGCAGCCTGCGAGTGGCATCAGGTCGGACAGTGTGCCTTTGCCTGTACCACTACCGTTGCAGAGTAGGTGCTTGAGTGTCGGCCATGCCCGCAGTGGCGAAATATCGGTCACGTTGTCGGTGAAGAATTTCAATTCCGTCACCACGCCGTTCTCAATCCTGGGGGCACTGGTCCCATCCTGCCCCGTCAGCTTCCCATCGAAGTCCGGATTCAAATCGACCAGCTTCTTGCTGACCGCTTCCACCTGCTTGTCGGCAGGCATGGCTTGCACGTCCTTCATCCATTGCTGGAAGGCGGGGGCGACGGTGAGTGTCAGCCGTGGATCGACCCACAGAATGTGTGCCTCGTTGGAGTCATTGATCGCTTCGACCTTGAGCGTCAATTCCTGAACACCGGTGACATCAATGTGGAACGACGCCTGTGGACTGGGCTGATCGATCGTGGGAGATTTCCAGAGCAACTGACCGTCACCCACAAGATGAACGAACGTTTGATTGCCGCGCATCGTTCCGTCGGGACGGGCCACGATTCCGTCGAAGCGGGTGTACTTGCCTGACAAGTCATAGACCGCCACCGCCGTGAGTGAAGGCTTGCCTTGGGGGTGCATCGTCAGCCCGTGCGCCGGGACCACTCCACCGAGCGATCGTTTGGGCCGATTCGGATCGACATTAGTACCGTGCTTGCCAAGCTGCATGAAACCGACATAGGACTTCTCTGTCAGGTCATCCAGATAGACGACGTTCGCCGCCGCGTTGCCAGCCTGTGCAGTGTTCGGTGACGAACTCAGCGGTCGCAGTTCCAGCTTGTGGAACTTGAACTGGTGATAGGCCGCTCCGAACCAGACGTTTTTGGCTTGGTTAGTCACCTCGGGAGAGATCAGGCGATTCGGATCCCCTTCCCAGCGAATGATGTCACGGTCATCCACCTTCGCCCGAATCGAGCGTTTGCCGACCGTGATTTGAATGGTGTGCCGTTGGAAGTCATTCAGCACCGCTTCGGCAAACTTCGATTCATTTTCGGGGTGGGGTTTGCGATCAATCAAAGAGATGCCGGACACGTGTGGAATGTAAGTGTCGAAACAGACAGAAGCATGATGGCCATCGACGACCGCCCCGAACATGATTCCGTCTGATCCCGCCATTCGCTCGACCACAGCGGTCAACTCGTATTCCGGCGGAGGTGGAAAGGGGAGCACCAGACGGCCGGACTTCCCGCCGCCCGGGCTGATCAGGGCACTCCCGTCGCGCGTCCACTCGCCGCAGGTGGGGTGTTTGAAGGTATCTCGGGCCAAGTCCACACGAGCCAGAACGTCGATCACCTCACCCGTCGTTCTCGCAGTCGTCAGGCGGGCTTCGAGCAATCGCACGAACGTGTTGCTCGTTGGGAGGAAGATGCCAGCGAGCAGACACGGCTGGTGGTTGTACCGTCCCTTGATGTTCCTCAACTGTTCGCGCGTCCCCTTCCATGCGAACGCGTTCTTTCCGTCCACGGACAGAGCCAAGCTTACCTCATTGCTCGTGGGGCGCGTGACCTCCAATAGCACATCGTGGCGACGCCCGTCATTGACCGATGCCGGAAGAGTTCCGCGCGGATTCGTCGGTGAGTTGAGTCGATCGACACACAGCTCGACTCGCTCGCCGGACAGAAAGACCTCCAGTCCATTCCCCTCAAACGGCAGGACGAACGACACGTTGCCGCGCTGCGATTCAAAGGCCGCGCTCAGGGTGTACTCGTCGCCCGGCTCCACTGGTAGTCGCAGCACACTGTTGGTTGCGGACTTGCGACTGACAAACGCGGGATCCTCTTTCGACCAGTCCCCTTCGAGCAAGTCCTGGTTCAGATTGACCAGCGGCAACAGATCGATGGGCTTGCCGCCGGGTGCCGTCGTCGTGACGACGGGTCGTCCGTCGTTCGTCACCCATTTCGCTCCGACGATTTTGCCGTGATGGTTGTTGCCGGAGGAATCATGCAGGATGTCGCCCTGTCCCTCATCAAACCGATACAGGGCAAGGGTCTCCTTATCAGCTTCAAAGTTTTCGGAGGGCGAGAAGTCTTTCGCGTAACGAGCGACGGTCGAGAATCGGACTCCGTAGAAAGTTCCGCCGCACCAATGGTAGCCCTTTGAATCGCCATAGCGTTGAGAACCCAGCAGCGTCACTGACGAGTTCCCGCCCGGCATGGAGGTGACACCGGTTGCGGCAACTCGCGGCTTTCTTCCCGCTTCGCGCCCATCGATAAAGAGGACCGAGTCGCGATCATCAAGCACCCAGGCGATATGTTGCCGACGTGGTTCCCATGTCACAGAAACGTTTTGAGAAGAGTCACCCGACTTTGTGCGTTCGAGAGTAGAGAGGATCGTTGCACCGTTATTGCTCTTTTCCGGCTGCAGCTGGCATGCCGCCGAACCTTCCATGCTGACAAGGACGCCCTGTGGCTCTGGTGACTGGATCCAGAGTTCGATGGTGAACGGTCCAGTTGTGTCACGACGCAGCGTCGGAATTTCGACGTAGCTCTGCTCCTGAAACCTCAGCGCGAACTGTCCGGGCTGGCCGAGTGACACGATGTTCATCGCGCGGCCGTTCGATGAGGTATCTCCTGCTTTCGTGCCACGTTCTTTGTTCCCGGTCGTTGAGGCCGTGATGGACATGCGTCCGACCGACTTCTCGCCCAGAACCTTGCCGCCGCTGCTGGCGATCAGCATCTCGTCGACGAGATCGACCTTGACCGTCGTCTCCGTCCCCTTCTTCAGCGTGAACGATTCGGTTTCAAACGACAAATCGCCGCGCGTGACCAGCAGTTTTTTCTCACCAGCCTTCAGAAATATGGGTTCAGTGTTCGCCTGGTTCAGCGTCACAGTCGTCCCCTGCACCTTCACCTCGACCTCGGGATCAAGGATCTCCACGCGCAGCGTTCCGTTCGGTGTTTGGAACAGAAAGATTGTCGACAGCAAGATCAGCAACGCCGCCGCTCCGCCGCCAATCAGAACCCTGCGATCCTGCCACCATGATGGAGGTGAAGCTTTCCGCTTTGTCTGCGACTTCTTCGGTCCCTGGCGACCCTCGCCCGAACCCGCGAAGGTCTTTGTCTGCGGGTCCGTTGTCTGCACCACGGCGCCAGTGATCAAAGTGGCGTCAGCTGCGGCACCCGCAGAGGTCAGGGCGACCAAACGTGTCCGTGCCACTGTCTTCGAGGTGCTCGGATCCGCATCGAAACTGCTCAGGAACGAAAAGAGCGGATTATCTTCGACTTCCGAGGGCATGGTCACGCTTACGGCCATCGAAGAACCGCTCCGAGTTGCTTCCAGATCGCGGATAACTTCTGCCATCGTCTGATAGCGGTCCTTCGCCTGTTTCGCGATCATCTTTCGAAACACACCATCAACAGAGTCCGGTACGCTGGGAACAGCTGCGGACAACGAAGGCACCGGTTCGTCGCGGTGTGCCAACAATTTGGCCATCAACGAATCACCAGCGTAGACGCATTTGCCGGTCAGCAAATACCAGAGCGAAATGCCAAGGCTGTAGATGTCGGCCCGTGCGTCAGCAGTCTTCGTGTTGAGAGCTTGCTCCGGGGCCATGTAGTCCACAGTCCCCATCACCATCCCAGTGCCAGTGAGTTCGGCCTGAGCGGCGACATCATTGCCCGCATCAATTCGTGCAAGTCCCATGTCAAGGATTTTGACCACGCCCTTCTTGTCTAACAGCAGATTGGCAGGCTTGATGTCCCGATGGATGACTCCTTCGGAATGGGCATATTCCAAACCTCGAGCCGCCTGCAGGATGAAATCGACCGCCTGATCAACCGGAAGCGGCCCATTCTTTTTCACGAGTGCCGACAGATCGCTTCCGTCCACGCATTCCATGACGAGGAAGTGGATCCCATTGGCTTCGTCGGCATCATCGGCGGCAACGATGTTCGTGTGACGCAACCTGGCGGCGGCTTTGACCTCCCGATCGAAGCGAGCAATGGCCGCTTTGTCTTTCGTCATGGCCGGAGGCAGAAGTTTGACGGCGACGAGTCGATCCATGCGGCGATGCCGAGCCTTGAAGACTTGTCCCATCCCGCCCGCCCCGATTTTTTCCATCAGGACGTAATTCCCCAACACAAGCGACTTCGCTTTTCCCTTGTAAGCCTCTTCCGCCTGAAACTTCGTCAGCTTTTTCTGCCGCACCAATTCACGAGCGAGCTCTTCAGCATCTTTGGGACTCGCGTTCGGCGGGACAAAATCCTTTAACGTCTCACCAGTCAGGATTCCACTGTCTTCCAGCTGCTTCACGAATTGATCGAGAGCGACAGGCATTGATGAATTCTCGAATAAATGTGGTGCTGACGGCTGTAAGTCGGACCAATGGCCTAAGCATAGCGTGTTATCGTCATCATGATAATGGATCCGGCAAGATGGTTAGGATGCTGGAGCGAGAGGAGAAGGCCCGCGGCTGGCGCCTTGCGGCTCACAGGGGTGCGTGGGGAGTAGTAGTCGGCATTTGGCTCCGGTGGATTTTAAGCTCGAAGAATTGCAGTCGTGATTGAATCATCGGCAGTGTGTGTCGCTCAAATTCCATGCGGCCCAGTATGCAGCGTTTGAGTGCAATTCAGTTTGCGTTCCGGCCCAACGGGCCAGCTATAATTCAGCCCAGGGCAACGCCCGGGCTGGGCAATCGAATGGCCCTTTGAGCCGAAATCGCAAAAGATACTTAAAGAACAATACGTCACAGCGTTGTCCGCCGGGGGCAACAATCACCGACGTACCGGTCGCCTTTTCCGGCAGGAAGACGGTGATCGTCGGGTCGCTGACATCCGTGTGCGATTCGGGCCAACTCCTCCATAGGACTGAATGAGCTTCTCCGTAGCGGCGGACTTCGGCACCATCGCAGTCACTGATCCGTCAGGCCGGAGTTTCAACGTAATCGGCTCGTCTGCGACCGCGAATTCGGCCAAGACCTATAGCAGCAGGAGGCTCAGCCAGCTGGTTTTCATTTCGTTAGCTCCCCGTGCTTGATTTGATCGGTTCAGCTCAGATGCTTATAGTAATTCATAAACAGGCTTCCCGCTGCCAACGATACTGGTCGGTCTGCCGCTCGCGTCTTCATAATGCGTTTCCAGAGGCACGCCCAGGATTCGATAGATCGTGGCCAGCAGATCCAGCGGAGTGACCATTCGTTCCTGAACGCCGCCGCCCCACTTCTCACTGGCACCGATGACACGTCCGCCGTGGATGCCTCCCCCGGCGAGCATCACGCTGAAACAGTCGGCCCAGTGGTCGCGGCCGGCGTGACCATTCATCCGAGGCGTTCGTCCGAATTCACCGACGCAGTAGACAAGCACATCGTCGAGCATTCCGCGCGTGTCCAGATCCTGAATCAATGCGGCAATCGCTCGATCCAGGGGCGGAAGATGTTCTTCCAGTCCCTTATCAATATCATTATGATGGTCCCAGTTTCCAGTATTAATGTTGACGCACCGGGCGCCGGACTCCACCAGACGACGAGCCAGCAGCGCACTCTGACCGTAACGGTGTCGGCCATATTCATCTCGCAACGCCGTGTCCTCGGAATTCAGATCAAATGCAGATCGCATTTTGTCATCGGAAACCATAGTCAGCGCCTGAGCCTTAAAGGTATCAAGCCCCTCCATCACGCCCGTTTGATCAATCTCACGACGCAGGGTGTCGAACTGTTTCAGGAGCGATCGTCGTGAATCCACGCTGCTTAGAGCCAGGCCCTGAGGCAACGACAGATTCGGGATCTTAAATTCGGCCGCATTGGGATCAGCCATCACTTCAAACGGATTAAACGCCTTCCCCAGATAAACAGCGCCCTGATAACCGAAGGCCTCGGATTTTGGCATAGTGATATACGGCGGCATCGGTGGCTGACGACTTCCCAGAGACCGTGCGATGACCGAGCCAAACGACGGCTTCTGCGGGGCGTTACGCGCAAGCGTCGGACCGAAGTAGCCCGTCTGCATCCAATGCGACGATGGAGCATGGATGCCGTTTTCGTGATGCACCGAACGGATAACCGACAGGCGATGTGCGATCTTTGCCTGCAGCGGCAGATGGTCACTGAAAACCAGGCCGGGGACGGTCGTGTCAATCGCGGAATACATACCACGATACTCGGCCGGCGCATCGGGCTTTACGTCATAGGTATCCTGCTGACTCAGACCACCATCCGTCCAGAACACGATGATGGACTTTCCGCCAGCCGGCCGACCACTTTCCGCGGCATGGGCATCGAGCCGAAGCATGTCGGCAAGACCAAGGCCCAGAATCGGCACACCAATCTGCAGCAGACTGCGTCGACTCATTCCCCCGTCATGCCGAGATGTCTGATCCGTCAGTTGCAACATGTTGAAGACTCCGGAAGAAACACAGGAAACCGTTTCAGACTGCACGACGTCAGTGATTGAACAAAAATTCATTCGTGGCCAGCAGGGACCACAGCAGAGAACGACAGGCTTCCCGAGAGTCGGGCTGACCGTCCAGATAGTCCACCGAAATCTTCAGCTCTTCAGGTCGCGGTGATCTTCCCAGCGTTCGCAGGAAGATGCGCGTCGCGCGGTCCAAATTGGAAGTCTCGGTGAGGGCAATCTGGTGAGCAAAGCCCGTTTCTTCCGTCAGCTTTCGCTGAATCTCCGCCGAGTTCACGAGTTCCAGTGCCTGAGTCAGAGCCGGTGCGTCGACTCGTTCGCATTCACAGGCTGACATGCGGCCCGGTCGTCCGAAAATGTCGAGAAACGAGGCTGGGACATTTTCATCGGGCAGATCGATTGCCCGTGTGCCCGACGGAAACATTCCCGACCCGGAGGCGAACTGAGTGGGCACGTTGAGCACCTGACTGATTCCGTCCAGCAGCACTTCCGCGGACATCCGTCGCGGATAAAACCGAGCAAACGACTGAGTGTCCTCAGCGTTGCCGTCAGTCGGTGCAGAGTCGAGCCGGTAGGCATAGCTGTTCGTAATGCTGCGAATCAGCTGTTTGATGTCATATCCGCTGGCCACAAAATCGGCAGCCAGAGCATCCAGCAGATCGGGGTTGCTCGGCGGGTTCGTGCTGCGAGCATCATCGATCGGATGAATGATTCCACGACCCATAAAATGGGCCCACATCCGATTGACCATCGTGCGGGCAAAAAACGGATTGTCCGGCTGCGTCATCCATTCCGCCAGTTGCTCGCGAGGATCTTCATGATGCTCCAGGCGAAACACATCACTTCCCAATGCTGCTGGAGCCAGCACTTCGCCTGTCCTCGGATGCACGACGCTGCCTTTGTCACTGACAAAGATCACTTCGTCCGTCGGCACTTCTGCGTCCGCAAATCCACCCTTGCGTCCAACCCGGGCAAACACAGCCGCCAGCCTGAAATAGTCAGTCTGACTCCAGCGTTCTGAAGGATGATGATGGCACTGCGCACACTGGATGCGTACGCCAAGAAACGCTTGAGCGACCGATTCCACATATTCAGGCGACTTCCGAACCGTGCGGTACCAGAGCGCTGGAGGATTTTCTCTCTGACTGCCGCTTGCCGTTAGAATCTCGGAGACGAACTGGTCGTACGGTTTGTTGCTCGCAATGGAATCGCGGATCCAGGCAGAAAACAAGGTCGTGCCCGCTCGCTGCTGACTGGTCGAATAACCGGCTCCCCGATTCTGAAGGATGTCGGCCCACTTCAAACTGAAATAACTGGCATATTCTGGGCGATCCAGAAGCCTATCAATCAGCCTCTGTCGCTTGTCTGGCCGGCTGTCAGAAACATACGCATTGATTTCGTCGACGGTGGGCAGCGTTCCGCAGATGTCGATGGACACGCGTCGCAGAAAGGACGTGTCATCAGCCAGTCCGGATGGAACAATCCCAAGACGTCTCCATTGTTGCAGCAGCAGCCGATCAATCGCAGCATCGCCGAGTGTCTGTTCCAGGGCATCCAATTTTTCGGCCACCGGTATGGCTTGATCGGCGTCTCGAACAAATGGCAGTGCCGCCTGAAACGTCTCGATCTTGTCACCAAAACGGGCCATCACGGCCACAAGTCCGGGCTTTGATCCCGTGGTCACACATCCGTCCATGTCCACGGTAGCAATGTCAGGCTCATTGGTCTGGTAAACCGACTGCCTGGTCACATCCCGCGACGTTCCATCCGAAAACCATGCTCGAACTGTCAGCTGGAGCTTTGTCTCGGGGCTAAGAATCTGTTCAACAGGTGTGAGTTCAATTTGTTGCAGCTGTGGATCGTCCGGCCGCGGAGGTCGAGCTCCCTCGCGAATCCATTGCAGCAGAATTTGATAATCGTCACTCCCGGAATCCAGTCGCTTTCCGCCTCCGTGAGGCATCTGTGCGGTGCCCTTCAGCAGCAGCAGACTCTGCTCAGCCGCCGCCGGGAACAGTCGCCGCCCGCGGCTTTCGCGGACAATCGCTTCGTAATCAAACTCGGGTTCAAAGCCGAGCAGTGAAAGGCGAAATCCATTCTGGCCTGTTGCTTTACCGTGACAGCCGCCGCTGTTGCAGCCAAGCCGTGTCAGCACAGGAACGACCTCCGTGCCAAATCGCACCGGAGCCGGCTGGTCTGCGATGGCGTGGGAAGCGGAAATGAAAAGTATCCCCAGCAGGACAAGAATTCGAGATCTCACGGATCTCACTGGAATGTCTGATCTCGTCATCATTCCGTCACCTCCAGCGGCAAAATTGCGCTGCCGAAAAACACTGGCTGATCTTCCACAACGCCTACCGTGAACAGCCGCAGGAACGGCTGTGGACCAGGCACCGCATCTTCATTGACCAGAATCTGCAAAGATCCCTGATCTGTCTGACCTGTAAATGTTTCGCCGCGACCGAGAATGCCGGGGACATCAGTAATGATCCCCGGGGCGGCCAGTTCCGTATGCATCTTGCCAATGAAACCATTCTGCCGACGAGACGTAAAACTCACCTGAAACGTTTCACCCCGGCGAACTCGTTTCTGCACAAACGGATCCACCTCCACAGCAAACGCTGCTGGCTGAATCTCAAAGGTGACCGGATTGCTCAAGACAACGACAGCTTCAGTCTTCTGATCGGGGGCTGATATCGTGGTCTGACCCTGAACTGCCACTGAATATTTACCAGGCGAAAGAGTCACAGGCAGCCGAAAGCTTAGATAACCCTTTGAGTGTCCTGCAGAAATCACGCTGGTCTCATTAGCAATCATCTGAGGCAACCCGACGCCGGAAAGTCTCACGGGAGCCCGATGACCCACGTCACGTCGATCAATCTGAACAGCCACATCCAGAATACCTCCAGGAGAATGCTGCACCTGAATGGTTCCATAAAGCGGGTGTTGCAGCGATTCATGCCCATCTGCGATGATGCGAATAGGAGCCTCCCCGGTCACTGCCAGTGGCAGGCGGGAAATCAGGCGACTGCGTGTGATCGGTGTTCCTGAAGGCACACTGGTGCCAAACTGCACGGGAATATTCTGCAAGCGGTCGCTACCTTCCACGCTGCCGACAAGCTGTAATTCACTGATCGACTCTGCGGCGCCCTGGTCCGCCGAGACCACGATCACGGCGTTATTCACGTCGGGGCCCAGCCACGCATCCGGGCACTCGACGCCCGCTGGAAGGTTGCGTGCGGAGATGCGGATCGATCCATTCAGCCCTCGATTTCTCAGAGCAACAACATTCACAACTTCCCGGCCACCTCGACGAAGATTCAGTCGTCCGGCAAAATCGTTTGCAGGCATCGCCAGCAGGTGCAGGTCAGCGTCTTCGCGCCGCACACTCAAACGATAAATTCGCCTTTGATCACTGGAAACACCACCAGCGATATTCCGTATGTTCAACAGAAACCGACCGTCTTCCGGGGCCACCCAGCGACCGGTCGAATCAGCATGACTTGTGTCCAGCATCCGACCGCCCATGCTGCCTGCCTGATCGCCAAACTGGACGAACTCCTCCTGACCAGTGGCGTCGAACACGCTCATCTCAAGGTCGACTGGCGACTGTAGCCTCTGCCCGGTCGCCTCAAGAAAAAAGACTTCACCGCGACGAGCCTGAATGGCATACCAGTCCTGTTCACTGCGTCCAGTCAGCTGCCCGGCAACAACGCACGGATGATCAAGCGGCTGAGCTGTCGTCGGAGCATGATTGTCGTCGACATCCGTCTGGACCCGGAGATCCGTCAGACCAAAGAAGATGGCAGCCTGACTTCCCTGCAGATACCACGGAAACGAATCGACCGCGGCCTCCGCGGCGCGCTGCTGCATGGGCCGAGGAAGGGACGGGTTGGCAGCGATCAGCATTGATTGGCGACTTCCCTCATCGTCCGCCGGCGCAGTCACATCCACGACGATTCGATCAAATCGATCAGATTCGTCGGATGCCCCAGTTGATTGCCTGTTCGGCTGGGGATCCAGATTCCATCCGAACAGTTCCACCTGCGTCGTGGTCCCCTGCTGGATGACGTCGGGCCGGGCGAACACAACGCGTGGTCGCGTATCAATCTCAAGCCGATAAATCTGATCGGCCGCAGACGTCGGTGTCAGTGACGCCACCTGCGCCACATACGCACCATCTTCGGGAACGCGAAAACTGATCAGCGGATCCACACCGAAGTAACCTCGACTGACTGCCAGTTCTCGTCCCTCGTCATTCAAAATCGTCAGCACAGCTCGAAGTGGCGAATCGATCCGATGAGCCACACATTCCAGGATCACCCGCTTACCGGCCGGCGCCTGAAAACGGTACGCATCTACATCACCGGGAGAATCAATACGTCCGTTGAAGATGCAGTCCAGTTCAACTCTCTGAGCTTCCACCCGTGAGTCATTCGGCTCTGCCTCAGAAAACTCAGAACGGCTGCTGATAATGAATGAGCGAGGTGAGCTGACTCCGTTCGAGCCCACGGCCCAGAGATCATAACATCCGGGCATCGTTGCAGCGGGCACACTCAACCGTATTCGCCCACCGTCAATCATTTCACTGCGAATACCAGGTGCATTGCATTCAACGGTACGAAGGCCTTCCAGCGCGGTGCCGGTGAGCGTCAGATCCACCGTTGTTCCGGCCTGACAGCCGGCAGGGAACACACTGGTCAGCAGGGGACCGGGCGGCGCTGCGAATGCACCTTCAGCCACCAGACCGATCGTGCCCGCAAGCACGATCATCTGCAAACGGCGGAGGATGCTTCCTGCCTGACTCATCAGCAAATTCCTCAGGAAAACAATGGAGCGATCACTTCCCCTGTGTTCACACGATGCGGGCGATCCTGACGATCCATCATTGTGCTTTCCGGATCAATGCCCAGTGCCGTGAAGATCGTGGCACCGAGGTCGGCCGGATACCAGCCACGAGTTGCCGGATAAGCCGCCTGATCATCGCTCGCCCCAATCACCTGTCCGCCCTGCACACCAGCTCCGGCAAACACGGCCGAAAACACTCCTGACCAGTGATCGCGACCGGCCCCCGGATTGATCTGAGGAGTGCGGCCGAATTCACCAACCGCCACAACAAGTGTCTGGTCAAGCAGTCCGCGCTCGTCCAGGTCAGAGAGCAGTGCGGCCAGGCCCTGATCAAACGGTGGCAGCAGTCGATTCTTCAGCTGGCCAAAATTGTCCCCATGAGTGTCCCAGTTATTCATTGTCCCCATGTTCGCCTGAACGATCGGCATTCCCGCCTCCACCAGCCGCCGTGCCAGCAGCAGCGACTGCCCGAAGGAATGACGTCCATATCGATCGCGAACCTCGGCTGGTTCACGCTCCATGTCAAACACATCACGAAACTGACCAGCCGCTCCGAGCAGCTGATGAGCCTTTTCTACCGAGCGACTTAATGACTGTGCAGCGGAAGGAAGCTGCAGATGTTGATGCTGATCATCCAGTGACGACAGCAAGCCACGTCGACTCTGGACTCGACGATCATCCAGCCCCTGCAGCAATGTCAGCTCTTCAATATTGAAATCCGCCGCAGCAGGATCCTTGGTTACATGCCATGGATCAAACTGACTTCCCATGAAGCCGCCGGTCTGTCCTGAAAATCCATAGCCATTATGAATGTAGGTCGGCAACATTACCCCGGACGGCACGCCATCCTCTCGCGGACGAAGGGCCTGCATTGTCGCCGAATAGCACGGCCAGTCACTGCGACTTGCCATGTGAGTTGATCCGGGGGGCACCTGATTGACGCCGGTGAGTACGAAGTGTGTCGCGTGCTCATGGCTGGGCAAACTGTGCGTCATCGATCGCACGATGGCGAATTTGTCGGCCACTGCAGCCAGACGAGGCACATGCGGACCGATCTGAACACCCCGCACATTCGTATCAATGGGCCGAAAATCGCCTCGCACTTCGGCCGGCGCGTCGGGCTTCAGGTCCCAGATATCCTGATGCGAAGGAGCACCCGTCAGAAAGATGAAAATGACACTTTTCGCCCGCCCAAACAGAGGCGTCGAAATGCTCGCCGCGCTGGCTTTCCTTCCCTCCAGAACTCCCGAGAGCCCCAGTCCAAGTGCAGCCGAATATCCCGCTTGCAGCAACTGCCGACGGCAAAGCATGGATGCTCGATGATAACTCGGACGCGCAGAAGACATGAACGGCTCCAGGATGGAGACAAGGCGGGAAAATTTGGGGCAGGATTAGCAGGACAAGCTGGAGGACTGACCATTCAGACCGGCCGAGTTCTCATCGGCATCACTGAATCCCAGGCTGTCCAGACCAGAAGTCTACAGGAGGGCACACAATCATACCTCTTCTTTGGACGAGATCGCAAGGAGTTCGCTGCGATTCGGCCCGCTCGGCAACAAAATTCTGAGTTTCCGAATCGGTGTTGAATTCAGAGAGGTTGTGCGATTCGCAAGGTGTGACGATGAGTTCGCTATCAGCGGCGGTTCATTGTCTCCAGCGGGTAGCCGAGATGATTGCGAGCCTTTTTTTCTTTCGCGACGGCAGTCATCGCGTACGCTCAGCGATCCAGTTACTCATTATGACGATACGGCGACAGGAACGTGTAGGCGCGTTCGTAGGTCACCATGTCCGAACGGAACAGCACCAGAGCATCCATCTGGTCTTTTGCTGCCTGAGCCGCCTTGTCGTCTTTGGCCTCAATCGCAGCTTTGCGGGCGGCTTTCGCATTCTTGAACTGAGTCAGCAGTCTTTGCGCCACAGCCTGCTAGCGCCTTGCGGCTCATCGGGATAGTGAAGATCCGCCAGGAAATGAGCAGACCATGCGATCGAATTCGTTTTGCCGGACCCTGCCGAATGCTGAATCAGGCACTTCTGCCCGGCTCCTTCTTCCAGAATCGCGGCCAGGAGTTTGCGAGTGACAGCAAGCTGGTGATATCTGGGGAAGAGGATTCGTTTCAGTTGTTTCTTGTCGTCGCGTTCGGCCACCAGATAACGCCCGAGGATTTCCAGCCAACTGGCACGCTGCCAGACTTCTTCCCACAGGTAGGCAGTCTGATGACCAGTCGGATTCAGCGGATTTCCGGTGGCCCCATCGTCGCCTTTGTTAAACGGCAGGAAACGAGTGTTTGTGCCTTCCAGCCGAGTCGTCATGCAGACTTCGCGATTGCTGACCGCAAAGTGAACCAGTGCCCCATTTGGAAACGACAGCAGCGGTTCGGCTGACTGGCCTTTGGGTGAAGGATCACGATCGAAGCGGTACTGATTGACGGCATCCTCAATGTTCTGTGTGAAGTCGGTCTTCATTCCACCGTGGCCACCGGAATACCGTTCAGGAACAGCGCTAAATCGATGCTGTTTTCATTGTGCATGGAATAGCGAACCTGCCGGACGACTCGCAGACGGTTGGCGGCGTAGCGAGTCATGATGTCCGGGTTCATCGCCAGCGCCGGTTTGAACTGAGCCATTTTGAGTTCTTTCCGCAGCCCCAGCACATCCAAGCCGTGCCGCAGGACGTGCAGCGTGCCAAGCTAATTGATGGAATGCCGCAGGCGGTTCAGCAACGTATCCGCCGCAGCGGCACCGTGATTTTTCGTCTATGCGTCCCAGGCGTCCGGCTGAGTCGCCTTGACCCATGCCAACACGTCTTCCGGAAACAAGCACAAACCCCGCACGAAGCCAGCAGCCTCTTTTTCAGAGTACAGCCAGCCATTGGCAGCCAAATGTTCGCAGATCTCGGTTTCGAAATTGATTTCGGTGTGCAAGCTCACGTGACCCCCTACGTATTCGATTTTCAAAAACACGGGACTTTTCCCATTGTTTGTGTATCGTCGGCGATACACAAAGCGACTTGTGTCTCATATTTTGATCTTTGCAAAACACAAATAGAATTGCGTATCACCCGATAGCCACAAACGCTTAGAGGACTTTTCTACCCTCAGCCAGATTCAGAAGTTCCGCAAACGCCAGCACCGCTGGCCTGCTTCCACTGGCTTCCCGGAGCATCACCAAAATCCCGGCTTCCCGCAACTTTCGTAAAGATGCCAACGCTGACGGCGGCGGAGAGCAGTGCAGTGCGGCGTTCTTGCGGCACTTCAATGGTGAGGATCATTCTTCGTCCCAGTCGTCAGGGCCTCGATACTGGATTGGCTTGGTGCCGGTTTCGTTGACGACTCTTGGATATTCGATGCCAGCGACTGGTTCATGCGGGCGTTTGCGGGTAAGTGCGATCTTGAATATCCAGTTATCACCATAGTCGAACAAGTAGAACAAAGACTGTTTTTCGGGCAACGGAAAAAACTGATTCAGTTGCCTTGAAAAGACAAATTCATTTTCATCGTCCAGCATGAAGCGTTTCTGTGCGCGTTCGGTTCTTGCGACAAAGAAGGTATATAAATGATCGTTGTCAAAATCGACGGCCCGTTGAATGGCGAGGTGAACGTCGGCGAGGACGGTCGAGTCGTCAAGCTCCATGTCAACGCTCCATGCTGTTCCGAGTTTCACGCGAAGTGTGATGATCATTGCACTGCCCTTTTTTATATCAAATGTTAACTTGCAGATTCCCGCACGTCGATCTTGCCGGTGACGGCGGCGGAGATCGGAGCGGTGCGGCGTTCTTGCAGCAACTCGATCCCGCGTATCGTAGCAGGCACTCTCCGAGTGCCGTCCGCTCGATCGGTGTCGTTTCTCCCGATGCGGCTGCGTTCAATCGGCTTCAATCGCTTCAATGCTCGGCAGGCTTGAAGCCAGTGTCGCGGGAAGGGCGCGTGTCAGTTCGTAGTCGGCGACTCCGATCGGCTTTTCAAAATCTCGCAGCGAGTATTCGGCGATGATGCGATCCTTGGTATGACACAGGATCAGGCCAATCGTCGGAGCGTCATGCTTGTGTCGCAGCAGGTCGTCGACGGCCGAACAATAGAAGTTCATCTTGCCTGCGTACTCGGGTTTGAATTCTCCCTTCTTTAGATCAACCACCACAAAGCAACGCAACTGCAAATGATAGAACAATAGGTCCAGATAAAACTCTCTGTCGCTGACTGTCAGTTCATACTGCCGTCCGACAAAGGCAAAGCCTCGACCCAGTTCCAGCAGGAACTTTTCGATATGCGTCAGCAGTCCTGTTTCGAGTTCACGTTCGTGAAAGTGTTCTTCCATCGTCAGGAAGTCGAACATGTAGGGATCTTTGAGCAGTCCGGATGCCAACTCGGCATGAACCGCTGGCAGGCGATTGCCAAAATTGCTGACGGCAGTTCCTTGCCGTGTGTGGGCTGATGATTTGATGTTCGCCGTGAGCATTTCACGGGACCAACCCTGTTCCAGGGCCTGGCGAGCGTACCACAAACGAGTCGGCAGGTCCTCGATCTTCTGCATCAATACGATGTTGTGACTCCAGCTCAACTGCAGAAACAGCACTTCGTCAGGATTCCCTTCAGTTTGATCCGGCGCTTGGCGCACGGACCGTGCGCTGATTGCGTTCCCGACCGTCGAGGATGCCTCAGTCGCAATTTAACGCACGGGCTGTGCGCCAATTAAGCACAAGGCCGGGTATTCGTTCCAGAATCGGACCATCCGCTTGAGATTCGCAGGAGAAAACCCTTTTTCCTCAGGTCGTTCGTTCTTCAAATCGACGGCCAAACGAGGGATCACTTTGGCCCCCCAGCCTTCACGCTCCTTCTTTGCTGCAATCATCCGACCGATGTCCCAATACATCAGGATCATCTCAGCATTGGCGGACAAAACCGCCCGATGCTGAGCGTTCCGGACTCTTCCCTTGATGTCGGACAAAAGCTGCGAGTAGAGCACCAGTTCGTTCTTGTTCACTGCGAAAGTCCTCCGATCATGGTCAGAATCCGATCGGTCACGACTTTCAGGTCTGTGTCGATTGCGGCCAAATCGCGCGGGGGCTTAAAGACGTAGAAGTGACGGTTGAACGGGATCTCGTAGCCGACTTTGGTTTTCTCGTGGTCGATCCATGCGTCCGGGGCGTGAGGCAGCACTTCGCGTTTGAAGTGCGTTTGGATGTCTTCGCTGAGCGGCACGTTCTCGGTGTCGCGCAGGTTGGCGTCTGGCTGTGGTTTGCCCTTCAGCTTTCCCTTGGTAGCCAGCACCACTTTGCCGGACTCGTCACGCAGCGGACGCTCGACCGTAATCGTGTGGTAGCCGAAGTCTTCGTTCTTGAAGATGCGGCTGATGGGAACGGCGTTCGTGAGCGGCGAGGCGCTAGCCCAATGGCACTTGGTTTAGAGTTTGTGAGTCAACGGCGTCAGGCCAGTGGAGTTGTTTTTAAATTATTCAATCAGCGGGTTTTGAATTTCTGGTCCTCTTTTTGAATTGATTGGACTTGGGTCTTTTTGGGTATGTTTCACGTTCGAATCGGCGATCGGGTCGGTTCGGTAATTTGTCGAGACTCGCATGCGTCAGG
>Ga0209702_10002884_pt1 | contig 28555 bp, 22 predicted proteins | sample FRY01_FD_187210 | JGI IMG/M metagenome (GOLD analysis project Ga0209702, IMG submission 187210) | Freshwater microbial communities from Lake Fryxell liftoff mats and glacier meltwater in Antarctica - FRY-01 (SPAdes) (version 2) | ecosystem: Environmental > Aquatic > Freshwater > Ice > Glacier... | reverse complement strand
TTTCATCTTATTAATACTAATATAGGATGAATAATCTTATATATTTTAATTTCAATTTTTATAAATATGACCCATTATACGTCAAAAAATGATATATATATAACTGATACCTTACCATGGTTACTACCAAGAATGAACCAAATAATTGGATTATCAGAATCCAAGACGGCAAGCATTTTTTTGCAAACGCAGATAATGGAGTATGGGCGATAAGAAGTGGGGTATCTAGATATAATAATATATTAAGATTATTTAAAAAAGGAGATAACATATGGTTTATGCAAAACAAAGCATCTACTGGAACTTCTGGATTATTAAAAGCATATGCTAAATATGAAACACATAATGAACGTAATCCAGCCACAATTATAATGGTAAATAATCAACGAGGATGGAATAGTCATACACCAATATTTGGGGGTAATTGGGACATAGAGATTAATTTTACAGATTACAAAGATCTAAGATGTTTGAATGATTTTAATACGTATATTAATAACCCTAATCCAGATGCTATTATGCCGAGGATAATATTTGACAACAATGTCAATTTTAATCACTTTATAGAAAGATTTGAATAAATGTAAAACAGACCACTATATATTACCCTATTCACATATATATAAAGTAACATTTATGTAGTCATTATAATATATATTATTTATTTTTTTAAATACTATTTAAACAAAAAAAGTATTAATTAATGTAATAAATTACAATAAATGTTAAAAAAAATGAGAATATCTTATAATAAATTTATAGAAATAAAAAGAGAATCAAAAAACATTTTAAATGAAATAACTATAATATTAAAACAAGAAGATGGATACACATATAATACAAAGCGAGAAAAAATAAAAAAACATTTTCCAGCGAGTTTAAATATTAAATATGACAAATATAATATTTTTCTCATAAAAGAAGAAAGTAAAAATAGAAAAATATCATTTTCATTATCATCAAATAATATTACATCACAACTTGATGAATATTTAAATACTGCAATAAGAAGATATAATGGTATAAATATGTTTAATTATAACACAAAAACAGATAGTGATTTACATTTGCAATATATTCATAATATACAAACAATGTCTATATTAGACTTTCGACGCAATTTAATTAAATATGATAATCCTGAAATAATTAAAAAAAACTTTCCTAATTTTTGCGACAAAAATAATATACCTTTTTATGACACTATATATATTATCAAAAATGAAAATATACACAAACAAATAGATTATAATAATAAAACAATGTGTGATAATATTTTGATATGTTGTAATAAGAAAACATTTAACATAATGTTCGAAACAGATAAAATAAACCCTTATTATAAAAATTTTAAATATAATATTAATGAAATATCTATAAAAGAATTATACGACGACGATAGTATATAATATAAAGTAATATAAGATTAATTTATATTATATATATAACATAATTACCGAGATGAATAAAAACTTATTAACAAAAAAAAGAAAAATGGAACAAGATTCGGATGACGGTGAAGATAATGTTAGTACAGAGGAAAATTACCTATATAATATTAACAATCACATATACTTTTCTTCAACTATTACATCTATTACATCATTTAATTTATGTAAAAAATTACGTTCATTAGAAAATATTGTAAAATTAAAGAATATAACACAAAACATGAAACTTGAATTATTCCTTCACCTAACTACTGACGGTGGTTGTATTACATCAGCATTTTCAATAATTGATTGTATGGAAGGATTGAGCATTCCCGTTCATACTGTCATCGACAGTAATGTTTCTTCAGCAGGAACACTTATTAGTGTTCATGGTGTCAAACGTTATATATGTAAGAACTCCTATGTTCTGATTCATGAATTAAGATCTGGTGTTATTGGAAAACTATCATATATTGACGATAATTATAATAACTGTATTAAAATACAGGAACATATCAATAGTATTTATATCAATAAGACAAAAATAAACAAAAAAATATTGAAAGATATTCTTATTAAAGATATTCAATTTAATGCTGAAGAATGTATTAAAATGGGTATTGCTGATGAATTATATAATTTAAACTAATTCTTCAGGGTTTAGAATATATTTAATCCATACTTTTGGCGAATATCTAGATGTTTTTAGATTAAGCCAAAAGTCAATTTTTTTTGCTGTATTATATTTTTTTTTATTATCATCTGTTTCTACATATAACTTTTCATATTCCATAAAACATAATTTATTGTGAATAATTTTTAAGTTATCAATAAACTGTTTAGTTGATATTTGTTTGATATTATCTACATTTTCATTTAAAAGATTGAATAATTCTTTTTTATGGATATATGGATTGTTTGCTTTGAAGTTAATTTTATTAACCTTGATAGACTTTTTTGAATTTAATGTATCATCGTCAATAATAATATTGAGAATATCGCATATATATATATCGGGAATATCAGGCAAATTTAGAGGTTTATTGTTATTAATTTTTTTAAATAAATCAATTGCTTTTTTTTGATTATCTGATTCACAATTATTAATATTATAAACCATGCAGTAATATTTTGTATTTAAACCAATATTTTCTACACATAGTCTTCTAATTGCTTCACGTCTATGTTGTCCATCAATCATATATAGTTTGTCAAAACTGTCAGTAGTTTCGTCATAAATTACTGTAAATATCCACCGTGGTGTTATATCATCATCTTTTTTATTTTTCATAATATCATATAATTCTTGTATTTTTGATTCATCTGTTGCACGATTAAAACACCAATTTTTAACATTATGTAGCAAATCTTTTCCTGTTATCTTAATCATATAGCAATCATTATCCATTTTATCAATGATGTTATCATTTAAATCAAAATAATCATTAGCATTTTTGTTATTGCATTCTTCATATTCTTCGTATTCATTATCTTGGTCGCAATTAAGAGCCATATTTAGATATTATGTATAATTTTATTATAGACAATCAATTTTTATAATTTTATATATTTATATAGGATTACGATAATGAATAATATTTTTTTAAATGATTTATACATACATATTATATCGCTATTTACAATAATAATATTCGCATTATTATCTTGTATATATATATATATATTATTTAACAATGAATATAATACTATATTGTGTATAATATGCATATATGTAATAACAAGTATTATATTTTTGATTATTATAAAAGAAACATTTTTTCCATTTATGTGAATTACATTTATACCTAGTAATTTATTAGTTAATTCACCTACATATCCCGAAGGGTCTAATGTTAATTATACTATAAATATGGAAGAATATAAAGATAATACAATGATTATATATTGGGCTTCTGAAAATAAAGGTAATATTTTTGAAAGTCCATATGATGCTTATAATAAGATATCAAACTCTGGTGTATCAGTTGTAAAAGACGGTAAAGCTAAAATACATATGTTTTGTCCTGAAAAATATAAGCTAAATAAATCTTCGTCTAAAACATTAGAAAAACATTTTCATTATCGTGCAATATTTAAAGATAGTGGATTTCTAAGCCCTATTATGAGTGTAAAAGTAGATTGTTGATATTATACTATATAGTTGATTGGTTTAAGTTTTCTTTGAGAACTAAAAACATCTGCAATTAAAATAATATTATTAATATCATTCATAAAATTTTTAAATATTTTCGTTATTTCATTCTTAACATCTTCATATTCATAATCTGAATTATTTAGAATTTTTTTAAGATATATATGAAAGTCTTTACTATTTGTTATTGTATCTAAAACTTTATCAAATCTTTCATTTTTTTTATTTTTTAAAATATCTGATAAAGAAATAATGCTATTTATATAAAATGTTATATTTTTATGTTCTCTAATTGTTTGAAAAGGTAAAATGAAATTGTAAAATCTTTTAAATGAAGTTAAAGCACTATTAATGAATTTAATTAGAATTATAAAATTAGAAATATCAGCCATATTTACGACAGAACTCTTAGAAGACTTTATAAGATTTAAAATAATACTATTATACAAGTATGTGTTTTTTCTTTCATAAGAAGATTTTTCTACATTTAATATTATATTAGATAGTTTTATGTTACGAAAAACTATAGAACCATCTACATTTCTCGTTGAAGTTCTTTTATTTAAATTATTTTTACTATTATATAAATTATTTAATTTATTTTTGTATAAGGTACTTACTGATTCGTGATTTGCAACATTATCAGTACAATATGTATTACAGTCAGCTATGAAAAATTTAATTTCGTGAATATTTGCATTAAAATGTTTTTCCATACGTAGTATAGTTTCTTCATCATAAAACTTATTTACATCTTCTTCGGTAAAAAAATTTTTATCAATTTCTAGCCATAAATACAAAGTTTTATCTATGGCTAGATAAATAATACTATTCATCATATCTTGGGAAAACCCAATATTAGTATCAATAACCATTTCATGAAAATGACTTCTTATTTGTTCGGTCCAGTTCTTCACATCATTTTCCCAAGTTAAAATACCAGTATGTGATTTTGATAAAGATAAATTCATATTTAATGATGAGTTTAATTTATCTATTAAATATGAAGTATTCTTAACCTTATTTTCAGATTTATATATAACTAAGAAGCGAGCATCTCCTTTTGGATTAACATAATAAGTTTCCATACGATGTGCTCCGGTTATTACATCAGTATTTTCACGCAACATAGAATGTAATCCACATAATGTATCATTAGTAATCAAAGAAACTTTTTTATCATCATTTTTGACAATATTATTATTATAATATCCATATAATACTTTTCCATAATCTCCTGACGACTTTAAATTATATATGATATTTAAAATGAGATTAATATTTTTTTTATTTTTTTTATGGTAATCTTTTATCAAATATTGTAAAACTAAAATAGAAATAGAAACTAAATCTTCATTTTTATTTTTTTCATCATTTACAGCAATTATAAATAAATCATTGTTATATTCGTTTGTATTATTTCTATTAAAATAATTATTGATTATATCAATCATAATTTTTATATTATTTTTAGCAAAAGGGTTTTCTTTTATAGGAATATATATTGCAATATATAATGAAGTATCGTCTTTTATATAATCAACATTTTCTACCAATACATATTCAGTTTTATTACCAATGTTAGTTTTATTTAATATAATATAATCTAGAACTGGATTGTAATCACCACCTTTTTTTGTCTTTTTTCTTTGTGAGTTTTTTTCATCTCTATTCAATGTACCCTTTCTTTTTTCTCCAACATTAGTGTTTTTTTTAGGAAACTGTTTATTTATCTGTTCTTTCGTTAATAATTCTTTATTATATGTATTATTCAAAAATAATAATGCAAAACCAATATCTTGTTTATGTGAAAAATATACAATATTAAATAATTCAGATGTATCTAAGTCAAAAGCGCTCGTATATTCGTTTTTAATATCTACATTAACATCACTACTTCGTATTTTAGTTAAACCATTATATACCTTATCGGTTATTTTCATTGATTCGATCATTGAAATTTTACCAATATTATTCATATAGTTTTTTACATTTGGTATTCCTACTGCCATAGTATCAAATAATATTTCAGGAGAAATAACTCTTGTATAATTATCGTTTTTTTCTTTTGAATAAACATCTAAAAACCTTTTTATAGGTTTATCTTCTATATTTACAATACCGTCGTAAATAAATTTTCTACTGAGAGTTGTTAATAATTTGCTTTGTAAATATGTTTGTAAATTTTCCCCATTAGTTGATTTTTTTAAAACTAAATAATTATCAACAAATATATTTGTATCTAAAGTAAATATAAAATATAGTTTATCAAATGAAATATGACCGTTTCTAGACAAATCTACAATAGTATCTATAAATGCTGTATTGTCATCGCTTGTATTAAAATTATCATATAAATCAACGTTACCTTCTTTTATAATTTTAATTTTAAAATCATGCTGAATATCTCGTATTTTAAATGAGTTTAATATTTTTTTAATATATTCATTAGATAAATCACCCCCTTTTAATAACTTTTTATTTTTGCGCTTTTTATCAATCATCGCATTATTAATATTGAATGAACCTTGAAACGTTTGCATTTGTTTTTTAAGTTTTTCTTGATCATATAATGAACCTCCGCTATTATCAATTCTGTAATATTTTGCAGTATTTTGGTTAGATGGGGGAGATATTTCTCTCTCTCTTTTATTTTTTTCTTGAAGTGCTATATTTAAATTATTATTATTTTGAATTGTATTATTTAAATGTTGGTCGGTATATTGTGTTGGATTATTATTAGTTTTAGATAATGTTACCGAACGAAAAGAATGTTTATATCTTGAATTGTTGGTATTGCTATTATTTTTTGTAGATATTTTCTTCCTACGTGTATTATGTATAGGTAGGATAGTTGTTCTATTATTTTTTGTTAAGTTATTATTAGGAGAAAAAGGGGTTGGAGATCTATACCTTTTAGTATTTATTCTGGATGTATCATGTAAAAAAGATTCCTCTATTACAGAACCAGACCTTTCTCTAACTGTTTGTAGTTCAGGAACTTTGAATACATGTTGTTTTGCATATGGATTTATCTTCTTTGTTCTAGTAGTCTGCGAAGATTGTTTGTCAATTAAAGTACCAGAACTTTCTATTATTGTTGGTATAATTGGTTCTGTGAAAATGAAAGGTTTTATTCTATCAACAAAAAAATCATATTTATCTTTAGAACTCAATAAATTAAATTGATTTAATGTTCTATCTCCAAAATCTTTAATCGGTATGTCTCTGTCTTCATATAAAGTATCATAATATAAAAATACATTATTATCATATTTTGATATATCAAATGCTATTATTGTTTCCTCGGGCATTTATATTTATTTATCTTAATTAACATAAATATAATAAAAAATAATTCAGTTTTTATGGTGTTAAAACAACTTTATTTTTGTAATAACTTATATATGATGCCCATAAACTATATGATGTTTTTTCGATAATATGATTTTTAAACATAGACATTAATACAAACTCGATAGATTTATCATTTTCATTTACATAATATATGTTATATTTAGAATCAATATTTATTTTATCCAATACTTTGTTTGAAAACCAATAAATATCGTCCGTGAATATAACTACATTTTTTTTATTCATAGTTTCCAGTGACTTTCTATAATACTCAATGTCAATTAAACTATTTTTTAAGATATGTAATGATACCATTTCATCGTCCAAGGTTTTATCTCCAAAGTTATCAAGTATATCTCTATACTTATAATATGCTGAGTACATAACATCTTCATTATTATAAACTATATTTAGCATTTTATCATATAATGATTTATCAATATACTCAAAACTTTTCAAACAACCTTCAAATTCAATGTTATCCAATATATTTATAGATTGGTTGATATCATTATTAATATCAAGTTTTTTAAAATTAAGTGAATAATATTTTTCTTTATCAATAAAAGTAAATAATCCTTTGAACAAGGTATTCCAATATGTATTTTCTCCTTCATTTAAAAAAACTAATTTTCTTTTTATTTTTAACTTTTTGGATTTACGCATAAAATTAATTATATATGATAATTGATATAATTGTTCACCTATATCTCCTTGTACTTTAATAGTAATGTAAGTATACGTTTTCATATTATAATATTTAATATATCATAACTTTATATGTGATGTTTTTGTATTTTTATCATATTCTATATTTACTATAATATCCGCACTATCTTTTATTATATCTATATGTGAAACTATCACAATGCAACTAAATGTATTTAATAATTTTTTTAGAAAACTTGGAACAAGTGAAAGATTTTGATTATCACATGCCGTAAATCCTTCATCTATGAATAGCTGTTCTGTCTGTGTATTTGAATACAAGCTCATTCTTAAAGCAAGAGATATCACAAACTTTTGAAATCCGGATGCTTGATTAATAGATATTACTTGCTTTATATTATTATCAGTACAAGTATTGTGTATAAGCCAATTAATATGAATAATATCTTTTTGTTCATTTATCATAAAGTCTAATTCAAAATCTTTGGTATTTTCGTGACATAATAATTTAATATATGAATTAGTTTTTATCATTAATTTTTTTAATATGTGATTTTCATACAAATCAATTTTATATGTTTTAAAATTATCTATTATTATATCTAATATTTCAATAGTTTCAGATATTTTAATATTTTCATTAACATAATATTCATAATTATCATTATTTTTATTATTATATGTTTTTAATGTTAGAATTTTAGTAATTTTATCAGATTTTGTTTTAATATCTGCGGAACATCTATCTATTTCTTCCAATACTGCTCTTTTTTTATCAATTGATATATTAATATCTCTATATTTTATATATTTATAAAACTCTTCTTGTTTATTTATTTTTTCATTAATATACTTATATTCATAAGACAATTTAACATTTATAATATCATCATATTTTTTCCATTTATTATAATTATCAATTAATGTATTTAAATTATTTAATCTAGGTTTTATATATGTTACATATTCTTGATAATCTTTTGCTATTTTAATATCAGTTTCTATTTTATTCTTTGAAATATTCATATCAATATATTTATTCTTCCAATCTATATATTTATCATATTCTATAGCATTATCATATTCAGAGCATAAAAGATGCGAATATCTATTGAAAGTATTCATTAAATACGTATTGTCTTTTATTATTTTCGTATCTTCTGTAATTTTTGTCATTATTTCATTTTTATTTTTAATATTTAATGTAGTTTCGCGAGAAATATTTTTTTCTTCCTTTATATATTTATTATAATTAAACCATTCGACGTTTAATTCGTAAATAATTATTTTTTCTTTTAATATATTATACTCATTATATAAATATATATAATCAATATCTTCACGATTATATATATTTTCATATTTATTTTCTAATTCAATTTTATTATTATTAATAATTATATCTAATTCTTTCATTCTTATAACCCACGATCTCGCACAACAATATTTACAGCAAGGGTCGTATCCATATTCTTTATTATTTTTAAGTGTATTCAATTCATTTAAATACGTTTCTATTGTTATATTAATATTATCAATCTCTTCGAGTGATTTATAATAGTCATTTAATATAATTTCGTATTCTAATACTTTTTTTTTATATTCATCATAATCGTAGGTTATATCAATATAATTATTTTCATCCTTTTGAATATTTTGAGGAATAGGGTAACTTACCAATAAACCTCTTTTATTATGCTGTTTTGATATATTATAATCACAATCATTAATATATTCGTATCCTGTTTCAATAGACTTTGTGAGTTTTTTATTATCTTCTTTTAATTCAAGATAATATTTATAAGATATATTAGTAGAATTGTTTAAATATGATGAATGAGATATAAGTATATTATTTAAAACATATTCTTTCAATGCATTTATAGGATTGTCTCCTAAAAATATTTTTTCAATTTCATAAACTATTTCATTAATTTCGCGTATTTTATTCTTTACAAATGCAGGTTTTTCTTCATTTAATATATTTATTTTTTCCAATATTTCTTTATATTTTATTTCTATATCACAAATCTTATTAACAGGAACAATAACAGGTTTAATATATTTAGATAAAAATAATTGCTCTTCGCTTATAATAGAATATTCGCAAGGTTTTTCTATTTTTTCAGGTATTATAATATTGACATTATATTTTAAAGAATTTTCTTCAATATGTTTATAATCAAAATCTTTAAAATTAACCTTCAATTCATTTAATCTTATATTATAAACATCATATTCATCGTCAGTTATTACCTTATCAATATTCTTAATATTTGTCAAATCTTTATATTTTTTGTCTAAAATATCAATAGTAATACTATTATTTATTTTCATTAGTTCTCTATATTTTTCATCTAAATCTTTTAATTCAATAACGAGTTCTTCCTCGTTATCTTCATTTACTTCTGTTGTTGCTAATATACGTTCATATACTTGCATCTTATTGTCTATAGTTTTTTTAAAGTCTTTATATTTATTCAAACATACCTTAAATAAATTGAATAAATCGTATATTTCATTTATATTTGAAGCTTTATCTATTATTGCAGTACATTCTTTATAATCCATTTTAAGAATGTCATTATCTACAACCTGTGTTATCATTGAACATGTTAGAAAGTCGTCAAGTGTATTAAAATGTGATTTGATAAACTCATTGCATGCATTGTTCTTTTTTATCAATTCTTTTTTACCATTATCATATTTATATATTTCAATATTGCTTTTATTAGCACTTTTTATATCAGATTGAATTGAGTATTTTCGCTTAATTTGATATTTTACACCATCTACCGAAATATCTATAATAGTATATGCATTTTTATGTTTATAATTTATAATACCATTTTTTGATAAAGAGTTTTGTTTATCTTTTGTTATAACTCCCCATATAGCAAGTGTTATGATATCATATATCGCTGACTTTCCTGTACCATTATTACCACATATAAGAAGAGTACTATTAATAGCTTCTGAAAAATTAATACTATTTCCACCTTCATAGCAATATAGATTTTCCCATTCAAGATATTCAATTGTAAATGGATATTTTGTTTTTATATTATCATTTAAATTACAAGATTTTATCAATAAAGAGATTTCTTTATTTTTTTTTAAACTTTCATCAATAAGATCACTAGGACAATTATCCATATTAAACAATAATACATTAAGATTTTTTATTATCTCTGATGCTTTATCGTAATATTTAGATGGTATATATTTTTTCAAATACTCGATGAAAGTATCTTTATTAACGTGTATTATATTGCTATTATCAACTTTTTCTACGATAGTACTTTTAATCTTATCATTTGTATTTAACTTATTACCAATTATAGTACAATTTATATTATGTTTATTGAATATACTATAAAGTTCTTTAGTATTATCACAATTAAATGAAGAAAAAGCACGAATTTCTATATTTTTAGGAAAATATTCTTTATTCCCTGATATAAAACAATCCAGTTTGCAAGTATATTTGCCATTATTTCTTAAAAATATATTATTGTTTTTAATCATTATATTTACATAACCATATGGATTATAGACATTTACATTTTCAATACTGCGGTTTTCTAAATCCCATATCATATATCCGTGTTCTACAATGTCTTCTCCGTAATTTTGCTGTAAAAGAGACCCTGAATATCCCCATAATACATTTTTACTAATACCTTGTTGTCTTAAATGAATATCGCCCAATAAAGCATAATCAAAATGTGATATCCAACTAAATGGATATGATGAAGCACAATTACTTTCAGGAATTTCGGTTCCATTATATAATTTTGCAGAAACGAATGTACCGTGGAATAATGCTATTTTATATTGAATATCTTTATCAATAATAGGAAATGAGGGTAATTTATTAATACGACCTACAGTAGATAAAGTGTCGAGTGTGTCGTCAATATTAACATATGAAAACCCAACATTATCTATTGTGAATGATTGTGTTTTTTTTAATATTGTGAGATTTTTTGTTTCAATCGTAGAAGATATTAATGATGGTTGGTTAATTTCATTTTGATTTCTATCATGATTACCATGGAATATTATTGTACGTCCTATATTAGATAACCCATTTATTAACATATTGTATAATTCAAGACCATAATTACCTACTATATTTTTATTATGAAAAATATCACCTGTTACAATAATTACAAAGTCTTCATATTTTAAATTATTAAATTCAACTTTATGAACGATAGACTTCATTAAATTATCAAATACTATACAATATTCTTCATATCTGCACGATTTTTTATCACCATATCTAATATGAATATCTGAAATATGAATAATCTTTTTCATTTTAAATTTATAATAGTTAGTTATTATATCAATTTTTAAATATGTTTAAAACCCAATATTAATATTGCTAAAATTAATACTATCATATGCATTATATACTTTTTTTGTTAATATGTTTTTAATAATTTTAAAACTAATTTTTTTTAAGTCTTTGCCGATATAGAAAATCAAACACATTAATATTAAATTAAATATATATATAAATAAAAACTCTATACTAACTGTATAGTTTGCTTTTATTAATATTTCATTTGCTTCTTTACTGTTCTCAATATTTTCATTAGTTTCAATATTTTTTGACAGAGATATAGGTTTATTTTCAATATTATTACTGAAAGTTACATCTTCATTATTAATTTGCTTATATATCATAGATACTATTTGTTTTAAATAATTATTACTAAAATTAACTTCATTTTTTATAGATATAGTATTAGTAAATACTTTTATAACTATACGATATGCTTCTAATGCTTTATTGTAATAATGTTCTGTTATATGATATTCAAAAGTATTCCCTTTTATTTTATTATAAACATTTTCACCAGTATTATCTATAATTAATCCAAAAAGATCTTTATCGCGACTATTTAATAAACTCATTTTATCATTATCTTTTACTTTTGCTTCGTTCGTTTTTTCATATTCTATCGAATTATATGCTATATGAGATGAAATTATTAAAAAATTATCTATAATAGAATAAATAGTTTTATCATTATTATTTACGGAGTTCTTTAATTTTGTATAATTTTTATTTATAGTTTCATTGTCTTTATGTTCTTTTCTTTGTTTATTAGTTAAACTAAATAAAACCTTTGCATAATGTGATACAGTATAATTATTAAATTCATCATATTTTTCGTATCCATCATATAAGTTTTTTTCTATATCATTAGATAATATACTATTAAAATTATCTAACAAAAATGGTGTATCAAGTATTTTTTCAGAATCATCTATATCGGTCTTATTATCAATCTTATCATAATCTGTAATAAAATCTATAAATCTTTTATCGCTATTTATATCTATTAAAAATTTATATTGTATTTCATCGCCAATATAAAAAAAATTTTGTTTTAATTCTGTGTATTTTTCATCAAATATATTATCATCGTTAAATATAATTTTACAAATTTTAATTAATTTAAATATTCTAAATCTATATTTATATTTATATGTATCGATATACGTGTCAATAAGGTGTATATTTGGTATTTCATTAACACCCTCAACTATATTGAATTCATCCCATAAATCACTTAATTTTTCGTCTTTTGTTATTCTGGTGATATAATTGTTTATAGTATTAGATCGAACGTGTTCGATACCAATTCTATTTTTTAAAATTATACCGTAATACTCTTTAAACTTATCATAATCTTTTCTGTTAAAATTGTTTGTCAATTTTTTTGAATCTTCTTCATTAAAATATTTATTATATTCAATATCTTTAATATCACGTAGTTTTTTTAATAAACATGCATCATCATCTTCACAATCAAAATCAATTGGTTGTGAATTATACGAAGTCATTAATAATGTATTATTGACAATGGAAGCTATAATGTTTGTAATTATATATTGTTCTGTAAAGTCATTATTCATAATACTGTTCGCATTCGCTTTTGTTTCATGAAGTTTAATATATGGTATAACTATATTATTTAACTTATTTAATTTGCTTTTATATAGACTGTTATATACACCATATACAACATATTTATTATAATCAGTGTTAAATATGACAAATAAAAACATAAATAATATTACTATTAAAAATACAAATAATGGCATTATAATGTTATTATTATACTTTTCATCTCTGTTTTCAGGTATTGTGAAAAAAATCCCAAAAAATATTATAAATACAACAAATATATATATTAGCAATGTACCTATATTTTTAACAATATAACCATCAATATTATAACATGATTCTGAAGATGTTGTGTAATCTTTATCTATGATATTAAAATATTTTTTATAAAAATTTATTGTCGTGTAATATGATAAATCTTTGTTCATAACATTGACACCATCTTCATCAAAAATATCTTCATTCTTATAAGTTAATATTATATTGAAAATATTAAATATTAAATATAAATAAATATTTAATAATATTAAAAAACATATATTTATTATAATATTATCAGTATTTTCATCTATAGTATAAATTAAAATAGAATATATAATAATATTTAAAACTATAAAAACATATAACGAAGCTGCTATTTCTTTTATATGTTTATTAAAATAATTATTATACCCATTTTTTTCATTAGGAGTATTTCTAATTGCAATCATTGAGGTCATTAATATTCCCGAAATAATAATAAATACTAAAGGATAATAATATACTAGTTTTTTTAAAATATAATTAATAGTTAGTAAGTCATCACCATAATTTGGTTCATTATTTAATATAACAAAATCATAAAATAACTTACAAAATAATAATATAAGTATAAATAAAATCATAACATAATATGATTTTGTGTTAAAAATATCATTAGACAATAATATGTCAAAACTATTTTTTGCCAAACTAAAACTTCCTGTTTCTGCTTGACAATATATATTATTACAATTTTTATCTAAGTTTGCTTTTGCTACAGCAGTAAAATAGTTAGTTTTCATAAATGAAATTGTTATATTTTTTAGTTCGTTTAAAAATATTACAATCATAATAATAAATAAAATATAAACTAGTGTATTCATAATTAATCTTTACAAATTGCTTTAAATATTATAAAGAAAAAAAGAAGAGATTAAATCTATTGCGTAATTATCTAATAATATGATACATATTATATATTGATATTGAAAATATCAATATAACGATAGTAATAAACAAACAGTATATATATATTTTCTTTAATATTATAGATAATATATACAATAGAGGAAATAATAAGAAAATATATACAAATATAAATCTAGATATTTTATCTATTTCTTTGAATATTTTTTGATTAGTTTCAATACATATATATTTTTTCATTTTATCTATATTTTCTAAGGTAAAAATTATATTATCGTTAGTAAATATTTTTACCTTAGAAAATATAAGATGATTATCTTTCAAGTTTATTAGTTCATCTATTAATGATTTATTAAGAGTAACTTCTTCTATATTTATATTTTCATCATTTGAATATTTTATTAATATATTTATAATTTTAAAATTTGCATAATTTGTTTTTCCCTCTTTTAGGATAATATCCAATTCTTTCAATAACATTATATAATTATATACATTGGTATTGCGATATAAATCCATTATGTGTTTTAAGATTATAGAGAAGAATATAATATTTACACATAAAAATATAAATAAGTATAATGTTAAAACAATATCATTCATAATAAACTTTTTATCAAAATATTTATAAATACAATGAAAACAAAAAATCAGAAGTATAAATATAATTATAGCAATAGAGTTTTCAACATGTTTATCATATATAACAAGTATATTATTGTTATTTGAATTTTCATAAATTTTATGAAAGTCTATGTTTTTTTCATCATTATATGATGTTTCGTCGCTGTATTCTTTATCTTTTTTGAAATTTTTATTTATTGTATTAAAATCAAACAATATATTTGCAATTTTCCAAATAAAAGTATTTTTTATAGATATATTTGAATTTTTTTCTATAGATATAGAATTGTCATAACATACATCATTAAAAATATTTATATTTTCATATAAATCTCTATGATATTTTAAATATAAAATTGGATAAGAAGCTAATAATATAGAACCAAATAATATTAAGGTTATAATTAATAATATATTATCATTTATCGTTTCGTCAATAATTTTGTAAATCATAGTCGGATACACTAAAACCTATTATAAGTAGGAGATATAAAAGTAATATATTTTATTTAAATAGTTCTTCGTTTGAGTTTTTATAAATATAGTTTTCTCTACTTATAACTGAATTATCATTATCATTGTTATTGTTATAATTGTCTCCTCTAATATTTTTTAATAATTTATTGTATATACTATTTGAAGATTGTGAAAAACCACCTGCAAATAAATCGGAAACACCTCCGTTTTTATTTCTATGATTGGGATATTGGATGTTTATTAAATCTCGAAGATTATCAAATGACATTGTTGGTATTGTCATAATTAGATATATATTATAAACAATGATAATATTATTTTTTATTTCTTTTTAATGTATTTTGCATTTCATTATCAAAACTATCACATACACTACGTATATCATTCCATTTACTATCATCTATACCGATATTAATAACAGTTTTATTATCTAACTTCCACAATTCACCAAGTGTTTCCAATACATTTTTTTCATTTTTTAAAAAAATTGTTTCAACTTCTTCGTATGTCATGTTAATAGGAGATTGTTTAAAAACTTCTTCCATATCCTATATATATTCTTGTTTATTATTTTTATATATTTTTATATATTTTTATATATTTTTATATATTTTTATATATTTTTATATTTTTGATTGTTTTTATAATAATAATCTGCTATTTCATAAGCAATTTTTTCATATGGATGTTCTAACAAATGATTTGTCATTATAACATCATTAATACCTGTTGGGTTATTGCTTCTATAAAAACATACCATTGTTTTATTTGTTCTATTATCTATATAAATATTACTATTTGTATCTGGATTTGACCTCACGTATTCTTTATTTGATAATAAAATTTCTTTAAATCCCATACATTTAATTATTTTATTAAATAAAGGTTCATTTTGTCTTTGATATATGTGTATCTTTTCATGTATTAAGGTTTTTATTAAATCTTCTTCTATATAATTAAGTACATTTTTAGATAAAAAAATAATATTTTCTCGTGTATGCGGTAATCCCTCCTCATATTCATTTTCTATATTATTTATTATATCATCTACAGAATGTGTATTTGCAAAAATCCATTTTATATCAGCTATATCATAGCCTTTTATATAATTATTATAACATAAATCTTCGTATTTTATATTTCTAAAAAATATATCTGCTTTTTTTGCACATCTTGATAATAACTCTTTTTCATATTGTGTAAATGAAATAGTTGTTTTGACAATCTTATCAATATATTCATTTGGGGTTGATACTTTTCTCGCATATAAATCTAATATAGAAAGGTTATTTACATATTTATCTTTATCATATCTTAAGAATATTTTTGTTTCATCATCTCGCATGAAGTAAATATTATTATTATTATTATAATTATTATTATTATAACAATAATAAATTGTTATTATAAGTATTATTGAAGATATAATAATAAAAGCCAATATATTATAATTCATATAGTATTCTAATATATCGGATTTTATTATTATATTACAAATATTTATATTAAAACCTTCTTATTTTTTTTTTTTTGATAACAATATACATCTTTCATATCAGGAACATTAGCATTTTTTACAACCATTTTTTTTATATCTTCAATATTCCCAGGTGTTAAAATAGAACAAATATTTTTCTTATAATCTATATCTTTTACTTTTGATAAAATATTTTTTATATTATAATTTACTATTTCGCTATTTTCTATTTGTACGAGTGATTTTTCGTATTCGATAAAACATTTATAAATATTGTATGTATAAAAACTACCTGGGACATTATCTATAGTTATTATATTTTTATAACAAATTGAAATATCTTTTTTAGAATTAACATTTATAACAGAATATCCAAATGAATTAATACAAAAATATTTAATTTTATATTCTCCAAATTCGTTCATATTGAAAGAGAACTCATTATATTTATCTTGGTTTTGCGGTTCGATATTATCTGGATTTGCACCTCCAGTTCCTGTAGTTATCTGTATTAAACTTTTGTCTTTTTTTATAATGTTCATTATACTAAAGTTATGCGTATCGGCACATAAATATATACATTCATTATCGCATAATATGTCATAAAAATCGTTTATAATATTATAATCAATATCTTTTATAATTTCACCACCATTATTTGATTTTTTTTTTGTAAATAATGGTACATGCCCCATTACAAATATAGGTTGATTAACCGTAAAAGATATTTCTTCAATTTTTACTTTAATATTTTCTAAATATTTAAAAGAGTTAATTTTTTCATCTGATGTTTTTGAATAAAAATTATTTGTGTTTATAATAATCATAATATATTTTTTATTATATATTATTCCAATCTTTTCACCATCAAAAATATTTATATCGTCTAAAGCATATTTAACATTTTCAAGAGTAACAACACTTTCTTCAAATATTGATTTTTTTTCATTACTAGATGATTTAAAACTTCCTTGTTTATCCTTTATTTCTTGTTTAATCTTATTTATATAATATTTTTGCGTATTTATCATACAGTTTTTTTTTAGTTCAACTTGTTCCTCAGAGTCTATTTCCTCATCGTGGTTTCCAACAGCAATATATTTTGGATTTTCCATTTCATAAACTTTATAATACCCAGATATTAGGATATCTTTTAAATAATATTTAATATTAGTTCCTGTTACATTATCTTTAAATGTCGTAGCATACCAATTATCACCAGCTATAAAAATTGGCATTTTTGTATTTTCGTTATCTTTTATGTATTCCAATATTATATCTCTATACAATGGTTCATTTGGTTTTTCGCAGTTTATATTATTCCAACATCCAAAATATAGAAAATTATCACACATCTTATATTTATTATACTTTTTTTAATAATGAGTACATAATCTTTTTATTTTAAGAAAAATTAGAAAATGTTAAAAGTTATAGAAAAATATAATTATGTACTCAAATTATAAATACATCGAACTTAAAGTATATCTATCAGATGATGATATATTTTTATTCGAATAAGTATTATAGAAGTCTATGGATATTGTATAAGGTAGAACAATTTTAACAATATCAGTTGGAACATATATCATCATATTAATCCACGAAACAATATTATTAATTGATCGTTTTAAGTTTCTCACACCATCTTCCTTTTCTATATTGCTGATAATATGTTTAATAAGTTCTTTGTTAAAAATAATATCACCATTATTAAGATTATATTGTTTCAATATTTCAGGTATTATATAATCTGATGCTAATATAATTTTTTCATCATTATTATACCCTTTTACATTTATTACTATCATGCGGTCTTTTAATATAGGATTTATCAAATATTCATCATTATATGTAAATATAATCATTGATCTTGATATATCTAAATCAATTTCTTCTAAATATCTATCATTAAACTTGTCGTTTTGAACTGGATCTGTTATATGTATTAATGTATTTATAATTTCTTGTCCTTTATAAGTATTTGAAACCTTGTCTAATTCATCAAATAGAAATAAAGGGTTCATAATCCCAGTTTTTATCAAAGATTCGCAAATTTTACCATGCTTTGAACCCTCGTACGTATAAGAGTGCCCTTTTAAAAAAGATGCATCATCTGTTCCACTTAATGATATAAATGCATTAGGATAATTTAATGCTTCGCAAATACCTTCTTTAATAAGTTTTGTTTTACCAACACCGGCACTTCCTTGTATCCCTATAACATAACCATTCGCTTTTGGAAATGATATTAATTGAGCTAAAACTCTTATTATTTGCTCTTTAGCATCTTTATGACCATATATATTTTCGTCCATTTTTTTACGAACACCGTTCAAAAACTCACATATTTTACTATTTCCGTCAGCAATACATACAGGTATTTTATAATACTTATTGAATGGTATATTATCTAAATCATTAACCCAATTATTTAATTTATGATATTCGTCAGAAGAAGTAGACATTTTATACATATTATCTATCTTTGTTAATATTGACTGTTTTGTTGTTTCATTAAATTTAAGATTAAGTATTTTGAAACGAATTGGTATTTTACCAACATCATCATTATTTATCAATTTATCTTCTAGAATTTTGATTTCATTTTTTTGTTTTGTTGTCAATTTATCAAAGTATGTTTTTTCGTATTTATTGTATTTATTATAAAAGTTATAATTAGTTTTTTTAATTATATTGTTTGATGTATTGTTAGCATTATTTAAAGTTTTCAATAAAAAAAATAATTGCTCATCTTTTTTATTAAAAAATCCTCCTTCTGGATAAGATTTTTTAACATATTCAACTTCATAACTCTCTTCATCACTTTCTTCGTCACTTTCTTCATAACTCTCTTCATCACTTTCTTCGTCACTTTCTTCATCGCTTTCTTCATCACTTTCTTCGTCACTTTCTTCATCACTTTCTTCGTCACTTTCTTTTTCACTTTCTTCGTCATATTCACTTTTTTTTCTCGTTCTTGTATTTCTGATATTAGATTTACCCATTTTATATATATATATTATATTGTTTTATATATTATTTTGTTTTTATAACTTATTTCTCATATGTTTGTGGAAACGCTTTGCCCCAATATATATTTGTAGATATTGTGCGAACAACTCTATTGGCATTTATGACATAATAAGTGAATATTGCAATTAATAATATAGAGCATAAAAATATCAATACATCAACATATTTAGCATTTACATAAAAATGCAATGTATAAAATCCAAATAGAACAAAAGCTGCTGCTAAAACACATTTTATTAATGTATTTTTAGCCATTATATCATATTTTTTAATATCAATGTAATTGTAAGCATCTACGCGTTTATGATCTAAATTATCACTAATATATTTTTTGTCATTTTTTTCATTTTCTACAATTTTATTAAGTATATTATTAGTTTCAGCAAATTCTATTTGTGGGATAGCTACGCTTAAAATATCTAGTATTCTAGCCATTTTAAATTCCAACGCCGTCATATTTGATTGAAGATTCATTATTTTCGAACTTATGTTTAATGTCTCGTCAAATCCTGTTTCATATTGAAATGATGTAGCTATATTAAAATGTTCTATATTAGAAAACTTTTCAATATATATAATATCAACAAGATAATGACTTAAAATTAATAATACTATAGTAGAAAAACACCCTGTAGCAACGTTAAGTACAAAAGATGATTCAAGGTCAGCAAAATTAATAACAACAATTATAGCTGCTACGATACCTATTATTATATAATAAACAATTAATTGGTTATTCAATATAGAATGTTCTTTATCTTGTATTTCATACAATCTACCAGAATTATTTATTTTTGTCTCATTAAAAATTATATTTTTATTTATATTTTTAATTTTAACCATATCTTCATTATAAGTTTTTTTCAAATTAATACTTTTATTTATTACTACTATATTATCAATATTTGGATGATTTGTATAATAATATAATAATATATATTTATCATCAATAATATTATTACTTAATAGTTTTCCATTATCATTTACATATTCTAATACATCAAGTTTATCATTCTCTCCAATTGCCGTAGTAACATCAAAAATATCATATGTATTTTTTTCTAGTTTAAAAAGATTTGCTCTATTACTACTATCAAAATAACTATTATATTCAAACTTTGCATAAATATTAATTTTTTCTATTTTACGATTATTATAAATGTCAGTACCTATAAATATATCGTCAATTGTATATAAAATTTTATTTATTTCTATTTGATAATTTTTTTTAATATCACGTTTAACACTTTCTAAGTTTGATTGATTTAAAATATTAACTATATCTAATTGTCTTTTATCTAAACTTGCTTTTGGATTTCCATCTGAAGTATATAATGGAGGATTAATACTGCTTGCAGATGAATACATCGTTAAATAGTTTATAAAAGGCCTATTAATATCATCATTTTTAGTCCCATCAACAGCAATTGATATTTCAATTGATGTTTCTGAAATCTTTCTAATAAAAAATCCTTTACACCATTCATAATCGCGAACAGATATATCAGGTACATTATTCCCTTGAATATTATTTTCTATATCTGTGGTCAATGTATCAACAGAATTATTAATAATATTATTTTCTTCTATTAATTTATCCCAAAAAATATCTGTAGTATTTACTGGGATACTAAATATTTCAGTTATATCAGAACTATCTGTTATTATAGGGAACAATGATGTTTTACCAACAGTTTTAGTTGCCGTACTATCTTCTAATGTACTATCTATAAATTTTGTATTAAATAAATAATTTCCAACAAAAACTGTATTTAATAAATAGCATTTCATTATTTTATAGTAATATAGAAGAGCATTTATTTGAATATTTGCACTTTCTGGTTTAATTTTATATATAAAATATAAAAAGTTTTTTAATATAATAGAACATAACTTATTATTTGTTTCATGTTTTTTTACATTATTTGCATCAATGCTTAAATTACCAGTGTCTTCTTCGGGATTCCCATTATAGCTCGTAACTCCTTGAATATTTGAAATTATTATACCTTCAAAATATGTTTCGGTATTTAAACTAAGTTGATCAGTTGAAAATAGCTTTTTATTAGGAGTTATACTAGTTATGATAGTGGTTGATGATACATTACCAATATCATCATAATTAATAACTTTTTTATAATATTTTTCATATGTATCACCTGTTGAAAATGTATTTAAAAGAATTTTATTTTTAAATGATTTTATTGATAAAAAAAGTGTATTTTCCGATGGAAATGAATGATTATTGTCTGAGGACTTTCCTATTCTTTTTTCAATATAAAATGCTTTATTATACGGCAATATTACTTCATTTGCACTTTTATTTATATCATTATTTACTATTATTATAGAATTTACATTATCTATAGATATTTTTTTTTGTTTGCTTGTAATGAGAAAATCTTTATATGCTTCGAGAATATCTATAAATATCTCTATAATTTCCATAGTTGCAAATATTAAATTTCCTCTTTGTTCACTTTTTGTTACTAGATATTGATCTGAAACCTTTTTAGTGTGCGGTGCTTCATCTTCGATACGTTTTGTGAAATTTAAAAAACCTTTTGTTGAATTATTACTATGATAATTTTCATCGTTTGCTTGAGATGAAGCAATAGAATGAAACATCTTTCCTTTCAAAGCTTGTGATTGTAAGAAAGCAAAATTATTTATACTTAATAACGTTTCATTTGCTTTTACATCCGACTCGCCAATTACTACATCTGTTCCTTCATAATGTTGAAAACTTTTTTTTAAAAAAGGTATATAAGTCGATGAAGATATTTCTTCTTTATTAATAAAAACTTCATAAAACTTTTCTAGTTTAGTTCTTGTACTTTCATAATCTATGTATTCAACAGAGTTTGACATTATGTATAATTATATACTCTTCTATAATTATATATATATTTATTTAGAAACAACATCTATAATAAAAAGAAATACCACTATTTTCATTATATCTAATAATTTTAACAATATCTCCTTGTTTTAACCCAAGCCATTTTGCTATAGGGTCATTGTGTAATATTATAGGCATATATAATTTACTTCTTATCATGTTATTTTTCATAACATCACTTGCTTCTTCCTCGGATAATTTAATATGTTCTGGGACATATTCGTGTTTTGTTGGATTATACATTAACTGTTTGGTATAAAAGAATTGAAGTTGTCCTCCGAGCTTTTGAAACATTTTATCATATTTATTAAGTTGTGACATAATTGGAACTGATATTACATCATTATTAAATATCAAAATCATATTTTTCATATTCCCGTATTTTTTAATAAATTCTTCAATTGAATTATCATTTGCTTTAAGATCATCAATAACATTTTTTCGTAATTTTTTTGTTAAAGCAAAAATCAACGTAGTTTTTGAAGTTTGAAAATCAATAATATTTTTATCATTTTCAAACTCATCTCTATCAACAGATGCTTCATGTTCTTCAAATAATGATATTTCGTCTCCGCGTTCAACTAACATCTCTTTTAAGTTTTTGATAACATTGTCAATATCCATATTATATGTAATAAGTTGTTTAATCTTATATTATATTATATAATAAAAAATCAATTTTTATTATTACAACATAATTCATGTTCAACAAAAGTTATTACATTTTGAAATATATAATATTTTTTACATATTTCATAAGATTAATGTATTTTGTATAGAAGTTTTATACATTTATTTTTAAAAATATTATCAATATATTAATTTATTTTTTTAGTATTTAAACATTTTTTTATTAATACCTTATCTAAATATTTAATAAAAATCGTTAGAATATATTTCTACATATCCATTTTCAACATTTACATATTTATGTTAGTAATTCAAAAATAACATTTTATTATTAATATAATTATAATTGCTATATTTGCTTTTTTTCATTTTTACCGGTTATATCAGTCTTTATATTTTTTTAAATTTAGAAAAGTTTTTATTATCATATTTATTTTCAGTGTCATAACAGAAATCTAGTATTTTTTTATTCTTTTAACTTTCATATTTACAAATATTTTTAATAAAAGTAAAATACGATATTTATTATGCTTTAGTATTAATATATAATTTATATATATGTGATGTAAAATGATATAAACATATGAATATATATGTATTCATAAAGTAATTACAAATAAATGCCTCCAGTATCTTCTACCACCAAGAAAGCAGTCTCTTCACCGCAATCAGATACTTCACAAAAAGTAGCAGTTGTTAAAAAAACTGTTACAAAAGTTCCTGTTTCAAAAGTTGTTGAAAAATCAGTTATTCCTGTTGTTGCAAGTCCTGTTCCTTCAACTGTTCCAATTGCGAGAAGCAGTTCTATAATGGTTCCCGAAGTTACTGAAGTTACTGATTTAACTGAAGTTCCTGATGTACAAACAGTACAACCGCCAAGCACACAAGATAATGTTCTTTCTACAATTGTAGAAAAGGTTAATGTTCTTTCGGGTAGTTTTAAAGAACTTCAATCTCTACTAAAGGTTTTAAGCAAAGAATATGAAAAACAACAAAAAATCATCGAGAAAGCACAAAAAAAAAGACAAAATGCTAAAAATTCACCGTCTGGCTTTGCCAAACCTAATAAAATATCTGAAGAACTTTGTGATTTCGTAGGTGTTCCATATGGTACTGAAAAGTCGAGAACTGATATTACAAGATTTATTAATCTATATGTAAAAGAACATAATCTTAACAAACCTGAAAATAAAAGATTTATCCTACCTGACGATAAACTTAAAAAGATTCTAAATGTTGGTGATAACGAGGAGATAAACTATTTTATTCTACAAAAACTAATATCGCATCATTTCCCTTTGAGTGCAAGTAAATTAGCTGCCGCGGCGGCAGCATCTGCTGTTTCAGCAAGTGCGAAAGTTTAAAAAACTATTATAATTATTTTTTTCTTAAAAAAACTATTTTTTATATAACAATATATGAACTATTATATTTATAATATAATGTGTGAAATATATCACACACACACAGCAAATGGTGCTAATTCGTTAAATACGACAACAAATAATATTGTTGATTTTTTTATGATGTTTATGAGAGGTCTTAGTAAAAATGATAATAACAAATATCTTGAAAAATGCTGGAACGATAGTCCAGAAAAAACAGTAGCTATTATTTTTAATGGAAGAGATAGACTAAATGGTAAAAAAGAAAAAAAGGTTTCTTGTGAGGCAATGCTTTGGTTGAGTATTCATAAACCATATACGTATAAACTGAATATTATTAATTATATAAATAATTATGGATGCTGGAAAGATTTACTATATATATCTTATTATACCAGCTATAAAACTGATAATTATAAAGAATTATCTTTATTCGCGGAACAATTAATTATAGATAAGGAAAGTCTTGAAAAAAACGATAAAGTATCACTTTGTGCTAAATGGTCGCCAAGCGAAAATGATAGAAATGATAAAAGAAAACATTTTGCAAAAAAGATAGCCACTATAATATATGGAAGAAGTGATGAAAAAAAAATGGAAAAATATAGAAGCGAATATTTGGTTCCTTTGAGAAAAAAAATAAATATTGTAGAAAAACTTATGTGTAGTAATGAATGGGATAAAATAAAATACGAAAATGTTCCAGGTGTAGCATCAAAAAGATTATTGAACGCTTTTATGAAACACGATGGAGATAGATATACAAAATATTTGCAAGATGTTAGAAATGGAGTAAAAGAAATTAAAATAACAGGTATTCTACCTCATGAATTATCAAAATATTATATCGATTTAAACGAAGAAGAATATAAAGAAAATGAAACAATAGAATTGCAATGGAAAGCAATTGTTGAAAATGTTAAAAAGTCTTGTACTTTTAGCAATTCTCTTGCAATAATTGATGTTTCAGGTTCTATGTTTTCTTCAAGTAATGGGAGTATTCCAGCGCAAGTTGCTATATCTCTTGGTATAATAACATCTATATGTTGCGAAGGTATGTTTAAAAATAAGTTTATTACTTTTAGCGAAAGTCCTGAATTAATTTCTTTAATATCTGAAGATAAATTTAAAGATAATTCAGAATATATACCTACTCTTTTTGAATCACATAAAGCATTAAAAAATATAAATTGTGGTTATTCAACAGACTTTGTAAAATGTTGTGAAAAAATTATTAATTTTGGAAATGATAATAATATTCAAGACGAAGATATGCCCAAAAAATTGTTTGTTTTTACTGATATGCAATTTGATAATGTTTCTACTGATAATGAGAAAATGTCTATTGAAACAGTTTATCAATATATAAAAAACATGTTTACAAATAGTGGATATACACCTCCAAAATTTATATTTTGGAATCTAAGTACAGATCATAAAGAAACATTTCCTGTAAATTGTGATACAGATGGTGTAGTTTTGGTATCTGGATTTTCAGAACAACTGCTAAAAATATTAATGAATTATGATGAAATAAATCCTGAAAAAATAGTAGATGAGATACTTGAACCATATATCAAAAATATTATTATCAGCGATGAAGAAATTTAAAAATTATAATAAAACATTTTGAGTACATAATTTATTTTTTAGAAAATTTTATTAGTTTTAAGAATATTAATAAAATAAAAATAAATTATGTACTCGTTTTTCTTAAGTAGTATAATATGATACTACAATTATTATTTTTAGAAAATTTTATTAGTTTTAAGAATATTAATAAAATAAATAAATTATGTACTCGTTTTTCTCAAGTAGTATAATATGATACTACAATTATTATTTTTAGAAAATTTTATTAGTTTTAAGAATATTAATAAAATAAAAAGATTATGTACTCGTTTTTTTAAGAAAATAATTATTTATTATTATGAAAAAAATGAGATTATATAATTTAATTGGAATAAGCAAGACCACCCATACCAGATAAAATACGAAGGACGTTATAATTAACCGCATATACGTGTATAGTTCCAGAAACAGACGACCCCATTGAAAGAACAGCTGTATCTATACGTGACATATTTAGAGTACCACTTGGTTGATGCTCCTCTGGTTTAAGTGCAAAAGAATATACATTAATTCCTTGATGGTATTTGTTAGGAGTATTTTCGTGATGTTGATATGGTTGTACTAGAGAGAAATAATCTCCGTTTCGTGTAGCAAAACGGTCATTTCCATTTAGCATAATTTTTGCCTGGGTTATTGGATTGCTCGATGAAACATAATTATTTAATGTGTCGTTTGTACCGGCATCTATATTAGCAGTAGAAAAGTTATTCCAAAACACTTTTTTATTTACTGCAGTATCTGCTGATGATTTAACAGCCCAAACCAATTCTTTACAAGGATGATTGAAATTCATACGAATGCTCTTCATAGATTCCGCACTTGCAGTTACGGTATCGGTTCCGGTAAATTGAAGTTGTTCTATTAAATATTCATGCGATAATTGTGCAAAACGACGACGTTCGTCAGTGTCTAGGAAAATATAATCTACCCATAAAACTGCCTCTGTCAATTCTATTTTTTGATCTGTAGAAAATAGATGTGTTATTGTACCAGTCCCTGCAACATCATCATCTGCTGCTGTACCGACACGTTTATTTCCATTTGTGCAACCATCAGCTTTATCTTGTCCAAAACATATATTTGTATCTGAACTGTCTAATAAGTTTATCATAGATTCATATTCAACATTAATTTTAACTTCGTGATATTGAAGAGCAATAAGCGGAAGGGCTAAACCTACATTTCTACAAAACCAAAATTCTAATGGCACATATACTTCATATGATAGACCATGGTCAAGTTTCGTACATGTGTTTGTACTATTTGCACCGACCATAACATTATATCCATCGCGTTTCCCAACAGGAAGAGAAAGCTCATTCCAAATATAAAGCCATTCTGAATAATGTTTATCTATGCGTTGTCCGCCAATTTCTAATTCTACGGTTTTAAGGAGTTTTTGTCCAAAATTAGGAACAAGAGCAACAGCATCGGCGCTATTTGTATTTTTAATTTTACCATTAAAGTAAATACGATGAATTAAATCACCATTACGTGTAATTTGAATACTTGCGCGCGAACCTAATGAATTACTCCCCGTAGGAGTTTGTTGAATAGCTTCAATCGCAAAATTAGTATGGCGACGATATACAACTTTGAAAAAGGTAATTTGAGGATTACCTGTTAAATAAACATCCTGAGCACCATAAGCTACTAGTTGAAGAAGACCACCACCCATTTACGCT
>Ga0209702_10002882_pt1 | contig 28567 bp, 24 predicted proteins | sample FRY01_FD_187210 | JGI IMG/M metagenome (GOLD analysis project Ga0209702, IMG submission 187210) | Freshwater microbial communities from Lake Fryxell liftoff mats and glacier meltwater in Antarctica - FRY-01 (SPAdes) (version 2) | ecosystem: Environmental > Aquatic > Freshwater > Ice > Glacier... | reverse complement strand
TCTATAACAAAACTACACTGTACCATCCACGACAATGCCGTAGGAAAATCTGAAAATACAAAACTTTTAACAAGAGCATTATCTTTTTCTTCTCGAGCCATAAGGAAATGTTACGAGATAAATATAATAACTATATACATATGAAGACGACAAATGCAAATCAAAACGCTATCCCAACTCCCACATAAAAATCGCTGCTGTTTGTCCAACATTAAGAGACTCTTTATGTCCTTGCATAGAGATAAATACCACAGCATCAACCGACGCTAATATCAAATGATCAACACCAACAACCTCATTTCAGAAAACAACTGCGATAGATGACTCGCTCTCCCCTTGTCAAAGCGGGGCTGGGGGGGATTTATAATTTCTTAAATTTTTTGCATCAGCAGTCACTTCCGCAGCAATCACATGACATCACAATTCCTTGGCTGAAGCAATAGCCTGTTCCGTCGTCACAAACGACTGCAGTGGAACATGATCCTGCGCTCACAACGCAGATTTACCAACTCTCGCACTATCCGTAGGAGTTGGCGTATATCCAGTCATCCAAACCTCCCATCCCAATGCATCAGCAGTACGGATAATATTCCCGACATTATACGCACTACGAATATTTTCTAAAATAATGATTTTTTTCATAGACACAGAATAAAACTAAATATATCCACCTATACTTGTCAAAACGCATTTTTCAAGAACAAAAAACACAAAAATACATTTACACAACAAAATAGTCTTGACATAAACACCAAATTGAGTAAGAATAATTTGTTGTTTTACTTTTTGAGATAAAAGTAATGGTAAATAAATTGGAAGAAGGAGGATGAAGTAATTTAGTGGTAGGTACGATACAGGAAAACTATAACACAGAACTAGAGAAAGCTATATTTAGCAAAACCAATATAGTAATTATATATGGTGGACAACTATGAGACGAATGAAAAGGAAAAGTAACATCACAGTTCCGTGATGTCGATCGAGTTGCCGCTGCTACAGGATGATGAAATGCATGACATACAGTCTATTTTGACAACGGGAATAAAGCAGCTTTTCATGAATTACCATGATGAGCAATTATAGAAAAAGCAAAAGTATATCTGGGTCAAGGAAGGGTAATATATATTCCTGGACTTCAAGAAGAAATTGAAGAGCTAGAAAAAAACAATATAGACACACAAGGAAAAATAGTTATAGCTTGAAATGCACATGTTGTATTACCTTTACACAAACGACTTGATGGACGTATAGAAGAAATCAAGGGAAAATCAGCGGTATGAACAACCAAAAAATGAATATGACCATCCTATGGAGCAAAAGCATTAAGGATTTGAATTACGTTCAATCAGTTATTGCAGTGAGATAGAAATACAATTGATAGTATAATAAATACTAATGCAGAATTACGACAATATGGAGGCTGAAAGATATATGATGAAATATCTGAAGCAAAAAAAGCGATAGAAAAACTTATCGAAGAGTGAAAAGTCTCTATAGACACAACAAACATGATACTCAATCATGCGGCTCGTGATAACAAAAAAATTGTAATAGAACATTCACAATCAACTCTTCTAGCTCTCGATGGATGAATGTATCCATACTGTACCAGTAGCGATACATCAGTCAATTGAGTATTTAGTTGAGTCAATATAGCAAATTATGGAAAAAATATAGCAGTAATGAAATGCATCAAATCAAAGGTATGATGATGATACTTTCCAACAAGAATAGATGGAGAAATAGCAGATACATACAGAGATATGTCTGGAGAGTACGGAGCAACAACCAAAAGACCAAGAGATATATGATATTTTGACACAGTAGAAGCAAGAAATGTACTTGCAAAAAACCATACAGACTGGATAGTATTTACAAAAGCAGATCTACTAAAAGAACTTAACGGAGGAAAAATGCAAATAGCTGAAAGCTATAAGTTCAATTGAGATATTTACGTAGATACACTACCTCATTTACCAGAAATATATAAAAATATTATAGTACAATATACGGATCAATTTATACTAAAATGAGACATTGCAAAGCTCAAAGATAGGAAAAAATTACCAACAAGTTATAAAAAATATTTTGATGCAAAAATAGAACTTCTTAATTTCCAATGAAAAGTCTGAATAGGAACAGGAGTATGAAGAAATGACTTTTTCATTTACAAATAATACCCTACGAACGATCTATTTTTTTCGTGAAATAATAAATTCCTAACATAATCATCATCCCCACAGCAGCAAAACCCAATCCCCACAACAATGCTTCAGTATTGGGTCGCATAATGTTCTCCTGTATAAGTGATTTTTCTATACCATGCCTATCAAGATAAGTACTTACCGTCTGTTTCCAAGGCCATAGAGTCTGTAACGCACCGAGCATAAATCCTATCAATACGACAACCATTTGGTCATGATAATATTCTTTTACCCATCGTAAAACTCTCGAAAAGACACCCAATCATAACACTATTCATGCTACGAATACAACCAACGGAACAAATGGAACATCTCCTATCGAGCCCAAACGCAACGCATCCACACTATCCACAACCAATCAGAGTACTTCACTATATTTCCCCATTATCAACAACAAATACGATCCACTAATACCAGGCAGTATCATAGCAATGATCGCTATCGCCCCAGCAAAAAACATACTTCACAATCCATCACCCAACGACAACGCTGGCAAAGAAGTAATAGCCCATCAGATAGTTCATCACAAAATAATCCAAATAATATATATCCATTTTTTAAAACGAATCATCTGCCACAATAAGACAACAGAAGCTAAGATAAGTCCCATAAAAAAAGCCCACACAAAAGAAGGATACATCTCCAGCAAATACGTAACCAAACTCGCAAATGTTCCTATCGCAACAATAATACCAAAAAACAACGCTGACAAGAAATTTCCATGAACCGCTTTCCAAGCACCACGGACATCTCACTTAAATATAAGATAGAGTGTATCCATATTGAATCCATGTAATGCATCAAGCAATTCATCATATATGCCAGTAATAAATGCTATAGTTCAACCAGAAACACCAGGTATAACATCACAAGCACCCATCAACAATCATTTCAACCAGACTCAAAAATATCTCATAATACATAAAATACACAAAATAAAATTTATAAGGAAATTATATCTATATACGAAACTTCAACAGTAAATACAACAGGAATTTTCCAATACTTGATAAGATTATTTTTCCAAGCAAGTATATATTTTCATACCATAACTTCATCCATTGGAGTAACAAATGATAATCCAATATGAATACCATTTTCATTTTCATTTTCATCAACAGAAACAGTCTCCAACCTACTCCCTGAAAAAACAGCAGCAAAATGCTCCCTAATACTCATCTCTTTATCCAAGATCGGTTTGATAGTATTTTTTACGTAAGCACCAGCAACATATAATATTTGCACATCAAGCTCTACTGACTGCTCCAACGCAAGAAAAAGCTGTTTATTTAACAATGTTTTATCCTCAGAAGCAAAACGTACTCATTCTGGAGCTTGCAGCGAAAGAGCAACACGAAGAGTTCCTTCACGTTCTTCATAGTTTGCAGTAGTCACAGTAAATTGAGAATGTGTTTGTGATATATAATCACGAGTCACTAGATTAATAATCTGTGTTGTTTTATAATCTTGTGCTATAGCCTGCATACTTGTCCACAAAGGAACTGAAATCAAAATAACGGTTACAATAACCATAAACAACCTAGAAAAACTCAAATGTTTACTTTTACTATCTGTTGGAAAAAATCAGAAAAGATAAAAGATAAATAATCAAACAAGTATTAATGCAACCAAATTCGCAAGAAATAATAGCATACTTCATTGAGCAATATCCCAACGGAAAAAAGATAATCCAATACCAACCACACACAAAGGAGGAAGTAATGAAGCAGCCATCGCGACACCTGCAAGGGTATCAGACAAACGATTATATCATAATGCTAACATGGCAATAGCCCCTCATGAAAGAGCAATAAAAAGATCCAAAATAGTTGGAGTTGTTCTTGAAATAATTTGTGATGTTAAAGAAGAAAAAGGAATCGCCCGCGTAACCAATCCAGCAACAAAAATTGAAACAACGATACTCAAAAACAAATTATTCAAGGATCTTATATACATCATTTTGTGCCCACTATTTACAGCAAAAGCAAATGATTGAATTGGTTGAAGAATAGGAGAAATAAGCATTGCTCAGATAACTACTGCAGAAGAATTAATGAATAATCCAAGTGTCGCTATAACGCTAGATAAAATAAGTTGAAACCAATACAAAGTATCAGTATAAGAATAGTCTACCATTTTTTCCGCTACAACAGTCTTTTTTTCATTGGACAAGTCAAGTATTGCGATCTTGCGAAACCATCTTTGCCAAACAGACAACTCTTCTTGATCTGATTCAGCTGTATACATAGGCAAATAACACATAAATAAATATTTACTATGTAGTACATAAAACAACAGTACTATCAAGAGATCATATTGTAAATCAATGACCAAAAAATATAATAATCAATAATTTTAGAAAATATACAGTATATATGATTCTCTGACTTGCCCCAATGGACGGCATAACCGACCTCCCCTATCGCACTATCGTCAAAAAGATATTTGATACATACAATACTGACCACGAACTACGACTCTGGACAGAGTTTATGAATACCGATGGTTATATGACCCATCCAGCCAAACTCGTTAGACACCTCATCCATCATGAACAAGAAATCCCACTATACGCACAAATCTACGGCGGGAATCCAGATACTCTGATCAAAACAGCACAAGATATTGAAAACAAATATCCATCATTTGCTTGAGTGGAACTCAATATTGGTTGCCCATCTCCCAAAGTTATGGCCTGTGGATGATGAAGTGGAATGATGAAAGACAAAGAGCAATGCCTTCAGATTATCAAAGAAATCAGCCAAAGTATAACAATGCCATTTTCCATAAAAGTCAGAACCTGACTCAACGACCAAGACAAAGAAGAACAATTTGCTATGTTGGTTGCAGCAGCACCATATTGTCATACTATCACTGTTCATGGAAGAACATTCAACCAATGACATAGCAATATCGTGGATCGAGATTTTATTTATCGCTTAAAACAAGCAGTAGGAGATTGCTGTAAAATAATAGGAAACTGAGGAATCTCATCATACCAAGATGCCATTCGTCATTGCGAGGAATGAGCATTAGCGAATAACGCGGCAATCCAGGGAATAAAGAAAATTTTTCCTTTAGACGGCATCATGACTGCTCAAGCAGCTATTGGTAATCCACGAGTATTTGTAGATCATACACCTAGCCTCCAAGAACGTTATACTACTATTGTAGAGCATCTACAACTGGCAATCGCTTACGAGATACGATTCAATCAGATCTTAGAACAATACCCCAACAATCCAAACGATCCCATATTACAAATAAACAGAACTACATTACACAATAAAAAATCATCAAAAAAAGATATCCTCCTTGATAAAGGAGCTGCCCCGGATATTTCCCACATCTCACACGGGGCGGAGGATGTGACTATCTCAGAATGAGACGACACGCTTGTACATACACAGAAAGAAACACAAATACATAATTATACACTCCCATTTCCACAACTGCAAGATATACAAACAATCGCTAATACAATACAACCAGACAATACACATCCATACAGATCTATTGTAGAATTTCGTAAATATCTCTTCAATTATATCAAAGGTATCCCTGGATCTAAAGAATGCAAACAAGAAATAGCAATGACCAAGAATTATCAAGAGTTATATACCCTCATAACAAACTTTTTCCATACAGAACAAAATACATCTATACAAGAATAAAAGTCAATCCCAAAAATCCCAACAAGAACAAGAAAATTGCCATAAAGCATTTGTATCTATATACTTATTATGCTATATTTTGTATTATAAAAACACAATGAACCACTCCCCTCGACTCGATCAACTCATTCCCCGTCCATTTTTCCCTGTAGTACAACAGGATTTTTCGACTGACGTTATGATTGTATGATGAGGTATAGCTGGGGTAAGTACACTATACTATATACTCAAAAACACCGACAGAAAAGTAACACTCCTAGAATCATATAAGATAGCTCATGGCGCAACAGGACACAACGCAGGGCAAATCGTGCCATATTTTGAAAAACCATTTGTAGAAATAGTCGAAGAATATGGTATTAGTATGGCAAACCAATGACAACAAGACATGCTCGATGCACGAGAACGTATACAAGAATTGGTAATGACTGTAGATATGGAATGAGTTTTTGAAAAATTTATCGGATATGCAGGATGTTCTACTATAGAACAGATAATCGAAAGTCTCCAAAAAAACGCAATCCAAGATATACAACATATCCAGTACGAAAGCATACTTGTCTCAGAAGAATGCCCTGATCGAGAAAAAATACCAAGTATCTATGAAGATAGAATACAAATCGTCAGCCAAAGAAGGATCAACCAACTCCTTCAAACCAAATGAAACAAATTTATAGGTGTTCTTGCAAGACACGCCGGAACAATCAATTCAGCATTGTTTTGTGAAAAAACACTTCAACACATAACCCAGCACTACCACGATAGAGTCCAGATATATGAGTTTTCTCCAGTAGATACTATAGATCTCTATGATAATAAAGCCAAAATCACTACGAAGACAAGTAAGATAAAACACCTCAAAGACAGCCCTCAAGAAGATTATAACTGAACAATAACTACCAAAGAAGTCATACTTTGTACCAATGGTTTTGAAAACTTCACAATTAACAATCATGCTTGATCTGAAATCAACAAATCTTTCCATGAACAAGTAAGTGGCCTAGTTTGATATATGTCAGGATATCTAGATGTTGCAGGACAATCATCACTAGCCATAAACTACTATCTCAAACCAGGAGAATTAGAAGCTGCTAACAGTGTAGAAAATTATTTCTATTTGACTCGTAGGCAATTTCATAAAGATAGTCAAATGTATTCATTGATTTGTATTGGATGACCAGAAACCATCTTACACGAAAAAGATAGATATATGCGTCACGAAGAACAACCACAGCGAGCTCATGAACAAATGGACACATTTCTCCAAGAAACATTTAAACCACATCCAGGAAATCCTACTAAATATCATTATCGCCGACACTGACTCATGTGATTTACCAAATCATGACTCCGTATTATTTGACCTGACAAAAAAAATCAGAAACTCATGTACAACATAGGCTGCAACGGAGTGGGGATACTCTCTTCCATCCACGGTTGACGAAAGATAAGCCAATTTCTCTTGAAAAATGTAACTCAACCAAGTATTTTCGATCCACAATAACACAATTCAATCTTGTATAAAAACAGCAATACACTATATAATAAATACCAGGGTGTAGTTCAGATGGCTAGAATACAAGGCTGGGGGTCTTGAGGTCGTGGGTTCGAGTCCCACTACCCTGAGTTGATTAATAGAAAAACCTTAAGTAAAACAAAAAAACGGCTCTTTTTTAAGCTTATCAATATTACAAATATAGACATTAGAATTTGTAAGCGATGAGAATGTCTAAATACTTCAAACTTCTAAATTAAACCACGAGAAAAGTATATATAATTTCTACTCTCGTAGCTTTACCAACATCAAACAATAATATTTTTAATTTATAGATTAGTTTTTACAACAAATAGATTGTACAAGGCTTCGTTCATAGGCAGATTTATAATTGCCAACTTGCAACATTCTTTGTTCATACAGATTAGCAAGTTCAGCAATAAGACCAGACTCTATGCGATTATAAAGTAACTGAAATATTCTTATAGGGGTTTCATGTGGCTCTCTTTCATCAGTTTGAAATAAATCACTAGCAAGTAATTTTTTTTCTGGTGCTACCGATCCTAAAAAATCATCAGTGTTAAATGTTTGAGAATAATTGCCATCAATTCAGAAATGATGTTTAGAATTTATTAATCACAGCAATCCTTCATAAAGCATATTGTAAGAATTACATTCTTCAAGTCATTCTACAACATCTACTGGTAATCTGTAAAGTATATGTTTTAACAAATGAACAGATAAGATAAAACCAACTCTAGCTTTGGTGTAATCAATATCTAAAAGGTTCGGATATTCTTTAAGAAACTTTGCACATCTTGTTTTATAAAGAAGGTATTGAAAATTCCACTTATCTCCTTCTTCCTGTGATACTTTACTGGCAAACATTTTAATCATATCTTGTGACATCTCTGTAGATACACATCAATTTATAATACAGGGGATTTTAGGATATGGACCATATTCTTCAAGTAAATCATTTACAATAGAATTTGCCTCCTCCGGGCTAATATTAGCACCTTTAATGAAACTTTTTGTACTATTGAGACTAGCTGTTTGGTGAAACTTTTCAATAATAGATATAAAGTTTTTTATTTGTTCTTCTGATCAATAGACAAAAACATTAAATTGATTACTTGATACATAAGATATATCTTTTGATAGGGGAGAAGCCTGTACATGTATGGTACCTTTGTCAGTTAAAATTTCTCCTTTCAATCTTTGATAAGAAGCATTTTGCAAGATATATTCAATAAACATTGAATTAAGAGGAATATTATTGCTCCAACTAATTCCAAATACTCAATTCAAAGGAGTCAACTCCTTTATACCAAGAGAATCTTGTGTAATTCAAAGAGCTGAGCTATGGGTATGCGGTCAAAAATCGTAATTTTTTTTAGCCATAGAAAACGTAGAGGAACCAGAGAGTATTTTTACAAGGTCAATAGGAGTATCAGGATATATATATATATGTTCAGAATCAGAATCTATAACTTCTTGTCTTGTCATTCAAACATAATCAGCTCATAGAGAAATCATCTCTTGTAGAAACTCTCTGGTTCAGGGGGCATCCAGAATAAGAGAAGTCATATGAATAGGAGGATTGGACTTTTCTATTCATTGAGCTATATGAAAGTTACGAGATTCGACTGTATGATCTACAGCAGGGGTCTCTACAAGAACCAATCAAGTATAATTAAACGACCTAGAAGGTGAAACTAAGATTGTAGACATATATTTTTTATCAGCGTCAGAGAGCTGGGTATAATTATTAGAAAAATCTATAAATTTTTGTTGCAAAAATTCCAAATACTCTTTTCTTGATCAACAAGATAGACATCCTTTTAATCATAGTTGAAATTCTTTGGTTAATCTAGTTAGCTTTTCTGTATCTCCTTCGTATTGCCCTAAATCATTCAAGAATACAGCTAATAATCAGTGTTGAGCAAGAAATATTACTGAATCAAGAGTAGCTAAATTAGCTAGTGTCGTTGTTTTTCATAATCAAAAACTAGTTGATCAAACTTGGAATACTCTCAAAGGATTTTCGTATTTTGATGTCATATGTTGAAACTTATATAATAAATGTTTGCCATTTTGATTTAGGAATGCGATAATATTGTTGAACTTCTCAACCAGGTTCTCTAGGAGCACCTGTAATAGTGATAAGCAACTTTAATGTATGAGAATCAGGTATAGTATGGACATATTTTTTTAAGGAAGCTAGACTCACAGCAGCTGTATTACAAATAGACAGTCATTCTTTATTTTTAACAATTTTCTTAGCATACAATATCTCCTGATTAGATGCGTCAAAAGCATACCCTTTAGTGTGAAGTAAAGCATCATAGATTTTTGAATAGTATTCAGTGGCATCTCATCTTCTAATTGCATGTGCAACTGAGTCATAGGTATGGTTACACTTATATCTTTTAGAAAATAATATTTGATTATCTCTATAACAAGTAACTACAGGATTAGCTAATGCAGGTTGACATACAACCAAAAAAGGAAGTGTAGCCAGATTTCAACTATATTTTATCTTTTGTATAGCATAGTATGCTCATAAAATACCATATCATTTTGATATAGTTTGAACTATACCATCAACATCCTGTCAAATTTCTATCAATTGATCTATTGCCTCATGATATATTATACTATTGGCCTCTATCATAAGTTCATTAGGTGCAGTAAAAATATTTCTAGCCTCAATAAATTTATTTTGATATTTTCTAGCATCTTCTACCGTAGCATCTTCGAGGATATGAATACATAGTCATTCTACTAAATCAAAATTATGGTAAAGAATTTGATAGGAAGAAATAAATAAGTGTAATACAAAATCAGGATCATACATTTTTCTGTATTTTACCAACCCCCGTACTAAAGATGTAGCACTATTACCAGTAGAAGTATGAGCATATTCTTTAATTCAATAAGTATAGAAATAACTATATAGGTATTCAGTCTGTCTATCTTTAAATGATCTAGTCGGGTTAGCTCATTCATATTTTAAATAACAAGTATCTATTCACAACCGATCAGCAGTTTTTTTGGCATTAATAAGAGGCGTTTGAGTTAATCAGAAATCAACTAATTTTGTCAAGATACGTGAAGATATACGATTGCGATATTTTATTATAGGTGAAAGCATACTATAGACTATTATATAGATAAGGAATCTGTGAGACTTTCTTCAAGACCAATAGGAAATTGCATATTATAGTTAATATTATGTTCTACTAATCTATTTAATACTTGTTCATATACTGATTCAGGTTGGCAGGCTACTATCCTAAATGCATTAGAAATAGAAGATCAACGTATACTACTAGGAGAAACAAGAAGTTTAGCTGATTTCATAAGATGGAAGACAAATAATTCATCTGCAGCATGTAATTTACCTGAAAACGAAGGAGGCGTATCTAAAAAGACATTAACTCACATGCAAGGTCTAGAAACATCCCATCATAAGGATTTAAACACAGAGCATATCTTACATATTCTATGATGTAAAACTTCTTTGGCTTTATTTATATTTACATTTTTAAACGCCATTTGAGCAAAAAATCTATTTGGTGGGGGCATCATTTGTAATATAGTTGATTGATATTTTCTAATCTGCAATGTTAAATTTTCTGGAGCCATGCCTATTCCTATCCTAAGACCAGGCAAAGATATTTCTTTAGTAAGATTATATAACACAATAGCATGATCAAAAAATTTAGGAACCAATAAAGGCAAATAAGGCAAAGTTATATTATCATGTGAAGTAACTAGAACGTCAGCATCATATAAGCATGTTATTTTAAATTCCTCTAAAACATCTGCCATATGTTCGAAGTAAGTTTGATTGATAGCACCTCACCTACTATGATTGAGATAAAAGTATTTTACTTCTCAAGGATAAATTTCTGCTTTATGTATAAAATCTTTTATACAAACTAACCCATCTACATGACAAGAAATCTCTATAACCTCATATCATAAAGCAGAAAAACAAGACTTGTAAGTCTGGTTAACAAGCTCAGCAATAAATATCTTTTTATATCCCTGGGCAATTCAAAGAACGCCTAACATACTATACGATCAATAAACTCCCGAATAGATGCTAATATTATTTTTAGAAAGATTTGTACCACAATTGTTATTTACAAATGTTGCGGCTTCAGCTTCTAGTCAAAAGTCAGTCTGATGATGAGAAGGATAAGACAAGAAAAATTTTCGAGCTGTAGAAGATATGCTAGATAAAAATCATTTAGGAAAAATATCGTTTACTAAGTTCATATGCGAAGCAACTCAGATATCGATCATTTGAGGAATTTTTTTATGATCTGAATATATTTTCCACTGCCTGCCTCTTTCTTTAAGGTATTGTGATTCAGCTCTAAATAATAAATCTTCAAATGAAATGGGCATATAAGATATAATCATATAAAATTAATCAAACAAGCATACAAACAAAACAGATTAATTTTAATTTTTATATCTAAATGCAATACTATTGCAATAAGAAATATAAAAAAATCATTCGATATTACAAAATATAAACTAGATTTTTATCACAATATACACTTAAAAGAAATCATTTATAATTCCTATCTCAAATCTATTTTTGAAGATATTTGATTTTGTCTTACATTTGAGTAATATAAAAAATATAAGAACGTGCCATTCTTGTATCCATTCTAGAGGCGGTATTATAAATTTATTCATAAGCTGTAGCTTCTGAAATTATTCTATACTATAAACCATGTTCAACCAAAACCCTATACCAGAAAACGCAAAAAAAGCATATCAATGACATAGCATAAACATCCGAGAGCGAGAACAACAACTCTTTGATTGAAGTTATGCTCCATTTCAAACTATACAAAGAAAAGAATTTGCCCAGATACTGCCTGTAACACAGGATAATAAACTCATCATAGTCCATGAAGAACAACCACGAATAGGAGAATTTTATGGACTTATAGGATGATCTATAGAACTTTGAGATACCCCCGAGCAAACTATCAACAAAGAAGCTCGTGAAGAAACTGGGATGCAGATACATACACTCAAAGATCTATATACATCTCCCATATGAGGAAGCATAGGTACTGCATATGGATATATCACCCACGATTTTTCATTTCCCTATGAAACCGCTCAAGAACCCTGAGAAAAAATAACTATGATACAAGTTGATTTTGAACAATTCCTGACTATGATAGTATCTGATAAACGAAGATCTACAGAATTTACATACCGAGTTATGAAAAACTATCTGATCAACAACAATAAAGAATGATTATATAAACTTCTATTTAATAAAGACCAATTACTAGGTCAACAATAAGAATAGAAAGAAAAATACAATAATAATATTGTAAAACAAAGCAGTAACAATAATAAAGAAGTATGAACTATGAACAATTCCTTAATCCACATACACCAAACCAAAAAATCTTCCTCGTTGATATGAGAAAAGAGGTCAATTACCATTTTTCCGAACTCGTACAAACTGGTATAGAAAAATACATTCGTCAAAATAAAACCATCCTAATTATCGTCAACAAAAAAGGATATGCATCATGAGTCATCTGTCATCAATGCTGACACATCCCACAATGCAACCATTGCTCAGTGAGTATCAGCTACCACAATGATCAAAACAATAACCCATTCTGACTTTGCCATATCTGCAAATCACACTATGACATACCAAAAACATGTCCAAAATGCCAATCACAAAACATTAGACCATATGGACTAGGTATCCAACAAGTCGCAGATCATATACAAAAAGAATATAAGATCAGCCCTGTTATTATTGATTCAAACAAAGTAAATTCACCCAATAAGATCAAAAAAACACATACAACACTAGAGTCAGGAAACAAAGAAACCCAAATTATCCTTGGAACTGGACTCTTAACCACACCAATAAAAAACACTACAGTAGATCTCGTTATATTTTTAAATGCCGATATCTGACTCAATATTCCTGATTATACCGCAGCAGAAAAAAATTTTCATTTTCTCTACGAAGCTATACAAAACTACCCAGAAAGTACTATTGTTGTGCAAAGCTTCAACCCCGACCAATATAGTATCCGCAGCGCATGCAAAAAAGACGAAAAACTTTTTCTTGAGCAAGATGCCGTTTATAGAAAACAATATCGCTACCCTCCCTATAGTGATTTATGCGTCCTACTATACAAACACGAAATAGAAGAAAGACTCTATGCAAATGTAGATAAACTCTACAAAGAGCTCCTTTATTACAAAGAAAAATATCAATTGGATGCTATAGAAATATATACGACTCCACCGCTTATTTACAAAAAATTTGGAAAATTTAGATATAACATAATTCTCAAAGGCGATCAATTGAGAAATTTTATCGATATCATCTATAGTAAATGCAATATCAACGCAAGATGATTTAAGATAGACCGACAAGCAGATTCCATTGTTTAGTAATTATTAAAACACAATTAGAATACATGTCAACAAAACAACGAGAGCATAGAGTTGCTATATTGCTTTCTACAGATAAATACAGTATAGTTAAAATATATATTTATCTAAACAAAAACATATGATTCCAGAAATTACCGATGTTGTCTATGATACAGATTACCGCAAACAGATTGCCAACGGATGATTTATCGTAGGACCAACAACAAATGTATCAGAGTCTATTCTTGTCCCTCCTGAAAAGTCGGGGGAGGAGATTTGAGGATCTACCAAAAAAACAGACAAAAACCCAGAAAAGTCATGAGGAATATTTGCTAGTATAAAAAAAGGCATCGATGGACTTTTTCAGTCACTCTTTCCTTCTGCAAGCAAAAAAAATACAACCAAAAACGAACAGAAAAAACCAGAAAACCCTGCCATAGCCAACAAAGATCTCAAAGAACAAGTAAAATATCTCCTATCATTACCAGACAATGATTATGACGAAAAGAAACTTACCAGCCAGCTCAGGCAGTATATTCTCGAAGTAGAAAAACACTACAGCACGACAGTATCAGGCTACAAATCACACATTGCCCCAGCGTATCGAGAAGTAAAATGAGCAGGATACAATATTTCAGGAATATTTGGGAAAACATACTACGCACAGAGTTATCCTTCCTATATCGACGCACTATGGACGAGAGATATATTTTGATTTCATGCAAAGCGAGATATGAGTTTCTTCATTTATCCTGAAGAAGATAGTGCAATTCAGTCTATGCTGAAACAAAAAGCAACACAACTCAAAGCTGAAATAAAAGAGGCGGCACAAAAAGGAATAACTCTTGATATGGAAATTGAACAACAATATAGAGACGTCGAACTTATCAGAGAAAAACTTACAACTCGTGAAGAAAGATATTTTGAAACAGGATATTACGTCAATATGTATGACACCAATGAAAAAGATCTTGCTGAAACATCAAAGAAATTTGAACAGAAAGTAGCTGGATATGGTATCAGAATGAAACACGCTATTCAAAGAATGGACGAATGATTCAATAGTGGATTACCATTGTGTACCGACGAATTGGGTATAGTAAGAAGTTCTATCACATCATCATTAGCAGGAAGTTTCCCATTTGTAGCCAATGATCTTGTACACGAATCATGAATCCTGTATGGAGTCAACACACAAACGGGATGATTAGTTATATTCGATAGATTCAATTCCAAACTAGAAAATATGAATAGTGTTGTACTAGCGACATCCGGTGCCGGTAAATCATTCTTAGTGAAACTTGAAGTACTCAGATATTTACTCAATGGTATTGATGTCATTATTATCGATCCAGAAAATGAATATAAAGGATTATGTGAAAAAGTATGATGAACATACATCAATATAGCGACTAATGCACAACAATATCTCAATCCATTTGATATCCCAGCTGCGATCGAAGATGTAGAATATGGTCCTGGAGATCTTCTTAGAAGCCAGGTTATGAGTTTAATTGGTATGGTTGCATTACTTATCGGAGCCCTCAGTGCTGAAGAAGAAGCATTGTTAGATAAAGCCCTTCAAAGTACATATACACTCAAATGATTCTCGTTTGAAGCAAGTAGCTATGAAGGCAAACAACCACCAATCATGGAAGATCTCATGAATATTCTTGATGGTATGGAATGATGAGATAAAATAGCATTGAAGCTCAGCAAATACGTATCATGAACATTTGGAAAATTATTCAATAATTATACCAATATCGATATAAATAACAGCCTAACTGTCTTTAGTATAAGAGATTTGGAAGATGCACTCAGAACTCCTGCAATGTATGGAGTCTTGAATTTCATATGGAACAAAGTAAGATCACATAAGAAAAAAAGATTGTTAGCGATAGATGAAGCTTGGATCCTTCTACAAAATGATATATCTGCTAACTTCTTGTATGGACTCATTAAGAGAGCAAGAAAATACGGAGTTGGTATTACAACTATATCACAAGATATCGAAGATTTTGTGAGAAGCAAATATGGAAAACCAATTATATCCAACTCAGCCCTCCAAGTATTATTGAAACAATCAACAACTTCCATCAAAGCACTTGATTCATTATTATGATTATCAGCAGCTGAACAACAAAAGCTCGTATCATCAGGAATTGGAGAATGACTTATATTTGCTGGATCACAACACATCGGAGTAAAAATACTTGCATCCAACAAAGAAAAAGAGTTTATTACAACAGACATCAAATAAATGCAATTAGATTCTAACAACCTAAACACATGGAATCAAACAAAAATGACAGTAGACAATTATGATTAGCAGCAGTGATGTTCTTTAACATCATGGTAAAAAACTTTCTCAAAAATAATGATGGGGAATTTTCTCAAGAAGAAAAAGAATTCATCCAATCATATGTCCAGTATTGATATTTAAGTATCATAAGCTGAGCTATAACGATTGTATTAGTTGTATTATATTATTTTTATCCATCAACAATACTCTATTGGATACATACATTAAGTATTGTTACAACACTTGCTATCGTTGTCATAGGATCCATAGGAGTCTTATCATGATCTATCCTTTACCACAAAGAAGCGATACAATATAGTACTATTAACGAAGAAAAAGATAAGGTAATTCTCTACTTCATGCCATTATATAATATTTTTATACGATATAACACACACCAATTTATGCAGCCCAATACATGGGTGAAAGAGTCTTTGCTCCGATGGACAATATGGGTAGTTATCGGTATATCGCAAAGTAAAATACTATTAGTATTTCGAACAATACTCATACTCATCAGAGTTGTAACAATCGCAGCAGGTATAGATATATTACAGGACAAAATAAAAAACATCATAAACCAAGTATTTACAGTAAATCCAGAAGAATTGTGGTCATATATAATAGCATCACTAGATTTTTTCTCACAAAAAGTACAACAAAAAATTATACAACCATCACGAAAAGAACTCCTAGAAGCATACAAAAAAACATATAGTCATCTTCATCCCATCGATAGAACAATCACAATACAATATAGTATATGATCTATACTTATGATTGTACGAACACGATCTATATATCAGAATCAAGCAGACCTACTCTATATTCCGCTATTGATTATTCTTGGAAGATATATAATCATGTATCAAAAATGGAAACATCTTCCACCATTGCCTGTAGCAAGAGAAGTACATTTATTCATACTAAACTTTTACAACAAAATAATAAAAAAATAATTTACATCATATAAACTCCATGTATAAAAAACTACTCATAACCTCTATCGTCACAATCATCCTTTCTCTAGGATATAATTTTGCACAAAGTGATCTGTATATACAGAGATTCGAACTTAGTACTCCTTACATGGTAGCTTGAGAAACCTGAGCAATCCAAGGATCAGTCCCTAGAGTAAATATCGTTATAGGGAATAACGGACCAGACCCGGTACAATCAAATAACGTATGACCTGGATTGATAACATGTAATGGTGGAGATTGATTTTGATCATCATATCTAGGAAATCTTTATATCCCCAATGGGTGATTTTGGAGTATAAACAATATGGTACTGAGTAACAATCTTACTACAACTTTATGACAAACTATTAGCATAACCTGCCAAATAGACAATACCGTAGCATGAGCTGCTGACAATACAGGAAACAACAATGTAGCAACCATCTCATTTAAGATATTTACATGACCGACAGGAAGATTCGATCTAACACTTGGCAGATCTATCGAAGATATACAAGGGAATTTAGACGCTGCAGAAGCTGAATTATGAGCAGCTGGAATAGTCAATTTTATTAGAGATAATATAATCAATCTCCTTATTCCTATTATCATTCTTCTATGAATAGTTGTTGCTATTATTGGATTTTATAAAATGATGTTCAGTGATACCGAAGAATGAACTAAAGAATGATCTAAATATCTTATTCGGTGAGTAGTTGGTATAGTAGTCATGATGAGCTCACGATATCTAGCAAGTACTGTTTTATTTGAAAACATACTAATATGAGGGAATATAGGGGATATAGGGGATATGCAGACATTTAATGGTATAAACGTCGCTGAAATTCTCTATGAACAAGCTATATTTCCATTCATAAAAATAGCAATGTATCTAGCAATGTGAGTATTATTTATTATCGTTGCTCTACGTGTACTAAGCTATCTGACCAATCCATCTGAAGAGGTAAGGAAACAAGCTATTACACTTATAGCTCGGAATGTTATAGGAATATTAGTTATTCTATGATCCAAACAAATCGTAGAACTTATCTATGGACAACAAGCCGATGTTATGGAACAAACAGCTCAAGACTTAGGGGATATTGGAAGTGGTATCTTAAGTGGAAATCTGCCTATATTATATACTATTATAAATCGAATTATGGGACTGTCTGCATTTGTTATACTAGTGATCATTATATTACAAACATACCAGCTCCTAGTCAATCCAACTGATGAAGAAATGATGGGGAAAATAAAAAAGAATTTCCTCTATATTACTATAGGAATACTTGTAATTGGGTCAGGATATGTTATTACCAACTTCCTTATTATTAACTAGAAAAACAAAGACAATTGATTTTCTTGCATTTAGAAAACAAATAGATACTATCATCAAGTAATTTTAATTATGAATAAAAGAAAATGCGCATTGCTTTGATTGTTATTATGATTATTGCCGGAATACTATTGATCGGATCTGTATTGTTGATGTCTCCAAAAGGATGACTTGGATTAGGATTAGGATGAATGGGTAATACAGGAGAATATGGAAGTAAAAAAACTATAGAATGAACACTAAAGAAGATTGCTCTTGTGGCAAGCCTTATATTCATTATTTCTGCACTTATTTTACCTTACACCATGCGTGGGTAAATCATGCAAAACACAATTATATCCAGACTACGCTCGCATCTATGGCAAGCGTTTTGGGGCATAATACTTTGTTGGATTATTATTACTATCTATGTATCCTATAGATATATAATTTCCTTATCATCAGAAGTACAAAACAAATGAGGAACCTATGTTGAAGGTATATTTTGACCAACATCATATCTCCCATTTTTAGCTTCTGATGAACAAAGTAAATTTTATCAATCACTCTTATTTGATAGTTGTAGTCAAGTACGTATGCAAGAATTTTGACCAGAATATGTACCAACATTATGTCAGATTCAAACCAATGATAATATAAATTTTACCATAACAATAAATCAATGATCAGTGTGGTCAGATGGAACTCCTGTAGATATAGATGATATTTATTTTACATATAAAAATATAATTATCGATAACATACGAAATATTCCAACACTCAACACATACAATGACATAGCGATAGAAAAGACATCAGACACTTCATTGAAACTAACCTTTACAAAAAGATCTATAGACAACAAATTGTTCTTCACCTACCATATACTACCAAGACAAGTGCTAGCAGACAAAACATTTGATTATTATAGAACAGAGTTTGCACAAAAACCAATATATACAAAGTGTGCAAAACTCAAACCTCAATCCAATGATCTCAATAGTCTTGTGTTTGATGTATCCAAATGTGATCAGACATATCTCTGATTTTATCAGATAAAAAACGTAGACTCATTTGATCTATTTAAAGCAGATCATGAAATAAATAATAAATCTATAGTCGATGCATATCAAGATTGAGAAAAGTTAGAATGATACATTTGACAACCAATCATTACCCATGCGTATACAACCATATTTTTCAATACAAATTCAAGTAAAATGGGGGTGAGACTCAGAAGATCTCTAGCCTGACTCATCAATTACAGTTTTTATACAGGAAATAGTGAAAAATTTATCCGGAAAGATCAGCGAATATTCAATAACTTCATGTCAACTGGAGTAAATATAGAAGAGTTCCTGACTCGTATAACTCCTAATGGGAAAGCATCCATAGCTGAGCTTGAAGAAAGTGGAGTTAAAAATCTTACAAATAAATCAATCTCGTTTAATGAAAAAGAAAGAAAAAATGCATATTACATCAACACCAATCCATTTTCTGTAGAAGTAAATATTGCTCTTGCTACGAGCACCTACCCAACACTTGGTATCAAATATGGGGAAGTAGACAAAGGAAATATAAACTCCTATGATAAAACCAAAAGAACCGCCAAACACACAATACCACTCAAAGATATAAAGCCTGGACTTAACACCTATACACTCTACACTAAAGACAAAGAAAAAGTAATCAATATTGGATCTATAACTATATATGTACTTGATAACAAAGCTCCCGAGATATTGCTCCAGGCACCTGAGACGACTATTACTATCATCTATCAAAACACTATCCCGACACAAAAGGTCGTCCAACACCTTAAAGGCATTTTCGAATCAATAAATATAGCAGACTTTTTCATATTTAGACCACTAAGTACAAGAGCAGAAATGGAAGCTGAAATAGCAGCTAACGAATACGATCTTGCTATCATCCCTATAGAAAGATGACTCAAAAAGGATATTAGCCCTATTCTCAAAACGAGTGACCCCATCACCAACCCATCACAATATACCAACCCACAATTTTCAACGCTCTTTGAACAGTACATCCAGTTTGATCAAGACAACAAAGCTATTCGTGATGAAATTATAGCGATTTATACCAGAGATATTCCATTTATGATACTTGGTAAACAGGTAAGTAGTATTTATGTAAGACCAGATATTTACGAACAGATATTTCTTATGAATACTGGGATGGTCTTTGAAAATAATTGGAGACAAATGATCTATGAAAATCTTTCTCGTGCTAAGACAATGCACATTGATACAGAAAATGTCTGATGACCAAAAGCATTCTTGGATTTTGTTTACAATACACTCTTCCCAAGAGCAATAGTACCAGAACAAGAAACTGATCAAAATAAAAAATATAAAGAAACAGCATTGTAGATATGCTACACTCATTTTCTTTATTCAATAATATACTCTATGTTATCACTCGATCTCACACAAATCATATTCATTAGTATCATCTTAGCAGTATCTATAGGACTACATGAATATGCACATGCATGGACTTCCTATAAACTTGGAGATCCTACGCCGAAACTCCAATGAAGACTCACACCCAATCCTCTAGCTCACATCGATCCTATTGGATTTTTGATGATATTTTTGATTGGATTTGGTTGGGGAAAACCTGTACAAGTAAATCCAAGCTATTATAAAAATCCTATCCAAGGTGAACTGCTTGTTGCACTGGCATGACCAGCAACCAATATTATATTAGCAACAATAGCTATTGTTATAATACTATTATACGCTGTTGTTATGTGATATAAACAAACAGATATTCTTGTTGGAACCATAGATATAGTGATAGAGTTTTGGAGTACGTTTGCCTTTATAAATATTGCACTAGCTGTGTTTAATATGTTGCCTATTCCCCCATTGGATGGATTTAGATTGGTAAAAACATTTCTGCCACGCATTGCATATACCATGCAAAAGTATGGATTATATATCAGTATTTTTTTTCTTATACTTATTCTCTGACCAGGAAGATGAATTATTGGATGATTTATCCGATGACTCAGTCAAAGTATATTTAATGTATTATATACATTATTGAGTGTTATATTTTATTAACTGTAGAGAAGATACTGCAATAGTCTATTGTCTATATCAAAACTCTACAATCAAGTAATTCATAATTTACTATTCACTATTAACCCACATGTTAGAAAAACTCCTCCCTACACAAGAAAGATATAACAGCGTCCAAGCAGATCTTATGGAAGCAAGTGTATCTGGTGATACAAAGAAAGTTATTGAGTGCAATAGAGAGCTTTCTCGCACACAAAAAGCTTATGATCTTATCCAAGAATATAAAAAGTACCACACACAACTCCAAGAAGCACAAGAGATGATAGATGCTGGAGACGATGCTGATATGACCGCTATGGCACAAGAAGAAAAAAATCAAGCACAAGAAAAACTTGGAGAACTTGAACACCTCTTAACACTCGAACTATTACCCAAAGATCCCAATGATGATAAAAATATTTTCCTAGAAATAAGACCTGCTGCATGAGGAGATGAAGCTGGATTGTTTGCTGCTGAATTATTGAGAATGTATCTTGGCTATGCACAGATCAAAGGACGAAAAACAGAAATCGTCGAAGAAGCTATGAGTGATGTTGGTTGACTCAAGTTTGCTATGGTGAAAATATCAGGAGAAAGTGTATACTCAGTGCTTAAGTTTGAAAGTGGTGTCCATAGAGTACAGAGAATACCTGATACAGAATCACAAGGAAGAGTACATACATCGACCGTGACTGTAGCAGTAATGCCAGAAGCCGAAGATATAGATTTCCAACTTAACCCAGCTGACGTTGAGATGGATACACTTGCTGCATCATCGGCATGATGACAGAATGCCAACAAAAACCAAACAGGAGTAAGACTCAGACATATCCCATCAGGATTGATAGTTATGATAGCTGATACCAAATCCCAACTCCAGAACAAAGAAAAAGCCCGATCCGTCCTCAAAACAAGACTCTACCAAATCGAGCTCGACAAAAAAATGGCTACTGAAAAAGATCTCAGAGGAACACAGATCGGAACAGGAGATAGATCAGAAAAAATCAGAACCTACAACTTTCCCCAAGATCGTGTCACCGATCACCGTATCAAACAATCATGGTCAAACATCCCAACACTTATGACAGGAGCCATCCAAGACATCATCGATAAGATGATCTTCGAAAACCAAGCAATGCTCTTACTCCAGACAGAAAAATAAATTTCAATCAAAAAAGAAAGCCTCCGGTAGATATACCGAAGGCTTTTCAATAGCGATTAGACTTAATTTAAGCCATCACTATGTTTGTTGGTTTCAGCTCTACACGAAGTGATTCCTCAAGTTTTGGCTCATAGGAACCCGGTTTCCATGAAAGACTATTTGCATAGTCTTTCAATTTCCAGAGCTGATTCAAAAGATGACCTTTGCGCTCAATCAAAAGAAACATCCCGTCTGGAGAATTCTTTTGATTCAATTCCCTGTAAGTGCCAGAGTTTACTAGCATCTTATAAGTTTTACTACTGTCTTTTGGACAGCAGATGAAAACTTCTTTCCGTTCGCCAAATTTAACCACTTTGGCTACAAAATGAACCCCAGTTATGCTGGTAGGGGTTGTGTCCATTTGTCCTAGATGTAGGACACTTAACAAATTTTTGCTCATGATACTTTTTGTTTTTGGTGAACCATAATACTACACAAAAACATCAGCATTACAAGCCGATATTTGACAAAAATAGAAAATATTATACATCTATATCAAACATTGCAAGAAATTTCTCTACAAATTCTTTACTTACATTTCCAAACGCTGGCGTATTTCATCGCAAACATTTACCAGTAGATATCTGCCAATATCCCGATGGCATACTGAGATCATTAGTAAGTCATATTACGACATGTGCTTGTTCTTCAAATGTATCATATTCGTTACTATAGGGATCTGGTACATCCTTAAGTATAGTATACAATATCATTTTCAATCAAATATCCAATTCATTAACTTTCAACAATCTGTTTAAGTGAATAATTTTGCCTTCTTTACTTATATGTTTACTACCTTCCTCGAGTACCATTACTCCACTCTCTGATATAAAATCTCCGGCTGCAAATTCACTGCAAACTCCTCCATCGCCAAAACCTCAGTAAATGTTTGCAACGCAGCACTGCGGGGTCATTCTGAGCAAAGCGAAGAATCCAGGGCAACAATATCCTCATTCCCCAGAATCTTCTGCATCTTCGTAAATCACTCAGTTAAAATCGGTGCAGACAATACAGCCAATTGCTTTACTACCCAAAGCAAAAATTGGAGATCTTTAATTCACTCTTCTCTTCTGCCTTCATCTTTGAGTTTCGTCCATGGTTGCTCTGCCTGCATATATTCATTTGCCTTTTGAACAGTCTTATACCAATCATCCAAGTACGATTTCAATTGAGCCTGTGATAGATACCTAGACTCCAAATCTTTCGCCCAATCAAACCATATATCTCCGTCGTTGCGAGGAGTCAAAGACGACGCGGCAATCTTAGAACCTGAAGAAACGCCATTCTTCACACACAGCGTCACAACCCTATTAACCAGATTTCCCCAACTATTACACAAGATAGCATCATAGCTATTATGAAACCTCTCCCATGAGAAATCACCATCCGTTCCGATCGGGATATCATACAAAAGATAGAAAACCAAAGCGTCTCTCCCATATTTCTGCACTACTTCAACAGGATTTACCACGTTACCAAGTGACTTACTCATCTTCTGTCCATCCACCGTGAAAAACCCAGTCACAATTTCTTTATCTGGAGTTGGCAATCAAGCACTCTCCAACATCGCTGGCCAATAAATCGCATGAAAACGAGAAATATCTTTCCCTAGTACATGTACTTTTTCTGTGTCCTGTAGCCAAAAGTTATCACCCTGACATACTGTCACATAATTGAGCAACGCATCAAACCAGACATAAGACACACTTGAACTATCAAACGGAAACTGAATACCAAATGTCTTTCCTTCTCTGGAAATAGAAAAATCTTCTAGTCATCCATCTACAAACGACTTCACCTCAGCAAAACGACGCTCTGGTATAACAAAATCCGGTTTCTCAGCATAAAATTTCTCGAGAAATCACTGATAGTTTGAAAGTTTGAAAAATCGATTTTTTTCTTTGATAACTTCAAGTAGTCTGTTGGGATGATCAGGACATACCTTGATTCCAGCAGCAATCCCTTCATACTGTCCAGTCGCTTCGATCAAGTCAGATGTTTTTTTAAATGCTTCACAACCAACACAATACAAACCTTCATATTCTCCTTGGTAGATATCTTCTCCTGCACTTTGCACCTGCGCCAAGATTTTCTGGACAAACGTATGATGATCATATTGGAAAGTCACTCCTCTGTGTTCACTCACTACAGCACGACCAGTCGTTCTGATAAAATCAGTATACGAAATACGCAACGCATCCCACACCGCAATATGCTTGCTCGCAAAACTATCCAAATATTCATATAAGTCTATCCCTGCCTCTTCAGCTTTCTGTACGATCTTTTGACTATTTTCATCTACTCAGGTACTAAATTTCACCTCATAGCCTAGCAACCTTTTAAACCTTGCATAGGTATCAGCAATTAGTGTACTATATGCATGTCCGATATGAGGAATATCATTAGAATAATATATCGGTGTTGTGATAAAAAATTTGTTGGTCATCTATACAATTGCAAAATAAATCAACATCACTATATAAAATAAGCAATACTTTGCAAGATAGTATTTAATTATCACCATATACTCATGCACTACCTCATCATCACAACCACCACAGACAACAAAGAAAAAGCACAAGAGATAGCAAATACAATCATCGAGAAAAAAATAGGAGCTTGTGTCCAAATCGACACAGTACAAAGCATCTATACTCGAGAAAACACCAAACAAGATACTAACGAATACAGACTTTCTATCAAAACGAGAGAAGATTTATACGACGAAGTCGCAGTGACAATACGTACGCTCCATAATTATGAGACACCTGAAATTATAGCAACTATAATAAGATATATCTCAGAAGATTATGCAGAATGGATACAAACCAATACTATTGAAAATTAACGCATACGACGAAGAAGATGCTCTGGAGTAATAAAAACTTTATATCCAGTTCTAGCATAATCTGGATCATAATCCTTGTGGAATTTATCAACAGGAGGAGATCAAACAATAACAGCCTTTATTCATTTTTCTGCAAGCGTATCACAACAGGTAGCACATGGTCATTCAGTATGACCAAAAAGAACAATTTTAGATCAAAATAAATCTATATCAAGAGCATGAGCTGTATGAATAAGATTCTTTTCTGCGCAACCTATATGTCAACAAGACAAAGAACACAACAATTTATCAGAAGTACTATCAAGTTGCTGAACTATTCTTGGACAAGTAGATCACCACTCATTTGCTGCTTTTTTTTCTATACTATTGGTTCATATAACAAGCGAATCTTTTGATGTCCAAAACTTTCAATTACTAAGTAAGAGAATAGCTCTCACATGCTTTCTTTTCATACAAGCAATTTTTCATTGCTTTTTGTTAATTTTTTTTATATGAGTTAATGTATTGTTATCTAAAATATGGAGGAGCTCATGATACGCAGTAGCGGAAATACCAAAAAGAGATTTTATTTGTCTATATGACGATTTATTGAAAAACTTAGTAGCCTTAGATTCATCATAATCTATACGTATAGCGTTATTATCTTCATGAGGTTTTGCAGAAATAGCCATGAAAACAGAAAAAATAATAAATATATAATACTTATTATAGTTATTTTTTAAGAAAAGTAAATACTAATACCTATAATACTCCGGCTTATATGGTCCCTGCACATCAACACCGATATATTTCGCCTGCTCTTCATCAAGAACTTCTAATTCCACACCAATCTTAGCAAGATGAAGTCTTGCCACCTTTTCATCGAGGTGCTTTGGAAGCATATATACTTCATTCTTGTATTGATCAGTATGTATCCATAACTCTATCTGAGCCAATACTTGATTGGTAAATGAGTTTGACATCACAAACGATGGATGTCCTGTCGCACATCATAAGTTCACCAAACGCCCTTCTGCTAATATTATGACATCTTTTCCATCAAGAGTATATTTATCGACTTGTGGTTTGATTTCGATTTTGGTTGATCCATAATTTTTATTCAACCATCACATATCTATCTCATTATCAAAATGTCATATATTACATACGATCGTTTTATCTTTCATCGCAAGAAAATGTTCTGCTCTCACAATATTTTTGTTTCCTGTCGTCGTAATAACCAAATCAGCTGTTTTAATAACAGTAGATAATTTTTTCACTTCAAACCCATCCATCGCTGCCTGTAACGCACAGATAGGATCTATTTCAGTAATAGTAACAATCGATCCAGCACCTCTAAACGAAGCAGCTGTTCCCTTTCCAACATCACCATATCCACACACGATTATTCTTTTTCCAGCAAGCATGATATCGGTCGCACGACGTACTGCATCCACTGCACTTTCTTTACATCCATATTTATTATCAAATTTTGACTTCGTTACTGAATCATTGATATTGATAGCAGGAATTTTCAATGTCCCTTGTTTTATTCTTTCATAGAGACGATGTACTCCTGTTGTCGTTTCTTCAGAAATCCCACGAATACCAGCAACAAGCTGAGGATTTTTATCCAATACAAGGTTCGTCAAATCACCACCATCATCCAATATCATATTCAATGCCTGTCCATCAGAAAAAGCATGCAGAGTCTGCTCAATACACCATTCAAATTCTTCTTCATTCATCCCTTTCCATGCAAACACTGGCACGCCAGTAACAGCAATTGCTGCCGCAGCATGATCTTGTGTAGAGAAAATGTTACACGAACTCCAAGTCACTTCAGCTCACAGAACAACAAGTGTTTCGATCAACACTGCAGTTTGGATAGTCATATGCAGACATCCAGATATCCTTGCTCCAGCAAGTGGTTTACTCACACCAAATTCTTCTCTCAATGCCATCAATCCAGGCATTTCTGCTTCAGCAAGTTCTATCTCCTTTCTTCCCCATGCAGCCAATGAAATATCTTTTACTTTGTATTTTCCTTCAACAAAATCCATAATAACAAAATATATAAATAAAATTCGTCATTCTGAGCATAATGAAATGAAGCGAAGAATCCAGGAAAAAATCATTATTCCACCCGGGGTCAGACACAACACAAAACAATAGACCCCGGGTGGTCTATACAATCTAAAAACAAAAAAATCCCTCAAAAGAGGGATTTTCTTAACTAAATATACTGTCATCTATTAATCACTTTATTCTATTTTTCATTGATAGTGAGCATCATAATCTATTAATTTAGGAACAAGTGAACTTTCAATAAGTGCTTGGTGTATTTTTGGAATATTCATATAGCCATACAACTTTCTATGCTCCTCATCTTTCAATAATTCAAATAGCATACTGTATTTATTATATCGTTCACTACTTGATCTATCAACTATACGACCGGGATTACTTTTCAAATACATATCATATTTCGCAGGGCTCAATAACAACTTTGCCCACTGATCAGGATCATCAAGTATATTACTGAGAGTAGATTCTGAATCTAATAATCATTTTGCTTTACTCAGAGCAGACCACAATAACAAAAATCCATATCATTTCTGCCCAGCATCTGCGGAATTTGACAGTTTAAAAAGCTTTTCTTTGTCCTTCAATAGTGCTTCTCTATAAGGTCACTTCAAAGACCAGAGTTTTTCTAATTCGGGAAGATTTTCTTCAACATTATTAAGCGGATTATTAAACCAAGACAAATTTAAAGAAGGATTCTTAGGTTCAATATCAACTTTAAACCTTTCATTATCAGGAGTATTTGTCATAGCAATACAAAAACAATATAAAAATTGTAATATTATTATACGTTTTTTTTTGAGTTTGTCAAATTTTCATACACTTTTATTATAAATCACAAAATTAAACATTTTTTTTAACCCCCAAACGCAACACTAATCCACTCACAACAATCAACACCGCTCCACCAATCAATGGCAATGTCAAAGGTTCTCAAAGAATAATCCATGCAAAGAT
>Ga0209702_10002879_pt1 | contig 28595 bp, 27 predicted proteins | sample FRY01_FD_187210 | JGI IMG/M metagenome (GOLD analysis project Ga0209702, IMG submission 187210) | Freshwater microbial communities from Lake Fryxell liftoff mats and glacier meltwater in Antarctica - FRY-01 (SPAdes) (version 2) | ecosystem: Environmental > Aquatic > Freshwater > Ice > Glacier... | reverse complement strand
AGGATGGCGTGAGCCTTCCATCGAGCGTCGCCAAAGCGCCCGAAGGCATGCTGACGCCTGCCTCTACACCCCGCCCCGCGCCAGCCCGCCGCCTCTCGTAGAGGATGGCGTGAGCCTTCCATCGAGCAGGAAGGGTCAGGGGTCGATAGTTGACCGCTTGGATGAAAACCCAGGCTCAAATTGTGAAGAACCCCAGCAACCGGGATCATCATTGCTGACATGACCGAGTGAGCTGAAATCAGCGGGGGAAATGGGTTGAGCGTGCAACAAGTGGACAAACAAGCATGCGGTCATGCAGTTGCCCCCTGCCCACGTTTGATGCGGTGGTGACGCCGCAGTGGATGGCCGACCAACGGGCGATGAGCAGCCCCGCCCACGTCCGCCAGCGGTGGCGCAGGCTTGACGGAAAGCGTGCGCTGGGAATGGTTCGCGAGACGATGAAGACCTTTTTGAAGGAATCCGATGCACCCACACCATGATCAATCTGTCAGCCAGTTGCACCCTGACCCCGTTTTCCTAATCTATTCGCAAACTGGAGGCGCTGGCCTCCCACCCTGGTAAGGCATGAAACGATCGTTGTTTATCTTGCTATTAGTTTTGGCTCAGGTGGGCGCTTCTTTTGGTCAGTATTCGGATCAAGTGCGCCAGTGGCCGCAAGTTCGCTTGCAGTTGTCACGAGAAGTTACTGTCACGGACTTATTCAAAGCCGAGCTGCGGCCATACTTGAGGCCAAACGTGGAGAACCGGAATCTATATGCCAAGCATGTGCATTTAACGATTATTGATCGGGATGGAAGAACTTACCCGCCGATCCCTGCCGACATCGTAAGAACAGATGTTCTTGAGCCATGGCTCATTGGGACAATGGAGATTTGGACTCCGCCCCTCACCATCAATGAAGCGCGAACCGAAATGCTCAAATGGCTGCCAATAACCGGAAGGAACGAGAAGGAACTAAACGACTTCCTTCGAGCAGTCGAAAGAGATTGGCTTCACTACGATGTAGTCAACGGGTTCACAGACGTGGTTCGGTTTGCTGATGGATGGCGTGAAAAAGATGGCCCGAAGAAGACACTCCTACTCATGAAGTCCTGGCAGTGGCAAGCACCACTCCGCTTGTCATTTCAACTGGAAACCTCGGGGATGCCATCCCGCAAGCAACTAGACCTTTATGATGGCCCGATCCCCCCGCCGCCAGGCTATGAGGGGGCAGACATGAAGGCACCGAAGGACTGGGAGGCGGATGATCGCTTCATTCCAGTGACGACGGAACCACGTCCAGCGCAAGGCACGCTGCCACCGAAATACCAGGCGATGAACGACAAAGCGCAGGCAGACGCAGCAGCCCAGAAATCTTCGCCATCCATCCAGCCACCTGCACCGAAGAAGGCACCCGACGCTGAACCACCGAAAGCAAGCGAAGAACCGACATCATCAACGCCGTGGAGTGTTGTGGCTGTGTTGATCGTGGCAGCGTTTGGCCTGCTGTGGTTGTTGCTCAAGAAGCGCAAGTGATCGGCCCGCAACGTCATGGGGAACGGTAAGTGTGGCTCGCGCAGCTCACCAGGTTGATTCGCTCGTTCCCACTCGTCTCACCTCTTCGGGCAGTTCGTTCCTCACTGTCTATCTCCGCTCGCCTCTCGCTTCGATTCGCACCATTGCCAACCACCGAACTGCTCCGCCCGCTCCCGCCCCTGCCGCAAGGGAATGTGCGGCTTTCCGTAACGCCGCAGCTCCGCACCCGATGGATCCCACTGCATCGAGTGTGGCTCGCAAAGCTCGCCAGCTCCGCACCAGCCCCACGGTAGCCACGATACAATGCGGAGTATAGCGCACCATGCCACCACCCGGCCAAAGCGCCGGGACCCGGTGGCCTGGTGTGCGCTCGCAGGGAAACGGGGTCAGTGTGCAATTCCTTGACAAAATTGCATAAAGCCATTGTCACTGTTAATTTGTCAGCCAGTTGCATCCTGACCCCCATTTACGCTCATGCCTGGACGTTCGTCTGCCGGTGTCGTCCTTCGTCCGGCGTTTACTGCAACAGAGGCTCCGATTAGAGCTCTCCCAAGTTGATTCGCTCTCGCTCACCCTTCGGGCATCCTGTGGCTGTCTGTCTCGCTGCTGCTCGGCTCACAGGCTTCCCTTGTCATGCACCTCTGCCCTGGTCTCGGACCCCGGTGGCTCGCCCATCGCTGGCCTTTTGACGCGATGTGCGCACTGGTCCCCGCTGGGTCAACGGCGAAGACAACGCCCTGCCGCGTAAGCGGCATCACTCCTGCGAAGCCCTATTGCATGGCCCGAGGAACGAGGGCAATCCACGAGGAAAAACTTTCGAGGCTCAATTCCACGGCTTTAGTGCTCGCTGTCAACGGTTGCCTCGCTGCGCTCGCCCTGCGGGCAGCCTGTGGCTGGCTGTCTCCGCTACGCTCCGGCTCATGCCAGCCTCACGACTGACGATGCATGACTCGCTTCCGGCTGTCTGGCTCCAGACTTTACCGCGCGGGGTTCTTACCCGCTGGGCTGCGTTATAAGGTTTCGATGTTCTAACTTTCATTTTACTGTTTGTCTGATGTCCTCCTTATCTGTGTTTATCTTGGCGCAATGACCCCGTTTTCACGACGCTGTCACGGGCGAGTTCTGTCCCCGCAGTGTGCGAGGCCTAATGACAGATGTCGATTAAAAATTCCAGCGCACGTTGACTGCACCAAAGGGAGCTGAATCCAACGTCTCATTAGCGATCACATTATTGTTGGAGTCGCGCAGTTCCAACTCGCCACCCATGTTGAGACCTGCACGGACGGAAAGAGTGACTTTGTCCGTGAGTTTGTACTGCGCGGTGGCTGCCGTCTGCCAGCCACTGAGATCAACGCGATTCACATTTGGGTCTTCGACATCCCATGAACCGCCGCTGGGATAAGCACTGACGCTGAGGGTCAGGCGATCCGTCGCATGCCAGCCGACGACCGCAAATGGTGGTGTCAGTTGCACAACGAATGGCTCTGGCTGCCAGATGAAACCGAGCGCGGGGACGATCATGCCTTCACCGGCACCGTATTGAGCAAACATGCCGCCGGAGAGGCTGAAGCTGTCGGTAAAGCGGTAGTTGAGCAATCCAAGGCCAGCGATTTCGAAGTCATCCCAAGAGAGACCTTGGAAATCTGTACCAATACCGGGTGTCACAAAACCTAACGCCGACCAGCGTGACTGTTCTGGACGCCAAAGGAGCGTGATCTGTGCTTCTAACGTGTGCAGGCTTTCGTCTCCGAGTCCGGCGAAGCCATTGAAGCCCAATTCAGTGAGCGTGTAGCCGATGGAGGCCGCCACGCGGAAGTCGCCAAACTTCTTGGACCCAATAGGTGCGATGCTGCGCAGCTCAAAGAAATCCAAGCCACCTGGGCGATTCGAGAAGTCCTGCGTATCCATGAATGTGGCGTCCAGAACGTATCCTGGCTGACCAAAGCCAAACGCCGCAGGGTCGATCAAACCACCACGTTTCGCAGAACTGGTGGGCTCTGCGGTCTGAGCGGAAAGCAGAGATGCTTTCGAGAGGAATAGACAGGTGGTGAGGAAGAAACAGAAACTGATTTTCATGAGCAAGAAGGTGTTTGGACGTTTTTTAGAACTTCAGGTTTACGCCTTCCGCTAATAGTTAGATGCTTTCGATAATCCGAAGCTACGTTTCGCTATTCTCTAACTATACCCCATGACACTCCCACACCTCAATTATCATCACCTGCGCCTGTTTTGGGAAGTGGCACGCCATGGCAGCCTGCGGAAAAAGATGCCAGAAAAAGATGCCAGGCATTATGCCGCCATAAAAGGGCGCGTAACCGTCTCCGCCTACGTCGCATCGGGTAAAACGTGCCAGCTCGTGCGGCGGCGGTGGGCGCGGCGCAGAGCAGGACGCGAAGGAGTGCCGTGACATGAGATCGTGGCAATTTCAGGCGGTTTTGGCCGTTTGTCTCTGCCCCCCCGAATGCCTTTCCTTGCCCAGCATCCAGTTCTCCGCCTCGTCGCCTCGCCACAGCATCTGTGGCGCACCCTTTCACTGGGAATCAAGACCATCTGGCTGCACAAGCTGCGCTCGTTTTTGACTGCGTTGGGCGTGGTGTTTGGCGTGGCTTCGGTGGTGGCGATGACGGTGCTCACGGCGGAGGTGGGCGGCGTGGGCGGCACGCGCCGCCCGACTGCATGGTCACGGCTTAGAGGCTGGTGTTAAGCTGAGTTCCCTGGCTTCGCCTTGATCAAATGCGCGTACTTCACCGGCCAGTCTTCGGGCAGGCGGGCGGGCCTGCCATCCGGCATCTGCACCAGGGCTAAGGACTGGCGGCAGGTGATGAGCAGCGCCTGATCCTCAGCACGGCGCACTTCAAAGGCGCACCAGAAGCGCATGCGCTCGACGCTTTCGAGCCGGCCGTGGATGACGATTTCATCGCCGAGCCGGGCTGGCTTTTTGTAGTCGATTTCGGTGCGGACGACGACCGGGAACAACTGGGTTTGCGCCATTTCACGCAGCTTCATGCCGAGCTGAGCCGCGAGACGGGTGCGCGCGGTTTCGATCATGCGTAGGTAGGCGATGTTATGCACCACACCGCCGCAGTCGGTGTCGAAGAACATGATTTCCTCGCGGGTTTCGATGGTCGGCGTTTCCATGTCAGTTCAAAGCGGCCTGCACGTCGGCTTCGCTCACACCGCGCAGCTTGAACACGCGCAGCACGGTATCCTCGATGAGATTGTTCGGGCAGGAGGCACCGGCGGTGATGCCGAGTATCACGGATTCGCTGCTGGCGAGCTTGTTGGAGTAGCTTTCCTTCTCGGCTTTGAGGTGGAGATCGAAATGCACGATCTGCTCCAACGATTTGAGGCAGTCGGCGGTGCGGATGAAGAAGGTGGGGAGCTGCTGCTCGCCGATTTCGACGAGATGCGTCGTGTTGGAGCTGTTGTAGCCGCCGACGACGAGCAAAACATCCAGCGGATGCTGCAACAGGCCAAAGAGCGAGTCCTGCCGCTCCTGCGTAGCACCGCAGATGGTGTCGAAGACTTGAAAATTGGTGACGCCGGCCTCGGGGCCATGGCGGTCGAGCACGGCCTGACGCAGACGGCGTTGCACCTCCTCCGTTTCGGATTTGAGCATCGTGGTCTGATTCGCCACGCCAATGCGGGTGAGGTGCAGATCAGGATCGAAGCCATCGGAGTGCGCACTCGCTGGAAAACGCGTCAAAAACGCCTCGCGATCGCCACCGTGGCGGATGTAGTCGCAGACGTAGTCCACGTCCGCCAGCGTGAGAATGACGAGGTAGTTGCCCATGCCGTCATCGCCCATCGCCCGCGAGGAAGTGGCGCGGGTTTCCTCATGGCTGGCCTTGCCGTGGATGATCGAGGTGAAGCCGTTCTTGGCATACTGCCGCACGCGTTTCCACACGCTCATCACGTCACCGCAGGTGGTGTCCACCACCATGCAGCCGCGGTCGCCGATCAGCTTCATCAGCCGCGTTTCTGCACCGAAGGCGGGTACGATGACCACATCTTCATTCGTCATCGTGGCGACCATCGCCTCGTGATCGACGTTGGGGATGCTGACCACGCCCATTTCGGTGAGCTGGCGGTTCACTTCCTGGTTGTGGATGATTTCGCCAAGTAGAAACACACGGCGGTCGGCAAACACCTTCCGGGCCGCGTAAGCGAGATCAATGGCCCGCTCCACGCCGTAGCAGAAACCGAAATCACGCGCGAGGCGGATCGTGGTGTTGCCCACGGTCAGCTCACTGCCACGCGCGCGGATTTTTTCGACAATGTGGCTGCGGTAGTGTGTCTCCACTTCAGCCTGCACTCGCTCCATCACCTCCGGGGTGCGCACATTGACACGACGGGCGGCGGGAGCGGGAGCAGACATGAGTGAAAAGGGAAACCGGATCAGTAGTACATTTTGCCTTTGGCAGCGTCTTCAAAGACCTTGCTGCTCATCATGTAGGAATCAGGCGGGTCGGCGAGGGTGCTGTCGTTGAGCACTGGCAGGGTCTTGCCAATGGTGGCGTCCTCAGGCTGGGAAACAGCGATGTTGAGCGGGGTTCCCGTCCGGACCATGCTGAAAATTTTCTGCGCGGACTTGATCGGCAAACGCACACAGCCATGGGTTTTGGGAGTTGGGTGAACCCACCCCCAGTGCATGCCATAAGCGGACTTGAACTCCATCCAGAAGGTCATCGGGTAGCCAGCGCCAGGGCTGCTGACACGACGACGGTTCGCCACCTTGCTGTAAATCGTAAAATTGCCTTTGGGAGTAGCCGCGCTAGTGCCATCTGGCCCGACACAGCAGGGTGTTGCGAGCAACACTTCACTGCCCTCCATCACATAGACGCGTTGGGCGCTGGTGCTAATTTTAACTCGGACATTAGCCGGATTTTTCACCGGTTTGGTCGGCGGATCGAAATCGAGGGAGGAGTTGCTCTTATTGACGGCGGCACACTGACTGAGGGCGAGGGCGAGGCCGGCGAAGGCGAGAGCCTTCAGCGAACGATTCAGAATAGAGAGGGTAGTATTCATGCAGGCTGCGCTTTAGCACACGTTTGCGGTGGCTCCAGAGATTTTCTTCTTTGAAAACCTCTTGTAGCCATGACGAAACTTTATTCTGCTGCCTGCGTTGTATCACCCCACATGCCCGCCCCCACTTTGATCGACGTTCTCATCCGCACCGCCACCAGCGCCGGATGCGAGGAGCCTACCCGCCTGCGCCACGCCCTCGAAATCGCCGCCGACAACCGCCAACCGCTGCTCGATGCCGTGGTGGACAGCAGCATGGTGGATGAGGACCGCTTTTTCGCTCAACTCGCGACCGGACTCGGCATGCCCTTCTCCGAAAACGGCATCGCCGATGCGGCAGAGGGACTGCACACGCGGTTTCCGGCCAAACTGGCGCTGCGCCATCGCATCTGCCCGGCGCAACTGGCGAGCAATGAGGTGACGATCCTCACCTACAACCCATTTGACCTCAGCGCCCGTCAGGCGGTGGGTCAGGAACTGCGCAAACGTGTCATCTGGCAAATCGCGCCGCGTCATCGCATTTTGGAAGCGCTGCATCAGGGCTACGGCGTTGGGGCGGAGAATTTTGAAGAACTGCTCGAAGGCCGCGAAGGCGGTGACGAACATGACGATCTTAAACAGGAGACCACGGTGCTCGACGAGGCCGATGAGGAGGCCACGGTGATGAACTTCGTAAACCAAATTTTCCGCGAAGCGCTCAAGGAACGTGCCACCGACATTCACATGGAGCCGCTGGAGCGCGATCTGCGCATCCGCTACCGAGTGGACGGCAAGCTGCTCGAAGTGCCGGTGCCGCCAAACATGCGTTTGCTGCAAGCTTCGCTGATTTCGCGTCTGAAAATCATGGCGCATCTCGACATTGCCGAGCGGCGCCTGCCACAAGACGGTCGTATCAATCTTGAACTCGATGGCGAACCCATCGACGTGCGTGTGGCGACGATTCCGAGCGTGAACGGCGAATCCGTCGCGCTGCGCTTGCTCACTCGCAAAAAATTCGACATCAACGCCCTCGGTCTCGATCCCGGCACCGAGGCCACGATCCGCAAACTGCTGGCCGCGCCAAACGGCATCATCCTCGTCACCGGCCCGACCGGTTCAGGCAAATCGTCCACGCTCTACACCTTCCTCAAGGAATTGAACACGAAGGAACGCCGCATCGTCACCATCGAAGACCCGGTGGAAAACAAGCTCGACGGCATCATCCAAATCGCCGTGAAACCGGAGATTGACCTCACCTTTGCCGCCGGCCTGCGCAGCATTCTGCGTGGCGACCCGAACGTCATCATGGTGGGGGAAATGCGCGACCAAGAAACCGTCGAGATCGCCATTCGCGGCGCATTGACCGGCCACTTGGTATTCTCAACCCTGCACACGAACGACGCCGTCGGCGGCATCTCGCGTCTGCTCGACATGGGCATCGAGCCGTTCATGATTTCGTCCTCCGTGCGTGCCTTCCAGGCGCAACGGCTGGTGCGCACGCTCTGTGGCCTGTGCAAACAGCCCGCGCATCACGAAGACAGCCACCTGCGCACCATCGGTTTCCCGATGGAATGGAAAGACAAGCTGTTCAAACCCGTCGGCTGTCGTGCCTGCCGCAACACCGGCTTCACCGGCCGTCTGGCGATCATGGAAATCTGCGTCATGAGCGAAGCCCTGCAGGACAAGATCAACAACCGCGCCAACAGCATGGAACTCAAAGCCCAGGCCCTCAAAGACGGCATGATCCCGATGCGCTACTACGGCTTCCGCAAAGCCTCCGAAGGCATCACCACACTGGAAGAAGTCATGACCGTGACCGCAGCGAGCGAGTAGCATTGCCAACCCGCCTTTGATTGAGTAATCTCAGCCCATGACTCTCGCCACCAATCCTCCTATCGAAATCCCGCTGGAACGTATGAGCTTCGCGCACAAGCTCGCGCTGAAAGAGGCGCTGGATCAAGACTTGGAAACGGCCTGCCGGACCGAGGAGGCATGCACACCGCAGGACTGGCATTTCGAAGTGCTCGCTGAACGTGAGCGCCGCCTGGCATCCGGGGAGACGAAACTCATCAGCTTGGAACAATTCGCCAGAGAATTGCGCGAAGAACTACCATGATCGTTGATGTCATTCAGGCCGCCAAGCGCGACCGCCTGCTCGCTAAGCGTGGCTGACCCTTTAATTGCCACAGCGTTCGTCATTCTGATTTCGTCACTCGTCATTTCGCCCCATGCCCGCCTTCGCCTACACCGCGCTCACTACCACCGGACAGACTGTCTCCGGCTCGCTCAACGTTGGCTCGCGGGCGGAGGCGTTTCGGCAGATCGAGGCGCAGGCGCTGACGCCGGTAAAGGTCACGCAGGAGGAGAAATCCGATGCGGCGAAGGCCAAGGCCGCTGCGGCGGCGGGCGGGCCGGTGAAATTGAAGCGGGCGCAGTTGATTTCATTCACGGAAGAACTGGCGGACCTGCTGGATGGCGGGCTGCAAATCGACCAGGCATTCCGCGTGATGCAGGAGCGGCAGGAGTCGCCGGCAGTGCGCAACATTGCCACGACGATGCGCAATGAGCTGCGTGAAGGTTCCACCGTAGCGAAGGCGCTGCGGAAGGCCTCGCCGAGCTTCGATGATTTATACTGCAATCTGGCCGCCGCCGGTGAGGTCAGCGGCTCGCTGCCGAGCATTTTGCGGCGTTTGTCCACGAATCTAGCCGTCATGGCCGATCTCCAGGCCAAAGTGACGCAGGCGATGATTTATCCGGCCTTCCTGATGGGCGCTTGCGTCGTGCTGATGGTGGTGTTCATGACTTTCATGGTGCCGCAGATCATGGATTTGATGGGCAAAAACGGCCAGCAGCTTCCGGCGGCGACGCAGTTGCTCATCAGCTTCAACAATTTCATGGGCCATTGGTGGTGGGCCATTGTGATTGTGATCACCGTCATCGTGCTGACCTTTCGCGGTTACATCTCCAGTCCGGCTGGGCGGCTGTGGTGGGACGAGACGCGGCTCAAACTGCCGCTGTTCGGCTCGATCATGAGCATGCGCTTCTACGCGCAGTTCGCGCACTCGCTGGGCAACTTGATCACCAACGGCGTGCCGTTGCTGAACAGTATCCGGCTCGTTTCCAAAATTTCCGCCAACGTCTTTATTCAAAGCCTGCTAGCGAAGGTGACGAATCAGGTTTCTGAAGGTGCGCCGCTGTCCACCGCCTTGCGCAAGGTGGGCAGTTTTCCGCTGCTGCTGGCGGACATGATCGCGGTGGGCGAGCAAACCGGCCAGCTCGGCAAATCCATGGAAAAATGCGCCACGCGTTACGACAAGGAACTCGACAAGCGTATCAAGCGCATGACCGCCATGATCACTCCGGTCATCCTCATTTTCATGGCCGTCATGGTCGGCACCGTGGCCTATTCCATCGTCGCGGCCATCGCACAGAGTGTCACCGGCATCCGAGGCGGCGGCTAAAGCGCCGAAACCAACCGCAATTCCTCCTGTTAATCCCTCCAAACATCCTGTTCAATCATTCCGCCATGAAAATTAGCCAACTGCATACCCCGACCCGCCGTACCGCCGCCTTCACGCTTATTGAAATCGTGATCACGCTGACCATCATCGCCATCCTGGCCTCCGGCTCGATCTACCTGCTCAAAGGGCAGATTGATTCCGCCAAGGACACGCGGGTGGACAGCGACTTGCAGGCCATCGGCCTGGCGCTGCAATCCTATGAATCACGCGCCCTGCGCATGCCCACGACCGAGCAGGGACTGGAAGCGCTGGTGGAAAAACCCACGAAAGAGCCGATCCCGGAAAACTACCGCGCGTTCATGGAGGAGATGCCGAAAGATCCCTGGGGCCAAGTGTATAAGTACCGCTTCCCAGCGCAGAAATCGAAGAAGCCGTACGATGTCTATACCCTGGGTGCGGACGGAGTGGAAGGCACGGAGGATGACATCGGGAACTGGAAGCGGACGCCTGCGGCGAAGTAATGACGAAACCAGAATGATGGAATGACGAATGAAACCAGAATGTCGAAGCACGAAGTCCAGCCATGAGGTGAGTGATAACCTCACTCTTCGTCATTCGTCATTCGTCATTCGTCATTTACCAGCCCGTGCATTCACGCTCATTGAAATCGTCATCGCTTTGACCATTGTCGCGGTGCTGGCGGCGGCGACGGTGCCGATGTTGAAGGGTTTTCGGGAGGAGCGCCTGGCACGTGAGCCAGTGACGGCGCTGGTCCGGCTGGCGCGTGAGGCGCGCATGCGGGCGATGACGGAGAAACGCCCCTATCAGGTGGCATTGCATGGCGGCGGCTTCAGTGCCTCGCGTTATTTTAATCCGTATCTGCAATTGGCGCAGTTGCAGTCCTACCTCGATACCGGGGAGAATCCGCCGGCACAGCAAGAGACCTTCGACAAAAACGACCTCGACAACGGCGGCAGTGTCACCAAGACCACCGATCTGCCGATGGCACCGCCTGCGCCGAAGTTTGACGAACATTGGATCGAAAAATACGAGATGCCGCCGGATATGAAGTGCGCCATTCAGTTCTGGTATGACACCGAGCCGCGCTATCTGGAAGGCGATGTGGTGATACTGTGGGTGTTTCAGCCCAGTGGCGTGTGCCAGCCGCTCAAAGTCCATATCGAACGCGAATCCGCGACGTTCGATGTCGAATTCGGCGCTCTAACTGCGGACATCATCCGGGAGGTGGTGGACTTGCGATGAAGACCAAGTGTTCCAAGCGCCGCAGCGGCTACATCTTGTTTGAGCTGGTGCTGGCTCTGACGATTTTTGCCATCGCGGTGCTGGGATTGGCAAAATCGCTAAATCAGGCACTGGAAACGGCGAACCTGCTGAAACGTGACCAGATCATCCGCATCGGGATGCGCAATTTTTTGGAGGAGATCCGGCGCAAACCGATCACTGACATGAGCACCACGCAAATGGACACGACGTATGGTGTGACCTACACCAGCAGCACGGAGCCATTGGCGCTGCGCACGACCAGCGGCAGCACCTTGAGCGATCTTTACTCCCTGACCATCCGTGCCACCTCGTCCTTCGACGGCGTGCCACAGGAAGACACCCTCAACGTCTATGTGTACAAAGCCCCGCAGAAATAGGCATGGTGCTAGGGGCTTCACCCTGATCGAGGTCGTGATCGGCATCACGATCCTCTCGATGATCACCGTCACGCTATTCGCGATCATTCGCGGCTCGGTGCGTGGCGCGGCGGAGATCGAACACATCCAGCGCGAAAGTGACGCGGTGAACCGCTTCATCGAGCTGAACCGCAAGACCTTTGCCACCCTGCCCAGCACCGCCACGCTGACGCTGAAACTGGTGCAGAACACGGAGCCGATCATTCAGGAGCTGACGATCTCGGGTTCGCCCGACTGTTTTCCGTTCGGACTCAATCCGATCACCCTGAAGGATACCATTTTACGCATTCGTCCGCATCCCGATGGGCCGACTGACTCCAACAACATGCCGCTGCATTATTTGAGCTTGTCGCGCGAGGATTTGATCCCGCAGACGGATGATCGGCAGCAGAGCACCCGCCAGTCCACGACCGGCTTGTACGCGCCGGATGAGGAGGGGCGTTACTGGATGCCGCTGCTGCCGGATGTGGTGTCCTTCAAATGGCGCTTTTACGTCGAAAAGGAGGAGCAGTGGTATGAGGAGTGGGACAAGTCGAAGTGGCCTGATTTGATCGAAGGGCTGCTCGTCCTCAAAGAGCGTACACTGCCGATCCGCATGGTGTTCGGTGTGCCAACGATCACGTTGATCGCAGGCAAGGCACCATCGACCACATCCAGTGGAAGCGGTGCTACTCCCGCAGCAACCGCTGGCGGCGGCGGTGGTGGCGGTAGTCCACCCGGAGGTGGCAGAGGAGGCCCTCCCAGCGGCGGCGGTCGTGGACCAGGAGGGGGTTTAGGTCCTCCGGGCGATGGTGGCATTGCGCCTCCGAGCGGCAGCGGAGGTCGTGCGCCATGAAACAACTGCACGGCACTTCACTGGCGACAGCGCGCAATTGCGGCTCAGCGCTCATGCTCATGATCTGGGCCATCCTGCTCATGTCCATCACGGTCATGGGCGTGGTGGAATACATCACCTATAGCGCGGAGGAGGCAAAACTGGCCGCGTATCAGTTCCGTGCGCTGCATTTGGCAGAAAGCGGCCTCGCTGTCGGCATGCATCCGAACATTCGCCGTGGCGACCTGGTGCTGAAGCAAAAAGTCGGCCCCGACAGCGGCTTCGATGTGGTCATCAACTACGAAGGTGCGCGCATCCCGATCAACTACGCCACCGACGAACGCCTGCATGAGGCGATCTACAATCTGTTCATCTACTGGCAGCTCAATGCGGACGAGGCGGGCATCGCCGCTGATTCGCTGGCCGACTGGGTGGACCGCGACAGCGACCAGCGTGCCAACGGCGCTGAGGCGGAGTACTACAAGCAGCTAGGCATTTATGATGCGCCACGCAATTCGGGTTTCGCCCGCGTGGAGGAAATGCTGCTGGTGCGCGGCATGGACGCCGTGGACCGCAAGAAGCCCGACTGGCGCGAATACTTCAGCGTTTATGGCGAAGGCCAGATCGACCTGCGCACCGTTTTCAAAGACGTGCTGTTGGCCGTGACAGGTGCCTCTGAGAACGACGTGACCCGCTTCATCACCGAACGTGATGGTGGCGACGGCATTCCCGGCACCGAGGACGACCGTCGCATCAGTGACAATGAGGCCTACCAGCTCCTCGGCCTCGCCGGGGACCGGTTGGAATCCATCCGAGGCATCGTCAACGATGATGACACCACCCTGCGCCGCATCACCAGCATCGGCTGGGTGGGGGAAAAAAGGTCAAAGATCATCGTCGTCACCCGGCGCAATTCAGAAACCGGCTCCATGACCTATCTGGGGCGGATGGAGGAATGAATAAACCCGGTGAAACGCCCTCCTTACGGCACGGCGGCGGGCCTGATAGCGTCATTCCATTTTCGTCACACTCCGCCGCAACTTCCCCAGCCAGCTCACGTTCTTACCCGCCACCCAACGCATGTCTCTCTCTGCTGCCACACTTCTACTCCCCGCCCCTAATGCCGCCTGGCGAGTTTGGAAGCCGCGCAACACCAGTAGCAATGAGGCCGTGGAAAGCCCTGCGGAAGCCGGACATCTGACCAAACCTCTCGTCATTGGCCTGCCCGCCGCCGCCTGCCGCTCCATCGGCCTGATCCTGCCCAACACTGATGTGGAGCTGCTGGAGCAGATCATCGTCACCCAGCTCGAACGTCGTGGGTTCAAACTGGAACAAGATGCCGCCGGAAAAAACTACCGCTGGCATCTGCTCGGCCACAACGGCGGTCAATCCGTCGTCAGCGTGGATGTGTTAGCCGATCCTTTCCCCGAGGCGCTCGCCGCTAAGCACGCGAGTGATTACACGGCGGCACAGCGTCTGGCCCAGTTGCCAACAGGTCACATCGTGATCGTCGAAGAGCAGGGCGATCTGGTGTTGGTCGCCAGCCATCAGGGCAAGCTTTACCACAGTCATATTTTCGGGCAGATGCCAGCCGCAGAGGATGCGCTGGCCTTGGAAATCACCCTGGCCCACCTCACCCTGGAGGCTGATCTCGGCAGCGGCAGCGTCACTGGAGTGGCGCTGGTCGGAACCAACTTCGACCGCGAACTGCCGAACCGCCTTGGCGCGCTGCTAGACCTCCCTGTGCGCATCGTCGCCGATCTGCCGCCGAACACAGCACTGGACACGCGAAGCTGGAGCAAACTGCTGCCCTCCGGCATTCGCACCGCCCAGACTGCCAGTGTGCGGCGTGGCAAGCTCACCCGCGCGCTGGTGCTGGGTGGCCTGCTCTACCTCTCACTCGCCTTCCTCGGTTTTGCCTACCTGCATTTTCAGGGGCAACGCGTGACCGCTCTCGAAGCCGCTGTTGAGGCCACCAGCGAGCCGGCCGCTGCGGTGCGCCAGGCCAATGAGCGCTGGAAGGCGCTGGCCCCGGCCATCGAGCCGAAGCGTTATCCGCTGTTCCTGCTCGCTGAAATCAACCGCATCATGCCCGGCAGCGGCATTGTGATTCGTAAATTTGAAATCAAGGGCAGCGAAATCGACATTCGTGGTGAGGCGCGAGATGCCCAGCTCGCCGTTCAGTTCATCGAGGACTTTAAAAAGAACCGCATCCTCAGCCGCTACGAATGGACGAGTCCGCGCCCGGAACTCAAAGGCACCCTCGCCAACTTCCGCGCCACCGGCAAGCTACAGTAACACCGACTTCGATTTTCTATCATGGCTCTCGCCCTCACCCAACGTGAAAGAAAACTGCTCTCCGCCTGCATCGGGGCGCTGTTGCTCATGGCCACCTTCATCATGCTCAAGCAGTTCCTCGACCGCCGCACCGCCGTGCTCGCGCGCATCACCGCGCTCGAAAGCGAGAAGCGCGACAACGACAGCTACCTGGAAGATCGCGAGTTTTGGGAAAAGCGCGCGACTTGGTTGAACCAATACATGCCCGCCACCGCAAGCCTGGGCACCGCGCAGGCGCAACTGTTGGAGGAGATTCAAAATGTTGCGCTGGACTACGGCTTCAAATTTCAAAAGCAGCCCGTCCTGCTGCCCGACTCCGCTGAGAGTAAGCAGAACGCCGCCGTTTACCGTGAAGCCGCCGTCGAAGTGCGTTTAAGCGGGGACCAGAAAATCGTGCTCAGTTGGCTGGCCTCGTTGCAGTCACCGGACTATTTTCAGGCCATCAAGCAGATCGAGCTGGAGATTGACGCTCGCTCCAAGGAAAAGACGCCGCAAGTGCTGTGCAACCTCGTCCTCGCACGCTGGTTTAAACCGGAAAACGGATACTAATCATGAAAACACTTCTTCGCCTCTTCATCCCCATCCTTGCGGCCTCCTGGATGCTGGCGCAGGACGGTTCCTTCGAAGAACCCCTGCTGACCACTGCCGATCTCATACCGCTGGCCACAGACAGCCTAGATCCCACCCTTGCCGCCGCACAGCCGACCCCGGTGCCTGCCGGCCCGATCGACCCTGACCTGCCGCAGCCTTTTGACATGGAAAGCCTCGGTTCCATCGTCGAAAACTCGCCTTTCACCCGCATCGTCAGTATCTCCGACTCGCTGGTACTCACCGGCATGGCGTATGTGGATGGCAAGCCCGTCGTCACCATTTATGACAAGTCCCTGAAGCAATCGATGGTCGTCTCCGACGACCCCAATCTCAAAGGCTGGAAGCTCATCGAAGCCCAGCATGCGGAAAAAATCGACCGTGCGCAGGCCAAAATCTCCATCGGGGGTGAGACCTTCAGCATCCGTCATGATGCCGCCGCCCTGACCCCAGATGCCATGCGCAAGGACAAGAGCGACCGTGGAGATCGCGGCAGTTCGTCCAGCAGCAGTGATCGCTATCGCAGCAGCAGCCGTGGCCCGAGTGAAGAGGACCGTAAGCGCTACGAAGCCATGTCCGAAGGGGCGAAGGATAAGGTTAAGAACCTCTTCCGCGAAAAAATGAGCGATGACAAATTCCGCAATGCCCCTGAGGAAGAGCGGCGCAACATCATCAAAAGCGCCATCGAAAAAATCGAGAAGGATGACAAAGGTGGCAAGCGCTAACGCTTTTCGCTGAAATCACTCGCTGTCCATTCTCCAGGCCAAACACTGTCTTCCTATTCTCTTTTCATGCATTGTCGTCTCCCCGCCATCACCCTCTCGATCCTCGCCAGCGCTAACATGCTTTGTGGCCAGGATGCCCCAGTTCCAGCCGCCCCAGTTCCACCTACTCTGACACCAGCAGCGCCCGCAGCCTCTGCCGCCCAGCCTGCGGCACCCGCCGCTAGCGCTGATAGTGCCGCTCCTGCTGCACCGCCGGAGGGTGCGCGTCCTCCAGGGACTCCTGGTGCTGGACCCGACGGAGGTGGCCCCCCAGGCGGAAGCCGTGGTGGTTTTGGCACCCGGCGTGGTTTTGGCGGTGAAGGCGGTGCTCCAGGAGCCATTCCAGGAGAGGGCGAAACCTTCACCATCGCTGGCGATCAAGTCATGATGCAGTTCGCCACCAACCCGGTGGCCGACATCCTCGCCATCTACGAAAAACTCACGGGCCTCACACTGATCAAAGACTCCAACATCTTTGACGGTGCCATGATCAGCCTCATCACCCCCAAACCCGTGGCCAAGGACGAAGCGATCAAACTCATTGAAGCTTCACTCCTCACCAACGGCTACGCCATTGTCATCGAGCCTAGCGGCAAAAGTGCGAAGATCCTCCCCGCACGCAATCAAAGCGCCAATGCCGTGCAGTTCTCCCATGGCGTGGCCTTTTACACCAGTGCTCGGGACATCCCGAACAACGAGAGCATCGTCTCCTACTTCATGAAGCTGGACAACCTCTCGCCCGAAGACGCCGCTACTATGCTCTCGGGCCATGTTGGACTTGGTGCTTACGGGCGCATCACCGCCGTGACCAGCCCTCCAGGCCTCCTCATCACCGAGAGCGCCACCGTCGTCAAACAGCTCATCAGCATCAAGGAAGCGGTCGATATTGGAGACACGGGCTCATCACTGGTCACCAAATTCATTCCAGTCGTGTATGCCGACGCCGGCACCATCGCCCAGATCATCCAGGCCACGCTGGCCGCTCAGGCGCAGGAAAAAGAGTCCAAAGGCGTGAATACCATTCGGGGCAGCGCCGCCAGTGATGGTAAGGAAAGCAAAAGCGACAGCAAGGACAGTCAGCGCTCGCAAACGGTCATGCTAAATGGCCAGCCGCAAAATGCCCAGTCTCCCCAGCCCAGCGCCCAAGTGGTCGCAGACACCCGCCTCAATCAAATTCTCGTCGTCTCATCGCCTGCCGACTTCGCCTACGTTGCGAGTTTGATCGCCGAATTTGACAGACCGCTCAATGTCGCGGAGCCCTTCGAGCGCAAACTCAAGTTTGCTGCGGCCCTCGACGTCCTTAGTGCCGTCGTCGATCTCCTGCAGGATCCCAACACCGGCACCACCCAGCTCCCCGGCGGCGGCACTATCCAGCAGCAACGTCAGCAAACCCTCGCCAGCAATAGCAGCCAACTCCTCGGTGGCCGCACCACTACCGGTAGCCGTGGTGGCACCGTTGGTAGCACTGGCGCGGCCACAGCCGGCGGCGACACCGGGACTGCCACCTCCGGCATCGGCTCCCGTGCAGATGTCATCTCCGGCCCCACCGAAAACAACGCCCCTGTTTCGGTCCTCGTCGGCAAGACCCGCATCGTTGCCGATCCCATGTCCAACTCCATCCTCGTCATGGGCCGCAAAGAGGACATCGACAAAACCAACGGGCTCCTCGACAAGCTCGACCGCAAGCCCGCCCAGGTCTATCTCGCCACCGTCATTGGTCAGTTCACTCTCTCCGATGGCATCACCTCAGGCATTGATTACCTCTCCGGCCTTAGCAAACCAGGTGATGGGACCAACTTCAGTGCCAGTAGTTTCACCAACCGCACCGATGTCCTCAATGGGAACGCGGCCACTCGGGCCGTCAGAGATTTGCGCGATAACGTCATCACGGCTCCTTTCGGGCCAGCCGCCGGTCTGAACCTCTTTGGCGCAGTTGGCGACAGCCTAGAAGTCTTCGTCACCGCCCTGCAAACCAACAACAACTTCAAAGTTCTCTCACGGCCTTCCATTTTCGCCCTCAACAATAAAAAAGCCGTCATCACCTCAGGCCGGCAGATTCCCGTGCCTTCGCAACAGACAGTGTTTGCCGGAAATCAAGGCGGTAACCAGGGCAACGTCACCACCACCATTGAATATCGCGATGTCGTGCTGAAGCTTGAGGTGGTTCCGCTCATCAACGCCGATGGAGAAATCACCCTGACCATTTCTCAAATCAACGACACCGTCGTCGGCACCCAGTTGGTGGAACCCAACCTCGTGCCCATCATCGGCACCGAACAGCTTGTCACCACCGTCACCATCCCCGACCGCAACACCATTGTGCTCGGTGGCCTTATCTCCGAGGAAAACACCATCGACAAGCAAGGCATCCCAGTGCTCGGCAAAATTCCCGGCCTCGGCAAACTTTTCCGCACTGACACCAAAAACACTACCCGCAAGGAACTCATCGTTTTCATCCAGCCGCAGGTCGTCACTGACGACTTCAGTCTGCGCCAGTCCTCCCTCAAGGAAGATTTCCGCAGTAACATCGGGGCCGAGGCCGCCCAGCGCTTCCCTCAGGAACCACAGCCCCCCACCGCCGCACCCATGACGCTCGAGAAGAAGAAAAACTTCTTCCAGCGCATGTTCAGCCGCGATCCGCAGCCGCAGTGAGGTGATTGAGGCCAAACCGTCAACGGTCAAGGTGGTCGCGCACGTGCTTGGACGTTCTACACCCATCTCTTGACCACTTGACCACTTGATCGTTGACTGTGCTCCTTGCACGCCACGCTTAAAACCCTCCAACTCACCGAGCCTTTCCGCATCGCCCACGGCACCTCTGCCACTCGGCAGGTGCTGCGCATTAGTGAAGGTGCTCACACCACCGAGGCACCCTTCGTTCCGTATTATGGCGAAGATCCCGCGCAGACACTCGCCGTATTGAATCAAGCGGTACTGCCAGAGCAGCTTCCGCGCACCGCACGGCTCGCCCTCAATCTCCTGCGCCACGACCTCATCGGCCACGCCAACGGCCACAACCTAGCTGCTTATGCTCAGGCCAAATTGGGACCGTCAAGCCACCCCGCACCGCCCGGCTGCCGCTCCTTTTCCATCCCTGACGACCTTGATGCCTTTGCGAAAAAAGTCACCGCCTTCTCGCAGCAGTTTTCCGTTCTGAAGCTCAAGCTCGGCTCCGGTGATCTCGGCCTCGACATCGCCACCGTCTCCGTCGCCCGTCACGCCGCGCCAGATGCCAAACTGCTGCTTGATGTGAATGGCGGCTGGGACATGGCCGAGGCCCCGCTCATGATCGAAAAGCTCGCGGAATACAGCCCCAGCCTTATCGAACAGCCCATCCATCATCGTCTCGGGGTCGATGCTTGGGAGGAGCTCCGTTCGCTCCTGCCCGGCAATGCGCTGCCCGTTTTCGCCGATGAAAGCGCTCAAACCGTCGCCGATGTCGCCGCGCTTGCCCCCTTCGTGGACGGCATCAACATCAAGCTCCTCAAATGCGGCAGCTTGGATGCCGCCGTCGCCATGTTCGCCGCCGCTAGGGAGCACAGCCTGCAAATTCTCCTCGGCTGCATGATCGAAACCAGCCTCGGCACCACCGCCGCCGCCCACCTCGCTCCGTGGGCCGACTGGATTGACCTCGACGGCCACTTCTACGTCGCCAACGACGACTTCATCGGCATCGAATATGATCAAGCCGGCACGCTCATCATGCCCGATGGTCCCGGCATCGGTGCCAAGCCAAAGGTAAAATGATGGCAGGTAAAATAATGGAATTATTCGGCATCATTTTACCAACATCTTCGACCATCCACCATGCTCCCTGAACTCCAGCAAGCCGCCGAACGCCACCTGCCCGCCGCGCTCGACCTCACGCGGCAGCTCGTCGCCATCAACAGCTTCACCGCGAATCCCGCCGGTGTGGATGCCGTCGCTCAACGAACTGCGGAAGCCTTTGCTCCGCTCGGATTCACCGCCGAACTCGCTCCCTGCGCCATTCCCGGATCAGGGCATCATCTGTTCCTCACCCATCGCGGCACTGGCGGCGCTCCCATCGTCCTCGTCACGCATTCCGACACTGTTTTTCCGCCCGAGGAGGAGCAACGCAATGATTTCAACTGGGATGAACGCCCCGATGAAGGTCGCATCTACGGCCCCGGCACCGTGGACATCAAAGGTGGCACCGCTTTGATCTGGCTCATCCTTCAAATCCTGCGCGACTGCGCACCGGCGGTGTTTGAACGCACCCATTGGCTCGTCGCCGCCAACGCCGCCGAGGAAGTCACTGGCGACGACTTCGGTCACGCCACCATCGCCCGTTGCAGTAGCAAAGCCCGTGCTGTGCTCGTGTTTGAAGGCGGCCCGGTGGATGCACGCGGCTGGCACATCGTCACCTCGCGCAAAGGCCGCAGCACCTGGCAGCTCACCGCCGCCGGCAAGGCCGCACACGCTGGCAGCCAGCACCACGACGGCATCAACGCCATCGACGCCCTCGCCCGCGTGCTGCCAGACATCGCCGCGATGACCAGCGCTGCCGCCGACCGCACCGTGAACATCGGCATGATTCACGGCGGCACCGTCGTCAATCGCGTCCCGCATGAGGCCAGCGCCGAATGGGAATGCCGCGCCACCGAACCTGCCGCCCTGCAACAGGCCGACGACTTCTTCGCCAGCCTCACCGGCACTGCGGCCAATGGTGCCAAGCTCACCGCCGAGCGCACCGGCCACACCGCCGCCTGGCCCGGCGGCCTCACCTCCGAGGCGCTCTTCCACCTCTGGCACGAAGCCGCCGGCACCATGGGCCTCACCGCCGTCTCCGTCCCACGCGGCGGGCTCAGTGACGCCAACCACCTCTGGCAGCTCGCTCCCACTCTCGACGGCCTCGGCCCCTTTGGCGGTAACGCCCACTGCTCCGAACGTGCCGCCGATGGCAGCAAACTGCCCGAATATGTGGAGCCTACTTCGTTCGTGCCCAAGGCCGTCATGAATGCCCTGGCGCTACTCAAAGTAGTTTCGAGCTTTAGCTCGTGAAACCCTTTCGCCCGCCGCTCCACGAGCCAAAGATCGGGACTACTTTCACAAGCCCTTCGCCAGCGTCTTCACGCGCAGCAGAAACATATCAGCAGTGATGTAGAGCGTGCCGCGATCCGCATCACCGAAGGCACAATTCGCCGTCGCCTGACCGGTGAGGATCGTGCCGAGGTGCTTGCCCTCCTTGCTCACGATCAGCACACCGCCGGAACCGGTGGTGTAGATGTTGCCGTTCGTGTCCACCTTCATCCCGTCACAGCCGCCTTTGCGCTCCGCGCTCTTGAGCGGCTGGGCATTGAAAAAAATGCGCCCGTTCTTGGCGCTGCCATCCTCTTGGAGGTCGTAGGCCATCACCCGTGTGTTCTGCGGATCAGACACGGCGATGTAGAGTGTCTTTTGATCAGGACTCAAAGCGATGCCATTCGGCCATTGGATGTCCTGAATCACGAGTGCCACCTTGCCGGTAGGCGAGATCGAAAAGATGCCGTGAAAATCGAGCTCCGCCTTCCCACCGCTGTTTTTCAGCCCATACGGCGGATCGGTGAAAAAAATCGTGCCGTTCTGCGCGATCACGAGATCGTTCGGGCTGTTGAAACGCTTGCCCTCGAACTGGTCCGCCAACGGCGTGAAGCTGCCGTCTTTCTCCAGTCGTGCCACGCGGCGTTCACCATGCTGGCAAAGCACCATCCTGCCCTGCGAATCCACCCCGAGGCCGTTTGAGCCCTGCCCGTCGCCATTCAGACTGCCGCTCGGCTTCAAAACGACCTGCGCCGCCGTGTCGCCTTCCTTCCAGCCAAACACCGTGTTTTCCGGCACATCCGAAAACACCAGCCCGCCATCACGCCACACCGGCCCCTCCGACCAGTTGAAGCCCGACGCCAGCACCTTGATCTTGGCATCCGGTGCGATCAGCGCATCCAGTGCCGGGTCCAGTCGTTCAATGGAGCCATGAAATTCAGGGACAGGCTCAGCCGCGAAAGCGGTGAGTGCAGAGGCAAGCAGCAGGCAGAGCGGAAGACGATTCATGAGGTGTGTGGTGAGGATTGCCGGGGACTATTTAGCAACCGGAAGAACCTGGCAACCGGTTCAATGCTCCACCAGCCGAAAAGCCCTGCTTTCAACAACTTATGTCCCTGGCGCTCATTTTTTCCTTGTCGCCGCGCACCCCTACACCTAAAACACGTCCTTCCCCGATAAACACACCAACCACACCCAACACACTCCACTCCCTCTTATGAGCGAAAATAATCGAATGAGGCTCCTCTGGGCCGGCTTCATGGCCATTCTTGCCGCAGGCGTCGGCTTTGCCATCCGTGGCGGCATTTTTGACAACTGGGCCAAGGAATTCGGCTTCACCGGAGCGCAGCTCGGTGCCATCGGCGGCATGGGCTTCAACGGCTTCTGCTTCGGCATCATCCTCGGTGGCGTAGTGGTGGACAAGATCGGCTATGGCTGGCTCGTCGTTACCGCCTTCCTGCTGCATGTGGTCTCCGCGCTGATCACCTTCACCGCCGGCGGTGACAGTGCCTTCATGGTGCTCTCGCTCGGCATGTTTATCTTCGCTTTCGCGAATGGCACGCTCGAAGCCGTGGCCAACCCGCTCGTCGCCACGCTGTTCCCGGAGAACCGCACGCACTACCTCAACATTCTGCACGCCTCCTGGCCGGCCGGCATGGTGATCGGCGTCATCATCGGCTGGTTCCTCGACGACAAGATGGAGATCAACTGGCGCATCCAGCTCGCGCTCTATCTCATCCCGACTGTGATCTACGGCCTCATGTTCATGGGCCAGAAGTTCCCCCAATCCGCCGCCGCGGCCAAGGGCGTCAGCTTTGGCAACATGCTCAAGGACGTGGGTATCCTCGGCGGTGCCGTCGCTTGCTTCCTCCTTTCCTTCTTTGCGGAAGGCTTCTTCAAAGACGTGCTCAGCCTCGACGCTGCTCTGTCCAAGAACCTCGGCTACGCCGTCGGCGGCGTGCTGCTAATCGGCGTCGGCGTGATCACCAAGTTCTCGCTCGGTTCGATCGTGCTTTTCGTGCTCTTCGTCACTCACGCCCTCGTCGGTGCGGTGGAACTCGGCACGGACGGCTGGATTCAAAACATCACCGGCAACCTGTTCACGCCTGAGCAGGGCAAGGCGCTCTTCCTCTGGACCTCCGCCATCATGTTCGGCCTGCGCTTCTGCGCCCACTGGATCGAGAAGACCCTCAAGCTCTCCCCGATCGGCCTGCTGCTGCTTTGCTCCGTCCTCGCCTGGGGTGGCCTAACACTGGCCTCCACCATGAACACCTTCACCACCGCGCTGATCGCCCTCGGCATCTACGCCTTCGGCAAGACCTTCTTCTGGCCAACGATGCTCGCCGTCGCTTCCGACCGCTTCCCGCGCACCGGTGCCGTTGCCATCTCCATCATGGGTGGCATCGGCATGCTCTCTGCTGGCATCATCGGTGGTCCTGGCCTCGGCTATACGAAGGACCGCTTCGCCGGTGAGTCGCTGCAAGCCTCCAACCCTGCCCTCTACGAAACCTACAAGGCCGAAAAACCGAGCACGTTCCTCAACATCGACGCTACCGCTGCCATCGGCCTGGACGGCAAGAAGCTCTCCGAAGCCAAGGAAGCCAAGGAGAAGACCGACGACCAAAAGGCCGTCGTCGCTGCCGACCAGCAAGGCGACCGCAAGACGCTGAAGTTTGACGCCTACATCCCTGCCACCATGGCGGCGATCTACCTCCTGCTGTTGCTCTACTTCAAGGCCATCGGCGGCTACAAGCCGATTACTATTGAGGAAGAAGAAGCGGCTGAGAAAGCCTGATCCGTCTTTCATCCCCTTCCCCACGCGGCGTCCCCTCACCGGGACGCCGTTTTTATTTCCACGCTTGCGCTTTGTCCGTCATTCGTCATTCGTCATTCCACATTCGCCATTTCCCCCCATGCCCACCTACGTTTACGAAACCATCCCCCAGTTTGAAGGCGAGCCCGCGAAACGCTTCGAACTCCGCCAGAGTATGAAAGACGCCGCGCTCACGCAGCACCCCGACAGCGGCCAGCCGATCCACCGCATCCCCATCGGCGGCACCGGATTGATGGGTGCCAGCAGCGGTGGCGGCTCCCAGTCATCCAGCGGCGGCTCCTGCGGCACCGGCTGCGGCTGTCATTGATAGTGGTCCGCACCTCGCGAAGCGCGCCGAAGGCAATCTCTGTGCGGTTCTGGAATCAGGGAACGTTCGCTGCCGCACAGAGACTGTACGGAACACTATTCTGCGACCACCACCGCAATGTCATCATTCCGAACTTCCGTTTGTTCCGTGCCTTCCGTCGGCAACACCTGATGGGATTTCCGCACCAACCGCGCTGCGTAAAAGCCATCAAACGCACCCGTCTCCGGCGTGCGGTGCAGTTCTTCTTCCAGCGTCCAGTCCGCGCCGTGCTTGGCCAAGAATGCCTGCACCTGTCGTTCGTTCTCGCTGGGCAGGATGCTGCACGTCGCATAGACCAGCTTGCCGCCGGGGACGACCATGCGGCTGTAGCTTTCGAGAATCTCCGCCTGCAGGGCCATCAGACGGTCGATCTCCGCATCGCTCAGCTTCCACTTCGCGTCGGGATTGCGGCGCAGCACGCCCAAACCGGAGCAGGGCACGTCCAGCAGCACGCGGTCCGCCTTCTGGGCGAGACGTTTCACCGTTTTGGAGCCTTCGATCTCCCGTGCCTCAACAATGTCCACGCCCGCCCGCGCAGCACGTTTGCGCAGTTCCGCCAGTTTCCAGGCATGAACGTCCAGCGCGAGGATGCGGCCCTTGTTGCGCATGATCGCCGCAATGTGCAGCGCCTTGCCGCCGCCGCCGGCACAGGCGTCGATCACCTTCATGCCCGGTGCCACGTCTAGAAACGGCGCGATGAGCTGTGAGGCCGCGTCCTGCACCTCAAACAGCCCCGACTTGTAAGACGCGGTGCCGAACAGGTTCGCCCGCTGCTTCAAACGCAGCGCGCTAGGCACATTCTCGACGGCCTCGGTTTCATAACCTTCCTGCCCCAGCTTCTCCCGCAGAGAACGGCGGTCCCCCTTGATTGTGTTCACCCGCATGAACACATCCGCAGGCGTGTTCAGCGCCTCACGCAGCGCAGGCCAGGACGCGCCCAGCTCAGCGCTGCCGCGTGCGTCCAGCCAATCCGGGATCGCCGCACGGATCGCAGGCGTGGTGGATTCCTGCGCCCGCTTCAAAATGTCAGCCTTGTTCACCTGCGGCGCGGTTTCGTCCGCCGGCAGATCACGACCATGAGTGATCCAGTAGGCCGCCCACACGCGCCAAAGGCGCTCCGGGGTGATGTCATCTGGCTGCGTGTGCTCCACATCCGGGAGTCCCGCCAGATGCCAGTACCAGCGCCACCAGCGCACGCACTCATAGATCGACTCCGCAAAAATGCGCCGGTCCCGGCTGCCCCACTTGCGGTGCCGTTTGAAGGTGAACTCGATTACCTTGTCCGCATAGCGCCTCCCCACAAACACCTCCCCCATGGAAAGGATGATTTCGTCGAGCAGATGGGGGGGGAGTTTCATCCGATCTCAGTAGAACAGCGCTTGAAGCAGCACAACCAGCGCTGCCAAGAAATCGCTGGCCCCTCCGCCCAAGTAGCCTACTCTCCGCGACCCCCAAAACGATGCCTACAGAGTTCGATATTCAATACGCCCTCGAAAACACCCAGGTCCTGCATGAGCCGGACCGCCGCATCGATACCTTTGGCAGCACGCAGTTTGAGTTTCAGATCGTCACCGAGCTGATGGACACCGTGGGTGCCGTGCGGGTTCGCGAGGGCCGCATCGAGGCCGAAAAACCGCTGATTCTGCGCCCCGAGATGCCCGGAAACTTCGATTTCGAGGGTTTTGGCCCGGAGGCCGAGGCGTTTGGTGATTTTCTCAAACACAACCTGCATAAACTGGCGATCCTCAAATACGGCTTCAAATTCCGCAAAGGCGAGATCACCGAGCAGATCGTCCATGAATCCATGGATGAAGTCTGCGGCAAGCTCGTCAGCAACATCCGCACCTCCGGCAATCCGATGCGCGCGGTGATCCAGGGCGTGGACGACACCTGGGAAATCTGCCTGCTCAAGTTCACCGTCGAGATGATCGAGAAGTCCCAGAACATCAATCTCTTCGATTTCAAACGCCGCGGCCTGCTCGGCTGAGTTGTCGTTTCCTTGGATTCCCCAATGGCTAGCACACAGATCAAACTGCTCATTTTTCTCATCACCGTGGGCCTGGTGACGGGCACGCTGGCCATGGGCTACTGGGTGTACACGAACATCCTGCTCAAGGAGAGCCAGGTGGAGAGCGACATCGCCGCGATGAAGGGCCAGGACCGGCCGCGCATCGACCCCGGCGTGCGCCGCTTCGATGCCGCTGTGGAGCTGATCCGCGATGACAAGATCGAGGAAGGACGTGAGGCGCTTATCAAGCTGCGCCAGCAGTTCCCCGAATCCGCCACCTGCCCCGAGGCCATGCGCATCATCGGCGAGATCAATCTCGACCAGCTCTACTCGCCCAAAAACATGGCGGGAAAAAAGGACTACATCGTGCAGCCGGGCGACTCGCTCAATCTCATCGCCACCAAGCAGAGCACCACGGTGGACGCCATCATTCGCATGAGCGGCCTGATGAGCTACACCCTGCATCCGGGCGATCACCTCACCATCATCCCGATGGACTTCCATCTGGGAGTGAACGTGTCCAAAAAGCAGGTCACGCTGCTGCGCAAGATCGGCGACAAGGAGTACCGCTTCAAAGTTTATGAGGCGAGCGACATCCGCCTGCCACCCGACACGCGTCTGCCGGTGGAAATGACGCTCACCGGGAAAAATGCCATTTTTGAAGGCAAGTCCGTGAACTCGACCGATCCCCAGTACTTGGCCGCTGAAAAATGGCTACCCGGGAGCAAGCCCGGCGTCATCATTCGCACGCCGCCCGTGCCCAAAGCCCTCCCAGTGGATGCCATGAAGCCGCAGGCGGATGGTACACCCGCCGCACTGCCAGTCCCCGCCGCCAATACCGAAACTGGCATCTTTCTCAGCCGTGAGGACATCGAAGAACTCTTTGCGCTTGTGAGCAGAGGGTCAAAGTTGAGCCTCGTGAGATAACCTCTCCCCACCCCTTTCCCGACCGCCATGAAACAAGTTTTGGAATTCGAAAAGCCCATCGTCAAACTCCGCGAGGAAATCGAGGAGGCCAAAAAGAAGCTCGCCGCCAAGCCCAGCGCCAAGCTCGCCCAGCAGATTAGCGACTCCGAGGCCAAGCTGGACAAGTTACAGCGCGAGACCCACTCCAACCTCAACCCCTGGCAGCGTGTGCAGATCTCCCGCCACGTCGCCCGGCCCTTCATGCTCGACTACGTCAAGCATTGCTGCGATGAGTTCGTGGAAATCCACGGCGACCGCCACATCGGCGACGACAACGCCATGCCCGCCGGCTTTGCCACCATTGGCGGCCAGCGCGTCGCCATTCTGGGCCACCAGAAAGGCCGTGACACGAAGGAAAACCTGCTGCGCAACTTTGGCAGTGCCCATCCCGAAGGTTATCGCAAAGCCCTCCGCCTCATGCGCATGGCGGAGAAGTTCGGCCTGCCCATCGTCACCCTCATCGACACCCCGGGAGCCTTCCCCGGCATCGGCGCGGAAGAGCGCAACATCGCTGAGGCCATCGCCTTCAACCTGCGGGAGATGATGACCCTGCGCACGCCAGTCATCGCCATCGTCATTGGCGAAGGCGGCAGCGGCGGCGCTCTCGGCATTGGCATCGCGGACAAGGTGCTTATGATGGAGAATGCCTACTACTCCGTCATCAGCCCCGAAGGCTGTGCCGCGATCCTGTGGAAACACCGCGAACACGCCCCCGAGGCAGCCTCCGCGCTGAAACTCAGCGCCCAGGATCTCTCCAAGCTCGGTGTCATCGACGGCATCATCCCCGAACCTCCCGGCGGTGCTCACAACGATCACTTTGACGCTGCCATGGCACTCAAGGAAGCCGTGCTCGCCGCGCTCAAGGAACTGACCGCCCTGCCCACCGCCCAGCTACTTGAGACGCGTTACCAGAAGTTCCGCGCCCTGGGTCAGTTCACGGATGGTTGAGCCGTGGTGGTGAAATGACATGACAGCATCGTGGCCGACTTTCTCCGAAAATCGAGCTAACGCCGCACGCATAGCAGCCCTGTTCCTGCGGAACAGGGAGTCCTTGATGCACCGCAACAAGGCTACTAACATCAATGCCGTTAACTCTACTCTGTCATTTGATTTAAATTTCTTCATCAGGCCATAGTGGTGGGCGGTCGGCGCGGGTTTTTCGCCGGCGCTGCACTTGATCACGCTCGCGCTTTTTAATGCGGCTTTCCAGCATCGCTCG
>Ga0209702_10002877_pt1 | contig 28616 bp, 26 predicted proteins | sample FRY01_FD_187210 | JGI IMG/M metagenome (GOLD analysis project Ga0209702, IMG submission 187210) | Freshwater microbial communities from Lake Fryxell liftoff mats and glacier meltwater in Antarctica - FRY-01 (SPAdes) (version 2) | ecosystem: Environmental > Aquatic > Freshwater > Ice > Glacier... | reverse complement strand
TGGTGTCAGTCCACATCGTTCGTCCTTCGAGTTCTTCGCAAAACCCGCAGAATCAGACATGTGTCAGCGCGTCAAGCGCAACCGGCTGATATCACCCAACTTAGTTTTGGGTCAGACACTAAGTGGAACTTTTTTGGTGTTTGATTGTTTGGTGTGTTCGGCGCCCTCACTTGTGTGGAGGCCGTGTTAAGGTTAGAGTGATAAGTCTGTAGTTTCGGATAGTCCGGCGGTTCATAGTTTACTGGAAAGGCTCTTTATGTTGACATCAAGGATTACACTTTCGCTCCTGGCGGTCACGGGGCTTGCTTTGGCGGGTTGTGCAACGAAGAAGGAAGATCTACCGCCGCCGCCGCCAGCTTCGACTGTGACGGCACCGACGCCGACGCCTGTCGCCCCGCCGGCGCAGGTGAGCAATGCGATTGTGCCAGGAAGCTTGGCAGATTTTATCAATCAGGCTGGTTCGGACCGGGTTCGTTTTGCGTATGACAGTTATGAAATTGATAGTGCTGCGAGTGCCGTTCTGTCTCGGCAGGCGCAATGGTTGAACCAATATGGCAGCGTGCGCGTGACCATTGAGGGCCATGCTGATGAGCGCGGGACGCGGGAATATAACTTGGCACTTGGCGAGCGCCGGGCCACGGCGGCGAAGAATTATCTCGCTGCGCAGGGTGTTTCTACCGCGCGTATAGGCACGATCTCTTATGGTAAGGAACGGCCTGAGGCGGATGGTGCGGATGAGGCGGCTTATGCTATCAACCGCCGTGCTGTGACGTCTTTGGGCAACTGAGCCGAGGCTTTTGGGGGCGGCGGGGCTTTTGGCCGCGCTGCCCCTTTGTTTTTGAGCGCTGACTGATGAGTTTGCCCATGCGCCTTATTTTCATGGGTACGCCTGTGTTTGCTGTACCGGCGCTGGAGGCTTTGCACGCGGCCGGGCATGAGATTGTGGCGGTTTATACGCGCGCGCCGCAGCCGGCGGGGCGGGGCAAGAGCTTGCAGAAAAGCGCGGTGCATGTGCGGGCTGAGGCGCTGGGGCTGCGGGTTTTGACGCCGAAATCTCTGAAGAATCCTGAGCAACAGACTGAATTTGCGAGCTTTGGGGCGGACCTTGCGGTGGTGGCGGCTTATGGGCTTTTGCTGCCGGTGCCGGTTTTGGAAGCGCCTGTGCGAGGGTGCGTTAATATTCATGCGTCTCTGTTGCCGCGGTGGCGCGGGGCGGCACCTGTTCAGCGGGCGATATTGGCCGGGGATGCGGAGACGGGTGTGACCATAATGCAGATGGAACAGGGGCTGGATACCGGGCCGATGTTGCTTCGGGAGGCGACCGAGATTGGCGGGAAGACGGCAGGGGCGCTGTTTGAGGAGCTGAGTGCTATGGGGGCGCGGTTGGTGTTGCAGGTGCTTGAGGAGGGGCCTGAGGCTGTGGTTCAGCCTGCGGCGGGCGTGACATTGGCACCCAAGCTGAGCAAGGCAGAGGCGCGGTTGGATTTTTCGCTGGCGGCAGACGCGCTTGTGCGGGTGGTGAATGCGTTTAATCCGGCACCGGGGGCTTTTGCGGAGCTGGCGGGGGAGCGGGTAAAGATATTGCGAGCGGAGGCGGTTGCGGGGCGGCTTGAGCCGGGGCAGCTTGGGGTGGATATGGTGACCGGGACGGGGGCAGGACTTTTGCGGCCTTTGCTTGTGCAGCGGGCGGGGCGGCCTGCGATGACGCCTGCGGAGATGCTCAGGGGCTGGGCGTTGCCGGCTGATGCCAGGATGCAGTGACGATGCAATGACGCGGTTTCGGTTGACGATTGAATATGATGGCCGGCCCTTTATGGGCTGGCAGAAGCAGCCGCATGGGCCTTCGGTACAGCAGCATATTGAGGAGGCTATTCAATCGATTACCGGAGTAACTTCAGTTGTTCAATGCGCCGGGCGGACGGATTCAGGCGTGCATGCGCTGGCGATGGTGGCGCATAGCGATGTGGAGAGTGGGATTGGCGCGTTTCGCCTGCGCGAGGCTTTGAATGCGCGGTTGCGGCCTTTGCCGATTGCGATTTTGGGGCTGGAGGAAGCGCCGGGTTTTCATGCGCGGTTTGACTGTGTGGGGCGGCGATATCGCTATCATATTATCAACCGGCGGGCGGATTTAACCTGGCAGAAGGGCTTGGCTTGGCGGGTGACCTCGCCGCTTGACGTAGACGCCATGCAGGCGGCGGCGCAGATTTTGGTGGGGACGCATGATTTCAGCACCTTTCGGTCGGTGCGGTGTCAGGCGCTATCGCCGGTGCGGTCTTTGGACAGGTTGGCGGTGGTTCGGGACGGGGAAGATGTGTTTATTCATGCTGAGGCGCGCAGCTTTTTGCATCATCAGGTGCGCTCTATGACAGGGTGTTTGATGTTCATTGGCGCTGGCAAGTGGACGGCACAAGATCTTGAAAAGGCTTTGCTGGCGCGGGACCGGGATGCTTTGGGGTTTAATGCGCCGCCGGATGGCTTGTGGTTTATGGAAGCGCGATATTAGCGCCAGCCTAATGCCTCGGCGATGAGGTGGAAGATGACATTTTGCTCGATAACGCCGCCGACGAGATGCGCGCGGGGGCCGGTGGCGTATAGGGCGACGTCTTCGCCGCCGTGGGTTTCACTGTCTGTGCCATAGGTTTTGGAGCTGAGGTAATTGGGGTCATTTGGCGGTAGCCTGCGGGACAGAGGTGGGCTGATGAAGGCGCCGTTTGTGTAGGATAGCGTGGTCATGGGCTGGCCGCGATCATCGAGAGCGAAACCTTCCGGGCTTTGGGAGCCTCTGCTTTCGCCGCCCGGTGCGCTGCGGACATAGCCTAGGATGTCATTTCCGCGCACGGAATAGCCGGCCATGGTGAGGGTGTGGGAATGATCGGCGGTGACCAGCACGAGGGTTTCATCGAGGTTTACGGTTTTTAGCACCAATTCTACGGCGCGGTGGAATTGTTGGGCTTCTGACAGCGCGCGATAAGGGTTGCTGGCGTGATGGGCGTGATCGATGCGGCCGCCTTCGATCATGAGGTAATAGCCTTTTTTGGATTGGTGCGGCAGGCGCTCAAGGGCAAAGCGGGTCATATCTGTGAGGCTTGGTTCTTTGCTGGGATCGCGGTCGGTTTCGTAGCTCATGTGATCGGGCGTGAAGAGGCCGAGAACAGGTTCAGAACCTTTGTTAGAAAGGCTTTTCAAACCACTTATACTATTGATGTATTTTGCTGAGGGTGTGCGGGCTTGCCAGGTTTTTATAAGGTCGCGGCCGTCTGACCTGAAACCGCCGGATTCCTTGGGGAGGAAGCGGGCTGAACCGCCCCCGAGCATGATATCTAAGCCGGGTTTAAAGTCTATCATCTGGGCGGCGATGTCTTTGCAGCCGCTGTTTTTAGCGTCCGATTCCCAGTTACGGTTTGGGACATGGGCATAGACGGCGGCGGGCGTGGCGTGGGTGAGGCGGGCGGTTGAGACGATGCCGACGGCCATGCCTTGGTCTTTGGCGATTTCGGCGAGGGTGCGGGGCCATTTTGCCGGAGCGTTGCAGTCCGCTTCGGTTTGCTCGGGCGCGAAATTTAGATAGCCGATGCGGGTTTTTATGCCGGTGTTCATGGCAGTGGCGGTGCCGGCGCTGTCGCCCACTTGCGCGTCTGTGTTGTAGGTTTTTACCAGCGCTACATGGGGGAGGGTTTCGAAGGAGAGAGTGTTTTCTTCTCCGCTGCGTTTGGGGGCACCGTTATCGGGATATTGGGCATCGAAAATGCGGGCGGCGGTTACGGTGGAGACGCCCATGCCGTCTCCGATGAGCAGGATGACGTTTTTGGCGCGCTGGGGGCGGTGGATGATGCGCAGGCGCTCTGCGAGGGCGGCGCGGCCTGTGCGCCAATAGGCATCGCTGCTGGCGGGGGTGTTTAGCTGCTGCGCGGCGGCTGGGGCCGCGAGCAGGGCGAGCAGGGCGAGCATGATGAGTATGCGGACGGCCATTGTTTGTTTCCTTCGGGGTGGCTTTGCCCGGTTTCTGTGTCAGCCGTGTTACAGGAGCCCGATGTCTCGCAGGCGTTCTTGCAGAAAGGCATCTGCTGTGATTGGCGGTTGGCGTTCGGGGCCGCCAGGGAGCGGGCTAATGAGATAATCAGGGCGGAAATGCAGGAAGAACGGTATGGAATAGCGCGCCCTGCCCTGCTCTATCGAGGCGGGGTTTATGACCCGGTGGGTGGTGGAAGGGAGCCGGCCGCCGCTGAGGCGGGCGAGCATGTCGCCGATGTTAACGATGAGGCAGTCAGGCGGGGCGGCGACGTGTTGCCAGTCGCCGTTTCGGTTTTGGAGTTGCAGGCCGGGTTCTTCTGTGGGGGGAAGCAGGGTGATGACGTTGATGTCTTCATGGGCGGCGGCGCGTAGGGCGTTTTGGGGGACTATTTTGAGCGGCGGATAATGCAGAAGGCGGAGGATGGAGTTGCCGTCTTGCACCGCCTTATCAAGGAAATCGGCAGGTTGGCCCAGATGAACGGCGATGGCGCGTAACAGGCGGAGGCCGACAGCATCCAAGGCTTCGTAAAGAGCAAGGGTGGCGGGGCGGAAATCTGGCCATTCCCAAGGCCAGATGTTGGGGGGCATCAGGGGGCTACCTGGGTGCTCATCGGTTAGTTCGCGGCCGATGTGCCAGAATTCTTTAAGATCGGCTGTGGGCGCGGCTTTGGCGGTTTCTTTGGCGAAGGGTGTGTAGCCCCGCTGGCCGCCGGGGCGGGCGTAGGCGGATTTTGCACGGGGCGAGAGGGCGAACAGGGCTTTGGCAGCCCCTTGAGCGCGCTTTAGCACGACTTGGGGGATGCCGTGATCGCTGACGATGGCAAAGCCGGTGCGGGTGAAGGCATCGCCGAAAGCTGTGGCGGCGGCGGGAAGGTCTGTGTCTATGAGACTGAGCGAAATGGGCTGTATGTCGGCGGTGTTCATGGATGACATTGTGTAGCGCAAAGCTTTTGTGCCACAAGCCGCATCTTTGTTGGCTTTTAGGATTTTGTAGTTTGATGATGCGGGCTGTTTTGACGACTATTTTTCTTGGTACTTCGGCGATGACGCAGGCAGCACCTATGCCGCCGGCTGTGGCGGCGATGATTGATGCGGTGGCCGGCGATGCGGACAAGCTGAAGGTTGTGGCCGATGTAGCGCGGATGACCAATCCGGATTCTGTGACGGAGATTAATGAACGGGTGGCGGCGATTGAAACGGCGCAGGCGCAGGCACGGGAAGAGGCGCTGGCTTCACAAGGCTTTTTTCAGGGCTGGAAAGGCTCCGGCGAGGCTGGCGGTTTTGTATCAACCGGCAATACCAACACCCAGGGTGTGGCGCTTGGGGTGAATTTGAGCAAAGAGACTCGCCTGTGGAAGCATGCGTTGCGTGGATTTGTTGATTACCAGCGCCAGGAAGGCATTACGACGCGTGAGCGGTATTTTGCCGGCTATGAGGGCAATTACAATATTACGCCTAATCTTTATGCGCTGCTCACGCTGTCTTATGAAAGGGATCAGTTTTCTGGCTTTAACAGTCGTTTCGCGGAATCATTGGGGCTTGGCTATAAGGTGTTGAAGGGTCCGCGGGTTACGCTGGCTTTGGAAGCGGGCCCGGCTTTGCGGCAGACGCGCTTTACCAATGGGTTTAACGCCAACACATTTGCCGCTCGCGGCGCGCTGAATGCGGGCTTTAAGATCACGGACACCATTCAGATTACAGAAAATGCGAGTGTGTTTTACGATAGCACCAATACGTCATTTCAATCTCTGACAGCGTTAACGGCGCAGATAAGTGGGGCGCTTTCGGCCCGGATGTCTGTGCAGTTTAACTCTGAGAGCAATCCGCCACTAGGGCGTGAGAATACTGATACCACCAGCCGGGTGACGCTGGTTTATGGCTTCTGATTTTTGCTGTTTTTTTAAGATGGTAGCGGAGGAGGGATTTGAACCCCCGGCCTCAGGATTATGATTCCCGCGCTCTAACCAACTGAGCTACTCCGCCATCCATCAGGTCGCCGCGTTTCCACACGGAAGCGCGGCTATAGGGCGGCTTTTGGCAGGGGTCAACCGGGGCCTTAGCTGCCCCGATGGCTCTTGCGGTGTGGATCTGGCGTGAATATCTAAAAGGGGAAGAGCGGCAGCGCCTGCTCGTTATGGAAAGGCTTTATTATGACCATTCAGACAAGGCTGATATGGCTGGCGGGCGCGCTGTTGATGGGGCTGGCGAGCCAGTATTGCGTGAATTTTGGGGCGTGTGCGCTGCCGCTATAGGCCCTAAATGCTATTAGCCGTCAAAATGATTAACCCTTACGCTCGGAGCGTTGTTGAGGACGCAAGCGGCTCTCGGCGCTGCTATCTGCCGCGAGAAAACTGCTGGGACCAACGCCGAGCCATACCAGTATCGGGGCGGCGATGAAGATTGACGAATAAGTGCCGATGATGATGCCGAGCAGCATCGCCACTGAAAAGCCGAACAGCACGGTGCCGCCAAACAGCACCAAGGTGCCGAGCGCTATAATCATGGTGAGCGAGGTTACGATAGTGCGCGGCAATGTTTCATTCAGCGAGAGATCAAGGATCTCGGTGATGCCCATCTTGCGGTATTTGCGGAGGTTTTCACGCACACGGTCATAGACCACGATGGTATCATTTAGCGAATAGCCGACGATGGTGAGCACGGCGGCGACGATGTTTAGATCAAACTCCATCTGGGTGATGGCAAAAAAGCCCATGGTGATGGCGACGTCATGGACGAGAGCGAATAGGGCGCCAACGCCGAACTGCCATTCAAAGCGCAGCCATATATAGATGGAAATGCCAATCATCGCGAACAGGATGGCAAGTCCGCCGGCTTGAATGAGTTCTCCTGAGACTTTACCGGAGACCGTCTCTACGCGGCGGAACTGCGCGTCTGGGCTGTCTGCGGTGATAGCGTCCTGAATGCGTTTCACAGCAACTTGGACGGCAGCCTCGTCGCCCGGGGGCAGCGGCAGGCGTATGGAGACGGTATTGGCATCGCCGAAGGTCTGGATGGAACTGGCGCCTTCGCCGGCGGCGTTTACCGTGCGGCGCAGCGCATCAACTTTAGCGGCATTTTCAAAGCGAACTTCCATCATCAGGCCGCCGGCGAAATCCACGCCGAAGTTAAGGCCCCGGAAGCCGACCAGCACGATAGAGCCGAGGATCATCAGCAGAGAGATGCCGACAGCGACATTTCGCCAGCGGAGGAACCCGATGTTGGTATTGTCTGGTACGAGTTTCAGGAGACGCATGACAGGCCCATCCTCACAGTACGAGTGCGGCCGGGCGTGTGCGCCTCAGCCAGCGGGCGGCCAACAGCCGGGTTACGGTGACGGCGGTGAACACCGAGGTGATGATGCCCAGCGTAAGCACCACGGCAAAGCCCTTGATGGGGCCGGAGCCGAAAGCGAACATGATGGCGGCGGCGATGACGTTAGTGACATTGGCATCGAAGATGGTGCGCGATGCTTCCCGGTACCCTGTCTCAACGGCGCTGATGGGGGCGCGGCCTCGGCGGAGTTCTTCGCGGATGCGTTCATTGATAAGCACATTGGCATCAACCGCGGCCCCGATGGTGAGGACGAAGCCGGCGATGCCCGGTAGGGTAAGGGTGGCGCCGATGCCAGACATGATGCCAAGGACCAGAATGCCGTTCAGGAACAGCGCGATGACTGAATACCAGCCAAAGCGGCCATAGGTGACGAGCATGAACACCGCGACCAAGACTGTGGCCAGCACTGAGGCGATGGCGCCGGCGCGGATGGAATCGGCGCCGAGATCTGGCCCGACGGTGCGTTCTTCGATGACTTTCAGCTCTACGGGCAATTTGCCGGAGCGCAGCAGGATGGCGAGTTCGTTGGCGGTGGCGATGGTGTAACTGCCCGAGATGATGCCGGCGCCGCCAAGGATAGGCTCGTTGATTCGCGGCGCAGAGATTACGATGCCATCTAGGATGATGGCGAAGGGGCGGCCGACATTGGCCTGGGTGGCTTGGGCAAAGCGGCGGCCGCCGGTGCTATCAAAGCGGAAGCTGACGGCGGGCTGGTTGTTTTGGTCCGAGCTGACCTGAGAATCTACAAGCTGATCGCCGCTGATGATGGCGCGGCGTTTGACTGCGAGGGTGCCGCCTTCGAGGACAGGTAACACTTGGCTTCCCGGGGGGGCGCGGCCTTCGGCAAGCATCACGGGGTCTGCGTCTACGTCGACGAGCTTGAATTCCAGCTTTGCGGTCTTGCCGATCAGCGCCTTAAGGGCGGCAGGATCTTGCAGGCCGGGGACTTGCACGACGATACGGGTATCGCCTTGGCGGATGATATTTGGTTCGCGGGTGCCTAGCTCATCGATGCGGCGGCGGATGACTTCGACGGCCTGGGCCATGGCGCTGTCTATGGCGCGGGCGACGCCGTCTGAGGTGGCGGTTAGGGTTAGGCGGGTGCCGTTATTTGAGAGGTCGGTATCGCGCACGGCACCGAAACCGCCGGCGGGCTGGGTGACTTTGCGCAAGGCGGCAAGCGCGCGGTCTAGATCGGCGGGGTTGGTGATGGTGAGAGACAGGCGGTCTTTGCCCATGGAGAGATCGCGGTAGGAGACGGCGCCGCCTTCTACGACGCGCAATTCGCTGCGGACAAGGTCTTCCAGGGCTTCCATCTTTGTTTTCAGCACATCATCGGTGGTGGCTTCCAGCATGAGATGGGAACCGCCGCGCAAATCCAGGCCCAAATTTAGCTGCTTGGTGGGCAGGATGTCTGGCGCGCTGCGCAATACGCTTTCCGGCAGGAAATTCGGCATTGCGAGATACAGGCCGAACAGCAGTGTGGCTGCGATCGACCAAATCTTCCATTTGGGAAAATCTAGCAAGGAGATCAGGCCTTGTTGGCGGCGGGGGCGGGTGTGCTGGACGTGCCGTTCTTGCCGCGCACATCGGCGAGTGTGCCCTTCATTAGCTTCACTTTTACGCCGGTGGCGACTTCAACTTCGACTTCAGCGCCATCGACCTTGGTTACCTTGCCGATAATGCCGCCGCCGGTGACGACTTCATCGCCGCGCTGCACGGCATCGACCATGGCGCGATGGGCTTTTAGGCGCTGCTGCTGGGGGCGGATGAGCAGGAAATAAAAAATCGCGAAAATGGCGATGTAGGGCAGGAAGCCGATGACGGCGGCCATGCCGCCGGGAGCGCCTGTGGTCGCGGCGCCGGTTGCTTGAGCGAAGGCGGGGGAGGAGAACATCGGAGAGACTTCCTGCAAAGCTTTGGCGCGGGGCCATCTGATCAGCACGCGCTCTAGCCGTTTGCGAAGAGGCCCGCAACTATCGCGGGTTTGAGAGCATTGTGCTGCTGCGGCCTGACCCGCTATGCGGGAACATGCCTATTGATCATTCCCCGTCTGAACCTGTCGCCTTTGAGCTGGCGCGTATCGCTGCGTCTTTAGAGGCATTGACCGCGAGCTTGGCGCCGGCCCGGCCACCGGTTGTCGACCCCAGCGCTGGGGATTGGTTTGTGTGGTCTGACAATCGGCTGGCTGTGGCCCCGGTGCCGCGATTGACCCCCCTGCCCTTTTATCATGGTGTTGATGCGCAGCGAACGGCGCTTTTGGAAAATGCCCGTCGTCATGCCGCGGGTTTGCCGTCTCACGATGTGCTGCTGTGGGGGGCGCGCGGGATGGGCAAGAGCTCTTTGGTGCGCGCGGTTCATGCTCAGCTTTTAGCTGACGGCGAGGATATTGCGCTGGTTCAGGTGGCGCGTGCTGAAATGCAGGGCTTGGGCTCTGACCTTGCCCGGCTATTTGAGGTATTGGCGCCCGTATCAAGACCGTTTTTGCTGTTTTTGGATGATCTGGCCTTTGATCAGTCAGGCGCGGAAGTGCATGCGCTGCGGGCATTGCTGGACGGCGGGGTACAGGCGCGGCCCGAGACGGTACGACTGGCGGTGACATCTAACAGGCGGAATTTGCTGCCGCAGCGGCTGGCGAGTTTGGACGCGGAGGACGCCAGCCCGCGTGATAGCCGAGACGATCAATTGGCGCTGGCAGACCGGTTTGGACTGCGGCTGGGATTTCATGGCTGCGATCAGGCGACCTATCTGGCGATGGTGCAGGGCTATGCTCGCGCTTATGGGCTGGCGGCTGATCCGGCTGCGGCGCTGACCTGGGCGGCGGGGCGCGGGGCGCGATCCGGGCGGGTGGCGTGGCAATTTATTGTTGAGATAGCAGGCGCGCAGGGCGTGAAGCTCGTGGACAGGGCCCGGGGCCAATAAGCTAGGCACAGGCGACGTAATATACGCTTGTCGCTAGCGTGGTTGGGCGCGGCGGCACGCGCTATGGCTCAGGCTCCAGATCTTATGACATGTGAATCACGCGATAATCGCTCACCAGCTGAGCAATAGCCGCTGCTCCAATGGCCATGATTGGACTTATGATGACCGCAACATTTCCGTGCGTAATGGGTACCGGGCTGATTTCCGGTTGAGCAATTAAAGCCATTTATTTCCCGTCGACACCGCGCACGGTGGTGGAGCTAGTCTTTAATTAAGCCGTGGCAGCACGTCAGCTTGTGTTGATTGCCGAGGAGACTATATCTGTCTCTTTGCAGATAAAGGCGTCCTCATGAATTTTGCCCGTGGCACCTGGCGCTTTCTCGTCGGGGTCAAGGATCTGCTGGTCCTGCTGTTGCTCTTGCTGTTTTTCGCCGGTCTATGGGGCGTGCTTGGCAACCGGGCGACAGTATCTGTGCCGGACGGGGCGGCGTTGGTGCTGGATATCAATGGCGTGATCGTGGATCAGGCGGCGGAGGATGATCCTTTGCAACTGGCGCTAGGGGCCAGTGGCCGAAGCGAAGTGCAGGCGCGGGACATTATCCGGGCGATTGATCTGGCTGCTGAGGATACGCGGATTAAGTCTTTGGTGCTTGATCTTGATCTGTTTGTGGGGGCGGGGCAGGCCAATCTTCAATCTATCGCGGCATCTATGCAGCGGTTCCGCAAGGCCGGAAAGCCTATCGAGGCTTATGCAGCGGCTTATACCGACGATGGCTATTATCTGGCGTCCTCGGCCAGTCGTATCTGGGTTAATCCTCTGGGCGCTGTGTTGCTGACCGGGCCGGGGGGTAGCGGGCTGTATTTTAAATCGGCGCTGGACAAATTGAACATCGATATCGAGGTGTTTCGGGTGGGGACATATAAAGCGGCTGTGGAGCCGTTTACCCGCGTCAATGCTTCGCCAGAGGCCAAGGCGGCGGATCAGGCGCTCGTGGATGATTTGTGGCAGACATGGCTGAGCGATGTGGCGAGCCGGCGGCCGCGCACCGATGTATCGGCCTGGCTGCGGGCGCTTCCGCAGCGGGTGGCGGCCACGAGCGGCGATCTGGCCAAGGCGGCGCAGGCGGCGCAGCTTGTGGACCGGATTGGCACGCGCACGCAGTTTGATGCGGTGATGGCCAAGGCGATGGGCGCTCAGGAGAAGCCGGGTGCGCTGAGTTATAATGGTATCCGCCTTGCGAAATATTTGGCCGCTCAGCGTTCGCTGGCACCGTCATCGGGCCCGGCGATTGGCATTGTGTATGTGACTGGCAATATCGTGGACGGCGAAGCGGGCCGGGGCACGGCGGGGGGCACGACGATTGCTGATACTGTACGAAAGGCGATTTCCGAGAATAAAGATTTGAAGGCGCTGGTGGTTCGTATTGATTCGCCGGGCGGCTCGGTGACGGCCAGTGAGGACATTCGGGAAGCGCTGGCGGAGGCGAAGGCGGGGGGCTTGCCGTTGGTAGCCTCGATGGGGCCGGTGGCGGCTTCGGGCGGTTATTGGATTGCGACGGCGGCGGATGAGATTATTGCCCAGCCCAGCACGATTACCGGCTCTATAGGCGTGTTTGCGATTATTCCGACGTTTCCGCGGGCGCTGGAGAGCTTGGGGGTGAGCACGGATGGCGTTAAATCTACACCTTATTCCGGCGAGCCGGATGTGGTTGCCGGCATTGGGCCGGAGACGCGGCAGTTGTTGCAGGTTTCCACCGAGGATATTTACCGGCGTTTCATCAGCCTGGTGGCGGCTTCTCGGGATTTGCCTATTGATAAAGTGGACCGGATTGGTCAGGGCCGGGTTTGGACCGGAAATGATGCCAAAAGGTTGGATTTGATTGATGGCTTTGGCGGGCTTGATGCGGCGGTGGCAGCGGCAGCCAAGCGCGCCAAGCTGGAAGGAACGCCGCGCACGGTGGACATCGAGCCGGGGCGCTCACCGGTGGTAGAGGCGCTTGAGGCGTTGTTGGGGCCGCCAGAGACTGTGAGCTTGCCGCGTGATCCGTTTGCCAAGCTGGCTTATGCGAGCCGTAGTCGGCTGTTTGCGTTGCTTCTGGATGCGCGCGCTATGGCGATGGGTCCGACGATGCAGGCGGCTTGTCTATCTTGTGCGGCGATGGGGACGCCGCGTCTGGCAGAGGCCCCCTCCCCCGCTGCCGGGCTTGAGGGGCCTTTGGCGGCCTTGGCTGGCTGGCTTCATTCGTCGTCGCGATAGCTGGGAAGGGACCAGCCGCGCGCGATAGCCAAGGCGCGTAGCGTGAAACCTGCAGACGCACCGAGGACGCCGGCTAGCACGGGATCAACGCCCGCAGCGGATGCGATGATAAAAACGGCGGCGCCTAGAGTGGCGGCGGAGACATAGATATCTGGCCCGAGGATAACTGAGTGCTCGCCGGCAAGCACATCGCGGATGATGCCGCCGAAGCAGGCAGTCAGCACGCCCATCACGATGCAGGGGAGTGGTGGCAGGCCATAATCCAGGGCCTTTGATGCGCCGACGACCGAGTAGGCGGCCATGCCCAGCGCATCGAACCAGAGAATCGCAGCCATTTTCCAGCGGTCTGCGCGCAACACCCAGACCAGCAGCGCGCAGGCCAGCGTGACCAGCAGATAATCCGAGCGGCCTACCCAGAAAACCGGGGCGCCTATAAGCAGATCACGTAGCGTGCCGCCGCCGATGCCGGTGACGGCAGCAAAGAACGCGAAGGTGACGATGGTTTGCCGGGCTTTGGCAGCGGCTAAGGCGCCTGAGATGGCGAATACGCCGACGGCCGCCATATCCAGAATTTGCATGATGGGGCGCGCGGTTTCCAGCGCGATATCGGGAGAGAAGGCCATGCTCTAAGTCTCCGGGCAGCGGGCCTGCCCTCGCCTCACATATGGATGGGCTTGCCGGTGACCGCCATGGCGGCTTCTTTAAGGGCTTCGGGGTGGGTGGGGTGCGCGTGGCAGGTGAGTGCCAAGTCTTCGGACGACGCTCCGAACTCCATCGCGAGCGCGGCCTCAGCAATCATGGTGCCCGCCATCGGCCCGATGATGTGGACGCCGAGGATACGGTCTGTGGTCTTGTCGGCGAGGACTTTGACAAAGCCTTCGCTGTCCCGGTTGGTTTTGGCGCGGCTATTGGCAGCGAACAGGAATTTGCCGGTGTTGTAGGCGATGCCGGCGGCTTTCAGCTCTTCTTCAGTGCGGCCTACAGTGGCGACTTCGGGGTCTGTGTAGACGACAGCGGGGATGACGTCGCGGTTAACATGGCCATTGAGGCCGGCGATATTGTCGGCGGCCGCCATGCCTTCATCTTCGGCCTTGTGCGCGAGCATCGGGCCTTCCACCACGTCGCCGATGGCCCAGAGGCCGGGGACGGAGGTGCTGAAATCATGGTTGATGGGGATGCGGCCCTTTTCGAGGCTGAGGCCGGTGGCTTCTATGTTCAGGCCATCGGTGTTGGGACGGCGGCCGGTAGAGAGCAGCACGATATCGGCTTTGATTTCCTGCGGCGCACCGCCAGCGACGGGTTCTACGGTAACGATGGCGGATTTGCCCTTGCGGGTGACGCCGGTGACTTTGGTCGATGTTTGAATGTCCATGCCCTGTTTTTTCAGGATTTTTGCAAAGGCGGCGCCGACTTCAATGTCCATGGCGGGGACGATACGGTCTGCGAATTCGACAACGGTGACTTTGGCGCCGAGACGCCGCCAGACCGAGCCCATTTCCAAGCCAATATAGCCGCCGCCGATGACGACGAGGTGGCCGGGGACTTTGGCGAGCGCCAGCGCTTCGGTGGATGTGATGATGACCTCACCATCTGGCGTGACGCCGGGTAGGCTGGAAGGTTCTGAACCGGTGGCGATGATGATGTCTTTGGCGGTGATTTTCTCGCCACCGATTTCAACAGTTTTCTTGTCGAGAAAGCGAGCTTCGCCTTTCAGCCAGGTTACTTTGTTCTTTTTGAACAGCATTTCGATGCCGCCGGTAAGTTCTTTCACTGCCTTGTCTTTTTCGGCGAGCAGCACGGGCAGGTCCAGTTCCACGCCAGCGATTTTGACGCCGAATTTGGCCAGATGGCCGTTGCTGGCTTCTTCATAGAAATGCGAGCCGTGCAGCAGCGCTTTTGAGGGGATGCAGCCGACATTGAGGCAGGTGCCGCCGAGCGTGCTGCGTTTTTCCACGCATGCCACCTTTAGGCCATGCTGAGCGGCGCGTATGGCGGCGACATAGCCGCCGGGGCCAGCGCCTATTACCAGCAGATCAAAGTCAGCCATATTCAGTCCTTACAGATCGACCAGCAGCCGGGCCGGGTCTTCAATCGCTTCCTTGATGCGCAGCAGGAAGGTGACGGCTTCGCGGCCATCCACGACGCGGTGATCATAGGAGAGGGCGAGATACATCATCGGGCGGATGACGATCTGGCCATCGCGGACCACGGGGCGGTCTTCGATGCGGTGCATGCCGAGCACGCCGGACTGCGGCGGATTGAGGATAGGCGTGGAGAGCAAGGAGCCGAACACGCCGCCATTCGAAATCGTGAGGTTGCCGCCTTGGAGCTCGTCCAGCTTGAGCTGGCCGGCCTGAGCGCGGGCCCCGAAATCAGCGATGGCTTTCTCGGTTTCGGCAAAGCTGAGTTTGTCGGCATTGCGCAGGATTGGCACGACGAGACCACCGGGGGACGAGACGGCAATGCCGAGATCGGCATAGTCCCGGTAAACGATTTCATCGCCTTCAATGGAGGCGCCTACGGCAGGAACGTCTTTGAGCGCCAGCACACAGGCTTGGGCGAAAAAGCTCATAAAGCCGAGGCGGACGCCGTGTTTCTTCTCAAACAGATCTTTGTAACGGCCGCGGGTGGCCATGACCGCTGACATGTCCACATCGTTGAAGGTGGTCAGCATGGCGGCGGTGTTTTGGGCTTCCTTGAGTCGGCGCGCGATGGTCTGGCGCAATCGGCTCATTTTTACGCGCTCTTCACGGCGTTCTGCAGGCGCGGCAGTGGCTGCGGCTTTACCAGCTGTGCGTTTGGCGGTTCCGGCTTCGATGGCGGCGAGCACATCGCCCTTGGTCAAGCGGCCCTCCTTGCCGGTGCCGCTGATGCTGGCGGGGTCGAGGTCATAATCTTCGATGATCTTGCGCACGGCGGGGCCCATGGCGTCGAGCGTGGCTGTCGCTGCTGAGGCTATTGGCGCGGCTATTGGCGCTGCTGCTACGGGCGCAGGCTTGGCGGCGACTGCAGTTGATGCTGCCGGTGCGGGCGTAGATGCTGGAAGGGGGGCTGCTGCAACAGCGCCCGCTTCGACCACGGCAATGGCCGCGCCAACCATCACATTATCCCCTTCTTGGGCGAGATGCGCCCTTAGAACGCCTGCTACGGGCGACGGGACTTCGACGGCCACCTTGTCGGTTTCAAGGCTGACAATCGGCTCATCGGCAGCAACGGCGTCGCCGACCTGCTTCAGCCATTGGCCTACGGTTGCTTCGGTTATCGATTCGCCTAAGGCGGGGATGATGACGTCTTGAGCCATGATTATCCTGCACTCTTCTTGGTCTTGAGTTCTTTTCGAATGGCCGCGGTGATTTCGGCGCGGCTGGCACCGAGGGCTTCGGCGACAAGCTTGGCCTGTTCGGCATTGTGGCGGCGCATCAGGCCGGTGGCGGTGGCGGCGGCTGCGGCGCGGCCGGCATAGTCAGGGCGTTTGCCGAGCGCGGCTTCTATGAGCGGCTCCACAAAGGTCCAGGCACCGGCGTTCTTTGGCTCTTCCTGGGCCCAGACGATTTCTTCCAGCTTGGGGAAGCGCGCGGCATAGGCGGCTATGGCATCGCCGGGGAAAGGATAGAGCTGCTCGACGCGCAGCAGATACACGTCGTCGCGGTTCTGGGCTTCTCGGGCCTCCAGCAGATCATAATAGACCTTGCCGGTGCACATCACGAGGCGGCGGATTTTGCTCTCGTCACAAGGCGCCAGATCATCGAGCACGCGGTGAAAGGTGGAGCCTGCCTCCATATCGGAGAGCGACGATACGGCGCGCTTGTGCCGGAGCAGGGATTTTGGCGTGAAAATCACCAAGGGCTTACGGAAATCCCGCAGCATCTGGCGGCGCAGCAAATGGAAATAATTGGCAGGCGTGGTGGCGTTAGCAACTTGAATATTGTCTTCCGCACATGCCGTAAGGAAGCGTTCCATGCGTGCGGAGCTATGTTCAGGCCCCTGCCCTTCATAACCATGCGGCAATAGCATCACCAAGCCATTAGCGCGCAGCCATTTGATTTCACCCGAGGTGATGAACTGGTCGATCATCGTCTGGGCGCCGTTTACAAAATCGCCGAACTGGGCTTCCCAGAGCACGAGCGTGCGTGGATCGGCGAGGGCGTAACCATATTCAAAGCCCAGCACGCCATATTCGGACAGCGGGCTGTCCAGCACTTCAAACGCGCCGAGTCCTTTCAGCGGCACATGCCGCGCGCCGGTTTTCTGGTGTGTCCAGACTGAATGGCGCTGGCTGAACGTGCCGCGACCTGAATCTTGGCCGGAGAGACGTACGCCCGCGCCGTCGCGCAGGAGAGAGCCAAAGGCCAACGCCTCGGCAGTTGCCCAGTCTATACCGTGGCCGGTCTCTATCATGTCGGCCTTGGCCTTGAGAATGCGGCGCAGCGTGGGGTGGATTTCAAAGCCTGCGGGCACATAGGTCAGCACCTGGCCAATGGCTTTTAGCTCCGAAGTTGGCACGCCAGTTTGCGCGGTGCGTCGGCTGCCGATCTCTTCCTTGGGGCTGCTGAGCCCGGCCCAACGACCTTCAAACCAATCAGCCTTGTTGGCTTTGTAGCTGACGGCGGTTTCAAAATCGGCTTCCAGCTTTGCGGTGTAGCTGGCGATAGCTGCCGGCACGAAGCGCTCATCAATCACGCCTTCGCTGATCAGCCGGGCTGCATAAAGTTCCGAAACCGGCGCATGGGTGGCGATTTCGGCATACATAAGCGGCTGGGTGAAGCTGGGCTCGTCGCTTTCATTATGGCCGAAGCGGCGATAGCACCACATATCGATCACGACATCGCGCTTAAACGTCTGGCGGAATTCAGTAGCAACCTTAGTGGCGAAGGTGACGGCTTCGGGGTCATCGCCGTTCACATGAAAAATAGGCGCTTGCACAATTTTGCCGACGTCGCTGGGATAGGGTGAGGAGCGGGCGAATTGCGGTGAGGTTGTGAAGCCCACCTGATTGTTGACGACGAAATGCAGCGTGCCGCCGGTATTATAGCCTTTGAGGCCGGAGAAACCGAAACATTCCGCGACGATGCCTTGGCCGGCAAAGGCCGCATCGCCATGCAGCAGCACGGGCATGGCACGAACCCGGTCTTCATCATCAGCCATGGTCTGAATGGCGCGGACTTTGCCGAGCACAACCGGATCAACGGCTTCTAGATGCGAGGGATTGGGCGCTAGGCTCAAATGGACTTTGTTGCCATCAAACTCACGATCAGTAGACGCGCCGAGGTGGTATTTAACATCGCCGGAGCCGCCCACGTCATCTGGGTTAGCCGAGCCGCCGCCGAATTCATGGAAGATAATGCGGAACGGCTTTTGCATCACATTGCCCAGCATGTTCAGACGGCCCCGGTGGGGCATCCCGAACACGATTTCAGTGAGCCCAAGCTGGCCGCCGGTTTTGATGATCGATTCCATCGCCGGGATCATCGATTCTCCGCCGTCCAGGCCAAAGCGCTTGGTGCCAACATATTTGCGGCCCAAAAAGCGCTCCCATTGCTCGCCTTCGATCAGTTTGTTGAGGATCGCGCGTTTGCCGTTGGCAGTGAAGTGGATTTCCTTTTCGCGGCCTTCAATCTTGTCCTGAATGAAGCGGCGCTCTTCCACATCATTGATGTGCATATATTCCACGCCAACATTGCCGCAGTAATTGCGCCGCAAAATCTCCACCAACTCGCGGATGGTCGTGCTTTCCAGCCCGAGCGAGCCGCCGATATGGACCTGACGGTCGAGATCGGTTTCAGCAAAGCCGTGATATTCGGGCGTAAGATCGGCGGGCAGATCAGGCTTGGTGAGGCCCAGCGGATCGAGATTGGCCGCGAGATGTCCGCGCACCCGGTAGGTGCGGATAAGCATAAGGGCGCTGATGGAATCCTTGGCGGCCTGCTCGATCTCAAGAGAGCTGGCCCCGGCGCTCGCCGCGCGGGATACGGCTTGGCCGGCCACCTTGGCGGGCAATAGCATTTCGGCAGCATCGAGCGCGCGGGTGAGCGCATCGGCGGGCAGTGGGGGCCAATCGCGCCGCGCCCAGCTTGGGCCGGTCCGGTCAGCTATCGTCGGCAGCAGTGCCTCGTCACTCATCTTAAGCATCCCTGTGCATAGCTTACGCTTTTGCGCACGTTAACCCTTTAGGGGGCCATCATCAGTCTGTCATCGTCTTGCGTGCATGGCAGCCATGCACGCAAGACAGGATTTAGCCCTTCAACACGTCCGCCAGTGTAATCCCTAGCAACGACGGCGAGGGCGAAACCCTGATACCGGCAGCTTCCATGGCGGCGATTTTGCTGTCTGCATCGCCCTTGCCGCCTGACACGATAGCGCCAGCATGGCCCATGCGGCGGCCCGGCGGGGCGGTGCGCCCGGCGATGAAACCGACCATCGGCTTTTTGCGGCCGCGTTTTGCTTCGTCGGCGAGGAACTGCGCGGCTTGCTCTTCTGCATCGCCGCCGATTTCACCGATCATGATAATGCTGTGCGTGGCCTCATCGGCGAGGAACAATTCCAACATATCGATGAAATTGGTGCCGTTTACCGGATCGCCGCCGATGCCGACCGCTGTCGTTTGTCCGAGGCCGACAGCGGTGGTTTGATGCACGGCTTCATAGGTGAGCGTGCCAGAGCGGCTGACAACGCCAACCGAGCCTTTTGCAAAGATATTGCCGGGCATGATGCCGATTTTGCATTCGCCGGGTGTGAGCACGCCGGGGCAATTTGGCCCGATCAGGCGGGTTTTGGAGCCCGTGAGCGCACGCTTAACGCGGACCATGTCCAGCACCGGAATGCCCTCGGTGATGCAAATGACCAGCGGCATTTCAGCGTCAATAGCCTCAAGAATGGCGTCTGCGGCAAAGGGCGGCGGCACATAAACGGCGGACGCGGTGGCTTTGGTGGCGGCCATCGCTTCGGCGACGGTATCAAAAACTGGCTGGCCGAGGTGCGTTTGCCCGCCCTTACCCGGCGCGGTGCCGCCTACCAGCTTGGTGCCGTAGTCCAGCGCCGTCTGGCTGTGGAACGTGCCCTGCTTGCCGGTGAAGCCCTGGGTGATGACGCGGGTCCCTGCGTTGATAAGAATGGACATTCAGGCGGCTTTCTTGACTTCGGCGACAATCTTGGCGGCAGCGTCGCCCAGATTATCGGCTGAGATGATGGGAAGGCCGGATTTAGACAGGATGTCCTTACCCATTTCCACATTGGTGCCTTCGAGGCGCACCACCAGCGGCACGGAAAGGTTCACTTCCTTGGCCGCCGCGATAATGCCCTCTGCAATGATATCGCAGCGCATGATGCCACCGAAGATGTTGACGAGAATGCCCTTCACCGCGGGGTCCTTGAGGATCAGCTTGAAAGCGGCGGTCACCTTTTCCTTGTCCGCGCCGCCGCCGACATCGAGGAAGTTGGCCGGCTCGGCACCATTTAGCTTGATGATGTCCATGGTCGCCATGGCGAGGCCGGCGCCGTTTACGAGGCAGCCGATCGAGCCATCGAGCTTGATGAAAGCGAGGTCATATTCGGATGCCTCGACTTCGGCGGGGTCTTCTTCCGTAAGATCGCGGAGTTCTACCACGCTGGGGTGGCGATAAAGCGCGTTAGAATCAAAGCCCATTTTGCAATCCAGCACGAGTAGCTGATCATCCCCGGTTACGGCGAGCGGATTGATCTCGATCTGCGAAGCGTCAGTGCCCACAAACGCGGCGTAAAGCTTCGTCACCAACGTTTCGGCCTGTTTGGCAAGCTTACCGCTCAGACCAAGGGCGGCGGCCACGGAGCGGCCGTGGTGCGGCATGATCCCTGTTGCGGGATCAATGGTCATGGTCTGGATTTTTTCGGGCGTGTCATGCGCCACGGTTTCAATGTCCATGCCGCCTTCAGTGCTGGCGACAAGCGCGATGCGGCCCGAAGCACGGTCCACCAGCATGGCGAGGTAGAATTCCTTGGCAATGTCCACACCGTCAGTGATGTACAGCCGGTTGACCTGCTTGCCGTGTGCGCCGGTCTGGATGGTCACCAGCGTGTTGCCGAGCATATCGGTGGCCGCAGCGCGAACTTCATCGATGGACTTTGCCAGCCGTACGCCGCCCTTGGCTTCCGGCGACAACTCCTTGAACTTGCCCTTGCCGCGTCCGCCGGCATGAATTTGCGCCTTTACAACATAAACAGGCCCCGGCAGCTTGCCCGCCGCCGCCACGGCTTCATCCACAGTCAGCGCCGCAATGCCGGCGGGAATGGCTACGCCGTATTTGGCGAGCAGCTCTTTCGCCTGATACTCATGGATGTTCATCAAAAATTCCTAAATTATCGAGCGCTAAACGGCCTTACGCCAGAGACCCATCAATGGCCCGGCAAGCCGCCAGAAGCTCCTTCACGGCATCCACAGAGAGCTGGAAGTTCGTCTTGGCTTCGCCCTTTAGTTCAATCTCAACGATACGCTCCACGCCGCCCGCGCCGATGACGCACGGCACACCGACATAAAGATCATTCACGCCGTATTGGCCGGTGAGGTTCACCGCACAGGGAATGACGCGCTTTTTGTCCTTCAAATAGGCTTCGGCCATGGAAATGCCGCTGGTGGCGGGGGCGTAAAAGGCGCTACCGGTTTTTAGCAGGCCAACGATCTCGCCGCCGCCTGAGCGGGTGCGCTGCACGATGGCATCGATGCGTTCCTTGGTGCTCCAGCCCATTTTAATGAGATCGGGGATGGGGATGCCGGCTACGGTGCTGTATTCCACCACCGGCACCATGGTATCGCCGTGGCCGCCGAGCACGAACGCGGTTACGTCCTTGACGCTGACCTTGAACTCTTCGGCGAGGAAATGGCGGAAGCGAGCGCTATCCAGCACGCCGGCCATGCCCACAACCATATGATGCGGCAGGCCGGAGAATTCGCGCAGCGCCCAGACCATCGCATCCAATGGGTTGGTGATGCAGATAACGAACGCGCCGGGCGCATTGGCCTTGATGCCTTCGCCCACGGCCTTCATGACCTTGAGGTTGATGCCCAGCAGATCATCGCGGCTCATGCCGGGCTTGCGGGCGACGCCTGCGGTGACGATGATAACGTCTGCGCCAGCGATATCGGCATAGTCGTTGGTGCCCTTGAGGCCGGCGTCAAAGCCTTCCACCGGGCCGCATTGTGCCAGATCAAGCGCCTTGCCCTGGGGGATGCCTTCCACCACATCGAACAACACCACATCGCCAAGTTCCTTGGCGGCGGCGAGATGCGCCAGCGTGCCACCGATGTTGCCAGCGCCGATGAGGGCGATTTTTGCGCGTGCCATGTGTGCGGTCCTTTGCATGAGTCGTTATCGTCAGCGCCCGGATAGTCCCGCTGCCATGTTGCCGCAACTAGTCTCTGGCCGCGCCGTGGCCCAGCGCCAGATATTCTAGGCTTTGCATCTCCATAAGGCGCGATACCGTGCGGCCGAATTCGAAGACGCCGTCGCCTTCGGGGTATAGCGCTGCTGGCTCTGCGTCGGCGGCGGCGATGAGCTTCACTTTCCACTCATAAAGCGCATCGATGAGGGTGATGAACCGCGCGGCTTCGTTGCGCTTTTCCGGCCCCATAACCGGGATGCCGACCACAAACACCGTGTGATAGGCGCGCGCGATGGCAAGATAATCGGCGGCCCCCAAGGGCTGACGGCACAGCCGTGTGAAGGAAAACACCGCGACGCCCTTCAAGCTCTTGGGCACAAACAGGCTGCGGCCCCCGGGGATGGCCAGCGTTTCGGACGGCACTTTGGCGCGGTCTTCCACCGGATAATCGGTCATGCGGAAAAAGGCGTCGGCCATGGCGGCGCTGGTGGCCGGGCCATTGGGCACATACCAGACCGGGCGGCCGCCCAAGCGCGCCATGCGGTAATCGGTCGGGCCATCGAGCGGCATTACTTCGCAATGCTGGCTTAGCAGTGCGATGAAGGGCAGGAACAGGTGGCGGTTGAGGCCGTCTTTATACAGGTCGTCAGGCTGGCGGTTGCTGGTGGCAACGATGCTGACACCGGCGCTGAAAAGGCTTTCAAACAGGCGGGCGAGGATGGCGGCATCGGCAATGTCTTTCACTTGCATTTCGTCGAATGCTAGCAGGCGGGCGGTGCTGGCGACTTCGGCGGCGACCTGCTTCAGCGGATCGGGAGTGATCTGGCCGCGCTTGGTGTGCAGACGGGCGTGCATCTCCAGCATAAACTCGTGGAAGTGAACCCGGCGCTTTGGGGTTACATCGGCATGGGCATAGAACAGGTCCATGAGCATGGATTTACCGCGACCAACCCCGCCCCAGAGATACAGGCCGCGTACCGGCGGGCGCTTTGTGCCGCGCAGCCGGGCGAGGAAGCCTTGCGGGGGGAGGGGCTTTTCCAGCGCTTCAGCCAGCGCCGCGAGCCGCTCCACCACGGCGGCTTGGGCGGCATCATGGCGAAGCTCCCCGCGCGCTAGGAGTTCGCCGTAAGCGGCGCGGACGTTGCTCATGGGAGGCTTAATCGCCTGTGCGAAGTTTCTGGGCGGGGATTTTGCGCAGGTTTCCGGTGAAGCTGGCGAGGTTGACTCTGTCCTGGCGCACAAGGCCGCGCACGAACAACATCTTGCCGGTTTCTTTCAGCAATTCGCCCGTGGCCTCCAGCGGACGGCCGACGACGCCAGCAGTGAGAAAGTCTGTGGCGCAGGACAGCGTGACCGCGGGGCTTTGCGCCAATTGCCGGTGGATGATGCCGAACATCGCTACATCGATGAACGACATGATGAAGCCGCCATGCAAATAGCCCAGCACATTGCTGTGCCGGCGCTCGGTTTCAATGCGGATTTTGACCGTCTCGTCTGGCTCTTCGCGCATATACAGATCGCCAAGCACCGTGCCAAAGCGGCCGTCAGTGTCGCGCATCCAGCGGGTCCAGCCTGCTAGGTCGCCGGTGGTGATGAGTTCGCCTGCCATGGGGAGGGGAGTATCGGGAGTGAGCCAGAAAGGGAAGAGGCCCCAGCAGCTGTGTTAGCCGGCGCGCTCCAGCATCATCACCTTGATCTCCGCAATAGCCTTCGCCGGATTTAGCCCCTTGGGGCACACATTCGAGCAATTCATGATGGTATGGCAGCGATACAGCCGGAAAGGATCTTCCAGAGCATCCAACCGCTCGCCAGTCATCTCATCGCGGCTGTCCGCCAGCCAGCGATAAGCCTGCAACAGGATTGCCGGGCCGAGAAACTTGTCCGAGTTCCACCAATAGCTGGGGCACGCGGTCGAGCAGCACGCGCACAAGATGCATTCATACAGGCCGTCCAGCTTGGAGCGGTCCTCCACCGTCTGTAACCGCTCTTCGCCAGACGGCGTTGGCGTCACAGTTTGGAGCCACGGCTTGATGCTCGCATATTGAGCATAGAAGTGTTTGAAATCAGGGACTAAGTCTTTAACCACTTCCATATGCGGCAGCGGTGTGATCCGCACCTCGCCCTTAATGTCAGCAATCGCTTGCGTGCAGGCCAAGGTGTTGGTGCCATCAATATTCATTGAGCAGGAGCCGCAAATGCCCTCGCGGCACGAGCGGCGGAAGGTGAGCGTAGAATCAACCTCAGACTTGATCTTGATAAGCGCATCCAGAACCATGGGGCCGGTATCATCAAGGTCCAGCTCATAGGTATCGTAACGCGGGTTGGCGCCGTCATCGGGATTCCAGCGGTAGATTTTGAACGCGCGCGTATTCTGTGCGCCTGCCGGGGCCGAATGGCGCGTGCCGGAGTTGGTGATCTTACTGTTTGTGGGGAGAGAAAATTCAGCCATGGTTCTTTTTATCCAGTTTCAATAAAAGCTATTACTTTAATTTAAGCTTCATTTTGTTCATTCGAATTTCTAAAACGGTAGCAATCGCCGCGTTTTGGAGCAGGCGGCGCACTTCGAGACGATTAAGTCGGTCCCACTCGTCTAGTCCCACTGTAGAACGGCCGCTTTTCATAAGCTGCTGTAGCATTTCAGCTTTTTGCTGCATAAAAAACTCTTGAAGTACTGTATTACATACATGAAGCGTACCATTTGCTATCGAATTCGCATCATCAGGCAGGTCTGCCCAGACCTCTGCTTGGGTCGTTACGCAAATGCCTAAAGTTTGGCCCTTTTGCGCTATAGAGTCGCGTCGTAAGTCAAGAGGTTCACTGTTTTGGATCTGTAATAATAAAAATGCTGCAAGTATAGACACGATTAAGCTTCCATAGCTTCTAAATAGCCTAAGCTAACGGCTCCCCTGACGTACCCGCTGCACCATTTTGGAGAACCAACTCCCAAAATGCTGTTAGCAGTCTGAACCTTCCGTGGCCAAAAAGCAAAGGGCTGACTCTCCATCCAATTCAGAAGTTCTTGTCTTGATATAGGAGAATTTTGCTCCACTCTTAGCTGCAATAAGTCCCACATATTACCCGAGGTAATTGGTATGCTAGGACCGCGTATATATCGTATCATCAGTATACCCGCGCCTTAGGCTTAATATACTCGATCTCATCGGTCAGCGTGTAGCTGTGGACCGGGCGCTGGGCCAATTCCACACCGCCATCCCGGAACCAGCCGAGCGAGTGCTTCATAAAATTCTCGTCGTCACGGTTGGGATAGTCCTCGTGCATATGCGCGCCGCGGCTTTCGTGGCGGGCTTTGGCCATGTGCATGGTGAGGACAGCCTGGCTGATCATATTGTCCAGTTCCAGCGTCTCGATGAGATCGGTGTTAAAGATCATGCTGCGATCTGAAATGCCGATGTCGGCCATACGCTGATAAACGGCGTCGATCTTACGGGTGCCTTCATCGAGGATTTCGGCGGTGCGGAAAACGGCGGCATTGGCCTGCATGGTTTTCTGCATGGCGAGGCGGATTTCGCTGGTCGATGAGCCGCCCTTGGCGTGACGGAAGCCATCGAGGCGGCCCAGCGCGTAGTCAGCGGAGTCCTTGGTGGCTGGCGGCAGAGGGGTGCCGGGCTTAAGCGTTTCACCAATGCGATGTGCAGTGGCGCGGCCGAAGACCACCAGATCGATGAGAGAGTTTGAGCCAAGACGGTTAGCGCCGTGCACGCTGACGCACGCCGCTTCACCGACAGCAAACAGGCCGGGCACAACCGAATCCGGATCGCCGTCTTTCAGCGTTACCACTTCGCCGTGATAATTGGTCGGGATGCCGCCCATGTTGTAATGAACCGTCGGCGTCACCGGGATGGGCTGACGGGTCACATCTACGCCTGCGAACACCTTGGCGGTTTCCGAAATGCCGGGAAGGCGCTCGTGGAGGACTGCCGGTTCGATATGGTCCAGATGCAGGAAGATATGGTCGCCTTCCTTGCCGACGCCCCTGCCCTCACGGATTTCCATGGCCATCGACCGGCTAACAACATCGCGGCTGGCGAGGTCTTTGGCGGACGGCGCGTAACGCTCCATGAAGCGTTCGCCCTGCGAGTTGGTGAGATAGCCGCCCTCGCCGCGCGCGCCTTCGGTGATCAGCACGCCCGCACCATAAATGCCGGTGGGGTGGAACTGCACAAACTCCATGTCTTGCATGGCCACGCCGGCGCGGATGGCCATGCCGCCGCCGTCACCCGTGGAGGTGTGGGCGCTGGTCGCGGAGAAATAGCAGCGGCCATAGCCGCCGGTGGCCAGCACAGTCTTGTGGCTGCGGAAGCGGTGAATGCTGCCGTCGTCCATGTTGATGGCAATCACGCCCCGGCACTCGCCGTCCACCATTATCAAATCGATAGCGAAATATTCGATGAAAAACTCCGTCGCGTACTTCAGGCTCTGTTGGTAAAGCGCGTGAAGCATGGCGTGGCCTGTGCGGTCTGCGGCCGCACAGGTGCGCTGCGCGGGCGGGCCTTCGCCCATATTCTGCATCATGCCGCCAAACGGACGCTGGTAAATCCGGCCCTCTTCGGTGCGGCTGAACGGCACGCCGAAATGCTCAAGTTCGTAAACGGCAGCGGGGGCTTCACGGCAGAGATATTCAATCGCATCCTGATCGCCCAGCCAATCAGAGCCTTTGACAGTGTCATACATATGCCACGTCCAATGATCTGGACCCATATTGCCGAGGGACGCGGCGATTCCCCCTTGGGCCGCCACGGTGTGCGAGCGGGTGGGGAAAACCTTGGTGATGCAGGCGGTTTTCAGCCCGGTTTCAGCGATACCCATAGCGGCGCGCAGGCCGGAGCCGCCCGCGCCCACAACAACGGCATCATAAACATGATCGATAATCTGATAAGCGTCCGACATTAAGCGGCTCCAAACGCGATCTTAAGTACGGCAAACACGGCTGCCGCCGCGCCTGCCACAGTGTAAAAATTCAGCAACAAAATTGCCACTACGCGCGATGAGCCGTGGAAATAATCTTCCAACATCACCTGCACGCCCAAGCGTAAATGCCAGAATACTGACACGATGAAGAGCAGCATTGGCACCGCAGCGACAGGCTGCCGCAACCACATAATCACACTGCTATAGTCAAGGCTGGGCAGACGCACGAGGCTGCCGACAAACCACAAAACCAGTAGCAGATTGCTTGCCGCTGTTACTCGCTGGAGCCACCAGTGATGCACACCTTCTTTGGCCGCACCCAGACCGCGCACTCGGCCTAACGAGGTTCCGCTGCCCATCTCAAATTCCCTTGGTGAGGAGGATCGCACCCCATGTAAGCGCTGTCAGCACCACCGAGCCAAGCAGCGTGAGGAAAGAGGATGTGCGGCAGGTGCCCAGATCATAGGCTTGGCCAGTATCCATGATGAGATGCCGGATGCCGGTCATCATGTGCTGAAACATCACCCAGGTGAAGCCAACACCCACCAGAATCCCGAACCAGCCGGTCGCGATCTCCATGAAAAACGCATAGGCTTCCGGGCCACTGGCAGCAGCGACCAGCCACCAAACGAACAGCAGAACCGCGCCAAATGCCATGGCGTTGCCAGTCGCGCGATGCAGGATGGAGACCAGCATATGCGGGCCCCATTTCCAAATGGTCAGGTGCGGCGACAAAGGTCGCGGCGCTGTGGGTCTGCCAGCCATAAATCCCTCGTTTAAGTCCCTACTAAGGGGATGATTTTTTCCTATCTACGCCATCGCGCGCCAAGCACAACCTTCTATCGGCCTTCTATCGGGCCCTAATCCATCGCCAATCGTGCATAGCCAAGCTCATCCTGCCACCCCTGCCCGTCCCACCAGCTTTGCCGATAGCGCGCCTCTTGGCTAAAACCCAGATGGCGCAAAAGCTGCTGCGCGGCATGGTTGCGAACGTCTGTAATAGCGGCGACCCGGCGCAATCCTTCAGAAAACAGCCTGTCCAAAAGGGCATGGCCGGCTTCAGCTGCCAGCCCTAGCCCGCGCCGTTCTGGCATCATGGCGAAGCCCAGCATGGCCTGCCCCGGGCCGGGATCTTCAAAACCGATGCCAAAATCACCGGCAAACGCGCCGTCTTCCCGGTCGAGGAGCGCGAATTGCTGCCATCCCGGTGCCATAAGATGCGGGCGATCCTGCATCGCGGCCAGCGCGTCTTGGCTTTCTGCAAAACTGCGCGTTTGAGGATCAAAAGGCATCGCGTCTCTACAGTGATGCCAGGATGTAGCGTCTTCAGGCCGCATCGGACGGATCAGCAGCCGGGGTGTTTCCACTTCCCAACGGGGCTTCGTGTCAATATTCATAAACTTACACCGCCGTTGCGCACACAGCTGCACAAAAGAATGTGCTATTCTACCGTTACTAGCATAGCGCCTATTGGCAAAACTGCCAGCGCGAGGTCATGCGGAAAATATATTGCTCCCATGATTTGTCGGGTTGCGAATGACCGAGACATCTAACAAGCAAAACATTAGTATCAATTCATAAATAAGAATCACGGGGCGGGCGTTATGAGTTTATCATCATATTCTAGGTGCTTGCGAGTTATCTGCGTCACCAGTGTTAGCTTTTTAGCGGCGGCGTCCGCTTTAGCCCGTCTTATTCACCGGACCGGGTTTATCGGGGTGGCGAACGTAGCTTAACTCTCTGATCTGATGTAGAGAATGGGTGTCGACGCCATTCTATTCATCCGGACAGAAAGTGCCACGCCTGCCATGTC
>Ga0209702_10002874_pt1 | contig 28651 bp, 18 predicted proteins | sample FRY01_FD_187210 | JGI IMG/M metagenome (GOLD analysis project Ga0209702, IMG submission 187210) | Freshwater microbial communities from Lake Fryxell liftoff mats and glacier meltwater in Antarctica - FRY-01 (SPAdes) (version 2) | ecosystem: Environmental > Aquatic > Freshwater > Ice > Glacier... | reverse complement strand
GAAGTGCTTTGGTTATAGCAAACGGAGGTGTTCTACCTTATACTATTTTATGGTCGGATGGAATAACAAGCCTTTCGCGCAGCAACCTATCCGCAGGAAATTATTCTTTAACTGTCACCGATGCTTCGGGATGCGGTTCTCAACTATCAGTTATAATTGATGAGCCAACTGCAATTACTGCATCATGGAATTATCAGGCAGAATCATGTGGCTCTGGAAATGGTAGCGCAAGTATTATTGTTACTGGAGGTCAAACACCATACAATTATCTTTGGACGGATGGAACAACACTTAATTCTATCCAATCTCAGTCAGCTGGCAATGTTTCAGTTTTAGTGAGCGATGCAACTAGTTGCGCTATCACATTCACTGGTTCTATTGCAGCAATTTCTGCCACGCCTGCTTCAATTTCTGTTTCATCATCAGTTACATGTCATGATTCGAGCGACGCAACTATTCAAGTTATTTCTAACCAACCTGTGCAAGTTACTTGGGCCGATGGTGGTAATACAAGTGCAAGATCTAACATGGCTCCCGGAAACTATACCGCATTTATCATAGATGATGCAGGTTGCCTCGACACCTTAACAGTTTCGGTTTTCAATCCGCCAGCGATTTCTGCAACCATTTCAACGTCAGATGCTACCTGCTCTGCAAACGATGGTTCTGCTCAGATTGTTTACTCAGGAGGAACAGGTAGTTTATCAGCCCAGTGGATGAACGGTAGCACATCAAGCTCGATTTCCAACCTTGGCTTCGGTCCCGTTTCAGCAGTTGTTTCTGATATCAATGGCTGTAATTTGAATGTAGCATCACTCATCGGAACCATAAGTCCATTAAATATAGATACCATTCTAGTTGTAAATCCAAGTTGTGTTGGATTAGCTGATGCAATTGCTACAGCTCAAGTTAGTGGCAATACAGGTTTAGTAAATGCCGTTTGGTCGAATGGGTCAATTGGAATGCAGGTAAGCAATTTATCCTCAGGGAATTATACACTTACCGTTACTGACGCATCTGGATGTATGACTTGGAGAGACTTTCAAGTTACGAGTCCAAACCCAATTATAGCTCAAGTTTCAACCCTTGATGCAACATGTTATGGAAGTTCAAATGCGCAGGCAAGTATTTCAGTTTCTGGCGGAACAGGTCCGTATTCGGTGCTTTGGCCTGATGCGCAAGTAGCTCTTAATCGCAGTGATTTATCCGCAGGGAATTATTCAATCACCATTGAAGATATCTTAGGCTGCCAAATAATCGAAAATGCTGTTGTTGGGCAAGCCGATTCACTTTCAGGAAATATACTTACTCAACCAGCAACTTGTGGAACAGCTTCAGGCTCAGCAGTTGTGACCTTGGCGGGTGGGACGTTGCCATATTTCTATATGTGGAATAATGCATCGGCGACAAATCAAACTTCAGGACTAGCCCCAGGAACAGCCAATGTGCTTGTAACAGATGCTAACGGATGTCAAAAGAATTTCGGTGCTCAGGTAATTTCAGCGCCATCAGCTTCAGTTCAGTTGAATGTTAATCAACTGGTGTCTTGTTTTGGAGGAGCAAATGCTGAAATCGAAATCACATCCTCATCGCCTGTTACTGTTCTATGGAACGATGGAAATATAGATTTGCTTAGATCTGGTTTATTAGCCGGTTCATACACAGCAATTACGGCTGATGCAGGAGGTTGCAGGGATACTTTAATCGTCACCCTCTCTCAACCTGATGCGCTTGCTGCTGCATTCACAGTGTCATCGGCAACATGCCTCGCGGCAGATGGAAGTGCTAGCGCAAACGTTACTGGAGGAACTATTCCATATTCATATTCTTGGTCTAATGGAGAAGTTACCAATGTAAATTCTGGCATCGCAGCTGGATTATTGAATCTTCAAATTACAGATGCAAATTCTTGCGTTCTGCAAGTCAACACTGATGTTCCAAGTGAGAATCCACTGGTAGTAGATACGATTGTAGTTACCAATGCATCTTGCTTTGGAATGAGCGATGGTACTGCAACAGCTCAAATTTCGGGAGCAACAGGCAATGCTGTATATACTTGGTCGAATGGAGCTAATACTAACAATATTCAAAACTTGTCGGCAGCAAATTATAGTTTGCAAATCATTGATCAAGCGGGCTGCAGCGCAACAAAATCATTCGAGGTAGATGCACCTTCAGCTTTGCAGGTTAATTTAATGCATGAAGATGTTACTTGCAATGGATTAAGTGATGGCGTTGCAACAGCATTTGTGATTGGGGGCTCAATGCCTTATGCTTATTCATGGAATGGCACAAGTGGATATGACGTCGCTTCTGGTTTACCTGCAGGAACTTTCAGCCTTGTAGTTACTGATGACAATAACTGCAGTACTCAGCAAACAATCGAAATTACTCAGCCTCAGCCATTAATGGTAATGATTGATGTTCAAACTTCTACGTGTGGATTAGCAAATGGAATACTCGATTCTGAGGTGAGTGGCGGAACAATGCCTTATCAATACTCCTGGAACAACGGGAATACATCAACAGTCTTAGATGGTTTACTTCCGGGAACATTTACACTCACGGTAACAGATGCAAACGGATGTGAAGGCGAATTAACAAAATCATTTTATGATGTTGGTCCACCCAATATCCAATTGCTCAATGCCTCAGACATTTCTTGTTTTGGAGGAAGCGATGGAGCAGTTGAGGTTGCTGTGTCTGGTGGAACAGGTAATTTATCAGTCGTTTGGACAAGTGGTGAATCGGGCAACTTGCTTAATGATTTAGCCATTGGTATATATGCTGCCACTGTTTCAGATGTTTTAGGTTGTACCGCAAGTTTCACTCACACACTTTCACAACCTACAGCCATTGATGCTAATTTTCAAACTTCGGATGTGCTTTGTTTCGGCGGATATTCCGGCAATATAGTGTCTCATATTACAGGAGGAACACCTACCTATACGACAGAAATCTACGTCTTAGGTGGAGCAATTCCTCAGCAAGCAAATGGCTTAAATGCAAACGTATTCACGGTTACTATTACGGATGCTAACGGCTGTTTTTTAAGCGATACTTTAACTATTTCTGAACCAATTGAATTAAGCACGCAATCAAATTCAACCGATGTTTTGTGTTTTGGAGGAAGCGATGGATGGGCTGAAATTATCGCTGCTGGAGGGACAGCTCCATATCAATATCAATGGAGTAACGGCTCTGTAGGTTCTCAAATAGACAGCTTATCAACGGCTTCATACCAAGTTACTGTTACAGATTCTAATCAGTGCCAAAAGACAGAGACGATTTTTGTTGATCAACCAGATCTTTTGCAGGTCTTTATTAATGGTGTGAATGAAATTTGTGCGAATGAAGAAGTTTCTTTTTCAATGTATGGTACGGGTGGATTTGGCGAGTATCAGGCAGAATGGATGACCGGTTCTGATATGGAATCTATCTCATTTCAAGCCGATTCGAGTATTCAGATTTCAGTTACATTGATCGATGAGAACCAATGTCAAGCATCAGCTACGCGTGTTTTGCAAGTGCATGCCTTACCTGTGATTGAACTAACTCCAATGAGCTCAACTTCCTGTGCAGGCGAATGCGTTCAAGTGCAATGTGCAGCTGTTGATGGTGGCATTTACAGTTGGTCGAACGGATTGGGTGCTATAGCCAACGGTAGATTAGTTTCATTTTGTTTTGAGGAGGAAGGCTCTGTCGATTTGAGTTTAAATGTGACCGACGTTCATGGATGTCAAAATACAGCAACTGTTACTGATTATTTTACAATTCATCCTCTTCCAACTGCAAGTTTCAGTGTTAGCGATTCAAATGTTCCGTTGTTAGATGCCTTAATTCATTTCACAAATACTTCGCAAAACGCTGTTTCTAGCTTGTGGAATTTTGACGAACGTATTGAGGGAGAAGAATCAACGAATACTTCGACAACCTATCAGTTTACTGAAATTGGTTCTTATCCAGTAACTTTAAAAGTGTTTAATGAGTTTGGTTGCGCCGATCAAACAATTCGTTGGATTCAGGTTAAAAAAGACTTTGCAGTTTATCTCCCTAATGCGTTCACGCCCAACTATGACGGATTAAATGATGGGTTTATTCCGAAAGGAATTGGTTATGAAGTCCAAAACTATCGGTTTGAAATTTTCGACCGGTGGGGTAAGAGTGTTTTCGCTACAAACGATCCAGGAAGAGCTTGGGATGGAAGTCACGAATTAAATCCAGGAACTGAACAAATCACAAACGAGGTTTTTGTTTGGAAGCTTCAGTTAGAAGACTTTCAAGGGCAGATGCACGATTTCACAGGAAGTGTAACCTTGGTGCGTTAAGCGTTCATTTTTAATTGCATCGCGTAAAGGATGATGCCCGCGCAAACTGATACGTTAAACGAGTGTTTAGTGCCAAATTGAGGAATTTCAACAGCTGCATCACAAAGAGGTAAAATAGTGTCAGACACGCCATTTACTTCATTGCCAAACACCAAGGCAATTGGCCCTTCGGGGATGAAGGCATCTAATTCTTGACTCTCAGTTGTTTGCTCAATAACTACAATTCGATATCCTGCAGTTTTGCATTCTTCAATAGCTGCGATAGTTGATTCATAATAATTCCAACTTACACTTTCAGTTGCACCCAGAGCCGTTTTCGAAATTTCACGGTTTGGAGGAGTCGCTGTAATGCCGCAGAGGCAAATCTTGTCGACCAAAAAAGCATCAGCCGTTCTAAAAACAGAACCAATGTTGTGCGCACTGCGCAGATTATCAAGGATTATCCGAACAGGCCACTTGGCACTTTGACGGAATTCGTCGTTACTCTTTCGGTTTAACTCAGTAAGTTGTAACTTTCGCATGGTCATATTTCGGCCAAAATACAGCATTTCCCATTGAAATCAACCAAAGCACCCAAAACAAACGAGGTGGTGGAAACCCCTTTGATGAAACAGTTTAACGGCATTAAGGCGAAATATCCTGATGCATTATTGCTGTTCCGAGTAGGAGATTTTTACGAAACATTCGGAGATGATGCCATTAAAGCTTCGACTATTTTGGGCATTGTGCTTACTCGACGTGCGAATGGCTCTGCCGCTTACATTGAACTTGCTGGATTTCCGCACCATTCTCTGGATACTTACCTTCCTAAATTGGTTCGTGCAGGTTTACGTGTGGCAATTTGCGATCAATTAGAAGATCCCAAAACAACCAAAACTATTGTAAAGCGCGGCGTTACAGAATTAGTCACACCTGGTTTAAGAAGTGGCGACAAATTGTTGGAGCAAGGAAGCAACACGTTTTTAGCCGCTGTATTTCATGGTAAGGAACAGCATGGAGTGGCTTTTTTGGACCATTCCACAGGAGAATTTTTGGTGGCGCAAGGCAAGCCCGATTATGTCGAGAAGCTTATTCAGAATTTTCAACCGGGCGAGATTCTTATGCCTAAGGCCGATTTGAAAGCTTTTCGCGAGCGTTACGGAGATCGATTTTTTACCTACGCCTTGGATGAATGGATTTTCCAAGATACCTATGCGCAAGAGCTTCTTCAGAAACAGTTTGAAACGAAATCATTAAAAGGTTTTGGGGTTGAAGAGCGCGAATTAGCTGTGATTGCAGCTGGCGCTTGTCTGCATTATCTTAACGAAACCAATCATAACAAGACCTCACATATTACAGCGATTTCTCGCATTGAGGAAGACCGTTTCATGTGGTTAGATGGCTTTACAATGCGTAATCTGGAGCTCTTTCATTCATCGAATGATCAAGCCAAGACCTTACTCGATATCATTAACCAAACAACCACGCCAATGGGAGCACGGATGTTGAAACGTTGGTTAGCACTGCCTTTGAAGGAAGCAAAGTCGATTCAAGATCGATTGAATTTGGTGGAGTATTTCTTGAAATCTGATGAATTCGCCCTTGAGGTTCAGGATTTACTTAAACAAACTGGCGATCTAGAAAGAATTATTGCCAGAGTTGCAGTTCAGCGCATCGGTCCCCGCGAAATGATGCAATTAAGGCGAGCACTTATTGCCATTGAACCTCTTAAAGCACTTTGCGCCAATGCAGATAATTCGATGTTGAAGGTGATTGGAGAGCAACTAAACGCTTGCTTATTGATTCGTCAGCGAATTGAAAATGAATTGACGGATGATCCGCCGGCTGCTTTGCACAAAGGTGAAGTGATTCAAAGTGGCGTTGATGCTGAGTTGGATGAGCTTCGTGATATAAAGAAAAGCGGTAAAGATTATTTATTGCGCATTCAACAACGTGAAATTGAGGCGACAGGAATCACCTCCTTGAAAATAAGTTTTAATAACGTTTTTGGCTATTATTTAGAAGTTACTAATTCACATAAAGATAAAGTTCCTGCCGACTGGATTCGTAAGCAAACACTTGTGAATGCTGAGCGATATATTACTCCTGAAATTAAAACCTTTGAGGAGAAAATCATGGGCGCCGAAGAAAAGATTGCCGCTATTGAGCAAAGACTTTATCAAGATTTGGTTGCCGCCATTGCAGAATACATTCACCCAATTCAGCATAATGCGTTTTTATTAGCGCAGCTTGATTGTTTATTGGGTTTTGCTCGTTTAGCGAAGCTGAATAATTACTGTAAACCAGAGATTAACGAATCGCTAATTATTGATATCAAAGAGGGTCGTCACCCGGTAATTGAGAAATTGCTTAAAGATGGAGATCAATATGTATCGAATGATGTATTGCTTGATCCTGAAAACGTTCAATTAATGATGATTACCGGTCCCAATATGTCTGGTAAATCTGCCTTGTTAAGACAAACGGCACTCATAACCATTTTAGCGCAAATTGGAAGTTTCGTTCCAGCATCTTCAGCGAGTATTGGCATCGTTGACAAGATTTTCACGCGCGTTGGAGCATCTGATAATATTACTACAGGCGAATCGACCTTTATGGTGGAGATGAATGAGACTGCTTCGATTATGAATAATTTGAGCGAACGCAGTTTGATTTTGTTGGATGAGATTGGCCGTGGAACGAGCACTTACGACGGAATTTCAATTGCTTGGTCGATTGCCGAATTCCTGCATGAGCAGCCGGTAAATAGAGCCAAAACACTATTTGCGACGCATTATCATGAGTTGAATGATATGACGCAACGCTTTAAGCGAATTCGTAATTACAATGTTTCGGTTAAGGAGGTAAATCAGAAAGTTATTTTTCTGCGGAAGTTGAAAGAAGGAGGATCGAACCATAGTTTTGGTATTCATGTAGCTAAGATGGCTGGAATGCCAAGGAAATTGGTAGAACGTGCAACGGAGATTCTTACAGAAATGGAACAAATGCACCGCCAGAACGGCAATGTAAATGTGCAAGCTGTTCCTGATAGTGTTCAAAGTGGAATGCAATTAAGCTTCTTTCAATTGGACGATCCTATGTTGATTCAGATAAAGGAAGCCCTCGAAGCGGTTGATATTGATCACTTAACTCCGATTGAAGCATTAATGAAGCTCCACGGAATCAAGCGATTACTAAAAGGATAAAAAAAAGTTTGTCGAATATTTTGGGGAGTACGAATTTCTTGTACTTTTGCCTCCCCAACGCGAAAGTAGCTCAGCTGGTAGAGCACGACCTTGCCAAGGTCGGGGTCGCGGGTTCGAATCCCGTCTTTCGCTCTTCAAGCGCCTCAGATAATGAGGCGCTTTTTTTATTTATGGTGTTTCGGTGTTTCTGTTTTGTGGTTTTTAACCTTTCAACCTATTTCACAAAGTGTATCTAGGGTCCACTTAAAAACACCTAAAATATTGATTGTGTGAATGTTATAATGTTTAATTTTTGATTTGGTGTGCATTATTTGACGAAATTGATCAGATTGTATGCATCACAAATTATTATTTTTATTGTTTTCTAGAATTTGGCTTAGCCAGCAACACGCCATCTGCTTCGTTAAGAGTATTTTGAAGTACTATTTGTACGTCAAAAAATCCTCTTGTCTCGCATCTGACGTGTTTCTGACTTTTTAAGTGAACCCTATCTATCTCAAAATTCCTAATTGCTATTCTGTTTGTCTCTATTGGTTTTAACTCTTGTAAAAAAGACTGTTTTCCCGTTAAAGGAAAAGGTGGACCTGTAACCCAAAACTTCGCTATACCCGCCTTTAATTCGATTCGCAATTCTGTATCCGCGAATATTTATTTGACGCAAGATTCAATTGCCTCTATCAGCGTAACTGGCCAGTCGAACATTCTCGAAATCCTTAATTTGGAAGTTGTTTCAAACGAATTACGCTTCGGATTCGATAAGAATTGTGGAAGCATCAAATATGATGACCTTGAAATCTATATTCACCTCCCAAATTTAGTAAGCATCGATTTGAGTGGTTCGGGTAATGTGAAAACCACGAATGAATTTCAATCTAACTCATTCAATATAAACATCTCGGGCTCAGGAAATATCACTGCGGCAGTAATTTCATCTTCCCTTATTAACGGAAATATTTCCGGCTCAGGTAACATATACCTTTCTGGCAGCACACCCATTGAATCCTTCATTGTTTCGGGTTCTGGAAATATCCGCAGCTTTGCACTTAACAGCAATAATTCCTCAGTTAATATAAGCGGTTCAGGCGATGTGGATGTATTTGTAAATGAACATTTAGATGCGAGAATCAGTGGAAGCGGTAAAATTCGCTACCAAGGAAATGCAACCGTGAGCACTTCTATTTCGGGCTCAGGAAATGTAACTCACGTGCAATAATTTATAGAGGAAGGGCGAAATTCCCTTTCTACTTTTTTGTGAACGACTTTCGAATCTGCTTCTTTCCATCACTCAATTCAAAAATATAATAGCCCGAACTCAGCATGGATGTATTCACTGATACTAGCTCACCTATAGCTTGTCCAGCAATACAAACACGGGCACTAGCATCGAATATTCTATAAGACAATTGTTGCCCATTGAAACCTTTTGAAGTAACATTTAAAACATCCTCAACAGGAACTGGATATAATGAGATTTCTGCATTTTCTCTTATCTCGATTGGAGTGACAACGCCATCTGCATCAATTAGAATATTATCCAAATAAATAGGTTGCCCGTAATGACCTCGATTTTCAAATACAATTACGAATTCTTCCCCTGGACTAGAAATGCTAAAAACCTCAACAGAATCGGTTCTCCATTGCGAGTTTGTTGGGACAAATGTGTTAGAAGAATTATCTGGCGCTGTTGCCAATTGAGTTCCTCCTTTTAAATAGAGCAACTCAAGCGTATTGCCACAATCATAGGAAATGTAAACTGCCAACGTATCTGAATAATTAACGGCCCAACGAGCGTATGCTACATCAAATTTCAATGTTAACGATGCTCCTGATTGCAATCCATTCAATGGTCGTGTGATGATTTTATCTCGCTTGCCTGCTACATCGTATATATAATTATTAAAACGTGTGCAATAAACGCCTTGACCAAAACCACTCGTATTTTCTTTAATTTCCCATGCTTCGCCATCATTCCCTGCGTCTATATTTTTCCATCCTTCAGCGTATGAACCTAATTCAAAATTCTCATTAGCTGGAAAGTTCGAGATAGGTATAGTTGTTATAAATGCTTGTTTAACAATGGTATCGCTACTGCCATTTTGAGTAACAATAAGCTGAACATCATAAGTTCCAGAATTCGAGTAAGTCACTTTTGGAGCTTTAAGCGTTGAAGTCCCAGGAGAACCTCCAGCAAAAGTCCAGTTCAATGTTGCATTCGCATCGCAAACTGAATGATTCACAAACCACATTGTGTCGCCTGGGCACGTAAACGCTCTAAAATTCGAGGAGAAATCGGCAATTAATTGAGATTCTTCTGCTTGATCGTGTTCCCAAACTCCAATATTCCACATTCCTAAACGAAGTTTATTCTTTGGATAAAATGGCATTAAGCGAAGCGGATATGATGCTGATGGAACGTTGGTTCCTACTAATTGCCAGTCTATCATTCCTGAATTTAAATAATGAACAGGACCTCTTCGCGAAGCAATATAAACGCCTGAATTTGTGCCTGCTTGATGAGCAATTGCCTTAATACTTAATCCATTTAAAGTTGCTGTTGTGATGTTATTCCAAGTTGTACCTCCATTTAAACTTCGATACACTTTATTATTATTCGTGCCTGCTGTATAAGCCAACCATAACTCATCAACATTTGTATAACTTAGGCTGAAGTAAATTTCACGTTTGATTTGAGGTAGTGTTAACTCATTGAATGTCAATCCTCCATCATTTGATTTATACAGCTTGCTATTCGAATTAATCAATAACTGAACGAATAATACCTGCGGATTTGCGTGACTTTGTTCAATCCATAAAACCGTACTTGCGACATTTGGAAATGAATAGTGATTACTAAACGACGATCCTCCATTTGTGCTGATTAACAAGTTATTATCCTTTCCTTGGTAAGCAATATTCCAATATTCCCAATCAAAAATTATCCGTGAACTGTTGTTATCGAAATAGCTTTCATTTGGAAACTGATTTGTTCCGAAACTTCCGACCAAATCACCCGAATTAATTGGAATTATGCGTCCTCCAATATCAGAGAAATAGGTTTTACGTTCTGGACTGTAATTAACATATCCGGTAGCATTTTCTCCTCCGCCAAGCGATAAAAATGTACCTGGACCATATGAATCCGAATATGCACCATTTCCATTGTGGTAGCGGCCTCCAACAATAATATCATCATTCCAGCCCTGATCTAGGCCCCAAAAATTTACTGCTCCAATTCCTTTTGTTAATGAAACATGCGAAGTGCACCAATCTGCACTGTAATTAAGTCCGCCATCACTGCTAAACCATATTTCCTCAGTCGTCGATGATGTTTTATAGTTCCTGAATTCTTGTAAATCGACATGCATCAATGGCAACCCACCAACGTATCCGCCAACAGGTTGATAACTTGCCCCTCCATCGCTGCTGCGCCAAAGATTTAATCCACCAATCAATAAATTTTGCTCATTTAAATGACTGCAGGCCAACGCTGTATTGTAATATATTTGATTGTAGGTACTTGAAAATCCATCAAAATCCATCAAATTTGGATGAGTGGCCAAATTATAAGGCATACCAATTAAGTTATGCGGAAAGGTCCAATTATCGCCACTATCCGCGCTGCTATATACTCCAATTGTTCCTCTAAGCTGAAGGGCTGCTGCATCTTGACTTTGACCAACCAATAAAACATAAACACGATTGGGATTCGCCTCGGTTAGAGCAATCCTCCCACCTCGAGAAGTAATTAGCCCTTGATCAGCTGGAGGAACTGTAAACCAGCCATTTAAACGAACGGTAAAGCTCAAGCCACCATCGGTCGACTTATAGAATTCTGCAATTTGGCGAGTTGTATTATATCTTAGAGCATACACAATTGAAGGATTTCCAATTTTATATTCGACCGACATGCTTTCATTGGCAAATACTTGCGTCCAATTTACCCCATTATCGGTACTTCTATAAAGTCCCAAATTTGTTGCTGCATGCACAATGCTTGGATTCGTTGGATGAAAAGCAAATTGCCAAACAGAAATATTCAATGCCTGAAACGCAGAATTACCAGTAATAGACCAAGTTAATCCTCCATCGGATGTTCTAAAAATCTCGTTTGCAGATGAAAAAAGTGCCACATCAGGATTGGTTGGATCAACGCCAATTGCTGAAATATCTTCGACCGTTAGTCCTTTGGTGACATAAAACCAATTCTGACCTTTATCTATAGATTTGTAAACGCCTCCACTTTCTGTTCCACAATACATAACAAGAGGATTGGCATTACAACGATCTACAGCATATACGTTTGCTTGTTCAGAAACTGGAACATTTTCATCGCCTAGGTCATATTTTGCATTTAAATGTATATCAGGTCCTAAATACGACCAGTCATCTCCATCCGCGCGAGCATTGTTAACACCTTGAATCTGAGGCGAATTTGCCATGCGTTCTTCGAGACTTGGATAAACAACATTACCATTATCTTCTACATATGGCGTTACAAACCGGCGCCAACGCTTATAATATCTCGAATATAAATCATGCTTAAATGGTCTACCATCATAGAAAGCCTTGAAAGCATTATCGACCGAAATTGCATTGGGGTTTTCGGCGTACATCAATTTTACCCAAATGGGTAAATTGGGATCATTTTCGTTAGGTTTAGGCTCGAAATACTGGGCAAAAGCACTTATCTGAATTAAAAAGCTAAGAAATAGAGCGGTGGCGATTTTAAATCTCATTTTCAAATATACTAAAGCATTTTACACGAAGCTTAGTTGAATAGATTTGAGGCTTATATTTGCTGCGAATCATAATAAGAATGCAGCATTTATATTTTCGAATGGCTTTGATGATATTCCAAATTTTCTGTTTAGGAAATCATCGTGTTGAAGCGCAAATTGGTTCGTGGAATATCCTGAACGCTAAGTTAACATTAGACTCATCATGGCAAGTTTCTGCCGAAGGTCAAATTCGAAGCCTTTCGTTTTATGATGAATTTCACTATTACGAGTATAAATCTGCCTTAACTTATTCCGTTTCCAAGACACGATCAATCACAACCGGAATTGGTAGTTATCGAACTTTTCTATCAGGAGGAAATTTCAGAACGCCAGCGGCTGTAAAAGAGATTCGTTCTTGGCTTGAGTTTTCTATGCGAGATCCAGGTCGCATACTGTTGCTAGAACATCGCTATCGAATCGAGCAACGTTATACGAATAATGGCTTTAGAAATCGTTTTCGGTATCGCTTAGGAGCCATTTTGCCATTGAGAAAGAAATCCGATTATTTCCTGGCGGGATGGGGCGAAATATTCTTCACCAATCGCCAACCCTATTTCGAAAGAATCCGATCTTCAATTTTGATTGGAAAAAAATTTCCTGCCATGACTGTTCATGCTGGATACCTTCATCAATTCGATTATAAGATTAATGACGAAACAGGAAGAAGCTTTTTTCAGATTTCTATGAATTTTACTTTATCAAAATCTAAGTTCAAGACAGTGTCTGTTCCTTTTCAGGAAGGATGAGGTTAAGGGAGAAAGAAGGAGAGAGTAAAAAGTAGAAGGTAGAAAGTGAAAAGTGAAAAATAGAGATTAAAAAGTGGAATTGAATTCTTCAACCATTTAGCATTTAGTTCAAACTAAAGATTCAAGAAGAGTCATGTCTAACATTGTTCCCATCCGCAAGTCTCAAAACTTTGTACTTAAATCTTGGTACCAATTTTTGGAGAAAGGGGAATTCGACAAGCTCATCTCAGTTTTGGAGTTATGAATTTCGACAAGCTCATTCCAGGGTCAAGAAAGTAAAAAGTGAATTCTTCAACCATCTAAGATTTTAGTACAAATAAAGATTTAAGAAGAGTCATATCCAACATTGGCCCTATCATCAAGTCTCAATACTTTTTACTTAATACCAAACTTAGGAGGAAATAAAAGGAGATTTAGAGTAAAGTAAATCGTCAAAAATATTATTATCGTTGTTTTCAATACTGCATTTTAAATAAATGGAAGCATAAAAAAGGCCACAAAAATTGCAGCCTTTTCATAAGTGATCCTATATAGGCGGCCTTTAGCGACCGAAAAGTGAATTATTTAATTCGTCTACGCTCGACGAGAAATTAAATGCATTGTTTACAACAAAATAATTCTGTGGATCTAAAACCCTATTGTAGGCAAATCGCGCCAGCTCTAACCTACTCGCTTCGAAACTCATTTGAGTCATTAGTTGACGAACTTGATCTGCTGTAAAAAAGTTAGAACCAATAATTTGTTTTGCTACCGTTAATCGGGTTGATTCAAAATTTTGTTGCATAACTTGTGTGATTGCTTGAGAAAATGCACCTGGATTCATAGGAATTGCCGCATTTACAGGAGATGAAACGATTTGCTGGGGAAACATTTCTACCCGCGGCTGAACAAAGGGATTGAACTGCTGATTTTGAAATTGATTTTGTTGCTGGTTATAAATTGGATTACCAAACTGATCTAAATAAACAACTTGCTGCTGATTTTGAATCGGGTTCCCAAACTGATCTATATAAAAAACTTGCTGCTGATTTTGAATTGGATTTCCAAACTGATCTATATAAAAACCTTGCTGCTGATTTTGAATTTGGTTCCCAAACTGATCTATATAAAAACCTTGCTGCTGATTTTGAATTTGGTTCCCAAACTGATCTATAAAAAAACCTTGCTGCTGATTTTGAATTAGGTTTCCAAACTGATCTAAATAAACACCTTGCTGCTGATTTTGAATTAGGTTTCCAAACTGATCAAAATAAACACCTTGCTGCTGATTTTGAACTAGGTTGCCGAACTGATCGTAATAACTATGATGTTGTATCGGTTGGTTAGATGTAAAGGGCACTAATATATATTCTCCTCGAGCTGGATCCCACATGCTAGAAAATTGACCTTGGTGTGAAATCATTGGATTCCAAGTATTGAAATTCATTTGAAATCCGGGTGCTTGGCTCTGATGAGTTGTTGTTACAGTTTGTTGTTGAACTACAACTTGAGCATCTATAGTTGCAAATAATGCGAAGCTGAGGGCGAGAGGTAGAAGCTGCGATTTCATAACCGTTGATTTAGAATCTGCCGTTCAATCAACGTGCCAAAATCTTAAAAATCAGTTTGCTTGCTTTTACTCTCCCAAAGTGCTATGTCTGCTTCAACTTGCTTCAGTTTATTGCGAATAATATTAATAGCCAAAGTCCCCAGCGGTAATCTCAAAGGCGGGTTTTCAGACAAAGCAGCTTCCATAATTAATTGAACACCTTTCATTGTATCTCCAGGTTGATTGCCTGAAATAGTTTGAAGCCGTTGTTTGGTAGCTCCGGAAGTTTCGGAATAATCTGCGGTTTCACTGGCCGTAAATATCATGGAAGAACCAGCCCAATCAGTCCGAAAAGGCCCAGGTTCGACAATCATAACTTTAATTCCAAGGTGTGATGTTTCGCGACTTAATGCCTCGCTAAATCCTTCCAAAGCAAATTTGCTCGCATTATAAATTCCCAATCCGGAAACTCCAACCATTCCTGCTTGAGATGAAATCTGAATAAAAAGTCCCGATTTATTCTTTCTAAAATGAGGCAAAAACTCTTGAGTCACTTTTAATGCTCCAAAAAAATTAGTCTCCATTTGTGCCCTAACTTCCTCGTCACTAGCATCTTCAACCGCTCCTGTTAAACCATAGCCAGCATTGTTAACCACTACATCTACTTTACCAAACTCGGTAATTATTCTATGAATTAACGCATGAATTTTATCTGAATAATTCACATTCAAAACAACACCAGTTCCTAACTCTGAGTTTGAAGCACTGAAAGAGTCTGCTTGAATTTGCTTTCGAAATGTTGCAATTACTCTATGACCGTTCTTCAATAATTCCTCGGCTAAAGCCTTTCCAAATCCGCTGGAAGCTCCAGTAATAAACCATGTCTTTTGCATGCTCTAAATTTAGGAAATTTAAAATATTTAACCGCATATAAAGTTCTACGTATTGAAGAAGCCTCTGCGTAAAATGTAATTTGCTCTTGCGCACAAGAATCTTAATTAGTGTCTGTCCACAGATTCAGAAGTTTGAACTATAGAGGCTTCTAATTAGGCGCACGAAGGCCGAAAAAGCGCAGTTTACTTTTGTAAATTAGCATTTTTCGGACTAGTGCAACGACATCAGGAGACTCTACAGACAAACTCTAATCAAGGTTTATCGAGATTAGAAGTATAAACTACATCCACTTTGTTTTGATATCGAATTCTAAAAAAAAATCTTAATAATGATCCCCAGATTCTATTATTGGTAGTCTAGTCTGGCCAATTAAAATCACATTGTAACTTCCTAAACATGAACAAAACATCGAAAATACCAAATAATAAATCAACTATATTTCAGCTTCCAGGCCGCAAAATGATTTATCAGGAAACTATAAATTTGATTTTGCACGTCTATTGTTATTACATTTAGACGATGATTTATTGACATAAATTGTTAATTTTAAAACACTATCCACTTTCTTTTATTTTAAAAATATAAATTATTATTCAATGAAAAAATTCTATGCGATTTTAAATACCACAATTATTTTTCTCGTTATTTTTTGGAATTACTGGAGCAATACTAGAGCAATCAAAGGCAATACTGTAGGAAGTTTAAGTGATCAGTATGCCAATTTATTCACTCCAGCAGGCTATGCATTTTCCATTTGGGGAATTATTTTTCTAAGTTTAATTGCTCTTGCTATGTATCAAATTAAACTTGCCTTTTGGGGTATTGATGATTCAAATAGTATTTTAAAAATCGGACCTTGGTTATCAATTGCTAATATTGGAAATGCAGCATGGCTCTGGTTTTGGCTAAATGAGCAAACAGCAATTAGTGTAATTATTATGTTATTAATTCTTTTATCATTAATTCAAGTTATTCTCCGCTTGAACATGGCCAGATGGGATGCCCCGGTCAAAGAAATTATATTTATTTGGTGGCCGATTTCATTTTATTCAGGGTGGATAGCTGTTGCTACAATAGCTAACATATCAGCCTATCTGGCTAAAACTGGTTGGATTGCAGTTTTTTCTGAAGTCCAATGGACTATTATCATGATTAGTATTGCTGGATTACTAAACCTCTTTATGATTTACACAAGAAATATGAGAGAATTTGCAGTTGTTGGAATCTGGGCAATTTCAGCTATCGCAGTAAGACATTCAAATGATATTGAAGTTCTTAAATGGACTTCTATCTTTTGGGCTGTGATTCTTTCGATAGCAGTCAGTGTTCACGCCGCAAGGAAAACATCTACAAATCCTTTCACAAAGCTTCTTAAAAAATGATGTTAAGAGACTGATAAATCTGGAGTTGATAACTTTGACCGGACAATGAGTTAAGCTTTTACATTAAACCACCTTTAATTCCAAATCACGATCATAGGATAATGCAGGGCTTAACCATCGTTCCATATCCTCTAAAGAATAGCCTTTTCTATTGGCATAGTCAACAACTTGATCCTTCTCAATTTTCCCTAAGCCAAAATATTTGCTTTCAGGATTTCCGAAGTACCACCCACTTACTGCTGCTGTTGGATACATGGCATAACTTTCAGTTAATTTAATACCAGTGTTCTCTGTAGCATTTAGAAGCTCAAAAAGCAATCCTTTTTCAGTATGATCTGGACAAGCTGGGTAACCTGGAGCAGGACGAATTCCTTGATATTTTTCTTGAATTAATTCTGAATTACTGATATGGTCTTCATTTGTATAGCTCCAAAATTCGGTCCGCACTTTTTGATGCAATCTTTCCGCAAAAGCTTCTGCTAAACGATCTGCCAATGCCTTTATCATAATGGAATTATAATCGTCGTGATTGGCCTCGAATTGCTGAATGTATTTCTCAATACCAATGCCCGTAGTTACAGCGAAACCTCCCACATAATCTTGAATTCCTGAATTTTTGGGTGCAACAAAATCGCTTAAGCAATAATTCGCTTGCCCAGCAACTTTTTTATTTTGTTGACGCAGGTTATGAACCGTTTCTAACAGTGAAGATTTTTGCTCATCAGCGTATAATTCGATATCGTCGCCCACTGAATTTGCTGGCCAAATACCATAAACAGCGTTCGCAGTTAACCATTTTTCATCAATAATCTGCTTAAGTAAAGCTTTGGCATCTACCAATAATTTGGTGGCTTCAATTCCAACCACTTCATCATTTAGAATAGCAGGATATTTTCCATGTAACTCCCATGTGGCGAAGAAAGGTGTCCAATCGATGAATTCGGCTAATTCAGCTAAATCATAATTCAATAATGTATGAACACCTAATTGCTTAGGCTTCACTACTGTTTCAGAATTAAATGAAATAACAGTTCTGTTTGCGCGGGATGCTTCAATCGGTAAAAACTCTTTCACAACAGATTTTGCCGCATGTTGCTGACGAATTCGTTCGTACTCCTCGTCCAGACTTTCCATAAATAGATCTTTCTGATCTTTCTTTAAGAGAGAACCAGCCACTGGTACTGAGCGTGAAGCATCCAATACATGCACTACGGGGCCATGATAATGCTGCGCAATTTTTACAGCAGTATGCATTTTAGACGTTGTTGCTCCACCAATCAATAGAGGAATTGTAAATCCTTGTTTTTGCATTTCACGGGCAACGGTAACCATTTCATCAAGTGAAGGAGTAATTAATCCGCTTAAGCCAATGATATCAGCACCAATTTCTTTGGCTTTATCGAGAATTTTCTGGTAAGGCACCATCACTCCAATATCTACAATTTCATAATTGTTACAGCCCAAGACCACGCCAACAATGTTTTTTCCAATATCGTGGACATCACCTTTAACGGTTGCCATCAATATTTTTCCATTTGAATTGGAAGCTCCATCTTGCTTTTCAGCTTCTATATATGGAAGAAGAATGGCGACTGCCTTTTTCATTACGCGAGCTGATTTAACAACCTGCGGAAGGAACATTTTACCACTCCCGAATAAATCTCCAACGACATTCATTCCATCCATCAACGGACCTTCAATTACTTGCAAAGGTCGATCAAACAATTGGCGACACTCCTCAGTATCTTCATCGATATATTCTACGATTCCCCTAATTAATGCATGCTTAAGGCGCTCTTGAACATTTTGTTTACGCCAAGTTTCGTCGCGCTCTTGAACTTTACCTTTGCTTTTAATTGTTTCGGCAAATTCAACTAAACGTTCTGTAGAATCGGGGCGACGATTTAAAATGACATCTTCAACCCGTTCTAACAGTTCTTTAGGAATATCAGCATATACTTCAAGCTGACCTGCATTAACAATTCCCATATCCAACCCAGCAGAAATTGCATGATACAAGAATGCACTATGCATCGCTTCGCGGACAACATCATTTCCTCTGAAAGAGAAGGAAACATTCGAAACTCCTCCACTCACGCGAACGCCGGTTAAGTTTTCCTTTATCCACCTCGTGGCATTAATAAAATCTACAGCATAATTATTATGTTCTTCAATTCCTGTTGCTACAGTTAATATGTTGGGATCAAAAATGATATCGGTAGCAGGAAAATGTACAACCTCGGTGAGGATTTTATAAGCTCTTTCACAAATGCTGATCCGGCGATCGAATGAATCGGCCTGACCTTCCTCATCAAATGCCATAACGACAACAGCCGCTCCGTATCGTTTTACGAGCTTGGCTTGTTCAATGAAATTGGCTTCGCCTTCTTTAAGTGAAATTGAATTTACAATAGATTTCCCTTGAACACATTTCAAACCAGCCTCAATTACACTCCACTTAGACGAATCTATCATGAAAGGCAAACGAGCAATATCAGGTTCTGAACCCATAAGATTCAGAAATTTCACCATGATCGCTTCAGAATCGAGCATTCCTTCGTCCATATTGACATCCAGAATTTGAGCCCCACCTTCAACTTGCTGCAATGCAACACTCAGTGCTTCTTCATAATTCTCGTCACGAATGAGTCGAGCAAACTTCTTAGATCCCGTTACATTGGTTCGCTCCCCAATATTTACAAAAGTGCTTTCAGGACGAATCAACACTGGTTCTAGTCCACTATAAAATGGCAATGGCTCTAGAATTGGAATTTGGTGAGGCTTATATTCTTTGGCAATACGCGCTATTTCGCGGATGTGATCTGGAGTAGTTCCGCAACATCCTCCGATAATGTTTACATAATTACTTTCAAGGTATTCACGAATTTGTTCCCCCATTTGAGCGGGAGTTTCATCATAATGACCAAAAGCATTTGGCAGTCCAGCGTTTGGATGGGCAGAAATTCGAAATTTTGAATTCTTAGCTAAAGTTTCAACATAAGGTTTAAGTTGACGAGCGCCAAGAGCACAGTTGAATCCAACTGAAAGCAAATCGATATGAGATACAGAGTATAGAAATGCTTCTGCAGTTTGACCCGTTAATGTTCTTCCTGATTGATCGGTAATTGTTCCCGAAACCATGACAGGCATGCGCTGACCAATTTTTTCGCAATATTGATCTATGGCAAAAAGTGCAGCTTTACAGTTCAGTGTATCGAATACAGTTTCGACTAACAGAATATCAACGTCTCCATCAATCAAACCTCTAACTTGTTCGGTATAAGATTCAACAAGTTGATCAAACGTAATAGCTCTGTATCCAGGATCGTTGACATCAGGGGAAATACTGGCAGTTCGGTTTGTAGGACCTATTGACCCGGCAACAAATCGAGGGCGATCTGGAGTTAAGGCAGTATACTTATCAGCAGCATCTCGCGCCAATTTCGCGGCAGCTATATTTAACTCATAAACAATATGTTCGAGGTGGTAATCTGCTTGCGCAACAGAAGTGCCGCTAAATGTGTTTGTTTCGGCAATATCTGCACCAGCCTCAAAGTAAGCTTCGTGAATACCTTGAATAATGTCGGGACGAGTTAATGCGAGTAAATCATTATTCCCTTTCAGGGGATGTTCATGATTTTCGAAATGACCTTTTCGGAAATCTTCTTCCTCTAAGTCATGACGTTGAATCATTGTTCCCATAGCACCATCAAGCACTAAGATATGTTTATTCAATTGTTCCTGTAAACGGCTCATTAATAAGTCTAATAAATGTCAATTAAACACTTAACAGAAAGTTGGTCGAGAAAGTTTTGAAGCACGTTGTATCATGTTTATCTGCTCTCGCCGACGAGATAGGAGTTGGCACCTTTCCTTTCGGGGGTTGCCAAGACGTCTTAGGGCCTAGTCCCTCAGTCTTTCTGGATAAGTGATTTAATGAACGTTGATGGTGCAAAAGTAAGGTAAACTTATTTACGGACCACCAAAGATTCTTCATCTTTTACTAATGCCAACAAATTTGATGCTTCGCGGCGATATCCTATGTCGTAACAAAAAACTGCAGACCTTCCAGAAGGTTGATCTATTTGATGCGTGAAGAAGTTAAAATTGAATCCTTTTGCTCGAAGGTAGCTTTGAGAAACTTCATTTCTGCGACTATCCAAAGCTGCCATGAGGATTCTTCTGTTTCGAATTAGAATCTGATTCACATTTTTAACAGCATACACATCATCTTGGCGCACACGATTGTGCAATGAACTCCTGCATGAATCTGAGCAAAATCTTTTGTCGCTTCGTCCCATGACGGTTTTATCGCACTCGGGACACTTCTTGGATGATAACATAATAAGTAAGATTAAATAAGGATATAGATTATATAGTACAGCGAATATAAATGATGTATTAATATTATCATAGAATTGTTGAAAAGTCAAACAATAATTTCCATTATGTATAATTTAAGAACCCTTTAAATATACAACCGTATTTAAACGAATATATATGTTTAAATTACGACTACTTTAAAACAAGTGCTCTATGTTTGTCACACCAATCAATTGATGGAACTATGAACAGGGTGCACCCATTTTTATTCACTATTTAATTTTATTATTATGAACAACGTCAAAAACTCAGTCCGCCTCATTGGCAATTTGGGCATGAACCCAGAAGTAAGAGAATTACCGAGCGGGAAGAAACTTGCTAAAGTATCATTGGCAACAAGTGAGCGTTACAAAGATGCAGAAGGCAAGATTGTAACAGAAACCCAATGGCATAATTTAATTGCGTGGGGCAAAACCGCCGATTTTATGGTAAAATACTTGGAGAAAGGTCAAGAAGTAGCTTTAGAAGGCAAACTCTTAAATCGCTCTTACACAGATAAAGAAGGTCATAAACGATTTGTCTCTGAAATTTCGATTAATGAAATTGTAAAGACAGGTGGAGCTAAGAAACCCGTAAATGATTAAATTGTGGCTACGCGGCGGCATGATTGATTGGCCGTTTATGTCGCCGCACCACAATAAATTTAGGCTAAAATTATTTATTAATGGTTACTTTGTTATCGTCCCAAACTGACGCTCCTTCTACAAGAAACTCTTCTAATCGAGCTTCACCAATTTTTATTGTAATTCTATCTAATAAAAACTTTACCTCACACATAGCTTTCTTACGAGTTTCATCATCAGCATTTTTATCAATAGAATCTAACATTCCGATATGTGTGACATTGCCATGAATCGTATCAATTTGAGTAAGGTTAATTGAATACCATTTGTCTTTAGGTCCAGCATTAACTGCAATTGTATTCTTCTTTTTATTCCAATATACTGTATAATCTACAGCCTTAACGCCCTCTGAGAACATTCTACTTTTACCAAGCATAGAAACTCGTGTTTTAGAGCCTGTATATTCAAAACCCTTTTTACTGTTTTGCGCTTTTGATTGCGAAACCAAAATAAAAAGGAAAACTATGGCAAGTTGAATAAACTTCATAACGTCAGGTTTACCGCAAAAATAGGAAAAACCAAAGACATTATTAACTCTTGTGTGAAACAAGATTGCTTGTCTCTTAGAAAAAATTTCTATCTTTTCAGCGAGCAGCAACCCAATAATGGCAATAAAACCGGAAATTAAATACGGTGCAATATGCGCCGCAGGTCTTATCATTTGGACAATGATTCAGTATTGGCTTGGCTTCCATACTATAAGATTATACATAGGGCAATACTCAGGATATGGAATGTATGCGATAATTTTCGCGTGTCTATGGCTTGGATTAAAAGATAAATTTAGTGATGATCTTAGCAAACTTTCGGTCAGACAAGGGGTCAGAGAGGCAGTTTTACAGCTAATGATAACTGCCTCAATTTCATCCGTCTTTATGTTCATTTACGATTATCGCATCAATCCATTTTGGGTTGATAACATGATTCAATATCAACGTGAAAATCCAAGCGCATTGAAAACATTTGTGAAGTTTGCCAATGATCCCGATGCCTCAGCAATTGTATTAAGCAACACAGAAACTCATTTATGTTTGTACTTTTTATCAATTTTAGCAGTCGGATCAGCTATGGGTTTTATGATATCTGCATCAACATTAAATAGCAGAAAGAGAGGAAATTAGATATTAAAATTTAATGCCTCCCTCAATTTTCAACCCTATATCAGTTTTGTATACTTTCGAAGTAAGAAATCTTTCGTAGATTCCTGCACCCAAGAAAAATCCTATTTTGCCTCTTGAGATGAAATAAAAGGATTGACTAGCCTCGCCTCCAAAAGAAAATCCACTTGAAATTGTTACAGTGCCGTTTAGATTGTTCCTAGTTAGTTCTTCAGGACCACCCATGGCACTCAATCCGAAAAGAAAATGAAAATCTTCGCCGAGTTTGCGAATCACACCGCTACCCACTTTACCATATGTAAAACGTAATTGAGCTTTCTCATTATAATTAGCACGAACAAACAAGCTAGGATCCACGGCAATTCTATCTACTGCAACACTAATAGGAATAAGCCAACCATTTTTCTGCTTTGTAGAAAAACCAAAATAAGACCCTCCCCAGCCTTCGGCATTTGTGCCAAAAGCAGAATTCGCCGTGACCAAACTTATCCATCGATTATCCTCTGGATTCAATGAATTACCAATAATATCGCTTCGTCTAGAAACAATCGATTCTTTAGAAACATAAGCTTCAGGTACTTGCTGCCAATTACTATTGTTAAAAGAAAACATAATATTTTCTAGCACTTTGCGCAAGCGTCGTTCGTGGCCTGAAGTTACATCCAAACCAGTTTCTTCATAAAAAGTTTCAGTTTCAAATACTTTCGTTAGTTCCCCTCCTTTTCGCTTATAAAATTCAACCTTGATTTCTGCAACGCCAGTTTCGTTAGTTCCATTTAGCTTCTCTGAAATCCGTATAAACACGATACGCATTACAATAGGCGTCTTGGTAGAATCGTTAGTTAAAGCATAGCGAAAGAAATCATTCAAAGTTGGTTCTAAACCACCTTTCAATTCTGCTTTAACTTTCTTGTTGAAAGCACCTTTCATTACAAAACCTATATCATCACGATTACCCCTCCCGTCTACAACAGATTCAATAAAAAACTCTTGTTGAGGGAGCCGTATCAATCCTCTTTTTAACACAATCTGCTCTTTTTGAGCCAATAAGGCGCTTGAAGAAAAGACTAAAAACAAGGCTACGAGTAATTTACTAATGGAAGATGGCACTCTTGAGAGAATTGATTAAGCTTCAAATGTACTAGGACTTAGACAAATTGCAATAAATGCATTGCAATTTGTTCATTTTTGGTGTTTTGAACTAACGTAGTTACTCAAAGATTGACGATCCATGGAAGAAGAAAACAAAGAACTAAGTTCGAAGAAATAATTGTCAGGATCAGAGACATAATCGAACGCAAATTTACCAACCTCAAGCTTGTCTGAAGAAGAACTGAACAAACTTACGACCTGTTTAATTTGTGAAGATGTGTAACAATTATATCTTGGAAGCTGATCTTTCACAATTTGTTTTCTGGAGGATGAAGATGATTCTTTTGCAAATGTTGAATGCATGTTGTTGAAAACAGTCATAGTCAATTCGCAGGGCCTAGGAACTGGTTGTCCTATGGTTGACCTTGTTGAAAGTATATAGTTACGCAACGTAATTTGATTTGGAACATGGCCAAAAACCTGAGTTGCTTGTTCGAAATTCCCCTCATCATAAACGCTAGAATATGCCTTTTTCAGAAATTCTAAACGATTATTTTCTATCATCAGAAGCGTAGTCATTTTCATGCACTGAGCCGTACTTAAGCACATCGAAGTTTGCATTTGTCTCAAACCTTCCATTCTTGATGACTCATCTGAATTTTTGGCCACATCCCGCAGGTAAATCATAAAATCAGCCTCAGATAACGGAGATGCACAATAACGAACTCCCTGATAAGCGTATACGTCAGGATAATTCAGTTGAGGAAAATTTATCTGAACTGGAATGCTTGAAACCGACTGCACAACAGGTGCATTGGGATTTATTACAGATTGTTGCTGCACATAATCGTGATAACGAAAGGCAGAAGAAAAATAGGCGAAGGCATTATAAACATCATAAATGTCTTGCTGATTGACTATTCTTGGATACGCCGAAATTGCTAACTCCAGTCGTTCCCCGTCCTCACTAAAAAACGAAAGTAAATCCAACAATTGGGAAGTATTTAAGCAGGTTGACTGCATAATTTTCAACGCCGCGTTAAATCGCTGCATTGGCTGAATTTGTGCACTTACATTTCTTCGCAATTGCTGAAATTGCATAGAGGAAATTGCATTCACACAAGTCTCTTGCCGAAGTTGAGCGTTTATACTAATGTTGAAACCAAAAAATGCAACCAAGAACAATACTCTTTTAATCATAGAATCACGATAAGTGGTGGATATCAATGTGGTGGTGCAAGTTAGCATTTCATTTTATTGAAACCGGTAATGATGAATGCTGAAAAGGAATGAATCAGCTAATTATTCTTAAGTTTGCCGCAAGACATCATACATATTAAATATGAGCACCGAAACAGCAGTAAAAAGAACTCCATTTTATAACAAGCACATCGAATTGGGAGCAAGAATGCTCCCTTTTGCAGGTTACGATATGCCTATAACTTATGCCGGCGTAATTGCCGAACATGAAGGTGTTAGAAATGCAGCGGGATTGTTTGACGTGAGCCATATGGGCGAATTCATACTTCGAGGTCCAAATGCTATAGACCTAATTCAATTAACCACTAGTAATGACGCTTCCAAGTTATACGATGGAAAAGTTCAATATTCATGCTTCCCTAATGAAGAAGGCGGTATTGTTGATGACCTGCTCGTATACAGAATTAAGGAAGATCAATACATGTTAGTTGTTAATGCTTCTAATATAGAAAAGGATTGGAACTGGCTTAAGAAAAATGACAAATGGAATGTTGAAATGTTAGATATTTCTGACACAACTGCATTATTAGCTTTACAGGGACCAAAGGCTTCAGCAATCTTAAGTAAATTGACCCAAGAGGATGTGGATTCGATGGAATACTACACTTTCAAAAAGGGCGTTGTGGCAGGAGTTGACAATGTTTTAATATCAGCAACAGGATACACAGGTTCAGGAGGATTTGAGCTCTATTTTGATGGGAGCAATGCCAATCAAATTTGGGATGCTATCTTAGAAGCAGGGAAAGAATTCGATATTCAGCCTACAGGACTTGCTTGCCGCGATACACTGAGGTTAGAAATGGGATTTTGCTTATATGGCAATGATATTAACGACACCACATCACCATTAGAAGCTGGTTTAGGGTGGATCACAAAATTCACGAAACCATTCATCAACAGTGAAAACTTAGCTCAACAAAAAGCTGAAGGACTTTCTAAAAAACTGGTTGCCTTTGAATTAACCGACAAAGGAGTTCCCCGCCATGGCTATTCAATTTGTGATGCCGAAGGAAAAGTGATTGGAGAAGTAACGTCTGGAACTATGTCGCCGAGTACCAAAAAGGCAATTGGAATGGGTTACGTACCTTTAAATCTTTCGGCAATAGGATCTGAAATAAAAATCCACGTACGTGATAAACATTTAAGTGCAGTTGTAGTGAAACTGCCATTTTATAATGCGCCTAAAGCATAATTGCTATTTATATTGAATTGGTATTAATGGAGAAAAGAAAAATTCAAACGTGCTACTCCCCTGCTCTGTATCCGCTTTTTCATGAAGATGATACAATTGTAGTTGTGGTTGATATACTCAGGGCTACTTCAGCGATTTGTACCGCTTTTGAAAATGGTGTAAAAAAAATGATTCCAGTTGCTGGATTGGATGAAGCTCAGAAATACAAGGACGCAGGTTATCTTGTAGCTGCTGAACGAAATGCAATTAAGCAAGAAGGTTTCGACTTTGGTAATTCTCCCTACCACTACATGTCGGAAGAGGTAAAGGGGAAAACTATAGTAATATCTACAACCAATGGAACTCAAGCTATTGAAGCAGCGAAAGGAAAAGCTACAATTGTGATTGGATCATTCTTGAATTTGAGTGCTGTTTCTTCATGGCTTTTGCAGCAAAAGAAAGATGTATTGATTTTATGTGCCGGCTGGAAGAATAAATTCAATTTGGAAGATTCACTATTTGCTGGAGCACTGGCGAATCAACTTCGCGAATCAAACGATTTTTATACACTTTGTGATTCAACAATAGCTGCAGGTTATTTGTACGAGCGCGCTGAGCAGGATTTGTATGGCTTCTTGGATGTTTCCTCACATCGTCACCGCCTAAAAAATCTGGAACTTGAGGCTGATGTAAAATATTGTTTGCAAATAGACATATTTACTTGCATTCCAATTTTTAATAATGATGGCTTGGTAGAATTGCAGTCACTGAAAAGTTTTGAATCAGTTAATTCCTCTCAATAGTTTTTATCTTTATACGGTAATATTAAATTAAGTCGATGTTAAAGCGTAAGCTATTTCTTTTCATTCTCATTCTTATTTCCATTTCTGTTTTTGTGCCGGCAGCTATGAGTTGGGGATTTTTTGCTCATAAGGAGATTAACCGTATTGCTGTGTTTACGCTTCCTCCAGAGTTATTTGGGTTTTACAAGAAGAATATCGAGTTTATCACTGAACATGCCGTTGATCCTGATAAACGACGATATGCTGTGAAGGATGAGGCGCCGAGGCACTTTATCGACTTAGATCGCTACGGAGCTTCACCACTTGACTCGATACCACATAAATGGACAGATGCTGTTGCAAAGTATACCAACGATACACTCATGGCTCATGGTATTGTGCCTTGGCATATTGAAGTAATGACCAATCGTTTAACTGCAGCTTTTCGTAGTGGCGATTTCGATCGAATTCTTAGAACATCAGCAGATTTAGGTCATTACATTGCGGATGCACACGTTCCATTGCACACTACTCGGAATTATAATGGTCAATTGACCAATCAAAGAGGGATTCATGGGTTTTGGGAATCACGCATCCCTGAATTGTATAGTGAAGATTATGACTTTTTTGTTGGGAAAGCTAAATACATAGAAAACCCTTTAGAAACAGCTTGGGAAATTGTAGGTGAAAGTTTTGCGGCAAAAGATTCAGTATTGGAATTCGAAGCAGAGTTAAACGGCAAATTCCCAACGGATAGAAAATATAGCTTCGAAAACCGCGGCGCTAGTGTCATGAAGGTATACAGTGAAGATTATTCTAAAGCTTACAGTACGATGTTAGATGGTATGGTTGAACGCCGCATGAGAAAAGCAATAATCACGGTTGGCAGCTATTGGTATACTGCTTGGATTAATGCCGGCCAGCCCGATTTAAACAAGTTTAGCGATAAGAAACTAGATACTGCCACCGAACAAGAATTGGCTGAGCAAGAAATGCAGTTTCAGAACAGCCAGATTAAAGGCAGAAGTTGCGATTAGGACATTTTCTTATTTGATATTAGAAATTAGAAACACGACATGAGAATATACTATGTCAGATATAAAACCTTGTCTATAGGCACTTCAACACCAGTTTAGTAAATCGGACTATAGAAATACTTAGGGTTCACTCAAAAACGTTTAATTCCTTTTAAATGAGTTATTTATCACGGAGACAACCATTACTATTGCATGGGTTTTGTCAATTATATGCAAAAGTCCTTGCATCAGGATTAACTTTTCACATGAATTTTAAATTTTAAAAACTAGCCAGAAATACGGCGTTTGCTTCTTTACAGCCATTTCGAAGTATTAAATATACATCTTCAATGTCTGTGCCTTGC